>ENA-UOWK01000226-UOWK01000226.1-bioreactor-metagenome-genome-assembly--contig:-NODE-226-length-57625-cov-108.167153_pt1 | contig 57625 bp, 47 predicted proteins | sample MGYA00238157_ERZ761612 | MGnify/ENA primary metagenome ERZ761612 (study PRJEB28901, sample SAMN06268035) | bioreactor metagenome | isolation source: Joint BioEnergy Institute, California, USA... | reverse complement strand
AGTAGCCAAAATCCTTGTCAAATCTGGAATTTTTGCTTATTCAGCAAGCCCTAATATAGGTAATACCAAATCCGTGACGAAAATCTAACAATCGTGGTAATAGGTAGTTTTCCCAAGAGAAGGTATCTAGAGGTGTCTGAGTATTCGATAAATTTACTTTTGCTGCTTTGATGGGTAAATATTCCCTAATTCATGTATTTGTGGGTATACTAAGTAAACGTTATGATTTAATTTTTAAAGTTTTCTGCTTTGTTTCGGCTTTTCTATTACCATGATTGTCTAGAAAAGGCATTGTATAAGCGAGCAAAAGCCAGCAGCCATTTGTTGGTCCCAGTAACTTTCAATTTCCATTGCCGGCCCTGGTAAACTAGCTTAGAAGCCATCGTGATTATATTCTGGATGATGTTTAGATATATGGCCAATATTATAGAAGATAACTCAATCAAATCCATTTTTGAAGATCTATTAAAACCTTCTCAAATCAAAAACAGCGAATCAACATATTCTTAGAAAATGAAGGGCTTCCTGTTCCCATTGGATTTACTGAGTCCATCCTGTTGAAAAACAAAGATTGTTCAAAGATATATTTTGATTGAATTATTTATATATTATGACTTTACGTGTTGTTGTGTTGCAGCACCGCATTACCTGTATCAGTTAGAAAAGACTTAAATACTCAACTTGAAAATGAAAAACATACCTCCGATATTGTGCCAGACCTAAGCCAAGTGATTAGAATCCTTGAAAAAGAAAGGTTTGTGGATATTGGTTAAACTTCCAAGGGGACTGCGAACATGCTCAAGGACGCGAAAAACATAAAGACTCCATCATCCCGCATTGCAAGCACCCAAAAACACCTAGGCCGGCCCAAACCTTTTGGGCCGGCCTTTTCCTTACGCAAAGGCCTTTTCGAGCCTGTTTAAGCCTTCCATCAAAATTTTGCGCGGGCAGGCGATGTTCATGCGGATAAAGCCTTCTCCGCCAGGGCCGAATTTGCTGCCAATTTCGACGCCGAGCTTTGCCCTTTTCCATAAACGGTCTTTCAATGCTTCTTCTTCCAGGCCATATGTGCGGCAGTCGAGCCACATTAAATACGTACCTTCTGTTTCCATCACCCGGATTTCCGGCAGGCGTTCCGCGATGAACCGTGCCGCTGTATCAATATTTTCCTTCAAGTAAACAAGGAGCGCATCCAGCCATTCGCTGCCGTGCCGGTATGCTGCTTCCATGCCGACAATGCCAAATGTATTCAAGGCAGATGTCCCGTTTACCGCCTGCACATCTTTGAACTTTTTGCGCAGTTCCGGGTTCGGAATGATGACGGCAGAAGCTTTGATCCCGGCTAGATTAAACGTTTTTGTCGGCGCAATGCAGGTGATGGTCATATCGCGGTACTTGTCCCCGAGCGAAGCAACCGGCACATGGGTATGCGGCGGGTATACAAGGTCGGAGTGGATTTCATCGGACAAAAACAAGCAGTTATACTGCGCGCAAAGATCCGCCATTTTCATAAGCTCGTCTTTCGTCCAGACGCGCCCGCCCGGATTATGCGGATTGCAGCCTAAAAACAGCTTTGCCCCTTCTTTCAGCCGCGCTTCAACCTGCTCCCAGTCGATTTCAAACCGGTTTTCCACAAGCTTCAGCTGCGCGTTTGCGACAACGCGGCCGTTTTTTTCAACCATATGGAAAAACGGATGGTACACCGGAGACATCAGCAGTACTTTATCGCCCGGTTCAGTAAATGCCTGAATGGCTGTGCTGATTGCCGGCACAATGCCGGTGCAGTACGCGATCCACGCCGGGTGGATGTCCCAGTTATGGCGCTTTTTCAGCCATGCCTGAATCGCTTCTGCAGTGGAATCCGGCACAAACGCATATCCGAGGATTTCGTGTTCAACCCGCTTTTTAATCGCTTCCGCCACTTCATACGGCGGGTTGAAATCCATATCGGCCACCCACATCGGGAGCACATCTTCTTCCCCGAAGACCTGTTTGACCTGCTCCCATTTAACAGAAGCGGTATTTTTTCTCTCAATGACTGTATCAAAATCAAACAAAACCATCACCATCCTGATATTGATCTTCTTCCCATTTTACCACACAAAAGCAGATGAATATTCATTTTCAGATGGAAGGGCTATAATGAAAAACAAGTATTCCAATTGGGAGGAGTGTCCTTTATGTCGTATTATGAAAAAGATATGCTGCAACATCTATCGAAATTAAAAGACCTTGCGCCGGAACAGGCGGCTGCTTTTGACCGCCTCAATGCCGAAGTGTTTAAAGACGGTGCCGTTTCTGCCCGGGACAAAGAAATCATCGCCGTCGCCGTGGCCCATGCGACAAAATGCCCGTATTGCCTCGACATTCATACGAAAAAAGCAAAAGCAGCGGGTGTCAGTCTCGAAGAACTTACAGAAGCGGCGTTTGTGGCAGCGGCACTGGAAGCAGGCGGCGCGGTGGCCCACAGTGTCCATATGCAGCTTGCCCTGATTGAAGATGCCAGTGATACGATTTACAAAAAATCCAATATGAAAAAACTTGCCAACATGAACCATCTTGCCAAAGACGGTTTCGCGGCCTACAATGCGTTCGGTGCTGCTGCTATGAAAGCCGGCAAACTGCCTGCACTTGTCAAAGAACTGGCTGCTGTTGCGGTCGCCCATATTACCGAGTGCCCGTATTGCATTGATTTTCATTCCAAACAGGCGCAAAAAGCGGGCGCAACGGAAGAACAACTTGCGGAAGCCATCCTTGTTGCGGGCGCGCTTGCAGCAGGCGGCGCCTACACGCATATCGCGAATATGATTGACAGCTTTGAAAGCTGACCCGGGCGGTATAAAGAAAGAACAGCTTGAGCGCAGGATCGTTGTTGACATGCTTTAAGCAGGCGGCGCCTACACACATATTGCGAATATGATTGACAGCTACGAAAGCTGACCCGGGTGGTGGAAGAACAGCTTTTAACACATGATTTTTAGCAGGCGGCGTCTCCATTGCCGATAAAAACAGATTAGAATTGTGCACGAAAAACCGGCTTGCGGGGGCTGGCCTCGTTGCCGGTGCGCTTGTTCTCTATATGATACTGAAAGTTTGCGACAATCTGTTTACGGCGAAAAGGGAAGCAGGGGAGTTTCAATCTTGCTGCCCTGTTTTTTTAATGAAAAATTCCAAAAGTATACATAGACAAGACCGGCAAAATTTGTGATAGTAAGGATATGAATTTTTTCCAAAACAGGAGTGGACAAAATGAGAGCAATTTTGACAGTAATCGGCAAAGACCAGGTTGGCATCATAGCCGGTGTCAGCACACAGCTGGCAGAACTGAAGATTAATATTCTCGATGTCAGCCAGACAATCATGAGCGGGTATTTCACCATGATGATGATGCTGGATTTGTCGAATGCTGAAGCGAATTTTGATGAAATCAAACAAGCCCTTGCGAAAAAAGGCGAGGCACTGCAAGTCCAAATCAAAATTCAGCGCGAGGAAATTTTCCAATCGATGCACAGCTTGTAAAAACGGGGGAAAATCATGGAAACGAAACAAATACTTGAAACCATCCGGATGATTGAAGAAGAAAAACTCGATATCCGCACCATCACAATGGGCATTTCGCTCCTCGATTGCATTGACGCGGACGGGGAAAAGGCGCGCCGGAAGATTTATGATAAAATTACGCGATTGGCAGAAAACCTTGTCCAAACGGGGGAAGAGATTGAATCGGAATACGGTATCCCGATCATTAACAAACGGATCTCGGTAACGCCGATTTCCCTCATCGCCGGGGCAACGGACGAAAAAGATTACATTGCTTTTGCCAAAACACTTGATGCGGCTGCGAAAAAAGTCGGTGTTCATTTTATCGGCGGCTTTTCGGCGCTGGTGCAAAAAGGCTGCCACAAAGGCGATAAAATATTGATCGATTCGATTCCGCGGGCATTGGCGGAAACCGAACGGGTCTGCGCTTCTGTCAATGTCGGCTCGACACGTTCCGGCATTAACATGAATGCGGTCCGTGATATGGGTGTGATCATTAAAAAGACGGCCGGGCTGACCGCGGATACGCAAGGGCTCGGCTGTGCAAAACTCGTTGTGTTCGCGAATGCGGTGGAGGACAATCCGTTTATGGCCGGCGCGTTCCACGGGGTCGGTGAAGCGGATGTCGTCATCAATGTCGGCGTCAGCGGCCCGGGTGTGGTGAAACGCGCCCTTGAAAAAGTGAAAGGCGAACCGTTTGATGTCGTTGCGGAGACGGTAAAGAAAACGGCATTTAAAATTACGCGGATGGGCCAGCTCGTCGGCATGGAAGCATCCAAACGGCTTGGCGTTCCGTTCGGTATTGTCGACTTGTCGCTTGCCCCGACACCGGCTGTTGGCGACTCTGTAGCCCATATTTTGGAGGAAATGGGCCTTGAATCCGTGGGTACGCACGGAACAACGGCGGCGCTCGCTTTGCTGAATGATGCCGTGAAAAAAGGCGGTGTCATGGCATGCGGCCATGTTGGCGGCTTAAGCGGCGCATTCATCCCGGTTTCTGAAGACGCCGGCATGATTGATGCGGTCAACCGCGGGTCCTTGAATCTCGAAAAACTGGAGGCGATGACCGCGATCTGCTCCGTCGGCCTTGATATGATCGCGATCCCGGGCGACGTACCGGCAGAAACGATTTCGGCGATGATCGCAGACGAAGCTGCAATTGGTGTCATCAACAATAAAACGACAGCGGTCCGGATCATTCCAGCACCGGGCACAAACGTCGGTGACCGCGTCGAATTCGGCGGCCTGCTCGGCCATGCGCCGGTGATGGGCGTCCATTCCTTTTCATCAGCGGACTTCATTGCCCGCGGCGGCAGAATCCCGGCCCCGATTCACTCATTTAAAAACTGAGCTCTTGAAAAAGAGCTCTTTTTCATATGCTGCGGCACAAAACCGGGAGGAGTCGGAAAAAATTTCCGTTCATTTTTGATTGACAGCTCCTCTCACTTTGTTATAATGAAATCAAATGGTACCGGTTTCATTTTAAAGATGGATGGTAAACAACATGAGGGGAAAAGAAGCGAAAGTCACGATTTACGATGTGGCAAAAAAAGCTGGCGTGTCGAAATCGACCGTTTCGAGATATTTAGGCGGCCGGTTTCATGAATTGTCACCGAAAACCCAGCAAAAAATCAAACAGGTGATCGATGAACTCCAATACCGCCCGAATAATTTGGCGAGAGGGCTGAAAAGCAGCCGCAGCTACTTGATTGGCGCGCTGGTTGCGGATATTACCAACCCGTATACAACGGCGATTTTAAGGGGAGCTGAGGATGTCTGCAAGCAGCATGGCTACAGTTTGCTGATTTGCAACTCTGATAACCAGCCGGCAAAAGAACGCGAGTATATTTCTATGCTGCAGTCCCACAAGATTGACGGGCTGCTGATTCAAACAACAGGAGGAAACAGCGATTTCTTGGAAACCTTGTCGGAAAACGGCAAAACCCCGATTGTCCTGGTTGACCGTAAAATTCCTGAGCTGCCGTTTGATACCGTTGAAATTGATAACCGCGGGGCCGTGATGCAGGCCGTGTCCTATCTGATAAAGAAAAATTATAAAAGAATCGGCTATTTTACAGAGCCGGTTGCACATTTCAGCCCGCGGCACGAACGGTATACAGGATTTCAGGAGGCTTTACGGCTGGTTAGCCCCAGTCACCCGAGCCTGGAAGATTTGTTTGAAGTGGATCTCAATGACGAAAGCCAATTGGAGAAAAAGCTCAATACGTTTTTGTCCCTTACCAGCGAAGAACCAAGGGCCATCATTGCCGGAAACAGTGTCATCGCGTTAAAAATCATTATCAAACTGAAAGAGCAGGGCTATAAAATTCCTGACGATACCGGTTTTCTGAGCTTTGACAATCCGGAGTGGGCAGCTGCTGTATTTTCAGGCATTACCACCATTGAACAGCCGACTTATCAAATTGGTAAAACAGTAATGGAACTCATTTTAAAACGGCTGGCGGACAACGAATCGCCGGTCCAGACGATCTCTTACCAGACCCGTTTGATTGAAAGGGAATCTACCCCGGGGAGATAACTTCCCCCCTAAGGAAAATTGAGATCGGTTTCACTGAAAGAGGCGACGATACAGGCTGAAATCCTGTGTCAAAGGATCAGCCTGCAGGATAGCTTGAAAAGCTGTCAATATGTGATTGGCCAAGACAAAAGTGGCAGCTCCCTCTTTTAATGGTAACGGTCCCATAAAAAAAGAAAGAGAGCTCCCGGAAAGATCAAAAACAGGAAAAACGATAAATAGAGTAAACGGGAAAATCCAAAAAACATCCCCACATCGCACTGCTCATGGAAATTTTGCAAACTATATAAGTTGTACTTAAGTTCCCAAGCACCAATTTGCACGATGACTATTTTTTACAGCAGGCAACAGAGCTGCGATATTTTATTCAATTTATAAAATACAGATCCGGCATTTGAAAAATGGTATCGGTCCCAAGAAATTCGGTTCCAACACACAAGAAAAGAGGAAACACCAATGGCCCATTTATTTGTCACCATGAATGCATTTCAGGATACTGCCATTTTATCTTACCCGGTGTTATTCGCCGCCATACGCAAGGCCGGATGTGACGGGGTGGAAATCCGGCGGGAGCTGCTTGAAGACCCGTCTTCTCTTTTACCCGCGGTGAAAGGCATGCTCGATAAGGCGGGGCTGATCCCTTACTATTCCTGCCCGGTTTCTTTATTTGGGGAGGATCATCAAGTTATCGATGTGGCGCCTTATAGGCAGGAGGCTGTGGAGCTCGGGGCAAAACTCATCAAATTTTCATTGGGCAACTACCGGGAGGGTCTATCTGATGTGGATACGCTTGCCAAAGCTGCCGCCTGCTTTTCGAATGCCGGCATCCTGGTGACCATCGAGAATGATCAAACGGACCTCGGGGGAAAAACAGAGCGGCTCGCGCCATTTTTTGCAGCATGCCGCAGCAAGGCCATTCCGATCCGTTTTACCTGTGATATCGGCAACTGGGCTTACACAGGGGAAGATGCTGAAGAGGCCGCTGCCGCTTTAAAAAACGAGGTAGTATACATTCACGTGAAAGAAGTGGTGGAAACGGCATCCGGTTATGCAACGATCCCAATTGGCCAAAACGGCAGGCAAAAATGGAAACGGTTGCTGCATCTGTTGCCAAAAGAAGCCGCGATTGCGTTAGAATTTCCGATTACAAGTGATTTGAAAGATTACATCGAACTGCTGAAAGAAGAGGTGTTCGTAAATGAAAGTGTATGATGTGCTGACATTCGGAGAAGCGATGGGCATGTTTATTGCGGAAGAACCCGGACAGCTCGCCTCGGTCCGGCATTTTACAAAAGAACTGGCAGGGGCGGAAACAAATGTGGCAATCGGACTTTCTCGCCTCGGGTACCGGGTACTGTGGCTGAGCAAAGTCGGAACAGACCCGCTTGGCGATTATATCATCCAGGAACTGCAGCGTGAAAAAGTGGATACTTCCTTGATTAAAAGAGACGAAGAAAACTTGACGGGATTTCAATTGAAAGAAAAAGTATCGGAAGGCGATCCGGGTGTTTATTACTACCGTAAAAACTCCGCCGCAAGCCTGATGGGGATCAAAGATTTCCCTGAACTCAGAGAAATGCATGCAAAACATTATCACTTAACGGGGATCCCGCTCGCACTCTCCCCGTCTGTACGGGAACTGAGCGAAGCTTTCATACAAAAAGCCAAAAAAGAAGGCAGTATCGTTTCGTTTGATCCGAATTTGCGCCCTTCCATGTGGAAAGACGAAAAAACGATGGCGGAAACGATTCAAAGATACGCCTGCCAGGCCGACATTGTTTTTCCCGGTATCAAAGAAGGGAAAATTTTGACCGGCTATCAAGCGCCTGAAGATATCGCGAAATATTATCTTGAACACGGTGCCAAAATGGTGTTTGTCAAACTCGGGGCAAAAGGCGCCTATGTGGCAACGGAAAAGAAAGCGCATACCGTTCCAGGCTTCCCGGTTACCAAAGTGGTGGATACGGTTGGTGCTGGAGACGGATTTGCAGCCGGTGTATTAAGCGGCCTGTTCGACGGTTTAACTCCATTTGAAGCAGCGGAAAGAGGGAATGCAATCGGCGCTTTACAAACCATGTCTTCCGGGGATAAAAACGGGCTTCCGACCCGGGAAGAACTGTTGGCATTTATGAACGGGCATTCGGTGAAAAACGGTTAAACCCACAACAAAGGAGTGTTTTGGAATGGAAAAGTCGTTGAGAAATGTCGCAAGCAAGAAGAGATTTTTGCATCTGGTTCCAATCGCTTTCATTACCTACAGCCTTGCCTATTTCGACCGGGCGAATTACAGCTTTGGCGCAGCGGGCGGAATGGCGCACGATTTAAATATAACTACAGGTGTTGCCTCCTTTTTATCGGCATTATTTTTTCTCGGTTATTTCTTCTTTCAAATTCCGGGCGCGGCGTATGCAGAAAAAAGAAGTGCCAAGAAGCTCGTATTTGTCAGCCTGATTCTCTGGGGCCTGCTTGCTTCTGCAACCGGTCTGGTCCATAATGTCGCATGGCTGTATCCGATCCGGTTCTTCCTCGGTGTCGTGGAATCTGCCGTGATGCCGGCAATGCTCGTCTTTTTGAGCAACTGGTTTTTAAAAGAAGAGCGTTCCCGTGCCAACACCTTCTTAATTTTGGGCAATCCTGTCACCGTTTTATGGATGTCCATTGTTTCCGGTTATTTGTTAAAGGTGCTTGACTGGAGGGGAATGTTTATTGTGGAAGGAATTCCGGCCATCGTTTGGGCATTTTTCTGGTGGAAGCTGGTTGAAAATAAGCCGGAAGAAGCAAAGTGGCTGACGGATGAGGAAAAGGAAAACATCGCATCTGAAATGAAAGAAGAACAAAAAGGAATGATCAAAGTAGCGGGGTATAAAGAAATGTTCCGCAATAAAACGGTGCTCATTCTCGCGGTTCAGTATTTTGCATGGAGCATCGGCGTCTACGGATTTGTCATGTGGCTGCCGTCCATGATAAAAGCGGCCTCCCATATGGATATTGTGGCAACGGGCTGGCTGTCTGCCGCTCCATACTTACTGGCGACAATCGGGATGATCGCTGTTTCCTATTTTTCCGATAAAACGCTAAATCGCAAAACATTTGTCTGGGTATCGCTATTGATCGGCACCATTGCCTTCTACGGTTCTTATTTGATCGGTTCATCCAATTTCTGGTTCTCTTACGCGCTGCTTGTCATTGCAGGAGGCGCCATGTATGCACCATACGGGCCGTTTTTCGCAATCATGCCGGAAATTTTGCCGAAAAATGTATCAGGAAGTGCCAATGCGTTTATCAACAGCATGGGTGCTTTAGGCTCTTTTGTTGGCGCATACATTGTCGGATTTTTAAACGGGGCAACGGGCAGCACGCAGGCATCTTTTATCTTTATGGCGATCTCGCTCCTTGTCTCGGTTCTGTTAACCTTGATGGTCCGGGCAAAAAAACAGGCGTCTCCCCTGGCGCCGGAAAATCTTGAAGCAAAGGCGGTTTTAAAATGAAGATTCAACTGGCATTAGACCGATTCACGATTCAGGAAGCAATCGAAATTGCAGCAAAAGCGGAAAAAGCGATAGAATGGATTGAAGTCGGCACATCGTTAATTAAAGAATTCGGCGTCAAAAGCATTTATGACATAAAAAACCGGTTTCCGGACAAAACGGTGGTAGCCGATATCAAGACGTTCGACAATGCGAAGTACGAATTTGAACTTTGTTTTCGGGCGGGAGCCGACATTGCGACTGTGATGGGGGCAGCCCCTCCTGTCACACTCCGTACGTGTTTGGATATGGCCGGGCAGTTTGATAGACAAGTGATGGTTGACCTTTTGAATACAGCGGCGCATCAACAGAAGGAGATTGCCCGTTTGGAAAACATCATCGTCTGCCAGCATATCAGCAAGGACCAGCAGGAAGAAGGCGGAGGCGGAACGTGGGGGCACCGCGCAGCATCACGCAACCAGCAGCTTGCAGTGGCCGGGGGCATTTCACTGGAAAATTTGGCTGCCGTCCGCGCCCTTCAGCCGGATGTGCTCATTATTGGTTCAGCAATCAGCAAGGCAAGTGATCCTTTGCTTGCGGCACAAAAGATAAAAGAAGCTTGGGAGGCATTGAAATGAATCGGGAAATAGAAGTCATTTTAAATGAAATTCAAACGGTGTTTTCAAAAATAGACGGGGAACAAGTGGAAAAGCTGGCGGATATGCTTGCTTCTCCGAAAAGCATTTTTGTATTGGGTGAGGGGCGTTCGGGGCTGATGGCCAAGTCTTTTGCGATGCGGCTCATGCATCTTGGTTTCCATGTGTTTGTTGTCGGCGAGACGATCACTCCTTCGATTCAGCCGGGAGATTTATTGATTGCCGTCTCTGGTTCCGGCACGACTTCCAATGTGGTGCAAGCGGCGGAAAAAGCGAAAAAGAATGGTGTATCCGTTGTGGGGGTAACTTCTGATCCGTCTTCGAGACTTGCGCAAACTTCGGATAGCGTAGTCCATATTCCGTCTGCCACGAAATACCGGAGGCCGGGAGAAATTGAAAGCAGACAGCCGCTCAGCTCATTATTCGACCAGTCTGTTCATCTGTTTTTTGACGCGGTTTGCCTGAAAATTGCCGAACAGCAGAAATCGGGGAATGAAGCAGCGTTGAGCCGGCACAGCAATCTGGAATAAGGATTGGCAAAAATCAATGGGCCGCGATTGACTATTCGGTTTCTGAATAAGACAAAATGGTAATGGAACACAGAAAAAAACAGCGGGTATGGCTTGTCTCACCGTTGGATATAGTGGGGCCGGATCCGGTTCATTCCGGTTGCGGACTGCTCGCTGTACCTTTTAAAGGATATACCGCGGATGAACAATCGATCCGCGGTTTTCCATTCTTTTATCCGGAACATTACACCGGCTGATTTTCATCCTTCTGCGGGCGCTATTTATTTTGCCGCCGGGCGATTACCCTGAAAATACGGGTCGTTCCACCGCTGGTACGCATTTATTGCAGCATGGGCGCCTATGTCGGTGGGTGACTTGCTGGCACTGCATTCAATGGGTATGGCTTTCTCCCTGAAAATAGGCACTGGCTGATTTCTGTTCCTGCGCTGGTGCTGCATTCATTGCGGCATGGAGCCTATCTTGTTGGATGACTTTCATTCTACGGCTGGTGTCATATTCAAGCATGGCTGTCTATCCCGAAAATTTGCAACTGGATTTTCATTCTTCCGCTGGTACCAGATTCTTTGCGGCATTGGCGTCTGCCCTGAAAATAGGTACCGGCTGATTTCTGTTCCTTTGCACTGGTGCTGCATTTATTGCGGCATGGTGCCTATTTCGCTAAATGACTTTCCTTGTTCGGCTGATGCCGTATTCATGCATGGCTGTCTACCCTGAAAATTTGCGACGGGATTTTCATTCTTTCGCTGGTACCAGATTCTTTGCGGCGTTGGCATCTACCCTGAAAATAGGTACCGGCTGATTTCTGTTCCTGCACTGGTGCTGCATTTATTGCAGCATGTGTGCCGGTTCACTCGCTAGTGCCGCATTTAATGCAGCACGGGCGCCGGATTCTTCACTCTTCTTCCCGCATTTGCAGCGCCCGGTTGGCGTTCCGGACATCGTTGTTCAGCAATTGGCTTAAGTTGTAGGCCTGGTACATACCATGTTCATGCATATAGTTGAATACGCGCGCATGCCAGTCGATCGCGCTGTTCAAATGGCGGACAAGCACGGTGCGCAATGCCGGCGTGGCTGTTTCTGTAATGGCAGTCGCATAATTTCGTACAGCCGTTTTGGAAGCGGTCAGCAGTTCACCGGCCTGAAAACCGGGATTGGTTTGCCGCTCCTCGTTTTCTTCTATTTCCTCTTCCCGCGGCGCCTGCGGATAAAACTGCAGAAGGTCGCGAATATTTTTTTCAAGTGCCCGGATCGAAAACGTATACAGTTCCCGAAGCCCCGCATCGGACACATTTCTCACGACGGATTTAAACCGGATCAAACAAATTGTCTGGGATGCAACCAGCTCATGAATTTCCAATGTTTCATGCCAACCTAATGTTCTTGCCACAATAACCCCTCCTTTTTCTTTCACACGTTCCCATTTGTATGCAAACAGCCCGCACATGTGCCTGTTTGGCCGGAAACCGAAATATTTTTACATTTCTTTTCGATTTGCTATGATAAAAATTGAAATCTGAAGAGAAAGGCGGAGGTAAGATGGAAAAACAAAGAAGACTCGGCAAATCGGATTTGTATGTCAACCCGGTCGGCCTCGGCACAAACGCGGTCGGCGGACATAATATTCACCCGAATCTCAACGATGAAACCGGAAAAGAAGTTGTGCGCACGGCAATTGATCACGGCATCAATTTTCTTGATACTGCGTTTATTTACGGGCCGGAACGTTCGGAAGAGCTGATCGGCGAGGTGCTGAAGGAACGTGGCGGCCGTGACAAGGTCGTGCTCGCCACAAAAGGTGCACATAAATTTGTCGATGGAAAAGTGGTGTTCGACAACTCCCCTGCATTTTTAAAAGAAGCGGTCGAAAGCAGCCTGAAACGCCTGAAAACCGATTATATTGATTTGTTTTATATCCATTTTCCGGATGACCGCACCCCGAAAGACGAAGCGGTCGGCGCCTTGAAAGAACTGAAAGATGAAGGAAAAATCCGTGCAATTGGCGTTTCTAATTTTTCCATTGAACAACTGAAAGAGGCAAACAAAGACGGGTATGTCGATGTGCTGCAGTCGGAGTACAATTTATTCAAGCGCGGGGCTGAAAAAGATTTGCTTCCGTACACAGCGGAAAACAGCATTTCGTTTATTCCGTACTTTCCGCTTGCATCCGGGCTTCTCGCCGGCAAATATACAAAAGATACCAAATTTGAAGGCGGGCGTGCGAAAAATCCGCTCTACCAGGGCGAAACCTATCTCCGCAATTTGGAAAAGGTTGACAAGCTCCGCCCGATTGCGAAAGAAAAAGGCGTGGATGTCGCGCATGTTGTGCTCGCCTGGTATCTCGCCCAGCCTTCCATTGATGCTGTCATTCCGGGTGCCAAACGGCCGGAACAGGTGATTGACAATCTGAAAACATTGGAAGTCAGCCTGACGGAAGCAGACGTGCAAAAGATCAGCGCCATCTTTCAATAATGTATTTCCACGGTGGAAAAATGTTTTTTGTTGATTGACGTATTTTCCTGTCTTATACTTAAACTAGTATGGCTAAAGGAGTTTGGAAAATGGGTGTGATGGATCTGATCAAATCGCGCCGTTCCATCGGTGTGACAGACAATAAAGAGGTGCCCGATGATGTCATTAGAACGTTGCTCGAAGCTGCCACATGGGCGCCAAACCATAAGAAAACAGAACCGTGGAAATTCCGCGTGTTTAAAGGGGAAGGGCGCGCCAAACTCGGGGAGGAAATGGCCAGGATTGCAGCCGGGAAAGCGGAAGGCCTGAGTGAAGAAGAAGCGGCGAAAAAGATTGAAAAAGCGCGCAAAGGGCCGCTACGGGCGCCGGTGGTGATCGCGGTTGCTGTCAGCCCCTCCGGCATTGTTCCGGAAATTGAGGAAATCGTTGCGACCGGTTGTGCGATCCAAAACCTGCTGCTTACGGCAACCGAGCTCGGTTTGGCTACAATCGTGAGGACCGGCGACATCGCGCATGAACCTGAATTGAAAAACTATCTCAATCTTGAACCTGTGGATAAAATTGCCGGGCTCATCTATGTCGGCTATCCGAAAAGAGAATTGGACATCAAAGCGCAACGGACACCAGCAGAAGAAAAAACGCAATGGTTTGCTTAAACCCAGGCTTACCGGCTCTTTTCATGGGCCGGTTCGCTTCTGCATGTTAAATTTTCTCAAAAATGGGAAGTTTTAGCCCGGCATTTTTGTAAGCGTAAACAAAAATGCCGCCTCACAATACCCGGACACGACCGGGGAGAGCCGTGCACATACGGTTTGCTTTTTACCCGCAACAAATAAGAAGATTGTGATATAATCAAATTTATACATAGATAAGGAGTTGATCGGTATGGATCAAAGCCCGAATGGACAAGAACTGAGTCGCGGGCTGAAAAACCGCCATATTCAATTGATTGCGATCGGGGGCGCAATTGGAACGGGGCTTTTCCTTGGTTCCGGAAAATCGATACACTTTGCCGGCCCGTCTATTATGCTCGTATACTTCGTAATCGGCTTGGCCCTTTTCTTTATGATGCGGGCACTCGGCGAACTGCTGATGTACAAGCCGATTACCGGATCGTTTACCCATTTTGCTGAAACATTTATCGGACCGTGGGCAGGCTTTATTACCGGCTGGACCTATTGGTTTTGCTGGATTGTAACCGGCATTGCCGAAATTACCGCAGTCGGCATGTATGTTCAATTTTGGGTACCCGAACTGCCGCAGTGGATTCCTGCTTTGATTTGCGTTGCTGTTTTGTTCCTCATCAATATTGCGACAGTCAAAGCATTCGGGGAAATGGAATTTTGGTTTGCTATTATAAAAGTCGTCACCATTATTGCCCTTATTATTATCGGTATTCTCCTCGTATTCGCCGGTTTTCAAAGCAATGGGGGGCACGCCTCTTTTACAAACCTGTGGCAGCACGGCGGCTTTTTCCCGAATGGCTCAAAAGGGTTTCTGCTGGCGTTTGAAATGGCCGTCTTTTCATTTGTCGGGATTGAACTGGTCGGCGTAACAGCCGGGGAAGCAGAGGATCCATCAAAGACGCTGCCAAAAGCGATCAACCAGATTCCGCTGCGAATTTTACTGTTTTATGTTGGTGCTTTGTTTGTCATCATGTCGATTTACCCGTGGAACCGGCTGAATCCGGATGCGAGCCCGTTTGTCCGAGTATTTGCCGATATCGGTCTGCCGGCTGCAGCAGGTATCATCAATTTTGTGGTGCTCACTTCGGCGGCTTCCTCGTGCAACAGCGGCATTTTCAGTACAAGCCGCATGCTGTACTCTCTTGCAGAAGATGGAAAAGCGCCGAAAATATTTAAAAAGTTAAACAAGCGGAATGTCCCGGCACCTGCTTTGCTTGGTTCAACGATCATGCTGTTAATCGGCGTTGTGCTGAATTATTTTATGAAGAGCACACAAGTCTTTACGCTTGTCACAAGCATTTCATCCATCTGTTTTGTCTGGGTGTGGGGCGTCATTATGGTTGCCCACTTGCGTTTCCGGAAGAATATGCCGGAAGAAGCGGCCAAAATCTCTTTTAAATTGCCGTTTGCCCCGGTCATCAACTGGATTGTACTCTTGTTCTTTGTTTTTGTCCTCGTGGTTCTCGGGATAGCAAAAGATACGCGTGTTGCCTTATTTGTGACACCGGTATGGTTCATCCTGCTTGTCATCGCTTACGGCCTAACACGAAAGAAGAAAAGCATTTAACAAAAACCCGTTTGGAAAGAGGATTTCCAAACGGGTTTTTCTCTTTTATATAGGGTCAACAACCTGTGTCTTAAAATATAGAAGACTTCATCTTTGAAAATACGATTCTGTCTTCTCTATACCTTGAATCAGCTTTCAGGTGCAAGCTTTTCTCTGGACTTTCTAAAAAAACCATTTAAATTTTTGCCAAAACTGTCAGCATCCTTGCCAAATCTAGGAATTTTGCGTGTTCAGCAAGCCCTACGTTAAGGAGGCGTGGAAAAATGAAGGCCTTTCTTCACCTAGAGGGCGTCTACGTTAAGGAAGCGTGAAAAAAAGAGGCTTTTCCTTAACCTAGAGGGCGTCTACGTTAAGGAAGAGCAGAAAAACGAAGGCCTTTCTTAACCTAGAGCCCGCCTAGGTTAAGGAAGCAAGCAAAAACGAGGCTCTTCCTTAACCTAGAGGGCGTCTACGTTAAGGAAGCGCGGAAAAACGAAGGCCTTCCTTAACCTAGAGCGCGCCTATGTTAAGGAAGCGTGAAAAAAAGAGGCTCTTCCTTAACCTAGAGGGCGTTTATGTTAAGAAAGCGTGCAAAAATGAAGGCTTTTCTTTACATAGGGCCCGTCTACGTTAAGGGAAGATGACTATGATGCAGCCGAGGAACTTGTATCCCAGCAAGATGATCTTAAAACGCAACTCGATACTTTGAACAAACAGGTCGATGTTGCACAAGCTGACTTGAAAAATGCAAAATCAGAATTAAAATCCACTCAAAGCAAAGTGGATGCCAAGAAAAAGGACCTTGCTTCATTGACAGGACAGGTGCAGAAAGCGAAAAGTGCACCAAAGACGCTGGCAGCCGGCAGATATGAAGTTGGCAAAGACATCCCGGAAGGAAGGTATAAAGCCACGCCGGTTGGTGAAGGATCGAACTTCGTCACTTTTGACGGAGAAGGTGTACCAGATGTGAATACGATTCTTGGCGTAGATGGCGAAGCTTCCTATACATTTATGGTCTATGACGGCTACACGATCCAGACAGAAGCAACGGTTAAGCTTACCCCAATCGATTAGCATCCACTCCAATTGTTACACGGCACATACCAGCAAATCCATTAAAAAAACCGGGGACCAATGCCCCGGTTTTTCATCACTTCATCTATTATTTTATCCCTCTCATCAGCCGTTTGATGACCGGTGCGTAGAGGAGCAGGAATATGCCCAAAATGACCGAAACAAGGCCGACGCCGCCGAAGTAGATCACTTCATGGTTGGCGCTGTACAGTTTGACAAGCTGGGCGTTCAACGTTTGGGCCGCAGCATCAGACAAGTTCCAGAGGCTGAGCATTTGCGCCGAGAATGCGGCTGGCGCCAGCTTTGTCGATACACTCAAACCAACCGGTGACAAGCAAAGTTCCCCGATCACGACAAGGAAGTAGCTCAATACAAGCCAGAGCGGGCTCACGAGCGACGAAGAGCCGTTAAAGTAAGCCGGGGCCATCATGACCATATAGGACAAACCAGCAAGGATAAGCCCAAACGAAAATTTAACCGGTGTAGACGGCTGCCTGTCTCCCAGCTTCACCCAAAGCGAAGCCAAAACCGGCGCAAAGACGACGATAAACAGCGGATTCAATGTCTGAAACCAGGACGGTAAAATATGAATGCCGGCAAAATTCAGCTGTGTCCGCTTGTCCGCATAGACGGCGAGCAAACTCGCGCCTTGTTCTTCAATCGCCCAGAAGACGATGGAAGCAATAAATAAAGGAATATAAGCCAAAATGCGTGAGCGTTCGTCTTTCGATGTTTTTTTGCTAAAGTACATCATAAAGAAGTACCAGGCAGGAATCAAAAATCCTAAAATGCTGACGATGGTAATAAAGCTGTTCAGATTTAAAATCCGTGTCGGAATGGTAATCGCCAGCAAAATAATCAGGACGACAGCTCCTACGCCGATTTTGGTGAAAGTCGATCTTCTTTCTTCCGGCTTCAACGGGTTGTGCACAACAGAGCCGGCAAGCCCAAGATTTTTCTTCCTGGACATGGTGAATGCGATCAAACCGAAAAACATTCCGATCGCTGCAATACTGAAGCCGAGATGGTAATTGTACCCCTGACCGATTGTTCCGACAATGAGCGGCGCAATGAAGGCCCCGAGGTTAACCGCCATGTAGTAAATGCTGAAACCGGAATCGCGCCGCAAGTCTTTTTCATCATACAATTCCCCGACGGTTGAAGCGGCATTTGGTTTTAACAAGCCTGTCCCAAGCACAATCAGCACCATGGAAACGATCAGCGCCGGGAACCCTCCCGGAAAGGACAACGCAATATGCCCGAGCATAATCAGCACTCCGCCGTAAAAAACGGTTTTGGCGGAACCGAGCAGACGGTCTGAAATCCAGCCGCCGATAATCCCCGACATATAAACAAGCGCGCCGTAAATCGAAGCAATCGATGCGGCTGTTGTCGGGTCCAATCCCAACCCGCCGTTTGACAGGCGGTCATACATGTAGTAAATCAGAATCCCTTTCATCCCGTAGTAAGAGAATCTCTCCCAAAACTCTAGGAAAAATAAAGTCGACAACCCTTTTGGATGACCAAAAAATCCGGTCTGTGGAACAGTTGCCAGAACTTTTTTCTTGTCGATTGTTGACATGCCATTGCCTCCTTGTAAAAATCACATATTGGCATAATTTGTGAAATTAACTGAAAAATAAGTGCTGGTTTTTTCGGGGAATGAATGCGATAGATAAAATATTAACGTAAAATGAGAAAAAAATAAAGATTAATTTTTTGGCAAATTTGTGTGCGCCATTGTTAAAAAAGGCTGGAACCCGCATGAAATAAAGGATTCTGAGCTAGGAAAATATTTAAAATGAATTTTTTTCCTAGATAAAGGAAACGTTTTCATAAATTAAAATAAAGGTAAATTTCATATAATTTATGTTAAAAGTAAGTTTCTGATGAAAGGAAAAAACCTGCGGCAGCCACCGCAGGTTTTTCCGTTAGGATTCTCGGTTAAAATCGCATTCCTGTAAAGAAACGACTTTTGTCTTTTTCACAAATTTATAAATGAGCCATACGGCAATAAAGATGGGCAGGCCAATATACGAGACAAACACGCTTTCCCACTTAATATGGTCTCCCAGAAATGCCTGGTAGTTTTGCCCGAGAATGACGACCGTACAAACGGCAAACGCAAATAGCGGTCCGAATGGGAACCATCTCGAACGGTAAGGCAGGTCGCTCAACGCTTTGCCTTGCGCCACATATGCACGGCGGAACCGGTAATGGCTGATGGCAATCCCGAGCCAGGCGATAAAGCCGGATAAGCCGGATGCGTTCAGGAGCCAGTTGTATACTGCCCCGTCACCGAAGAAAGATGCAAGGAAGGCCACCGTTCCGACAAGCGCAGTGACAATCAGTGCATTCACTGGTACCCCGCGTTTATTCAGTTTTCCGAGGAATTTCGGTGCTTTGCCGTCACGCGCCAGTTCCCAGAGCATTCGCGTTGACGCGTACATACCCGAGTTGCCGGCAGAAAGAACAGCCGTTAAAATAATCGCATTCATGACAGAAGCCGCAAAGGCAATGCCGGCACGCTGAAATACAATTGTGAACGGACTCATCGTAATGTCGTCGGCGGTTAGTCTCGAATCCGTGAACGGAATCAGCAGGCCGATGACAAAAATCGCCAGAATATAGAAAAGCAAAATTCTCCAAAAAACAGATTTCACAGCATGCGGAATAGTCTTTTCCGGATCTTCACTTTCACCGGCCGCAACCCCGAGCAGTTCTGTTCCCTGGAACGAAAACCCTGCTGCCATAAAAATCCCGAGCACGGCCAGGAATCCGCCGTGGACCGGGCCGTCTGCAATCGTAAGGTTATGGAAGCCGATTGCTTTTCCACCCATAATCCCGAAAATCATCAGTGCGCCGACAATGATAAAGGCAATGACGGTCACGACTTTTATGATTGCAAACCAGTATTCTGCTTCCCCGAACCCTTTTACAGATAAATAATTTAATAAGAACATGATGAGAAGGCAGGCCGCACTCCACACGATCGAAGGCGTATGCGGGAACCAGAATTTCATGATAATGGTTGCTGCCGATAATTCGGCCGCAATCGTGATCGCCCAGTTATACCAATAGTTCCAGCCGAGCGCAAATCCAAGTGCCGGGTCAACAAATTTCGTCGCGTACGTGCTGAAGGTGCCTGCAACCGGCATGTAGGCGGCCATTTCCGCAAGACTTGTCATTAAAAAGTACACCATGACGCCTATTAAGGCATAAGCGAGAAGCGCCCCGCCCGGCCCCGCGCTGTGGATTGCCCCGCCGCTTGCCAGAAAAAGCCCGGTTCCGATTGATCCGCCGAGGGAAATCATGGTCAGGTGGCGGGATTTTAATTTTCGCTTTAGTTTTGTCACTTCACCCTTTTTCGTAACGGGAACCGCTCCAGCTGTAGTGCTTTGCCCATGATAGAAGTCATCCATCCTTGATACACTCCTTTTTATATAGGAAGGAGCAGGGAATAAACAAAAATGCCGCAGTCGTGGAGACGCGGCATCAAAGCGTATACCCTCCATCAACCTTCCGAAGATAGCTCAACACATATGCGAGGGGGAATCGCATATGTGACAGTTCTGTTCCTGTTCGGAAACAGCCCCAACATGGCACCGCGGGATCCGGCACCACATTTCGGCAGCTTTTCCTTTCAACCGGAGTCTTAAACTTTACCCGTGTCTCGTCCGATTTACTCATAAAAGCTGCGACCTCTACCTCACCGGATTTGATGAGGATTTTTTTATTCAATTTGATTTACATATTATTATAGTTATGTTTTTAGGGAAAATCAATAGAAAAGGCAGCAGAACGGGGTGGCAAAAATAGGTGTTATATAAAATGGATTTCAGTTTTTACGTCAAGCCCGGCGCCAGTTTGCATGATTGACTTTTTGCAGCAGGCAACAGCGCGGCCATATTTTATATGCGGGCTTATTTTTACAAACATCTGCCTCTCTGTAAGAAAACGCCCGAGTGGGATTGTTCGTTTTCATAAACCGGCTGGAAAGGAGGGGAGCCGAGACAGCAGGGGGACGACCGTGATGCGTGTTTTTTTCAAAAAGGCCTTTACATCTGCCTGCTTTTTTATATAATACAAATGAAAGTAAACTTAAAGTTTAATAAAACAGAACTTCCTTGCCTTTGAGTTTACAAATGCTAAACAAATGGGAAGGGCTTATGATGGAAATTGGGAAAAAGATTAAAAACTTAAGGTTGAAAAAAGGACTCACCCAGGAGGAACTTGGAGAGCGCACGGATTTAAGCAAAGGCTACATTTCCCAGCTTGAGCGGGATTTAAGCTCCCCCTCGATTGACACGTTTTTTAATATATTGGAAGTGCTCGGCTGCACGCCAAAAGAATTTTTTGATGAAGAAGAGCGTGAACAAAAAGTGGTATACGGGGAAGAAGACCAGACCGATTATCTCGATGAAGAGCGCGGGTATAAAATCCAGTGGCTCGTCCCGGAGTCGAATGAAAAGGAAATGGAACCGATCCTGCTCACGCTTGAGGAAAAAGGGGAGTTTAAAACCTTTGAACCTTCTTTATCGGAAACCTTTGCCTATGTATTAGAAGGCCGGATTGCGGTGCGGCTTGGCAAACGCCTGTACCGTGCGAAAGCCGGAGAAGCCATTTATTATCATGCATCCGATGAGCATCAGATACTGAATGACGCGGAAGGCCGGTCCAGGCTTGTGCTCGTTGCCACGGAATCGTATCTGTAGGCTGCATGCGGAAAGAAGAGGAGGACAGCAATGAACAGCGATATCATCATTCGTTTTGACCATGTCACGAAACAATACGACGATGATCCTGCTATTTTGGATGACGTCAGTTTTGAAATTGAACGCGGAAAATTCTACACCCTGCTCGGGCCGTCGGGTTGCGGGAAAACAACCATTTTGCGCCTGATTGCAGGATTTATTGCGCCGACAAAAGGAAATATTTACATCAACGGAAAAATCGTGAATGACGTTCCGGCCAACCGGCGCCAGGTCAATACCGTTTTCCAGGATTATGCGCTGTTTCCGCATTTAAATGTGTATGAAAACGTCGCGTTCGGGCTGCGCATTAAAAAAATGAAGGCGGCTGTGATTGACCAAAAAGTAAAAGAAGCCTTGAAGTTTGTGAACCTGGAAGGCTATGAAAACCGGGAAATCAGCGAAATGTCAGGCGGGCAGCGGCAACGGGTCGCGATTGCGCGCGCGATTGTCAATGAACCGGAAGTGATTTTGCTGGACGAACCGCTTTCCGCTTTGGATTTGAAGCTGAGGACAGAGATGCAGTATGAACTGCGCGAACTGCAGCGCCGCCTTGGCATTACGTTTATTTTTGTCACGCACGACCAGGAAGAAGCGCTTGCGATGAGCGATGAAATTTTTGTCATCAATAACGGGAAAATTCAGCAGAGCGGGACGCCGACCGATATTTATGATGAACCGATCAACCGCTTTGTGGCGGACTTTATCGGTGAGTCCAATATCCTTCCGGGGAAAATGATCCGCGATTATCTTGTGGAATTTAACGGCCGTGCGTTTGAATGCGTAGACCGCGGCCTTAACCCGAACGAGCCGGTTGAAATTGTCATCCGCCCGGAAGACCTGGAGATCACGACGCCGGAAAAAGGAAATTTGAAAGTGCGGGTGGATACCCAGCTGTTCCGCGGCGTCCATTATGAAATTTGCTGCTACGATGAAGAGGGAAATGAATGGCTTGTCCACTCGACAAAAAAAGCAAAAGTCGGGGATACGATCGGCCTTTATTTTGAACCGGAAGCGATCCACGTGATGAGATTCGGCGAAACGGAAGAGGAATTCGACCGGCGCTTGGAAGCGTACGATGAGGTCCGGCCATGAAAGTGAATGCACGCGCTTTTTATCTCGTTCCGTATTTGCTGTGGATCCTTCTTTTTGTAGTCGCACCGATTTTGCTCATTCTCTATTATTCTTTTTTTGATATTGAAGGGCATTTGTCGCTTGTCAACTATGAAAAATTTTTTACGCCCGTTTATTTGAAAATGGCGCTGAGCTCTTTTTGGTATGCATTTTTGATTACGGCGTTTACGCTTTTAATTTCGTATCCGACCGCCTATCTTTTGACAAAATCGCGGCATAAGCAGCTCTGGCTCTTATTAATCATTTTGCCGACATGGATCAATTTGTTGTTAAAAGCGTATGCGTTTCTCGGGATTTTCGGCACATTCGGCCCGGCCAACTCGTTTCTTGAATGGATTGGCATTGGGCAAAAGCAGATTTTATTTACAGACTTCAGCTTTTTGTTTGTGTCCACTTATATTTTTATCCCGTTTATGATTTTGCCGATTTATAACGCGCTTGAAGAACTGAACCCGGTCTTTATGGATGCGGCACGCGATCTTGGCGCCTCGAAATGGACCACGTTCCGCCGCGTTGTGTTTCCGCTCACGCTGGACGGCGTCAAATCGGGGTGCCAGGCGGTCTTTATTCCGTCTCTGTCACTCTTTATGATTACGCGCCTGATTGCGGGAAACCGTGTCATTACGCTCGGTACGGCAATTGAAGAGCATTTCCTTGTCACACAGGATTGGGGGATGGGGTCCACGATCGCCGTCTTTTTAATCATTGCCATGGTCGTCATTATGATTGTGACCGGCAACCGGAAGTGAGGGATGAAGTTGAGAAAAAGATGGAAATGGTCAAACTTGTATCTGATATTTGTATTTATCGTCCTTTACGCGCCGATCTTTTATTTAATGTATTATTCGTTCAACAAAGCAGGGAACATGCATGAATTTACCGGTTTTACATGGGAATGGTACAAGGAAGTGTTCCAGGACACGCGCCTTGTGATCATTGTCATCAACACGCTTGTGATTGCGCTTCTCGCATCCGCGATTTCAACGGTGATCGGTGTGATGGGGGCGCTCGCGATCCGGTTTGTGAAAAGAAGAAGAACGAAAAATGCGCTGCTTTCGCTCAATAATGTGCTGATCGTAAGCCCGGACGTCATTATCGGCGCTTCGTTTCTGATTTTATTTACGATTGCAGGAATCAAGCTCGGCTTTACGTCTGTTCTCGTTTCGCACATCGCTTTTTGCATTCCGATTGTTGTGTTGATGGTGCTGCCGAAACTGCAGGAAATGAGCCCGACTTTGATGGATGCGGCGCGCGACCTCGGGGCGAGCCAGTGGGATGTGTTGTCAAAAGTGATTCTCCCGTATATTACGCCCGGTATTTTTGCCGGTTTTTTCATGGCGCTCACGTATTCGCTCGATGATTTCGCCGTCACCTTTTTTGTCACCGGGAACGGCTATTCCACGCTTTCCGTTGAAATTTATTCACGGGCGCGCCAGGGGATTTCACTCACGATTAACGCGCTGTCAACGCTGCTCTTTTTCTTCTCCATTATCCTTGTGATCGGGTACTACCTTATTAACCAGCGCCAGGCCCGCACGAACGGAATGGGGGTTAAAAGATGAAACAGTTGTTGCGTGTTTTCATTGCGATACTCGTGGTTGCCCTTGCCCTGCAGTTTCTCGCCGGGCGCATGAACCAAACGGAAGGCTACGCAGGCGGCAATACGCTTACGATTTACAACTGGGGGGATTATATCGACCCCGCCTTGATTAAGAAATTTGAAAAGCAGACCGGCATCAAAGTCATTTACCAGACTTTCGATTCGAACGAAGCCATGATGACGAAAATCTCCCAGGGCGGCACAACGTTTGATGTTGCGGTTCCGTCCGAATATATGATCGAAAAGATGAAAAAGGAGAACTTGCTGATTCCGCTTGATCATTCGAAGTTGCCGAACTTGAAATATATCGACCCGCGCTTTATGGATTTGCCGTTTGACCCGGGAAATAAATACTCGGTGCCTTATTTCTGGGGGACGGTCGGGATTGTATACAATTCAAGCATGCTCGGCGGCAAAAAAATTACAAGCTGGGATGACCTGTGGGATCCCGATTTGAAAAATCAGATTCTGCTTGTGGACGGCGCCCGCGAAGTGATGGGGATGGGGCTCAACAGCCTGCATTACTCGCTGAATGACACGAATGAAAAACATTTGCAGCAGGCAAAAGCAAAACTTGACCGGCTGATGCCGAATGTGAAAGCGATCGTCGGTGATGAAATCAAGATGCTGCTGGCCAATGAAGAAGCTTCGCTCGGGGTTGTCTGGTCGGGAGATGCGGCTGAAATCATGTCGGAGAATAAAAAGCTGAACTATGTTGTGCCGAGCGAAGGCTCCAATCTCTGGTTCGACAACATGGTTATCCCGAAAACAGCGAAAAACGTAGATGGCGCCCTGAAGTTTATCAATTTTATGCTCGATCCGAAAAATGCCGCGCAAAACGCCGAGTACGTCGGTTATTCAACGCCGAACCAAGCGGCTTTGCAGCTTTTGCCAAAATCGATTTCCGGCGACCGCCGTTTTTATCCGGACGCTGCACTTACAAAGAAACTCGAAGTATATAAAAATCTTGGCAAGAAAAAACTCGCCCGCTATAATGAGCTGTTTTTGGAATTTAAAATGCATACCAAATAACGAAAGCCGTCCCGAATCCGCGGGGCGGCTTTCAAACGGATCACAGGCGGAATGCCTTTTATTGCGGGCAAAAATGTTGAAAATCAGCCGGCACCATTTTTCAGGGTAGAGCTGCCAATTGGAAAAAGCGGGAGATCTGTGTGGGATTTGTCTCATTAGGGCTTTTGATTGGACGAAAGCAGGAGGTCCGGCCGCGCATTTGTCTAATTAGACGCCAATGCCGCAGTGAACACGGCGCCAGCAGAAAAATAAAGATCATCGGCACATTTTTTCAGGGCAGACAAAATAGAGGCGAGCCGGGTTTGGACCAATTAGAAGGGATCCACCGTACAAAATGTATTTTATTCGGCGGATGAAAGACAAAAAGGAAGCGTTCGAGAGTCAAATGTCTTTCATCAATTGGATGAAGGACAAAAGGGTTCCGACCATTCCCGGAGATGTCCTTCATCGCGGTTATGAAAGACAAAAGGGACCCGTCCCGCCCGCGAAAAGTCCTTCATCATGGTTATGAAAGACAAAAAGAGAGACGGCAGCCCGCGGAAAAGTCCTTCATCGCAGCCATTGGGGGACCCGCGTGCCCGGCCGATAAAAAAAGCAGGGACCGCCCCCGCCTTATGCTCTTCGTTTTTCCATATCAATATACAAATTCCGGTATGCATTCGATTCCGCCTGCATGCCGAGTTCGTGATAAATTTTTGACAACCATTTGACCGGGGTTGGGTCGTTTTCACGGAACTCCATTTCCCAGCTGAAACAGTCAAGCGCCTTGTCGTATTGCCCAAATTCAAAATACAATTCTCCGAGCAGCGATTGCTTGTCGGGATCGTCCGCCATTTGGTGCATTTGCTCCACTTTGCGGATGGCCGGCAAATGCCCCGCTGCTTTCTTGAACGGAAGCAGCCATTCCATTATAAAGGAAGTGTCCCGGTGCTGTAACAAATATGAAATGCACTTTGCCGCAAATTTCTCTGCCTGTGCCGGGTGCCCGGAAAAAAGTGGGGCAAGCCGGTTCAGCGTTTCCACATCTGTATGGCCATCCGGGCTCCATGATTCAAGCATATTTTCCACTTTTTCCGCCTGTTTCGCACTAAGCTGAATCTGTTCCTCAAGCATCATCGGGATCATTTTTTCCAGTTGTTTTGTCTCAATATAAAACTTCAGTAAATCCTGCTGCAGCGGTTCAAACTGCCGGATGCGGGCATAAAGATTTTCCAAAATGGCCATTTTTTCCGCCTGTTCAAAATGCGCCTCCAGCCGCTCAAGAAGGGCTTTGTAACCGGCATCGGATGGCGCCGCCTCCATCTGTTCAAGGCTTAACGCGATTTCGTCCGCCCACCGGTTTTGCGCCCGCAGCAGGCTGCAAAGTTTTGCAAAAGCATCGGTATCCGGCATTTTCTCATATAAAAGTTTTTCGGCATAAAGGGGGTCTTTCCGGATCAGTTCGGGTGAATAGGATTGAAAGAGTTTGTCGTACTTAATCAGATTTAAATCGCGGGACATTTGCTTGACCCAGCTTTGCTTCGGCGCAAAATCTTTTAAGATGCGGAGGATGCGCGCGCACTGCAATAGCTGGCCGTTGCGGCGGTATTCGTAAAAGATGGACTGGATATATTCAAAGAGCTTCCGTTTCGGGACAAACGATTCGAAAAACGTGGCAATCCAGGCGGCTTCAAGTGGCGGGAACAGTTTCTCCATTTTGCCGGTAAGCTGGGCAAAATGAACGGTTTTAAAAGAGCAACCCGGTTGGAAAAGCAAATCAATCAGCGGATGGGGAGGCTCCAGCACAATGCAGTCACGGAAAGCCTGCGCCACTGCGGACTGCCGTTTGATTTTGGCGGCGGGTACCGCGTTCAAATAATGGTCCTTGTAAAAAACCACATACCACAGGCGGCCATCATCACCGGTTGCCTCGACAAATTTGCCCTGCAAAAAAACGGCCATCCTTTCTATATCCGCGTGAATCACGTGTTTGCGGTCTGTAATGGTCAATTGGGCTGCCATAAAATCCCCTCCTTGATAGTTTGATTATACCATACAGCAGCGGGATTGCGACCATCGGATATTCCGTAGCAGGCTCACGATTTTGAAGGATTGCGGGTTGTTCCAAGAAAGATTTTAGGCCCGTTTTTGGCGCTGAACCACCGTTGGCAGGCAAAAGATCCGTGGCAAAAGCCCGCCGCAGGGTTAAATTGCGAATTGATATGCTTACCCGACCCCGGGTAAACGTACCAGCGGCCTTCACGAAAAAGCTTCGCGGACGTTCTTTTATTTCATATGCAAAGTTTTTACGCTGCCATGTTCTATTACGATGCAAATACAACAGTTTTTGCTGCCGGCAAACCAATACGGATATATCCGGGCAGGCTGGAAAAGCGTGATAAGGGTTACAATTTCTTACAATCAAAATTTTTTATTAATTTGTTATATTTCTATATTGATAAATTTTCAATGAAAAGTATAATAGAGATATGCAATTATACAAAAATTTTGGGGAGGATGAGAGATGAGCATCTTTCAGACAAAAGCAATCGCAAACCTTGTAGAAGAGACCCAGGGCAAGCAAGGGCTGAAAAAAGCGCTTGGTGCACTCGATCTCACTTTGCTTGGGATCGGCGCCATTATCGGCACAGGCATTTTCGTGCTGACAGGTGTGGCAGCAGCAAACTATTCCGGCCCTGCACTCGTCATTTCCTTTATCCTGTCGGGCCTCGCATGCGGATTTGCTGCCTTGTGTTATGCAGAATTTGCATCAATGGTGCCGGTTGCCGGAAGTGCTTATACTTACGGGTATGCGGCGCTGGGTGAAATTTGGGCATGGATTATCGGTTGGGATTTAATTTTGGAATACGGCCTGGGGGTTGCGACCGTTGCGATCGGCTGGTCCGGATACGCCGTGAACCTGCTCGGAAATCTCGGGGTCCATCTGCCAAAAGCGCTGACGCTTGCACCGATGGACGGCGGCATTGTCAACCTGCCGGCCATTCTTATCATCGCTTTGGTTGCCTGGCTGTTGTATTCAGGGGTCCAGCAGACATCCCGCCTGAACGGCATCATCGTAGCCATTAAAGTGGCCGTTGTCCTGTTGTTTATCGTGCTTGCTGTCGGGCATGTAAAACCGGTCAACTGGCATCCGTTCATGCCGTTCGGGTTTAAAGGCGTGCTTTCGGGCGCAGCGGTTATTTTCTTTGCTTACATCGGTTTTGATGCTGTGTCGACAGCTGCGGAAGAAACGCGCCGCCCGCAAAAAGACGTGCCACGCGGAATTTTGTTCTCCTTGTTAATTTGTACCGTGTTGTATATCATCGTTTCCGCCATTTTGACAGGCGTTGTCAAATTCAGCATTTTCGGCAGGCCGGAAGCTGCTTCTGCTCCAGTTGCTTATGCATTGCAGCAAATCGGCATTCACTGGGGTGCGGCACTGGTTTCCGTCGGGGCCATTTGCGGGATTACTTCCGTATTGGTTGTCATGGCATACGGGCAGACGCGTGTATTGTTTGCCATGTCGCGTGATGGACTTTTGCCTAAAATTTTTTCAAAAGTCAGTGAAAGGAGAAAAACCCCGGCGACTTCAACCGTTCTGGTCGCGATCGTAACCGCGGTCACAGCCGGGTTCCTGCCGATCAATATCGTGGCTGAGATGACCAATATTGGGACGCTTGCTGCATTTGTGATTGTATGCGTGGCAGTCATCGTGCTCCGATATAAACGCCCGGATCTGGAACGCCCGTTTAAAGCGCCACTTGTGCCAGTCCTGCCAGCCCTTGGCGCGATTTGTTGCACCATCCTGATCGCAAGCCTGCAGCCGGCAACTTTGATCCGTTTCGCTGTCTGGTTCGCAATCGGCATGGTCATTTACTTCGGATACAGTATCCGCCACAGTGAGCTGCAGCAGGGAGCGAAAAAAACAGCATAAAATCCAAAAAAAAATAGATGGCCTGTTTCAGCAGGTCATCTATTTTTTGAATTTTTTTACGTTTTGTTATTGATCGTTTACGACAATATAAGCTGCTTTAACTGGCCCATGGACGCCGACGATCAAGTTCATTTCAATGTCAGCGGAGTTGCTTGGGCCTGTAATAAAATTGATGCACGACGGGACGGTTTCCCCGTTTTTGATTTTTTCGCGGATCTTTAAGGCGGCCTGCGTCATACGCGGGACAATCGTGCTTTTCGGCACAATCGCGATATAGGTTTTCGGCAGCAGGCTGACCGACCGGCCGCGTTCTTTGCTGCTGAACAAAACCACTGTGCCGGATTCCGCCAATGTGATATCACTGAACGTAATCCCGACATTCGCTTTTTCGCACAGCGCAATATTTTTTTCGCCGATTTCGGGATCCCAGACATGGGTTTCGATTCCCATTTCCGGCCAGCCTTCCTCAATCAGCGGGGTTAAGCCGAATTCCCCGAACCGCTTGTCATTCCAAAGCGAGACAGGCCCGCCGCCGTACAGTTCTACGACTTCGTTTAATTTTCCGGGCAAAGTTTTTGCATCCGTTTCAAAAAAATCAACATGGACACTGAGCGACTGCTGGCGCAATACTTCCAGCAGTTCCTCCTGGTTTGCATTTGGCAGTACATCATATTGCGGCTTATGCTTGTAATCCGGACGGGCAACGCCGGATACAACCGGTTTGCGGCCGAGCCTGCCGGCAATATTATTTAAAAATGCATCCCGGTTTTGGATGGCTCCGTTCATTTTTTCTGCCCCCTGTCTTTCTCCCGCTTTTCAAACCAGTCACGGAAAGGTTCTTTGTTCGGCGCAGGGAAATCGCGCACATCCGTCCACGGTTTCATCGGCCCCGGTCCTTTATGGATCAAATCGTCTTTTAAAAACGGACGGACGACTTTGGAAGCCATTTTTGCCCCGGCCCCGTAAAGTCCAGGTTTTGAAGCGCCGACGCCGAACGCTTTCATCAACAGCCGTTCTGCTACCGGCGAGCGTTTTTCTTTTTCCGCAATCACTTGGCGGTGCTTAATCAAAAGCTCATGCAGCGGAATTTTCACCGGGCAGGCTTCCGTGCAGGCGCCGCAAAGCGAAGAGGCGTACGGGAGTTCTTTGTATTTGTCGTATCCGCCTAAAAGCGGGCTTAATACCGCGCCGATCGGTCCCGGGTAAATGGAGCCATACGAATGGCCGCCGATATTCCGGTAAACCGGGCAAACATTGATGCAGGCTGCACAGCGGATGCACTGCAGCACCTGTTGGAATTCCGTCCCGAGAATATCGGAACGCCCGTTGTCGACGATCACGAGGTGGAATTCTTCCGGCCCGTCGACTTCTCCTGCTTCTTTCGGGCCGGTCACGGTTGTAATATAACTCGTCAGCCGCTGACCGACCGCGCTCCTCGTTAATAGGCTCACCAAAACTTCAAACTCTTCGTAAGTCGGGACAAGCCGTTCCATCCCCATCACAGCGATCTGTGTTTTCGGAAGGGTTGTGACCATGTCGGCATTCCCTTCATTTGTGACAAGGCCGACCGATCCGCTTTCGGCAATGGCAAAGTTGCAGCCGGTAATCCCGATTTCCGCTGATAAAAATTCTTCGCGCAAAACTTTACGTGCAAACGCGGCCAGCTCCTCCGGTTTTTCTGTGCCGGTATAGCCGAGGCGGTCGCGGAACACGTCGCGGATTTGATCTTTGTTTTTGTGCAAAGCCGGCGCGACGATATGGGAAGGATGGTCGCCGGCCACCTGTAAAATGTACTCGCCGAGGTCGGATTCGACAACAGTGCTGCCCGCTTCCATCAGGGCTTCGTTCATGCCGATTTCTTCCGTCACCATCGATTTCGATTTAATCACTTTTTTCGCGTTTTTTTTCTGCACGACTTCTTTAATATACCGGCTCGCTTCTTCAGCGGTCTGGGCAAAGAAGACATGGCCGCCGCGTTTCGATACATTTTCGCTTAATTGATATAGATAATAGTCCAGATTGTTTAAAACATGCTGGCGGATTTCTTCGCCGAGCGAACGCCATTCTTCCCAGTTTCCGAGTTCATTGGCCGCTGCCAGCCGGTTGGTTTGCAGCCGTTCCTGGGCACTTCGGACGGCACCGCGCATAAAATCATCGTTGATGCCTTCTTCGACCCTGCCTTTAAATTTTTCATCACTAATCGATAAACCCATTTTTTTCACCCCTTTGCCGTTTTTTAATCCCTGCTGTTCAAAACTTCAGCAATATGCATAATTTTTATCGGTTTTCCTTTACGCGTCATCCGGCCGCCAATATTCATTAAACAGCCGCAGTCGCCGCCGATTAAAACGTCGGCGCCGGTTTCTTCGACGTGCTCCACTTTTTCGTCCACCATTTGCTCGGAGATTTCGCTCATTTTCACGGAAAATGTGCCGCCGAATCCGCAGCATGACAATGCATTAGGCAGCGGGACAAATTCAAGACCGTCCACATGTTTTAACAGTTTCATAGGCGCGTCTTTTACCCCGAGCAGGCGCGTCATATGGCATGATGGATGGTAGGTGGCCTTTGCGTGCAGGCTTGCCCCGACATCTTCCACTTTTAATACATCCACGAGAAATTGTGTAAATTCGTATGTTTTTGCAGCGAGCGCTTTTGCTTTTGGTTCCCACACCGGGTCGCCCGCAAAAATTTCCGGGTATTCTTTAAACATGTATGCGCATGAGCCGGAAGGGGATACGACGTAATCTGCGTTTTCAAATGCTTTCATCATTTGTTTCATCGCAGGCTTTGTATCTTCCAGATAACCGCTGTTATAGGACGGCTGCCCGCAGCAGATCTGGCCTTTTGGAAGATCAACTTCACAGCCCTGCCGCTCCAGCACTTCCACCATTGCTTTCCCGACGTCCGCTTTGAACATATCGACAAGGCAAGTGATGAACAAACTCACTCTCACAATATTCACCTTCTTAAAGTATTAGGCCAATCATCAGATGACCGGATTACAGTTATTATACTCCTTATAGTGAAAACTTGGCAATGAAAGAAATATAGGATTTAAAACTTTTGCCGTATAAAACGGCAAGCCTGATTGATTCCCGTTTCGGAATTGAAAAGTTAAGTCCATTCTATATATTCATTTTAATGGAAAAATACAAATAAAACACCTGATTTGCCGCTTTTTCTATCTTTAGTGACCTTTCTGGAGAGCCCAGCCTTTTTAGTCAAGCCGAACAGTTCTCTTAACGGAAAAGATGCTGCCTTCCTGTAAATAATTCAAAAATTTTAGATACTTATTTACATTTTATCCTTGTCTCTTTACGATATAAATATATGAACATGTTTGGAAAGGGGATGATGATTTGGTCACTTTGGAAAAACTTGTCGAATTGCCTGCGTTTGGCCGGATTGTGCTTGCCGCCGGAAAGTCAGGAATCAGCCGGGCGGTTACGGGGGTCAATGTGACGGAGAGCGTTGATTGGGCGGATTTTTTTAAGCCGAACGAACTACTTGTCACCACTGGGGTCACCATGGGCAATGATCCTGAAAAATTGGAGGAGATGGTGGCGTTTGCCTGCGGTCGGCGCGCAGCCGGGATTGTCATTAACACGGGCCCGTATATTCCTGAAATTCCAGAGGCGGTCATCCGGTTTGCCGATTCACAACATTTTCCGGTTTTTCAAATGCCATGGGATTACCGGGTAGCAGATTTTATAAAAATTACCGTCCAATTTTTGATGATTGAGCAAGGTAAAGAAGCGCTTTCCCAGCAAATACTTGCGGAACTCCTTTTTAACCCGGGGATGGACCGGGCGTATATGCGGAACGGGCTGTTCAAACTCGGTTTTGGGGAAGATGCAGATTACGGCATCATCGTTTGTACCCAGGACACGGAAAAGCCTGATATGTTGCCGTTTGCACAAACGGTGGAAGATGTTTTCCATGCCCGTTATGCGCAGTATCTGGCCGGCGTTTATGAAGACCAGATTATTTACCTTGTCGACCGTTCAAAAGTGCGGACGCCAGATATCCCGTTTGCAAGGGCAGCGGCAAAAATTCAGGAATCCATTTATAAACGGAATATGGAAAGCCTGCTTGTGGGGATGGGAAATTTTTACCGGGATATTGCCGGGATCCATAAAAGCTACCACGAAGCAAAAATGGTCATCCAGCTTGCCAAGCGCCAAGCTGTACCGCCTATTTGCAAATACAAGGAAATCGGCGCCTATAAAATTCTAATGGAAGTCAAGGATCGCGAAAGGATTGCAGGGTTCCACGGGGATATGCTTGGCAACTTGTACCGCTACGATGAGTTGCACGGCACAGATTATGTCCATTTCCTGAAAATTTATTTGGAAGAAGACGGCCAGACTGCTGCGATCAGCCGCCGCGAATTTATTCACCGCAACACCGTGCTGTATAAGGCGAAAAAAATAGAAACGATACTGGATGCAGACCTGACCCGCAGTTTTACAAAGACCAATCTTTCGCTTGCGTTCATGATTGAAGACATTCTCCAATGAGTATGTGCAACCGCACAAAATAATTTGTTCCAATCATCATTACATTCTGAAAAAAACCTTTTTATAATGAGGTTATCATTTACAAAATAGAAATGGAGCTGTCAATCATGAATGAAGCGGAGATTACGCAAATCCAGCAAGACGATCGGCAGTATGTCATGCACTCGTGGGCGAAACAGGCGTATGTGCGGCCAACGGTAATCACGAAAGCAAAAGGCATTTTTTTCTGGGATGAAAGGGATCATAAGTGCTATGACATGTGCTCCCAGCTTGTTTATTTGAATGTCGGGCACCGGCACCCAAAATTGTTGGAGGCGTTTAAATCGGTCGGGGAAATTCCGCTCGCCGCGCCGGCGTTTGCCACCGCGCCAAAATCTCAACTTGCCCGCAAAATTGTTAAGGCGGCACCGGAAAACATGGCCAAAGTATTTTTTACAAATGGGGGTGCGGACGCCAATGACCATGCTGTGAAAATTGCGCGGATGGCCACCGGGCGTTATAAAATTTTTTCGCGCTATCGTTCCTACCATGGCGCGACATTTGGAGCCGGCAACCTGACAGGGGAATCGCGGCGCTTTCTCGTGGAACCAGGGATCCCCGGTTTTGTAAAATTTGAAACACCCTATCTGTACCGCGAAACGCTGGATTTTGAAAGTGAGGAAGCGGCGTCCGCTTTTTACCTTAACCGTCTGCACAGCCAGATCCTCTATGAAGGGCCTGATCAGATTGCCGCTGTTTTCCTTGAGCCGGTTCCGGGCTCAAATGGCGTCCTCATCCCGCCGAAAGGATATCTTGAAGGCGTGCGCGAATTGTGCAGCCGCTACGGAATCCTGATGATCTGCGACGAAGTGATGACCGGCTTTGGTCGGACGGGCAAAATGTTTGCTGTCCAGCACTATCCTTTTGAACCAGATATGATTACTTTCGCAAAAGGAGTGACAAGCGGATACAGCCCGCTTGGCGGTGTCATTCTCAGCCGGGACGTAGCGGAATACTTCGATGAGCATATTTTTCTGACTGGCCTGACCTACAGCGGTCACACGGTTTCAGCTCAAATTGGCTGTGCCTCGATGGACATTTACCAGGAAGAGAATCTGCTTGAAAATGCCCGCGAAACCGGGGGTGTGCTGGCAGAACGGCTCAAACAGTTGAAAAAATTTCGCGCAGTCGGAGATGTCCGCTCGATCGGCCTCTTTGCCGCAGTCGAGCTCGTAAAAGATAAGGAAACGAAGGAACCGCTTCAGGCATATGGCATGGATTACGGAAAAGATCCGTCCGGCCTTATGAAGAAATTTGTAGCGCTGCTTGCAGAAAAAGGTTTTTATACCTATTCGCATGAGTCAAGTGTGATTATTGCCCCGCCGCTGATCATTACAGCCGAACAGGTGAATGAAGCGATGAACTTGTTTGAAACGGCCCTTCGCGAGTTTGAAGAGAACGTATTGTTTCCTGCAAATACTTTAACGGTAAAATGAGGAAAAGCATTGTTGGGATAGAAAGTTTTTCAAAAACTTCATTGGCGCCGGCCGGTGAACTGCGGAAAGGTAAGGGATTGTTGAAATGGAGGACTTTTTTTATAAACAGCCCGTCCCGATTGATTTCGGGGCCGGCAAGATCAGGAAGCTACCTGAAATCATCAAACAGACAGGCGGAAAAAAGGGCATTTTAATCAGCGCCCCGTCGATGCTCAGACAGGGAATTGCGCAGGATATCATGAAAGAAGCTGGTGGTGCGCTTACGGCGGTGTTTTCAAGTATTCAGCAAAATCCGACCGTAAAAAACACGGATGATTGCGCGCGGATGCTGCGTGAAGAAGGAGCAGATTTCGCGGTTGCCATCGGGGGAGGCAGTGTCCTCGATTGCGCGAAAGCTGCTGCCTGCATCGCGCAGACGCCATACAGCGCGTCTGCGTTTCTGGCAAAAGCACAAACGCTTGTGCAACCGGGCATTCCGCTGATCGCCATTCCCACAACTTCAGGGACTGCGAGCGAAGTGACCAATGTGTCGGTCCTGACCGATACCAAAAAAGGCATTAAGGCGCTGATTTCAAGTGATTTCCTTTACCCCGCGTATGCTCTCGTGGATCCTGAATTGACGCTCTCGTGCCCGAAACATGTTACAGCGTCAAGCGGGCTTGATGTGCTTGCACATTCCCTTGAAGCCTATTATGGGAAAAAGCACCAGCCTTATACAGATATGGCGGCTGAACGGGCTGCAGCGCTCGTGTTTGAATACCTGCTCCCGGCTTACCATGAACCTGGAAATCTGCAGGCGCGGGCAAAAATGAGTGAGGCATCCGTCACAGCCGGGCTTGCTTTTAACATGACGCAGACGGCCGCCGCCCATGCCTGCTCTTACCCGCTGACTCAGGAATTCGGCATTGCGCACGGGGAAGCCTGCGCTTTTACCCTGCCGTCGTTCTGGCGTTTGAACAGTGTGGAAGGACCGGAAAGCGGGCGCCTTGAAGCGTTCAGCCGCTGCCTCGGGTTCAAAGATGCGGACGCGCTTGCCGGTCGTATTGATGAAATGAAAAAAGAAATGGGGCTTATCACGACGCTTGAGGAAGCAGGTATTGAAACGGAAGCAGATCTGGACCGGCTTGTCGCAGCGAGCTTTGCACCAAATATGCAGAATAGCCCAGTGAATATAACAAAAGACAAATTGAAAGTTATGTACAGCCGGCTCGCAGGCGGAAAAGTTAAACTGGCTTGATAAAAGCTTCGGCGTTCATTAGCGGTGAACAGTAGATTTTTTCACAAAAAAATAAACTGAAAATTAGCTTAAAAATAAACATTAAAACAATAAAAATAGTGATTTTGTTTTTTCAGTGATATTCAACAAAAGGAGGAGAAAGGCATGCAGCAACAAAAAATGCTGGTTAATGCACAAAGGTTACAGGAAACGCTGGAAAAGTTTGCGTCATTCGGGCGGACGCCGAATAACGGGGTTACACGGTTATCATTGTCGCAGGAAGATCTTACAGCAAGGGAGTACTTGGAAACTTGCTGTAAGGAAATCGGGATGGAAGTGAAATACGATGACATGGCAAACATGTATGCTACAATGCCCGGCAAAGAAGGCAAGCCGCCTGTGGTGATGGGCTCCCATCTCGATTCCGTCAAGAAGGGCGGACGCTTTGATGGCGTTCTTGGTGTCGCGGCGGCATTGGAAGTGGCTCGCACGATTCATGACAACCGGATCAAATTGGAAATCCCTTTTACCATCGTCAATTTTACAAATGAAGAAGGGGCAAGATTTGAGCCGGCGATGATGTGCTCGGGGGTCATTTCGGGCAAATTTGATAAGCAAACCGTTCTTCAAAGCCGGGATGAGACGGGGATGACATTCGGAGAGGCGCTTTCGGCGAGCGGTTATGCCGGCAGCGTTGAAAACCGCCTGAAGAAAGCAGCCGCCTTTCTTGAAATGCATATCGAGCAAGGTCCGGTCCTGGAAAGTGAAGACAAACAAATCGGAATTGTCGAAGGGGTCGTCGGCATGGTCAATTATGAAATTGAAGTCACTGGCGAATCCAACCATGCTGGCACGACGCCGATGGGCATGAGGAGGGATGCATTGTTCGTTGCTTGTGACATCATCAGGGATGTTCGTGAACAATTGAGTATGCTTGACCCGGAACTTGTTTATACGATGGGGCGGATGAATGTATATCCGAATATCCATACCGTCATTCCGAATAAAGTGGTGTTCACACTTGAAGCAAGGCACAAAGATCCTCAAGTAGTGTCGCAGGTGGTGAGTACAATCAGGACGTTACCGCAGGAAATGGGCGGATGCACGATTGCTTCAAAAAAATTATGGTCCCGTGATACTGTTGCATTTGATCAGGGCATTGTCAGCCGGCTTGAAAAATCGGCTCAGTCGCTTGGGATTTCCGCCAAAAGAATGTACAGCGGCGCTGGCCATGATGCGCAATTTATTGCAAGCTACCTGCCAACCGCGATGATTTTTGTACCGAGTGCAGGTGGCAAAAGCCACTGTGAGGAAGAACTGACGTCATATGAAGACTGCGCGCGCGGCGCAAACGTGGCACTGGATACCGTGTTGTCTTTGCTTACAGGGCAATAACAGCAAATGAAAACGGAGGGGAACGGATGAAATCACAAATTGAAGAAAACGGTATTGTCATCCTGACGAAGGAAACGGCAGAACAATTGCAGCACTCAAACCTCTGGAATGATGACCTGCGCCCTGCAACAAAAGAAGAGCATACCTGGACAGGAAGGAGTTTTGCAGCTTTATGGATCGGCATGTGCCTGATCATTCCTTCCTATACAATGGCAAGCGGCATGATCTCGCTTGGGATGAACTGGTGGCAGGCACTTCTGACCATTTTTCTTGGAAACTGCGTTGTGCTGGTCCCGATTTTGTTAAATGCGCATGCCGGTGCAAAATTTGGGATTCCTTATCCGGTATTTGCAAGGCTCTGGTTCGGATCAAAAGGCGCACATATTCCGACTTTGGCTCGTGCGATCGTGGCAGCCGGTTGGTTCGGGATTAATACCTGGATCGGCACGACAAGTATTGACGCCTTGATGTCGCGCATGGTCTCGGGCTGGTCCGGCCTGCCTTTTCATACCGGAATTGTATTTCTGCTTTTCTGGGCGTTAAATGTTGGCATTGGGATCAAAGGGCCTGAAGCGATTAAATGGCTTGCCACCATTTCTACACCGGTGGTTGGGGTCTCGTCCATAATTTTATTTATCTGGGCGGCCACCCATGTCAATGGCTGGGGGCCAATACTCACAGCGCCGAGCAAGTTCCAGACGACAGGCGAATTTCTCGCGGTGTTCTTCCCGGCACTGACCGGCGTCATAGCCTTTTGGGCAACGCTTGCGCTTAATATTCCCGATTTTGCCCGCCATGCGGTGAACCAAAAATCGATGATGATTTCCCAGTCGTTTGCGCTGCCGCTGACGATGACAATATTCTCTTTTATCGGCATTTTCGTCACTTCCGCCACCGTTGTGATTTTTGGTCAGGCACTTTGGCAGCCGGTTGATCTGCTTTCAAAATTCCCGACTCTTGTCGTTTTTATCGGGGCCATTGTTGTCGCCATTTCATCCATTACGGTCAATGTCGGCGCGAACCTGGTGGCCCCGGCCCGGGCAGTTGAAAATTTATGGCCGCGGCGCCTGACATTTGCGTCGGGCGCAATTGTGACAGGCCTTTTTGCCATTGCCATGCAGCCATGGTACCTCATGTCAAACTTTCAAAATCTGATTTACGGTTTTCTTGGCACATACGGTGCGCTCCTCGGCCCGATTGACGGTATTGCGATCGCCGATTACTGGATTGTAAGGCGCCGGAGGTTTGACCTGAAAGAACTGTATGAGACGAACGGGCGCTACAACTATTCTTCCGGAATTAATACGAGCGGGGTATTTGCGCTTGTGATCGGCATTGCGGTTCCGGTTGTGGGGCTTCTTGTCCCGGGCCTTAGATTTTTGTGGGACAATGCGTGGACAGTCGGAATCTTAGTTGCCGCTGTTGCCTACAGCTGGCTGATGCGCAATGACAGGAGTTTGTTGTCCCAGAAAGCATATGAAGACATCACCGTTTTTGTCAGCCGTCATGAAAAAGGCGGTGCGGTGACCGCAACCGTTGCGGAACAAAGCAATCAAATATAACTTGCAGGGGGTGTTTGAATGGAATCTTTGACGGTCTCAGCCGTGTTTAAAGAAGTTCGGCGAGATTTATCCGCACAGGAAGCAGTGGAAGAAGCAAACCGTTGTTTATACTGTTATGATGCGCCATGTACGAAAGCCTGCCCGACCGGCATTCCCGTTCCTTCTTTTATCCGGAAAATCGCCACGGGCAATTTGAAAGGTTCCGCGCGTGCGATTCTGGAAGCCAATCCGATGGGGGCGACCTGTGCCCGCGTCTGCCCTACCGAAGAATTGTGCGAAGGGGCATGCGTGCTGAACGAGCTTTCCCTGCCGATTATGATTGGCGATTTGCAGCGGCATGCCGTTAACTGGGCGATGCAGTCCGGGGAGACTCTTTTTGAAAAACGCACGTCAAACGGCATGAAGGTTGCCATTATCGGCAGCGGCCCAGCCGGTTTATCCGCGGCTAGGGAACTGGCGAGGCACGGCTTTGGCGTCACTGTTTATGAAGCAAAGGAAAAAGCGGGCGGACTCGATACATACGGGATTGTCCCGTTCCGCCTTCCCCAGGAAATTCCGCTCTGGGAAGCGGACCAAGTGACAGCTTTGGGCGTGGAGATTTTGACAGAAATAAGGGTCGGCGAAGACATTTCAGCGGAGGAAATCCTCTCCCGCTATGATGCCGTGCTAGTTGCATGCGGAATGGGAAATGTTCCGCGCCTCGGCATCCCCGGAGAGGAGTACAACGGCGTTTTGGATGCAATTGAATTGATCGAGGATATCAAAGAAGGCAGGATAACGGATGAATTTAAGGGCAAAAGGGCGGTTGTCATCGGTGCCGGGAATACAGCGATCGATGCTGCCACCTGCCTGAAGCGCGCGGGGGCGGCGGATGTAAAAATTGTCTACCGCAGAACCGAAGCGGAAATGACGGCTTACAAAAGTGAATACGAATTTGCGAAGCGGGAGGGCATTGAATTCAGATGGCAATGGCAGCCCGCAGAAATCATCAGCGATGTATCCGGCAATGTTATGGCACTTTCTTTGAGCCGAGTCGTACTTGGCGCACCTGATGCCTATGGAAAACGCAAGATCCAGGCAACAGAAGATCCGGAATTTAAGCTAGAAACAGACGTGGTGGTCCGGGCGATTGGCCAAAACCGCCGTACTGATCTAATCAATGCATTCGGCCTTGCACATCACCATGGTATTGTTGCAGTGGATCCGGAAACTTATCAAACTTCCAATGAAAAAATTTATGCGGCCGGAGACGTTATTTTTGGCATCGGCCCCACGGAAGCGATGGTAGTCAGTGCGGTTGAGCAGGGAAAAAAGGCCGCATATGCCATTCAACGCGCCATGCAGACGCGTTTCATGAGAGAGGAGGATTAGCTTTTGGCAAATTTAAACGTTGAGATTACCGGCATCCGTTCGCCCAATCCTTTCTGGCTGGCATCGGCGCCGCCGACCAATTCCGGCTACCAGGTACAGCGTGCATTTGAAGCCGGATGGGGCGGGGTGGTTTGGAAAACGCTCGGTGATCCGATTCTAAATGTCACGTCCCGGTTCGCCGCACTTTCCTATAGCGGAAGAAGAATGGCCGGTTTCAATAATATTGAACTAATTACAGACCGGCCGCTGGATGTAAACCTGAAAGAAATTACTGAAACGAAAAAGAAATTTCCTGATCGAGCAATTATTGCCTCGGTGATGGTGGAGCCAAAACGGGAAAAATGGCATGAGATTGTCAAAAGAGTGGAGGATGCCGGTGTTGATGGACTCGAATTAAATTTTGGCTGCCCGCACGGCATGGCGGAGCGCGGGATGGGTGCGGCATCCGGCCAAGTCCCGCAGCTGGTTGAACAGCAGACTTACTGGGTCAAGGAAGCCGCAAAAACTCCGGTGATTGTAAAACTGACTCCGAATATAACGGATATTACAGCCACTGCCTTCGCTGCTGTACAGGGTGGAGCCGATGCCGTCAGTATGATCAATACGATTAACAGCCTGATGGGGGTGGACCTCGATACCTGGCAGACCGTCCCCCACGTAGCAGGCCTTGGCACACACGGCGGCTACTGCGGCCCGGCCGTGAAGCCGATCGCATTAAGTATGGTGGCAGAATGTGCCCGCGACCCTGACATCCCCGTCCCGATTTCCGGAATCGGAGGGATCGCCACCTGGAAAGACGCAGCTGAATTTATGCTGATGGGCGCCTCCAATGTCCAAGTTTGCACAGCCGTCATGCACCACGGATTCTCAATCGTGGAGGATATGATTGACGGATTGAACCATTATTTGGATGAAAAAGGGTTGCAATCAGCTTCGGACCTTATTGGAAAATCCGTACCGAAATACAAAAACTGGGGAGAACTCGACCTTAATTACAGGACAGTCGCCCGCATTAACGAGGAGCATTGCATTCATTGCAATAAATGCTATATCGCCTGTGAAGATACGGCTCACCAGTGTATTGACAGACTGGTGGATACTTCCGGAAAAAGCATTTTAAGGGTGCGCGAAGAAGACTGCGTCGGCTGCAATCTTTGCTCGCTTGTCTGCCCGTCGGACGGCGCCATCACAATGATACCGTTACGAGGGGAAATGCCGCTTACCTGGAATGAACGTCAGCGAAAAATATCCGGTCTTGAAGCCGACGAAATCACAATCAGTTAAATGGAGGGAAATACATGAAAAAACTTATTAAAAATGGAATTGTTGTAACCGCAGCGGACACTTATGAAGCTGATTTGCTGGTTGATGGGGAGAAAATTACAGAAATAGGACGCAATCTCACAGTAGATGATGCAGAAATCATAGATGCAAAGGGGGCTTATATTTTTCCGGGCGGGGTCGATCCGCATACACACCTAGACATGCCGTTCAACAATACGGTAACCGATGATGACTGGGAAACCGGCACAATTGCCGCAGCATTCGGCGGCACCACCACGATCATTGATTTCTGCCTTACAACAGGGGATGATACGTTGGAAAAAGCCGTTGCGCGCTGGCATGGCAAAGCGGAGGGCAAAGCTGCCATTGATTATGGTTTCCACTTGATGCTTGCCAATCTGGATGAAAAGGTGCTGGAAGAATTGCCACTCTTGCTGGAAAAAGAAGGAATCACCTCGCTGAAAGTTTTTATGGCATACGCAAAAGAATTCCAAGCTGACGACCGCACCCTGTTCCGCGCATTTAAAGCCGCAAAAGAAGCAGGCGCGCTCGTAATGGTCCACTGCGAAAATGGAAGCGTCATTGACGAACTGGTTACAAAGGCGCTTGCAGAGGGACACACGGAACCGATTTACCATGCTTTAACCAGGCCCCCTGAAGCGGAAGGGGAAGCGACACACCGGGCAATTGAGCTGGCCCACATGGCGGATTCCCAGCTGTATGTCGTCCATGTCACCTGTGCCGAAGCCGTCAAGCAAATCGCCGAAGCGCGCGCCAAAGGATACAAAGTATGGGGAGAAACATGCCCGCAATACCTTGTCCTTGACCAGTCTTATTTGGAAAAACCGGATTTTGAAGGTGCCAAATACGTCTGGTCGCCGCCGCTCCGCGAAAAGCATCACCAGAAAGTGTTGTTTGACGCTTTAAAGGCCGGCATTTTGCAAACCCTTGGCTCGGATCAATGCTCTTTTAACTTTAACGGAAAAAAACAGCTCGGACGCAATGACTTTTCTAAAATCCCGAACGGCGGCCCGTTTATCGAAGACCGGTTCAGTATTTTTTTTTCAGAAGGCGTGAAAAAGGGGATCTTATCCTTGAACCAGTTTGTGGACATTGTTTCCACCCAACCGGCGAAACTGTTCGGCCTGTTCCCGGAAAAAGGAACAATAGCTGTCGGGGCGGACGCAGATCTCGTTATTTTTGATCCGGAAGTAAAGCGCGTAATTTCTGCAAAAACCCATCATATGAACGTGGATTACAGCGCGTTTGAAGGCATGGAAATCACAGGAGAGCCAATCTCTGTTTTATGCCGTGGCAATTTTGTCATCAAAGACAAAAAATTTATTGGCCAGCCGGGAAGTGGGAAATATTTGAAACGCAAAAAATTTAACCAGGGTGCTCTGCAGTCCCCGACAGCAGCCACAGTGTAAAAGGAAAAAATGATGCGCGAATCCATTTTATTCCTGAAAGAAAAAGCGGAGATTGACCGTCTGCTGGATTGCGGATTTCGAATTACAGCGGTAGAAGAGGACCTGAACGGTTCTCTGGTCACCTTTACGAAAGAAAACCGATGCTCAGTGCGGCAGATCGTGACCACGGAAGGAAGAAAGTATTTTCCATTAAAAATTTGATCCATCGGAAACCCGATTGCTTGATGCAATCGGGTTTCCCATTTCCAGAAAATCTATTCCAAAATTTATTTTAACGAATTACTAATTTACCACTTTACTAAACTAAAGAAACACGCTAAAATAAAGTCATAAATTTTACCGAGAACAACACAGAGGGTGAACATATATGAATAAAAAATGGGGACTTTGGACATTAACCACGTTCGTCGTCGGTAATATGGTGGGCGGCGGGGTCTTCATGCTGCCGGCTAATCTCGCAAATAAGGCCGGGGCGCTCGGTTCTACACTTGCGTGGGTGCTGACCGGTTTTGGCGTTTTGATGATTGCGCTCGTGTTCGGAAACCTGGCCATCCGGAAACCGGAACTGAAAGCAGGACCGCAAAGCTACGCACAGTCGCTTTTTAAATCGAAACAGGCAGGCCGGGTCGCCGGCTACAGCATGGCATGGGGCTACTGGGCAGCGAACTGGGCGGCAACGGCTTCCGTCATTATTTCGTTTGCGGGTTATTTAACGACATTTTTCCCGATTATGCAAAGCACGAAAATCCTGTTTACGCTCGGATCTTTCCAAATGGAGACCGGAAAATTTTTGACATTTGCTGTGTGTACAGTCATGCTTTGGGGGATTCAATCGATCCTGTCGCATAGCTTTAACAGTGGCGGAAAAATGAATCTTATCGCGACGGTCACAAAAGTACTCGGCTTTATGATGTTTATCGTCATTACCGTTTTTGCATTCGATGCCGCGAACTTCGGCAATGCGAAAGCTTTTACCGATGCGGACGGCCACGCCGTTTCTCTCTTCGGGCAAATTAACGGCGGCGCCATCTCCACATTGTGGGCGTTTATCGGCATAGAATCGGCAGTGATGCTGTCAAACCGCGCCAAATCACAAAAAGATGTGAAAAAGGCAACACTTCTCGGCCTGTTGATCTCGATCCTGATTTATGTCGGCATTACACTACTGACAATGGGCGCTTTGTCCCAGGCGGAACTGCGCGTTTCACATAAACCGCTTGTCGATGCGCTCGGTCAGGTGCTCGGTGCAAACGGCCAGTATATATTAGCCGCACTGGCGCTCATTTCCTTGTTTGGTTCAACTGTCGGCTGGATTATCGTCAGCTCCGAAGTGCCATACCAGGCGGCAAAGGCCGGCCTTTTTCCGGCATTTTTCGGGAAAACGAACAGAAAAGGATCACCGTCCCGTTCGCTATTGGTAACGAATATCATGACGCAAATCTTTTTATTCTCCACTGTGTCGGACACCATTTCGGAAGCGTACGATTTTGCCATTGTCGTGGCAACACTGGCCTATTTGATTCCGTATCTTGTATCGGTTATTTACCAGTTGAAGCTGGTGGCAGCCGGTGAAACTTATACGTCGCTAGGCGCTCGCACAACAGACGGTATCATTACCGGTATTGCGCTAGTGTATTCGGTATGGGTTATCATTACCGGCACTGCCGATTTAAAAACGTTCTTCCTCGGCATCGGGCTGTTTGTCATCGGCCTGGTTTTATACCCGGTTTTGATGCGGGAAAATAAAGTATATAAAGAAGTGTTGGAGTAACTGCAACCCGTTGGGAAGACTGCTTCCTGACGGGGTTCCTTTGCTTAGGCTAGTCACCCGGCCACCTCTATTGCGAGATGATTCAGAAGTGGAGGCGGATTGTAACCCCCATTTCTTAGGTTCCTTTCTTGGCCGGTTTCCAACGGTCCGCCACTATGACCAGTTGATTCAAGTGGAGGCGGGTTGTAACCTCATTTCGATTCTTGTGCCAGTTTCCAATGGGCCGCCGCTATTGCGAGATGATTCGTACGGAGACGGGTTCAACCCCCGTTTCGCATTCTCCATTCATGTACCGGTTTCCAATGGATTGACACTATGGCCAGATGATTCAGAAGTGGGGGCGGGTTGTAACCCCATTTCGATTCTTGTGCCAGTTTCCAATGGGCCGCCGCTATTGCGAGATGATTCGTACGGAGACGGGTTCAACCCCCGTTTCGCATTCTCCATTCATGTACCGGTTTCCAACGGGCCGACGCTATGGTCAGATGGTTCGGAAGCGGAGGCGGGTTTTAATCCTCTCATTTCGCAGGCTCCCATCAAAAAGAAAAGGATGCCCTATAAAGGACATCCTTTTCTTTTTACAAACTCATCTTCAAAATTTCCCGCACATCTTCCTTGCCCAGTTTTTTAAAGTTGCCGATCGGGCCGAATGGCAAAGCTTTTTCTGCCATGACGTCGAGCTTGTCATCGCCGATATTGTAATCTGCAAGCCGGCTTGGCGCGCCGATTTCGTTAAAGAAAGCGCGGACTGCATCAATGCCAGCAAGTGCAATTTCCTCATCCGTTTTCCCTGCAGGATCCACGCCCCATACCTCAACGGCAAACCGTTTGAAACGCGGGATATTTTCTTTATAGACGTACTTCATCCAGTTCGGGAAGATGATCGCAAGCCCGCCGCCGTGCGGGATATCGTAAACAGCGCTGACGGCGTGCTCGATCGAGTGCGTTGCCCAGTCGGTTTCCACGCCGGTCGCAAGCAGGCCGTTGAGCGCAAAAGTGGAGCTCAGCATTAAGTTTGCGCGCGCATCATAGTCCTCAAGGTTTTGCAGCACTTTACGCGCATTTTCGATCACTGTTTTCATAATCGTTTCTGCAAAACCGGTTTGCAGCGGAATTTCTTTTGTATGCGAAAAATATTGCTCAAATACGTGCGAGAGCGTATCCGAAATGCCGTAAACAGTCTGGTTACGCGGCACGGTAAACGTATTTTCCGGGTCTAAAATCGAGAACGTCGGGAAAGTCATGCTTGCTCCGTGTTTTTGTTGCGTTTCCCAGTTCGTAATCACCGAGCCTTTATTCATCTCTGAACCCGTCGCAGCCAGCGTCAGCACAGTGCCAAGCGGCAGCGCTTTTTCCACTTTCGCCTTTCTTTCGTAAAAATCCCATACATCGCCGTCATACAGGGCACCGCCTGCGATTGCTTTCGAACAGTCGATGACGCTGCCGCCGCCGACAGCAAGAATCCAGTCGAGTTCATTTTCGCGGATCAGGGAGATGCCTTTTTTAACGGTGGACAGGCGCGGATTCGGTTCAACGCCCGCAAGTTCGCGCACATGGCAGCCTTTCTTCTCAAAAATTGCCTGCAATTTGTCATACAAGCCGGAACGTTTGATGCTGCCGCCGCCATATACAAGCAAGATCCGTTTTCCGAGCTGGTCGATTTTTTCATCGAGCTTTTCGAGCTGCCCTTTTCCGAAAATCAGTTCAGTCGGGTTGTAAAACGTAAACGGGTTCATCCAATTCCCTTCTTTCTTTGGAGTTTTACAGACAGATTGTACCACATTTTAGGATGCGCCAATCATTTTAAAAGCTTGCATGAGGAAAACAGTCCTTTTCGTTTAAAATTTGAAAGCGCGTTCTGATCGGTATGTAAGAAAACCTGACAACAAATATAAAAATTTTAAAAAAATTAACGAAAAAGTATTGAAAAAATGGCTGACATCACATATGATAATTTATATAACAAAGATGCGTTATAAAATCTAACATCAGAAAGGAAGAGGCAAATGGTTCCTGCAGATTCGGTCTTTATGTTTGTATCGACGGCGCTTGTTTGGGTCATGACACCTGCGATTGCGCTGTTTTACGGGGGGATGGTGAAAAGCAAAAACGTTTTAAGCACCGCGATGTACAGCTTCGGTTCGCTTGGGATTGTATCGGTATTATGGATTCTTGTTGGTTATTCGCTGGCGTTTTCAACCGGCGGCAACGCGATTCTCGGCGATTTAAGCTGGGCGGGGTTGCACGATGTCACGTTTAAACCGAATGCAGATTACAGTGCGACGATTCCGCATAACTTATTCATGATGTTCCAAATGACGTTTGCGGTTTTAACCATTGCCATTATTTCAGGCGGTTTTGTCGGACGGATGCGGTTTTCGGCATACTTGATTTTCATTTCCTTATGGTGCGTGCTCGTCTATGCGCCTGTTGCCCACTGGGTATGGGGCGTTGGCGGCTGGATCCGCAACCTTGGCGCACTCGACTTTGCAGGCGGCAATGTGGTTCATATTTCTTCCGGCGTGGCGGCCCTCATCCTCGCGCTTGTGCTCGGAAAACGGAAAGAATCCGAGACCGGACGGCATAACTTAATGCTTGTCCTGATCGGCGGCAGTCTCCTTTGGCTCGGGTGGTTCGGATTTAACGTCGGAAGTGCCTTATCGTTAAATGAAGTTGCCATGTATGCTTTCATCAATACCAATACTGCGGCGGCTTGCGGGTTAATCGGCTGGGCCGCGGTGGAATGGATTGTCAATAAAAAGCCGACATTGTCAGGCGCGATCTCGGGCGGCATTGCAGGGCTTGTAGCGATCACGCCGGCAGCCGGGTTTGTAACGCCAATGGCTTCGATCCTGATCGGCCTGGTTGGCGGCATCGTCTGCTTCTGGGGCGTCACGTATTTGAAATCGAAACTCGGCTATGATGATACGCTGGATGCATTCGGCATTCACGGCATCGGTGGCACATGGGGCGGCATTGCAACCGGCCTGTTCGCCTCTAAAGCGGTCAATTCTGCTGGCGCGAACGGTTTGTTCTACGGTGATCCGTCGCTCGTCTGGAAACAGCTCGTCGCCATTGTGTCCACCTATATTTTCGTTGGTATTGCCTCCTTTATTATCATCAAAGCGATCCAATTGTTTATGCCGATCCGTGTTGATGAAGAAGCGGAAAAAAGAGGTCTTGATATTACGTTGCACGGCGAACATGCTTACGGCCAGCCGTACGAAGATGCGGTTTACGAACAGGCTGCAGCAAAATAATAGAAGAAATACCAGCCCCTTTCCAGGCTGCCGGGACAATCCCGGCGGCTTTTATTTTGCTTAGATTGGGAACGCGGTTTAGCGCATCATGCCATTTTCGCCGCAACATTTCCAAAAATCATGTAAAATGAAGATAAATCCTTTTTGGCGGGGGATGGGGATGCGTAAAAGAAAGGTTTCATTGCAGACAAAAATACTGGGGCTTGTGCTGCTTCTGTCTTTTTTGATCATCGGCACGATTTCCGGTTATTTTATGGTGCTGGAGCAGCGCCGAATCGAACAACAGGAAGGGCGCCTGGCGTTAAATATTGCGAAAACGGTGGCGGCAATGCCGGCTGTTGTGAATGCTTTCCAAAGCAAAGATCCGTCCAAAACGATTCAGCCGCTTGCGGAAAAAATCCGCAAAGAAACCGGCGCCGAGTTTATCGTTGTCGGCAACAGGGAAGGGATCCGCTACTCCCATCCGCTCCCGGACCGGATTGGCAAAAAGATGGTTGGCGGTGACAATGAACGGGCCATTTTGAAAGGGGAATCCTATATCTCAAGCGCAAAAGGATCACTTGGCCCGTCATTAAGAGGGAAAACACCGGTACGCGACCGGAACGGAAACATTATTGGCATCGTGTCGGTCGGGTTCATGTTAAGTGATGTGAATCGGCAGACCAACATGCACATGATGAAAGTGGCTGGCGTCGCACTGCTCGCTTTTTTCGGGGCTATTATCGGAAGCGTGCTGCTTGCCCGGGATATCCGTAAAGACACCATGGGGCTTGAACCGTTCGAAATCGCGTCGCTTTATAAAGAAAAGCGGGCCATTTTACATGCGGTTAAAGAAGGGATTATTGCTGTAGACCGGGAAGGGTTTGTCACTACCATGAACCAGCCGGCGAAAAAAATGCTGCATATTGGCGGATCGGTCAGGCGTACAAAGATTGACAAGCTGATACCGGCTTCCATTTTTTACACCGTGTTAAAATCCGGCAAGCCGCAAATGGACCGGGAAATGGTATGGAAAGACCGGACGCTCATCGTAAACAGTACCCCGATTCTGAATGAACGGGGACAAGTGCAGGGGGCGGTCGCTTCTTTCCGCGATCGTTCTGAAATTGAAAGAATGGCCAACACATTGAGCGAAGTCCGCCAATACTCGGAAGATTTGCGGGCCCAGTCCCATGAATACGCAAATAAGCTGCATGTCCTTTCCGGGTTGCTTCAGCTTGGGGCTTATGAAGACGCAATTGAATTTATCCGGGAAGAGACGGCATCTTTGAAAAACCAGCACGCCCGTGTTTTTGAGAAGATAAAAGACATGAAAGTTCAGGCGGTTTTGCTCGGCAAACTTGGCAAAGCATCCGAAAAAAAGATTCATTTTGATATTGATCCGAACAGTTCTTTAGAAAGGTTGCCAAAGCAAATCGATGTGATGCGGCTGATTGTCATGCTTGGCAATCTGCTCGACAATGCTTTTGAAGCAGCAGGGAAAACCGATCACCCGGCCGTCTTGTTTTTTGCGACAGATATGGGGGATGACATTGTATTTGAAATCAGCGATAACGGACCTGGCATGGAAGAAGCGGTCCTCGGGCATATATTTGAAAGGGGTTTTACAACAAAAGCAAAAGAAGCGAACAGAGGGTTTGGCTTATCCAATGCCGCTCATGCTGTGTCTGAACTTGGAGGTTTTATTGAAGTCCACAGCCACCCCGGGGAAGGAACGGTTTTTACGGTTTATTTGCCGAAAAGGGAGGGTGTCAACAGTTGAAAACAATAAAAGCGGTGATCGCCGAGGATGATTTCCGTGTGGCGCTTGTCCATGAAAAGTTTCTGGCGGAGTTCCCTTGTTTCGAAGTGGTTGGCAAAGCCTTGAATGCAAAAGAAACACTGGCGCTTGTAGAGGAAAAGTCTCCGGATTTTTTGCTTCTGGATGTATATTTTCCCGACCGGATCGGTGTTGATCTGCTTCCTGACCTGCGGGCGTTGTCGCCGCATCTCGACATTATGATGATTACAGCCGCTGTGGAAAAGGATTTTATCGAAAAGGCGCTTCATTATGGGGTGGAACATTATTTAATCAAGCCGGTTTCGCTTAAGCAGTTTAAGGAGACGGTCGAAAAGTATCTGGATAAAAAGCGCCTCCTGGAAACAGCGGGTACGGTGGATCAGGCCTGGGTTGATTCGCTGTTCGGGTCGCCACGCCGGGAAGCGGGGACGCAGGAAACGGAGCTGCCGAAAGGAATTGATGCGATTACGCTGAGCAAAGTAAAAGCAGTGCTGATTCCGGACCAGGGGCAGTCCGCCGAACAGGTCGCCGAAAAAATCGGCGCCTCCCGGACAACCGCCCGCCGCTATTTGGAATACCTGGTTTCAATCCGGACGTGCAGGGCAGAAGTCGAATACGGCATCGTCGGCAGGCCGGAGCGGAAATATTACCTTGTTTAAACGCCTGTACGGCAGGTTGTGAAAACGAGGGTTACAAAAAATGGAAATCGGGTTTTCCATAAGTGTTGGGACCGTGACGGGATACTGGGGAGTACTGGGTACGTGTTGCTCTTGCACGAGGCTCACCGACCATTAGATCGGCCGGCTTCGTTTGCGAGTACTGGGCACATGTTGCTTTTACACCCTTCCCCCTTTTCTGTTCGTGAACAAAATAAACAAAATAATCAAAATGTATTTTATATCAATAATGTTGAAAACGCTTACAATTGTTGGTTCTTTGGGTAAACTGAAAGAAACGAACGAAGGGGTGGCTGTTTTGTTGGCATTCATGGGTTTTTTGATGATTATTGTTTTCATGTTTTTGATCATGACGAAACGTTTGTCCGCCATGATTGCGTTGATGTTGGTGCCGATCATTTTTGCTGTTATCGGCGGGTTTTGGAAAGGAATCGGGAAGATGGCGATCGACGGGGTTACAAGCGTTGCGCCGACCGGCATTATGATTTTATTTGCCATTCTTTATTTTGGACTCATGATCGACGCGGGGTTATTTGACCCGGTGATCTCGCAAATATTAAAACTCGTAAAAGGGGATCCGCTCAAAATTGCGATCGGGACAGCGGTTTTAGCCGTTTTGGTATCGCTTGACGGGGACGGCACGACCACCTATATGATTACCATATCCGCGATGCTGCCGCTTTACCAGCGGATCGGCATGAAACCGCTCGTGCTTGCGGGCATTGCCGTTTCCGGATCAGGCGTGATGAACCTGCTGCCATGGGGAGGCCCGACGGCCAGGGCAATGAGCGCGCTCGGCCTCGAGACCTCAGATCTGTTCACGCCGGTGATTCCGTCTATGATCGGCGGCTTGCTATTTGTCTTTCTCCTTGCTTTTTATCTCGGGCGTAAAGAAAGAAAACGGCTGGGGATCATCAGCTCAGAAAATGAAGCCTTTTTGGAACAGGCTGCAGCAGTTGCAGTCGGTGAGGGGAATGAATTAAAGCGCCCGAAACTCATTTGGTTCAACGGCCTTTTGACGATTGCGCTGCTTGTTGGGCTCATTATGGAAGTCCTGCCGACAGCGGTTTTGTTTATGCTCGGTTTTGCCATTGCGGCGATGGTCAACTATCCGAATATGGATGTCCAGAAAGAAAGGGTTGCAGCCTATGCCGGAAATGCGATGTCGGTTGTGGGAATGATTTTTGCAGCCGGGATTTTTACAGGCATTTTGTCCGGGACAAAAATGGTTGATGCAATGGCAAACACATTGATTACCCATGTTCCAGCAGCCTGGGGCCCGCATTTTGCTGTCATCACGGCAGTCATCAGTGCACCGTTTACCTTTTTCATGTCCAATGATGCATTTTATTACGGCGTTCTCCCGCTCGTTGCAAAGGCAGCGGCAGCGTACGGCATTAGCGCGGAGGCAATTGGCAGGGCATCATTGCTCGGGCTTCCGGTCCATTTGCTGAGCCCGCTCGTCCCATCCACCTATCTGCTGGTCAGCATGGTCGGTGCCGAGTTTGGTGATTTGCAGCGTGCTTTCTTAAAATGGGCGTGCGTATCGGCACTCGTTATGATCATTGTGGCATTGGTGATTGGCGTGATTCCATTTTGAAGCAGGAAAAGCGAAAGGATGATGTGTGCCTTTCGCTTTTTTGCACTTGAGGGAGCCTAGGTTTCGTTCCGGTCCTTACAGGCTGGTCTGTGGTTTTCGCGGCTCTTTTCGTAAAATGACCTGAAAGAAAAGAAGCCCGTGTTTACGCGTTCACCGAGGTGCTTTGCCGCATACGAAAACACGGCTTCCCAAAAAAGCGAGATAGAAGGAAGCGGCGGGGTGGAACAAGCCAACCACCGCTTCTGATACGACGTAAAAAGCGACAACAGGCTTGTCAATTAATCCTTTTTGCCGAATCCTGCTGTGTCCGCAACAATTGCTGGCTGATTGTCTCCTGCTGTGCATCCTGCGCAATCGTGTAGCGCGGACGCCTTTTTGTTTCTTGGTAAATTTTACCAATATACTCGCCGATTAACCCCATACTCATTAACATAAAGCCGCCTAAAAACCAAATGGAGATGATAATCGAAGCCCAGCCGTCATCCGCATGGCCGGAAATTTTTACAAAAAGTGCATACAAGCCGGCGATGGTGCTTGATAAAAAAGTAAACAAACCGACAAGGGTAATAAAGTGAATCGGCACCACACTAAAAGAAGTAAGGCCGTCAAAGGCAAACGCCAGCATTTTTTTGAGCGGATACTTGCTCTCGCCGGCTGCCCGTTCTTTCCGGTCGTAAAGCACTTCGGCCGTTTGCAAGCCGATTAACGGCACCACACCGCGCAAAAATAAATTTTGCTCAGGGAAGCGGGAAAGCTCCTCCAGCGCACGCTTACTCATCAGCCGGTAATCCGCATGATTGTATACGAGATCAACGCCGAGTTTTTTCATTGCCCGGTAATACCCCTGGGCAGTCGCTCTTTTAAAAAAGGTATCTTTCTCCCGCTTTTTCCGCACGCCGTACACAATGTCACAGCCGTCGTGAAACTTCAATAGAAATTCGCGCATAACCGAGATGTCATCCTGCAAATCAGCATCGATGGAAATGACACAGTCAGCCTCTTCTTTTGCTGTTTCGAGCCCGGCAAGCAGCGCTTTTTGGTGCCCGAAATTGCGCGAAAGCTTCAATCCTTTGACAAGCCGGTTTTTCCTTACAATTTCCTCGATCATCGTCCATGTCTGGTCACGGCTGCCGTCATCGACAAACAAAATACTGCTTTTCGGGCTGATCAGGCCTTCGTTCATCAAGGAATACACCATTTCCGTCAGCTGGCGTTCCGTTTCGTATAAAACAGCTTCTTCGTTGTAACAGGGAACGACAATGGTCAGTACTGGATTTTCCACGTTAGCAACCTCCAACAAACAGTATTACGGATAGGTTTTGCCAGCGTGCATCACTTTATGCTTGAAAAAGGGAAATGAAGAAAAAGAATGGCAAGATGAGAGATTATGCGGTCTTCTCTATAAAATAACTTAAGTTTTTACATCAACCCCGAGCACCCATTTGGCATGAGTACTACTTTTTGTGGCAGGCAACAGAACGGAAAAAAACATGGAATGGCAAAAGAGAACAGACCAGACATTGGAAAATCAGGTGGAAACGTGGTATACTAAGATGCGGAGTGCAATGAATAGGGGATATATATTTTACCATTTTAATTATAGCATCTCCTCATGCCATTGTCAAATTTATTGGCTTGTGGTGCCGCGCTTTTCCCGGCTGGTTGGAATGCCGGGATGTACCGCTTTATGCCATAACATCAAGACAATTTGCATGATCACCACTTTTACAGCAGGCAACAGAGCTAAGATAGTTTGTTCATTTTTTTAGGAAAAATTTTCTATACTCTTACTGTCAGGAAGGGGCCGGTTCTATGCCACACGATGAAGAATGGTTAAAGGAACAAAAACGCGTTGATGATACAATTGAAAAAATGAAGCACGAAAAGGATACACTGCTCTCCAAAGTAAGGGCTGTCCGCGGCGAGGCACAGGAAATCCGCAATACGTTCTGGGAAGACGTAACGGTGAACCTCGATGAGCCGGATGATGTCGTAGAAACATCGGCGAGCGTCCGCCAGCAGGCAGAACTCCTTGCCGAACGCGAACGAAGCTATGGGCATATGGAAAAAGATGTGAAAAAACTTGACCGCCTCATTTATTCTCCATATTTTGCCCGCGTCGATTTTCATGAAGAAGGGGAACCTTCCGAGCCCATTTACATCGGCATTGCTTCCTACCGGGATGAGGATGAGTATCTCGTTTACGATTGGCGTGCGCCAATTTCCAGTATTTACTATGACGGAGTGCCCGGCCCGGTTTCGTACCAGGCGCCGGACGGCAAGCGCGAAGGCATCATGGATTTGAAACGGCAGTTTTTAATCCGGCGCGGCCATATTGAAGCGATGTTTGATACCGGTGTTTCGATTGGCGATGAAATGCTGCAGGAAATGCTTGGGGCAAATGCAAATACCCATATGAAAAATATTGTGGCGACGATTCAGAAAGAACAGAACCGGATTATCCGTGATGTTTCAAGCAATCTTCTGTTCGTGCAAGGGGCCGCCGGAAGTGGAAAAACATCGGTTGCCCTACAGCGGATTGCGTATTTGCTGTACCGTTACCGCGATTCGCTCCATTCCGAGCAAATGGTTTTATTTTCGCCAAACCAGCTGTTTAATCATTATGTGTCAAAAGTGCTCCCGGAGCTCGGGGAAAACAATATGCAGCAGACGACTTTCCTGGAGTTTGCCCAGGCACGTGCCGGCAAAAAGCTGAAAGTCGAAAGCCTGCTTGAGCAAATGGAAGAAGCGCTCGAAGGCAAAGCCGAAAATAGGAAAGAAGCACAAATCAAAGGCAGCCTTGCCTTTTTCCATGCCGTTCGGGATTATGCGGAAAAACTTTTAAACGGCGGCATCCTTTTCCGCGACATCCGTTTTAAAGGCGAGACGATCGTGCCGAAGGAAAAAATTGCTGAGATGTTTTATGCCTATGATAAAAGTTACTCGCTGCCGAACCGGTTTCAGCTTGTCAGCAAAAAGCTGCTGAAAGAACTGGAACAGATTGCAAAAGAAGAGCGGAAAAAGCCATGGGTGGAAGAAGAAATGGAACTGCTCGGGACGGAAGCTTTTCTTGCCGCCCATCAATATGCCGAGCGCAAATCGCGCAAGAGCAATGATGCGTTCAGCGGGGCCGATGATGAAAAAGAATTTCTGGCGCGTAAAATTGTCAACCGCCGCTTCAGCTCGATCCGAAAACAAATCAAAACGTTCCATTATCTCCATATCCGTGCCCAGTATCTGGACTTTTTGCGGCGTGCACCGGAATTTGTTCCCGGTGCGGGAGAACGGCTTGATGCAAAAACGCGCGCCGCTTTCCGTGAAGGGTGGCTGCCCTATGAAGATACCGTGCCATTTTTGTATCTCTTTGACCTTTTGACAGGCAAAGCAACGAGCAGTTCGATCAAATATGTGTTTATTGATGAAATCCAGGATTATTCGCCGGTCCAGCTTGCCTATTTGCGCTATTTGTTCCCGTACAGCAAGTTTACGATGCTCGGCGACTTGAACCAGTCCATATTCGGCACAAGCGGCCGTTCGCAGATGGAGCTGATCAAGGAGATTTTTGGTGAAGAAAAAGCGCAGGTCGTATACTTGACGAAAAGCTACCGCTCGACTGCCCAGATCACCCGCTTTACGAAAGAAATTTTAGCGGGCGGGGAGAAGATTGAATGGTTTGAACGCGAAGGCGATTTGCCGGTTGTTGCGGTGGCCCGCGGCAAGGAAGAAGCTTTGGCAAAAGTTGTACGGTTTGCGAAAAAGTACGCAAAAGATAGCAATACCGTTGCGATCATCGGCAAGTCAAGGAAACAGTGTGCCGAAGCGTATGAAACATTGCGGGAAGAACTGGATCTGACCTTTATTGAAAAAGAATACAGCGATCTTCCGGAAGGCATCATCCTGATCCCGTCTTATCTTGCGAAAGGGCTGGAATTTGACAGCGTCATCGTGCTCGATGCTTCGGCGTCTGTATATAAGGATGAAGCAGAACGCACCCTGCTATATACAGTCGGGACGCGGGCGATGCACCACCTCGCCCTTGTCAGCAACGGTCCGGTGACCCCGCTTTTAGATAAAGTGCCTGAGGCGCTATACGTTAAGGAATAAGAAACAGGATAACAACGGCCGGCTGCCAAACGCATCAGCCGGCCGTGATCTTTTCCAGTAAGTAAACCAGAATGCAGAATGGTTCGTAATGTTCATGATGTGAGAATCAAATGGATGGTCCTTGAGAATCTTTAAATCGGTTACGGGTGTGATGGCGTCACGAAACAGACATTACTGTTTAGGGAATTTAGCAGGAGTTTTTGGGTGAGGTGCAGAAACATTAACATAAATACTTTTTATATAGGGGGAACGTATGGAAAAGTTTATTAAAATATGGAGGAGTACTTATATTTGGCTTTTGATCTTTCTACCGGTTCTTTTATTCGCAACTTTCGATCATGTCCATATTTCTTTTTTCATCTTAGCCTTTTATTTCTTTGTTCACCTTATCATAGAATTCTATAAAAAAGTTGCAGCCAGGGAAAAAGTTGTTACTGTTTGCTTGATATTGATTTTTCTTTATTTTAGCTTTGTTAAATGAAATAACCAAGGCAGTTGCCTTGGTTATTTCATGTACGAAGTCACAGCGTCATATGAACTTACCAGCTTCGTTCTCGAAGAATTTGAATACAACTTTGTACTCCATTTTACGTATATTGCGGCATTATCTTCGTCAACATATTTTTTAGTAGTCCAATAATAATTTTTGCTCTTTGATACAGGCATGACACTGGTTACTAAACTAGCAGAAGCGGCGCCTTTCCATCCTCCTACTCTTTTAGCAATATAACTAGATACAACTGCTTCAAAAGCCTTGTATAAAGTGCTAGCTATTTTGTTACCAGAAACATTATCGCCTTTATAAGTCGCTTTATATTTCCAACTCCAATTGCCACCAGAGCCGTTTACAAGTTGGACATAAGATACTGTTCCCAAACCCGATGGGTTTGTAGGTGAAGAAGCAATAGGTGTTGTTGTAGAGTTTCCATTTTTATCATAATAAGTAACACTAATAAGCTGAGGAGTAGAAGCAGAATCACTACTATTGCTACTACTTATATCATCATCTGCCTTTACTTTTGATGAAACTAAAGGAATTAAAGGAACAATCAACAAAACACTCAGAAACAATAAAAAATTTTTTTCATAAAAAAACTCCTTTCAATTTTTTGTTTGCACAATTATTATACTACTTTTAAAAATTTTTTCAAAGGGAAAAATGCGTTTTTTCAAAAAATATTTGTTCCATACTTAGGGCTTGCTGAATAAACAAAAATTCCAGATTTGACAAGGATTTTGGCCA
>ENA-UOWK01000222-UOWK01000222.1-bioreactor-metagenome-genome-assembly--contig:-NODE-222-length-59191-cov-25.729961_pt1 | contig 59191 bp, 42 predicted proteins | sample MGYA00238157_ERZ761612 | MGnify/ENA primary metagenome ERZ761612 (study PRJEB28901, sample SAMN06268035) | bioreactor metagenome | isolation source: Joint BioEnergy Institute, California, USA... | reverse complement strand
GAAAAGCTCTGATTATTCCAATCTACCTAACTATCTGACCACTATTTATGGACTTTAGGGGTTAAGACCTTCCGAATACTTCTTTGTTTAATGATCCCGAGACATTTTCGTGAAATAACAAAGGAAAATAGGTGTTTCGGGTATAGACAGTATGATCCCTTTATTGCAGGGATTATGACCCTTTCCAGATCCGAATCGGCGTGTGCTGACTAGGCTCATAGGTCTCTTGGCATACCACTAGGTTATAGTGGTAATATTCGGCTGACAATAGGTAATTGCCTCTCTTTGGCGGCTTGGGATTCTTCTGGAGAATCCTTTACTAATCCTTTGGCCTTTCACATAGGTTCTACTACCTCCGATACACAAAAACAATCCTAATAAAGAAGCTGGTATACACTTTTGAAGGATCTAATTGAGATCCTGGATGCGCGCATATGAGACCATGCAGCGGATCTATGGGCGGAGCTCTTTAACGGGTGGTCTGAGACTGCCTTGTTCAACAGCCTCCTACGTGCGATGATGATGGGACTGGGGAGTTCCCATATATATCATCATCAAAATATTTTGCATCCAAATCCTTTGCCATGGCCAAATCTTCGAACTACAGACATAGGGCGATGAGACTAGAATTCCTACCTACAACAGTTGGAAGGCGATGCAAGGCATACTAGCTGCTAGTGCCATGCAGCTGTCACTGGCTTCTGCAGACTGAACCCAACTAACGTGAACCGCTGCATCTTTCACCGTTTCCTCAGACCAATCACCTAAGACAAGCCAGAGAAATCTGCTCCATCAGGTCCCCCACTTCTACCTCCTCCACAAGACATAAGACGCACCTCAAGATTCTACTCATACAACCAACTCCACCACAGCGTCAACCTTCTATGAGTTGAATTCATTGCCTCGTCTCGATCTCCTACAAGCAGTTTACGTTGCCTCCATCGTACCCTTGTCTCAGAATGAGCGATGACGACAGTCCCAAATGGGACCAGTTCCTTTCCACAGGGGATTTCTCCGACTTTACCATCGTCTGCGGAGACCGAGAGTTCAAAGTCCACCGAGTAGTCCTCTGCGCCCAGTCTCGATACTTCCGGGCGGCGTGCAAGGAGGAGAGCTTTAAGGAAGGAACCAGTAGGCGTCTGGAACTACAGGAGGACCCGGAAGTGTTTGAGGGTGTTTTGAGCTTCCTCTACACGGGAGACTACAAGATACCTGGTAATGGTAGGTTCACGTTTCCGGAGAAGATCAGAGACAATGCGGCTGATTACAATGAAGATGAAGAAGTACAAGACTGCAATGTCTCCGCATCTGAGGAAGAGACCAACGCGAAACCGCCAGCAGCAGAGGAACTTGCAGTCCTCGCAAACTGGCACGTGCAAATATACGCAAGTGCGGAGAGGCTCTGCCTTCCAAAGCTTAAGAAGCTAGCAGCAGAGAGATTTTCGAAACGACTATCTTGTCTAAAATATCTAAAAGACATCAAAGAAAAAGGCAAAGTGATTGCTGCTATTATCCCGGAAGTGTATCAGACGACCTCTAGCGTCGACCGTGAACTTCGTGATATTCTTGCAGAGAGAATCGTCAAGACACCTAGTCTTTTTGCTGAGGATGATCTTGCGAGCATTTTCACTGGATTTGAGAGTTGCGCATGGGATGTCATGGTGCGGTTCAATGAAAGAAGAAGGAGACTTGCGAAATTGTTCCGCGAACATGCTCGCTGCCGTAACTGGGACCTGTGGACCTGTGATATTTATGAAGAGCACCAACAGATCAACTTGAAATGCAGAAATTGTGGCACAAAGTATAGTTTGGAACAAGGTATGGATGAGGTATGAGAGACCATCTCAGGGCCAAAATTGGCCTAGAGATTCTTACATTTCAATGCTCACGCCCTCTCAACCCGACAAGGAATTGTAAGTATGTATGCAGGCTTTTTGCTTAGGTCACATTTTGATCATCATGTTTTCAGTTCCATCGTGATAGGTGATCATATATTAAATCCTCCAGTGATTTTTTACGATTCCTCTGAACTGTCCTCCTGCACTGTCCGACTTTGACGTACTGCATTGTAGGGTGCAGTATATCGATGTGCTGCATGACAGCAGACTGGTCAAGGACTTCTGGCTGAGACCCATCAACTTCTGAGAAGCAGCTGCAGTATTCTAGAGGTTGAAGAAGAAGAATGTTGGGCTGCTTGTCGAGCCTACTATTACTATATGCCTGTCACTGCCATATTTGACGAGATAAGGTAATGGAGCCAGCGTCATGGCCTGCCAAATTAGTAATCGGACAGTAATTTAAGGCTCAGGAGCACAATACACAAGGATCATGATCTTTCCTCTCCGGAGAATGCATGTCGAGGTCGGGGATCTCTCACCCGGATTCGGCCTAGCTAGGCTGTTCGTCTTGGAGAGTTGTTGATTCATACATTGCTCTCGCATTCACGTCTCCTTGCCAGACCCTCCCCAGATATCAACTATAATCTTTATCGCCGGCATGTTGTCTACCCAGCTGCCGCCATTGCCCACGGAGCTTGGGTTCCGCAAGCTATTGTGCATACAAAGTCCCCGGGGCACGCATCCCTGTCAGCTCACCCTTTAGACGGGCCTCCAGCATCTCTCGACTGGCACTCCTTTGAAAGGCCGCTTCTTCGCAAGTATCCGAACCACGCTGACAAGATCTGTTTCACCGATACCTGGGAGAGGGAATCGACGGAGTTGTTTTCCTTGTGCAATTTGGAAACAGGCATCCAGTTGCTCTGAAAGTGGTTTGTCCCCCTCCAGCCTTCTAGATTTAATCCCAGGCTTGAGTACTATGCCATTGTCTACACATATATTCCCCCGGATGAGTTCGCTTTGAGCGTGGCTCAATCACAACTTGATTTCTACTACCTGGATGGATTTAGCTTGGCAGGATGGAAGCTGGAAAATTGGGCGGGCCGTGGCGTGTTGATATGTCCGACCTCACCTCGCCGTTGCAGCTTGACTGGTCCAGGCTCAGCAGGCCCACGAATGCTCCTGTGTTCTTCCAGCAGCACTTGGAATGGCTGGAGTCGGAGAGAGCAATAGCTAACGGCACTTTCGATGAGTGGCGCGAACGGAAGAAAGCAGCAGAGAAGGCTAACCCTGATGAATCTTTCTGCGAAAGAAAAGAACCTGAGAAAGCCACCTAACCTCGAGAGAAACAGAATTACTTCCTTCGCCGGAATTGAATCCACGGCCCGTCGCTCCTCCCAGTGAAGTAGTCTCGAACCTGATACTGGCCTCTCATTCTTCTCCCCCACTGGCCTTTCGGCCCTTGTCCCTCGCCAACATGTCTCTTCGTCTCGTCTTCGGCCAGCTTGATATCATAGAGGTAAAGTATTCGTGCTAAAAGCAGGGTCATCTCCATGTACGCTAGTTCCTTACCCGCACACGAATGGCTGCCGGCGCTGAAGGCGGCAAAGGCAGCTCTCGCAAGCGCAGGATCCTGCGCCGGTGCGGTTGATTCATTGTTTTCGGCGCCATCGACTTTGAAATCACCACGCTTCGAGATATTGCTGTCGTTGGCGGTGTCTTCGAGCCATCTTTCTGGCCAGTACTCAAAGGGGCGAGGATAGTACTCTGGATTGAGATGCAGGGCATAAGCGGGAACACCGACCTCGATTCCGGCAGGGAGATCTTGCCCTTCGACGGTGATTCCCCCCGGCAGCACTTCACGAGGGAGGTAGCCGGGAACAGACGGTGATAACCGGAGAGATTCGTCTATGCAGGCCCGGAGGTATCTGGCGCAAGACAACTCAGGGCCACGTTTTATGTCTTCGACTGTTGAGGATAAGGAACGGATCTCCGCCGTTGCTCTTGCGAGGCATCGAGGGCTATGAGTCAAGTAGAAGAGGACTCCTGAGAGAGCAGTAGCGACGGTGTCGGACCCCGCAATGAGTAATGTCGTCGCCTCGGTCTTTATTTCCTCCACGCCCGCTTTGCTGAGGTTTCCCTCGTGGTCACGGAAGAGGCGGACGAAGTCGTCTCGCAACTCCGGCTCGTCGTTGTTTGCAGACTTTTGTTGATTCAGCTCTTGGGCAACACGTTCCGCAATCAGATCATCGGTGAATTTGTCGAATTTTTGGGCCTCCAGAGGAATAAAGAGGCTCATTATCGGGAATTTAAACAGGGCATTCAGGAGTGATTGAAGCAGGGGCGGCGTGTGTCCAAACTAGAAGATACTTTTAGTCCAGACCCCTTGTCGCACAAAACACAATGACTCCCTACCTTAAAGTTGGTTGCAACCAGCCCAGCAGACATCTGAGGCAGATGCCGGAAACGCCCATGTCTCGTCATCCCGAAATGCCTACTGAAGCCAATCTCGCCCACAGTATCCACCGTCAGATACGGAAGCCATCTGCTCATATCAGCCGGCTCTGACCAAGCGTCGTCGCCGTCCGATTTTGCAACCTGTTCCAGCCAGATCCGCTGGTTCTCGAGAATGGCGGGCTCATTCATCCGGAGCGCCTTCTCAGAGAACGCCCGCGAGATGATCTTGCGCTTCCTGCTGTGCACTTCACGTTCGGCACTGAGTATATCGACTCTGCCACGGTTCGAAGCGATAAAGGTCCTGTGGAGCAGACCATTCTTGACGTTCGCCTTGCCGTCATAGATGGCTTTATATGCCCCCACGGTGTTGAAAGAGACGCGGTTGGGCGCAACGCGGACCACAGGTCCGTAGATTTCGTGAAGCTGCCATAGTCGGACGTGACGGTCGCCCGAGGCCGCCGCCAGAAAATCGGGCCAGCTTGAGATACGATTGAGGAACGGCCCTGGAACTTTGGCAAGAGGATGCAGAGTTAGACGGTATACACAGCGAAGCAGCCCCTATGTCATTCACGCGCCGGTTAGCCGTTCTTGGTTCTTATATATGAAATGCCAACGCACGCGGTCCAAGGATGGTAGTACAGACATATACCAGTAGAAACGGCAGAAGATAGTGGATTGCAAAGAGCGTACTCGTCGATGTGGCCAGCGGAAACAGCGCCATCGGCACGGTATAACAACAAGGGGGCAGTTAGTTAGAGGAATGGCGAAGATACATGTACATCAAAACACAAGAAATCAGTAATGCTGGCCTTTGACACAGATATCAACAAGATATCTGACATTATACCGGATTCATGGACGGGGCCTTGGGGGGCCTAAAGTTCTTGCTCCTCCCTGGAGCCGTCAGTGTGGGCGGCACGTTGGATGGTGGAGAGAGAGAGAGCGGGGGACGCCAACCAGAGCCAGCACAACATTTCCTGAGAAGCTCGCGATTACCGACTCGCTCGCGTCTACTTCCAGCTGAAAGGTTGCACGTCGATAATGTTTGTTCTCGACGGACTGTACAGCGTGCAGGGCGCTAGGCACGGGAGACACTGCAGCTGACGTACGACCTGCTACCGTCCGCATCCTTGGCGCAGTCACCGTTGAAGGAGGGTTGGGGATTGCTACACGCTCTCGAAGCATGGCCGGAGGTGTGGCTGGATGGCTGGACCGTCAATTCTACGCTGACATCTGAGCGAAGCTGGGCATATAAACTCGACCGTCCTCGACCAGGTCATTACCCCCATTTGCTATTGCTTCAAGACGTCGCTGTCATTTTGGTTGAATCAGGTTCTATCCTATCTTCGCTGCATCAAAGATGCCCACCCAAGCCTACTTTGACAGATACCCTCCCTTTCCCGGCGACGTCCCAGTTGCGAAGCTTCCCCGCCTGTCGTTTGCGAAGCTCCTGGCCCGTGACGAGAGCGAGTCCGATGCCCTGTTCGAGGCATGCAGGGCCATGGGCTTCTTCCTGCTCGACTTCCAGGGCTGCCCTGAAGGCGAGTCGTTCCTCAAGAAGGCGGAGACCATGTTCGACATCAACGAGGAAGTCAACGCCATGGATGTTGGCGAGCTGATGAAGTACGCTTACCAGCCGCCGCACTCGCTGTTTGGGTGAGTGGGCTTGCTTGCTGTCCCTTGCGCCTTGATAACTCTGGTTGCTTTGCCCCCGTTGTCCCGTAGTCTTGCGAACTTCCAGCTTCTTGTTCTGGGCTTACCAGTTCAGGTACAAACACATTGGCAATCTTAAAATCGAAGACGGCAGGCCTGACCGCGTTGAATTCTACAATGTCGGCCAGGACGATATGACGGGCGTCTCCAAGCCGTTGTCGAATCCACCGTGCATCGAGGCTCGCCGTGCTAAGATCAAAGCCTACATGGAGCAAGCGCACTCCATCGTCGAGCTGATCTGCTCCCACCTCGACGCCCAACTGCGTCTTGCTCCAGGCACGCTCGCCTCGCCGCAGCCGATAAGCACCCCGTCGGGCACCTCGCTCCGCATGCTGCGCTACCCGCCGCAGCCAGCGGACGACCGGCGCACCAGCCTGCTCGGCCACACGGACATCGGGACGCTGACCATCCTCTTCAACATCACCGGCGGCCTGCAGCTGCTCGCTCCGGGTGCGGATCCGCGCGACGAGGGCAGCTGGGTCTACGTGCAACCGGTCCCCGGGTGCGCGATCGTCAACCTCGGCGACGCCATGGTCGAGTGGACCGCTGGCATTCTGCGGAGCAACATGCACCGCGTGACCTTTGCGCCGGGCGAGCAGAGCCGAGTGACAAGGTACAGTCTCGCATACCTTGTACGGCCAGACGGCAACGCGCCGATGAAGAGGCTCACCGGAGGAGACAGCTTGATTCCGGCGCCGGAGGAGGGAGAGGAGGATAATCTGATGAACGCGCGCCAGTGGGAGGCGCACAAGGCTGTGGCCATCAGGCAAGGCCGGGATAACGCGCGCAGCAGAGGCGGTAGGGATATCAAATTGGAAGGGAAGAACAAGGTCTCAGCAGTGTTCGAGGTTGTCAGGGCAGAGGTTGGTGCCATCGGAGCTTGAGAGAATCAAAGCAAACGGGGCATCGGATCAGAGGCAGGAGAAAGCCGTCCGTGAGAGATATACACAGCCATTTTGTAGATAGTGCAATACCCAGTTCAATGGAGCGGTTTTGTCAGTTTTGTATGACGTTTCCTGCTCTGCTCTGTCATTGAAGGCAAGATGGACACAGACACCGAATTAGACGAAAGCCTTAAAGGGGTAGATGAACAGCCTGGGGGAAGTCGAAGCAGAAAACGCAGGCAGGTAATCAAAGCGAACCTGGCCCTTGTGAGGCCAGATCCAACAGCATAATGTCTTCATCTGCATGCTGAGTCAGTCACCCTGGAGAAGACCTTGATGGCAAAAACCAACGCTGATTCATCCTTTCGAAACCGAGGGGTCCCATCTATTTGCTGTCAGCCCCCAGGTTGAGCGATCCAGGTTGCACCGCGGGAGGGGCAACGCAGTGGTCGCCTTGCATTGTACACCTGCAACGCTCGCATCTCGATCTGAACGCGCACTCGATCATTATTGTCCAGACAAAGGATGCACTGCATCTGCCACACTGTCGGCCGGAGTTGGTATCGCCGGTGATATCTCACAAAGCAAATGACTAAGCCGGACGCCGCGGCACACTCCGCGGACTTCAAGCTGGGGCACGCCGATCAGAGCGGATCTCCACTCTCCACCAATATCTATCCTTCTATTAGCCCATAATATATAGGACTCGATTCGCCTCCTCCACTTCGCCTCGACACGAGATGGAAGGGCGCTGTCGGACTGCCATCTCTGCTGAACGCGGTATCCGCTGAAGATGGCCGCTCCCTTCCTCCAGAGGCGAGCAGCCTCTGTGCTGTCATCCCTGCCGTGGTCTCGCCGGAGGGGCTGGAGCCCGTCGAGCGGTGGAATCAAGATCTCCTCTGTTCGACACCAGAGCACCAGTGCGGCCGGTGCGTACGATACGTTCAAGGGAGAAGAGTCGTCGTCCCCTCACTATCCGCCTGTGTCGGAACCCGTTCCATCCCCGGCACCCTCTCAGAAGCGGCCAGCACCGTCTCCAAGGCTCTCCGCACTGAAATCCGCGAAGCCCTTCTCCGAGTTCCTCACGGACAGCTTCAATCGCCAGCATGACTATCTCCGGATCAGTATCACGGAGCGCTGCAATCTCCGGTGTCTCTACTGCATGCCGGAGGAAGGAGTGCCCCTCTCTCCGCCTGCACATCTTCTCACGACGCCGGAGATCGTCTACCTCTCTACCCTGTTCGTCTCGCAGGGAGTGACAAAGATCCGGTTGACGGGTGGTGAGCCGACAGTACGCAAGGACATCATCCCGCTGATGCAGGCAATTGGCAACCTGCGGCGCGACGGGCTTCGAGAGCTATGCATAACGACCAACGGCATATCCTTGCATCGAAAGCTCGATGCGATGGTGGAAGCTGGGTTGACAGGCGTGAACCTCAGCCTGGATACTCTGGATCCGTTTCAGTTTCAAATAATGACCAGACGGAAAGGATTCGAGGCCGTCATGAAGAGCATCGACCGGATATTGGAGATGAACAGGATGGGAGCGGGGATCAAGCTCAAGATCAACTGCGTCGTGATGCGCGGGCTCAATAACCGCGAGATCCTCCCGTTCGTGGAACTCGGGCGCGACAAACCCCTCGAGGTGCGCTTCATCGAGTACATGCCGTTCGACGGGAACAAGTGGAGCCAGGGCAAGATGTTTACCTACCGGGAGATGCTCGCTGTGATCCGAGCGAAGTATCCAAATCTGGAGAAAGTCGCGGACCACAAGAACGACACGAGCAAGACGTACCGTGTCCCAGGTTTCGAAGGCCGGGTCGGATTCATCACCAGCATGACTCACAATTTCTGTGGCACCTGCAACCGGCTGCGCATCACTTCTGATGGGAATCTGAAGGTCTGTCTGTTCGGGAACGCGGAGGTCTCCCTCCGCGACATGATCCGGAAGGGAAACAACGGCCAGCCCATCGACGAACAGGCGATGGAGAGGCTGAATTTGCTGGAGTCTGCGCGAGCGGCTGCTCGCATTCATGACGAGGGCGGCATCGTGAACGAGAGGGAGCGGGAACTCTTGAATATCATAGGCATGGCTGTAAAGCGCAAGAAGGCCAAACATGCTGGCATGGGCGAGCTGGAGAACATGAAGAACCGGCCTATGATTCTTATCGGTGGGTAGGCACGTCCTTTTTCTTTTCTCAGTGGGAGGCGTATACGATTATATTTACTTTATGAACTATAATGACTGCATGCATGCATCTGAATGATTTTCATTGGGAGTTGGGATACCAGGACTATATCAAATGAATACCATTTCTCAGACCACATTTATTCCACCTTATTCCTAAACTACGCTGACAGGCGGAATTAGATGAGCAACCAGCCGCTGTCAGTACACCTGCCTTTTCTGCAAGCCGTCCTCCATCGGCGCTATCGATCAGTAAGAGTCAATGGTCCAGAATCCCATCGCACCTTCTCCCGTCTGGCGCATCTCCTGGCCTTCAAATCCGTCCTTACAGCACCGAACGATCAGGGAAAACGCCCTCGAACAACCCCGCAGCGGAGGAAAAACAACAACCCACTACAAACGAGCCGGAAGCCGAACAGCCCATCTCTGCATCTGTATCTGTAGGCTCCCTCCCCACGGCCTCAGACCCGGACCTCCCGCACCTCACCCCCTCGCACAAAGTCCACATGACCCCGGTCGACCAGAAGCCCATCACCAAGCGCCTCGCAACCGCCGCCTGCGTCGTCTCCTTCTCCAACCCCAGGCCCTGGGAGCTCCTCCGCAAACACGGCGGCGGCACACGCAAGGGCGACGTCTTCAGCGTCGCCCGCGTCGCGGGCATCATGGCCGCCAAGCGGACGGCGGATATCGTGCCGCTGTGTCATCCAGGGATCGGGATCACGGGAGTGGAGGTCGATATTACCATGGAGGAACCGGAACCAGCGGTCCAGAACCAGGGCCAGGGAGGCTCCACGTATGGTTCACTGCGCATCGTCGCTACGGTGACCTGTCTTGGGCGGACAGGCGTCGAGATGGAGGCCATGACTGCCGTCATGGGGGCCGCGTTGACGGTCTACGATATGTGCAAGGCGGTTGATAAGGGGATGGTCATTGGCGATGTGCAGGTGATTGAGAAGATGGGCGGGAAGAGCGGGCATTGGGTTCGGGGACGGAAAGTTGCAATGGATGAAAGTACAGAGAAGAGCAAGGAATCTGATCGGGGATCAACCGATTACAGTACTATCTAAGCTATTAAACAGAAAGGGATAGTTCTATCTAGTTCGAGGAACAGTTAATCGACAAACATTAAATAAAAAAGAAAAAAAATCACTGGCTATGAAAATAAAAAGAAAAGATGCAGATGCACTTGACAGCAGTGGCCGACTTTATTTTGCAAAAGATGGAAGTACTATCCTTTTTTTATATATATATTTTTTCTTCCGCTGCAGCATTCACCAACTTCGTCAGATCTATGTCGATGCTTGGGGGATTAAGAGGGAAAAAAGAAATTCGCCTCTCCCCGACGGGGAATCGAACCCCGGTCTCCCGCGCTTGCTTCCACAGTGGATGACAAGCGGAAATCATAACCACTAGACCATCGAGGAATTGGTGCTGCAAGGGGTGTCCCTGTAAGACTAAATCGAGAAAACAGAGTACTATGTTCTTGGACCTTGATTGCTTAGGTACGTACACATGCGCTGAATGTTTAAAATGTATAAGATGAAATATTAGTTGTGTTTCAAAATATGGTTTTTTTTTGCAGAAGCAAGATTTTATTGACTGTGAGTTTACTATGAGCCATGTGCGAGAGTGTCGATGTGTGCGGAGATATCAAGCGCATCTGTGCGCAACCGGAGCATCGGGCATGCCAGGTGTAGCATCACGGTTTTTCCACAACGCACACCAATTCGACAGTGGACACAGTAGAACAGGTTATATTAAACAATCATGCATTGTAAACAGAGACAGACAAACAAAAAAAGTCTGTCAATTGAGATCAGGGCGGAGGACGAGCATCTGGGGAAACGGAGGGTGCAGGCACGCCCATCACGTGAGGAGCCGAGCGCCGGCGAGGTTTTTCCCTGAACGTCCCGAGCGCCTCACATCTCAGATTTGGCTCCCTCTGGGTTTCTGTGCTCCTGCGCGAAGGATCCCAGGCCAAAAACCAGCCCCCATTGGGAACTTCTCCCTCTTCGTTCCATCCCTCCACTCCCTCCACGCCTTTTCTCCTTTCCGCAGAGAAAAAGCCCAATCGCTCAGGATGCCCGTCACGCCGGCATCATCCCGTGCTGTGCTGCGGCCGTCGCAGCGCTTCCTCTTCCGAAGGACGCCCGCTGTCAGACGACACGCCTCGTCCGCCTCCGACGCTGCCTCCAAGGCCAAGGAGACCGCCGCCAAGGCGCAGCAGAGTCTGTCCAAGCTGACAGCGACCGCTGGGCCCGCGATCGCGAATGCCGCGCAGAACCTCGGGAACGCGCTGAGGAGAGTCGGGGGAAGGACCGGAAAAGTCATCGCCTTTGTGGACTGTAAGGGAACACACCTCTCCGACTGGCATTGCGACCTCTGCTCCGCTCTGCGGTAAAGTAGAGTAGAGTAGAGGCAGTCGTCTTCTCTTTCGATTTGAGAGAATTGCTCGATCGGGAATGCCATTGCCAGCGGCTTTCCCGATTGTGCTACTCGAGTCGACTCCTTGCGACCGCCATTGCTGACAGTTGTCGTGTTTTTCTCAACCAGCATTGATACCCCCTACCGTCTACTACTCGAAAGTCGGCATCGAGCTTGCGAAGCTGGTGTTCAAGGGCCAGAACATGGCTCCTCCGTAAGCGGCCCCAACTCGCCTCTCCTCAGCTATGGGTAGATAGGAACCCAGTCCGGCTAACGCCAGACTAATATATAGAAGCCTCGCGACATTCCAGTCGTACTTCCAGTCTCTGCTCAACACCCTCCGCAACCCCTCCGCCCTCAAGAACATCAACTTCCCCAACCCGCAACAGATCATAGCCCGCATTCGCGACCGCGACAGGAAGGAGCTGGCTTTCTACGGCGTGACGGCCGCTGAGATTCTGGGATTCTGGTCGGTCGGTGAGATGATCGGCAGGAGAAAGATTGTGGGATACAGGGGAGAGCCCGCGCATGGTCACTAGAGAAAGAGAGAAATTGATTTTATTTGTCGCAGATTTTTTTTACCCGACCCCAGCCGTTTTCTTTTCCTATTTTTCCCCCTCCTCGCTGCGTCTTGTACTATTTGTATGATAGACGATGGAATATAAACTGTTGTGTCTGGTCGGTGGTTTCTCTCTGATCTGGAGAGGTATAGAGGTGGATAGGCGGATGGCGAGTTTTCGAATCTCAGGTTGGCTTGTCTAGGGGACGGTGAGCGCTATTCTTGGAGCGAGTTGACGGAGTGAAGCACGAGGCAGGATTAGATACAGATAACTAGTCTAGACGTTTCCTTTGAATAATATCTCCATAAAGATACAGGGACTTCCACCCTCCATCCGACCAAAAGGCACGCTCTTCGAGAACATGCAGGTAGACTAGAGATGGATCAATGCAGCGTTGCATTGCTAGGTAGAAGTACTGCACTGTACCTAGTTAATTTCGGTTTTGTGGTTGTCACGTTCCCCATATTTGCTTTTCTAGGAAAGATATTCGATGCCATATCAAGGTTATTGTAAAACATGCAATCTAGTAAATGACCTCCAAATATTATAAATTAATATTTGAAAAAAAAAGGCACTGAATTATATTATACGACCTGGAGATTATTATGAAGTCGCGTCGCCCCGTTGTACAGTACGGTACATCCTTGTCGAGGTCCCTTTCCGCAGCCTCTGATTGGTCCGTGTCGGAAGAATTCTGCAACCCCCGACGCGGGTGCTGGTCTGGGTCTCCGCGACCATACAGAACAAAAATCCTGAACAAAAACCACCAGAAACCACAGCTATAACGGCTTTCCTCCTCCTCCGAGAGAAAAGATCTATTCTGATCTTCCATCTCAGGAAGGAATGGACGCCTTCAAGCTCCTCACCCGCTCGACGAAGCTCAAGTCGGCGGGGTACGCTGCGCAGACGGCTTCATCGTCGACTCTGACAAGCCGCCTCCCGTCCGCCGGCAAGGCGGAGAACCCGCAGCTCTTTCGTAGCTCTGACGATGATAAATCCAAGTCCAAGTCGGATGAGGGGAGCAAGCAGCAGGGCAAGAAGAGGAAGAGGCCTGAAGATGAGACTGAAACGGGCGTTGAGGCCCAAGATGTGAACTTGGATTTCTTCAGCTCGGCCAAGGGGCCTGCAGCCACTACATCATCATCATCATCATCAAAGACTACAAATGGGGTGAAGAAGGATTCTGAAGAGTCTGTCGAGGAAGAAGAGATGGATGAGAGCCAGCGGCGCTCGATTCTCAAGACTCACAAGATCAAGGTTACGGATCTGCGTGATCTGGAAGAGATCCCTGCAATGAAGCCTACTATTAAGGTCAAAGAAGAGGAGCCGGAAAAGAAGAAGAGAAAGAAGAAGAGGGAGAAGAATCAGCAGGAAGAATCCACTACTCCCATTCTCAGCAAAAAGCAGCAAAAGGAAGCCCGGAGGCTCTACCCCCAGCCCCTGACCTCCTTCCAGCAACTACGCACCAGATACCACATCTCGCGACGGCTCTCGGAGAACATCGCCGAGCAGGGCTTCTCCGTGCCGACCGAGGTCCAGCTGGGCAGTCTGCCGCTCCTGCTGGGCGGGGACTCGTCCGTGTGGCAGAAGACCGGATGCAGAGAGGGCACGGAGCCGGACCTGCTGGTCGTCGCGCCGACGGGGAGCGGCAAGACGCTGTCCTTCCTGATCCCCGTCATCAATAAGATCGTGAAGCATCACCATGAGAGGCCGGAGGAGCGGGGGATCTTTGCGATTATTGTGGCCCCGACGAAGGAGCTTGCGGGGCAGATTGTCAATGAGGGGCGGAAGCTGGTGCTTGGGACCGGGGTGAAGATTACGCTGATGAAGAAGGGGATGAGGGTTGTGGAGCGTGATGATGAGGATGAGGAGGATGAGAAGATTCTCGATGAGAAGGACAGCGAGAGCGAGGGTTCCTCCTCTTCTTCGGAGTCTGATTCTGATGAAGAAGACAAGGAAGACAAGGAGAAGAACTCTGTTGGGAAGAAGCAGAGCAGGAGAAGAAAGAAGGGCACCGTGACCAAGAGTGATATCCTGGTGACTACTCCATTACTTCTAGTCAACGCCCTGACCGCAAACCAGACCAAGGAAGTCGCTCCCCTACCTACAGTCATGAATCTGGTTCTTGACGAGGCAGATGTCCTCCTGGATCCCCTGTTCCGCGAGCAGACGCTCACCATCTGGCGCGCCTGCACGCGCCCCGAGCTCCGGGTCAGCATGTGGTCCGCCACCATGCCCTCGAGCGTCGAAGAGCTCATCAAATCGACAATCAAGTCGCGACGGGAATCCCTCGCCCCCGTCGCCGCCGCAGCAGAAGACGAGTCTATTAACAAGGTTCCTCTGCTCCGTCTCGTCGTCGGGCTCAAGGACACCGCCATCCCCAACATCACGCACAAGCTCATCTACGCCGCCACCGAGCACGGCAAGCTGCTCGGCCTGCGCCAGCTCCTGCACCCGACGGCGACCATCTCCCCCACGGATATCCGCCTGCGCCCGCCCTTCCTCATCTTCACGCAGACCATCCCGCGCGCGGTGGCGCTGCACTCGGAGCTGCTGTACGACATCCCCGCCGAGGCGGGCGGCTCGTCGCGCATCGCCGTCCTGCACTCAGACCTGTCGGACACCCAGCGCTCCGAGATCATGAAGGGCTTCCGCAAGGGGGAGATCTGGGTGCTTGTCACGACGGACCTGCTCGCCCGGGGGGTCGACTTCCGCGGCATCAACGGCGTCGTCAACTACGACATCCCCAACTCGGCGGCCGCCTACGTCCACCGCGTCGGGCGCACGGGGCGCGCCGGCCGCGAGGGCGGCATCGCCGTCACCTTCTACACCAAGGAAGACATCCCCTACGTCAAGAGCATCGCGAACATCATCGACGCGAGCGAGAAGCTCCGGGGCAAGCCCGACCACGAGAAGTCCGTGCAGAAGTGGCTCCTCGACGCTTTGCCGGACCTGAGCAAGAAGGACAAGAGGGAGCTCAAGCGGCACGGCGTGAAGGCCAGATCTATATCCGTGTTCAAAGGCGACGACGTCGATCCGAAGCTGCGCAGCCGGATGCGCATCAGCACCAAGAGCGGGTACGAGCGCCGCGTGGAGAATAAGCGCAAGGCCGCGGCGGAGGCGAGTCGCAGGAGGAAGAAGGTCATGGAGCAGCAGCAGCAGCAGCAGCAGCAGCAGCAGAACTTCTCGGGGAGTGAGGATGACGATGAGTGGAATGGGTTTGATGACTAGACTTGAAGTTCGAACATTGGGACTTTTTGTGTATAATGCAACGATCTATACGTTCTCTTCGAGTCGAGACGAGATGAGATGATAGAGTCTCGACACGACACTGTACAGTACTGTACAATCGATTTCCAACATGGATGAATGTGCAGCATGGTTTGTATACAGTGTATACAATGAACACAACTAATGTTCATCAAATGATGACAGACTATCTATTATCAGACATAGGTCGCACGTGATAGAATACATAGGAGCAGACCAAGATCGGGGAGGGACTCGGGATCTAAGACTGTACAGTACGTCGCAGTACGTTCCCAAGTACCTATTATTCTGTAGCTACAAGATCTCATTCAAATACCCAAACATATATATAATCCTCGAACCAAAATTCATTAATGCACTACGATATGTATCGATGACGCCTATCTATAATCTAAGATAAAGATCTACCATCTATCGTCTATCATCAACGTCGTACCATCGTCCAATACAATGCAACCAAAAAAATAATACCTAGGTCCCTCCTAGGTACCTAGATAAACGGCTCTAGATCCTCTCACTCCACCCCCACACCGACCACCAGCAGCGCACCTCGACCGACTCGCCGTCCGCACCCTCCCAGTCATCGTACCCGACCTCCTCCCCCTCCTCGACGACCGCGAGGCCGACATCGCCCATCCGCGCCCGGAACTCCTGCACCTGCGGCAAGTACGCGTCGCGCAGCGGCATCTCGACGACGACCCGCGCGTCCAGGCCGCGGCTGAGCCAGCGCTCGATGGTGTCGACGAGCCACTTGGGGTGCTCGGGGGAGTACAGCGGGTCTGCGGCGAGGATGACATCGTAGCGGTCGTCCGGGGCGGGGAGGGGGTCGGGAGTCACGGACCAGTCCAGGACGCCGGTGGTGACGGTTGCGCCGGACTTCTTGAGGAGTTCTGCGTTGAGGCTCACGTTGTGGGCGAGGTTCGGGACGATGGCTGGCAGGTCGGTGAGGTGGATGGTGGCTGAGGCACCGCGGAGAACGGCGAAGGAGAGCCCGACGAGGCCGGTTCCGGCACCTAGCTCTAAGGCTCGGAGCGGACTGGAGTCCTTCTGGGATATGGATGTAGATGTGGACGGCACGAGCTGTGGTGTGGACTCGAGGAGGTTATGGAGGCGGCGGGAGAGGAGGTACGAGGAGACCCAGGTCTTCATGCCCAGGTTGTCAGAGGTGAGAGAGGGTTCATGGAGTGTCAGGGCAAACTCTTCGCCGGAAGATGTGGGGATGGTGAAGACGCGGGATAGTGCCGGCATGGCTAGTCGGAGAGAGCGTCAATATTGACCTTCATGACGAGCATTGAGGGAAGACCACACCTACCGGTCCGTCCAGACCGCTCACTGAGTCGAGCGGCAGCCGCATCCCAAACCGCTTCCCTCAACTCATCGGACTCCAACCACGAGAGTGGACTTGAGACGATAGAGGTCAGATACCGCGTAACTCCCGCAGGTTGGACAGCCGGCCTCTTGACCGCCTCATGAGCGCTGCTCCCAAAACTACGCGGCTGCACAGCCAGGAGCTCCAGGGCCTTCAGGAGCTCGGTTGCAGACGGTTTGGCGTAGAGCTGGGGAAGGTCGAGCACTGTGTTCCTTAGAACAGGTGCACACTTATCAGCTTACCGGCCCAGATCATATCAGGGTGGAACAGAGGAGGGGCGGATATAGGGTTTCTAGGTGCTGTACCATGAAGTGGCTCGTCATTGTCAGCACTTATCATGGCTGCTGGGGTTCTGGGGTGCTGGCGGCCTGTCGACAGGTGATGTAAATGCCCCGGGACGCTTTAAAAGGAGCCCGCCCCTGTGGAGCAGGCTGTTCTTTGGCGACATCTGGTAAAGGTGTGAAAAAAAGTCGATATTACCAAAAAGGGAAAGGCGAGTCTGTGCATCCCGTGGGTCGCGTCCTCCTATCGGCGAGCCGGACGGGGATGGTGGACACCGCCCGGTCCGAGGGGAAGCAGTCGGGTTCGGGGATAAGAGACCTTGAAAGATGGGGCAGAAAGCTGAAGAAATGATACAGATTCGTATCAGACAAACACATAACGCCGTGCCATAGTCAACGCCGAACTCCCAGGCCCGGAAATTGATAATCCCCCGCACTGCTCAGGACAAAGTCGCCTTGAAGCCCTGGTACGCCTGCTCAATGTCAAACGCCAACTCTCTGGCCTGCTCTTCGTTCAGCTCCTCCGTCGCCCGCATCTGGTTCAGCGTGATAAGCCACTGGATGATCTTGCCCCGGTTCTCGAAGTCGCGGTCCGTGACCTTGTTCACGGACTGGATGACCTCGGACAGCAGCGGATGAAGCGCGTCCTTCGACACCATGTTCAGCTTCAGCGCGTCGAGGAAGGTGATGAAATTCTCCGTTGCCGTCAGGATCAGGCTGCCCGATGCGCCGCCAGGGGGCCCTGCGGTGCCTGCGCCATTGCCCGGGGGAGGCGCGCTGTGGGAGGCCTGCTCGACGGTCGCGGGCAGTCCGATGCGGAGGCGCTCTGTAGCCCGAGGACATTCCAGCTGTAGATGTCAAGCATTGGTTATTATCTGGCCGCCATATCGATATAAAATAGAGAGACGTACTCCCCACGTCCGCTTGAAGGTCTCCAGGTCGACAAACTCACGTGCGACGGCCTCGTCGCCCAGGCTGGACTTGTACTGCTTCAACAGCCGCGTGCATGTTTCCGTGTACTCGGCCTCTGTGATCGCATCTTTGATATAGGCCTTCTCCAGCCCGTCCAGCGTTACGATGATGCTGTAGATCTCGGCCAGGGACTCGTAAAGATCCCGCTCCGCGGAGCTCGCGGCAAGCTTGACTTCCTGCAGCGGCAGTGAGTGGGTGATCAGTCATCGCAACAGGGAATATAAGGACACACCTCATCGAGGTTGATGGAAGCCGACAACGCCGGGTTGGGCGTGTAGCTGTAGGGCGTGGGCGCGTAGGAGAGCGGGCGCTGGGGATACATGGTGGTCTGCTGCCTCGAAGCCCCGCGGGCGCGGCGGCGGGCGGAGGAGCATCAGGTGAAGGCGGCGGGCGCGGGCAGAATGGGGCGCTCCGTGCGAACGTTTTTCTGCCGGGCGCTGAAATTTCTTGAGCGCAGCAGCGAAAACGCCCTCCCCGGCAGCACGATCCACGCGCCCACCACACACCGATTTCCCGAGGATCTGTGCCGTCTGGGCACTGCGTCCGTCAAGATGGGCACCGGTCGCATGAAGAAGTCGACCAAGAAATTCGAGAAGAAGCACCTCAAGCGCACGCTCGAGCAGCGCAAGGAATTCGCCAAGATCAAGCAGCGCATCCAGCTCAGGGAGAAGAAAAAAGCGCAAAATGCCGCCAAGCGCGCGAAAGAGGCCGAGGAGAACGGGGAGGTGGATCCGGAGCAGCAGAAGCAGGATGCCTTTACGCAGATGAGCGTCGACGACTTCTTCGCGGGCGGTTTCGACGTCCCGGACGGCGCTGCGGAAACGGAAAAGAAGGCCAAGAAGAAGGATGTCACGCCCAAGACCGGAAAGCGGAAGCGATCAGAAGAAGACCAGGAGGACGACGAGGAGGCTGCTGGGTCTGGCAGCGGAAACGATGATGCCGCTTCCCAGAGTGACGACGAGACGGGTTCCCAGGCCAGCAGTATCAACGACGACATAGAGGAGCACAAGGGCCAGTTGGAGGCATTGAAGGAAAAGGACCCGGAATTCTACAAATATCTGAAGGAGAATGACGCGGAACTCCTCGAATTCGGCGACCACCCAGATCTGGCAGAAGTGGACGAACTGAGCGAGGGGGAGGAAGAGGGACCCGCGAAGAAGAAGAAGAAGAAGGGCAAAGCAGAGGAAGAGGAGGAGGAGGAGGCGGAGGACAACCAGCTCACCGTCGCGACGGTGAAGAAGTGGCAGAAGTCGATGGAGGAGCAGCACTCGATGAGAGCCATGCGGCAGGCTGTCCTCGCTTTCCGTGCCGCGGCATACATCAACGAAGAGGAGGGCCAGGACCAGAAGTACTCGATATCCGATCCCGATGTGTATCACCAGGTCCTCATCACGGCTCTCGAGATGGTCCCCAAGGTCTTGAACCACCACCTGCCGGTCAAGGAGACGCCCTCTGGCAAGGTCAGAGTGTCGACGGACTCGAAGAAGTTCAAGACTCTCACGCCTCTCATCAAGTCCCATACGTCTTCGGTGCACCACCTTCTCACCAACCTGTCCGATGCGCCGACTCTGAAATTGACTCTCTCGTCGATAGAGCCCATGCTTCCATACCTCCTGCAGTTTAGGAAGCTGCTCAAGGTCCTCGTCAAGACCGTTGTCGAGGTCTGGTCTGATTTCTCCAACACAGAAGCGACACGCATAACCGCGTTCCTTCTCATGCGGCGTCTGATGGTGATTGGCGATCCTGGTATCAGGGAGGCAGTCCTCAAGGCCACCTACGAGGGCGTCGTCAAGGGCAGCCGGAATACCACCGTCCACACCCTTCCGGCAGTCAACCTCATGAAGAACTCCGCCGCGGAGATCTGGGGAATTGACCAGAACGTCTCCTACACGACCGGATTCACCTTCATCCGCCAGCTGGCGATCCACCTCCGCGGAAGCATCACCCGCCCAACCAAGGACTCCTACAAGACCATCTACAACTGGCAGTACGTCCACTCCCTTGACTTCTGGTCTCGAGTGCTCTCCCAGCACTGTGACGCGCTGGCCGAGGCCAAGGCGGGCAAGCAGTCCGCCCTGCGCCCGCTCATCTATCCCGTCGTGCAGATCACCATCGGCGCCATGCGCCTGATCCCCACGGCCCAGTACTTCCCGCTGCGCTTCCAGCTGGTCCGCTCCCTCCTCCGCATCTCCCGCACCACGGGCACCTACATCCCGCTCGCCTCCGCCCTGCTCGAGGTGCTTCAGTCGGCCGAGATGCGCAAGCCCCCCAAGTCGAGCACGCTCAAGCAGCTCGACTTCAGCACGGCCATCCGCGCGCCGAAGTCCTACCTCCGCACCCGCGTCTACCAGGACGGCGTGGGCGAGCAGGTCGCGGAGCTGCTGTCCGAGTTCTTCGTCCTGTGGACGAAGCACATCGCCTTCCCGGAACTCTCGCTCCCTGTCGTGGTCATGCTGAAGCGCTGGCTGAAGGAGGTCGGGTCGCGCTCGCGCGGCAACCGCAATGCTAAGGTGAACCAGATGATCCTCGTGCTCGTGCAGAAGGTCGAGCTGAACACGCGGTGGATCGAGGAGCGGCGGTCCAAGGTCAACTTTGCGCCCAAGGACCGTGCCGAGGTCGAGTCGTTCCTGAAAGAGGTCGAGTGGGAGACGACGCCGCTCGGAGCGTTCGTCAAGACGCAGCGGAAGCTGAGGGAGGAGAGGGCTGCGCTCTTGGAGAAGGGACGCAGGGAGGAAGAGAAGAGAAGGGCCGAGGAGAAGAAGAGAGACGAGGATGAATTGAAGGAATATGTGGCTAGTGAGAATGAGGAAGAGGATGAAGAGGAAGAACAAGATGATGATGAAGCTAGCGGATCTTCTGGAGATGAAGATGAAGATGAGGAAGAAGACGAAGACGAGGAGGAAGAGGAGGAGGAGGATGAGGATTAGATCATAAGGCATATATTACCCCCTCTGTATCTTCTTCATGCACATTTCCTTTCTCTACTTGTATCTTATTTCCGTGGGATGGCTCTGGCATGTGGTCAAGAAAGTTCATACATTTCCAATATCGAAAATCGTATTGTCTATAGAACATATCGTCTATTAGGTTCTATAGATAAACGTTCGTATATATATTGACTGGTATTAGTGCTCCGAGAGGTATCGTCATCCTTCATGAAGTCTATGTTGAACCTGACGTAGACCCGTAAAGCCTCCTGCGCAACATTATCAAACATTCCAAAATTGCCAGTTGACAAATGAAATAGTCCAAAAGTCCACATCCCTCTTCTTCATAAACATATCTGACGGTGTCGTTCAAAGACATTCACCCGGCCGGCGAGGTTCTAAACCGAGATGCAGATCATATTTTATAACGGATTGGATTCACCTCACTGGTTGATATATACCTGTTTGAGTTAGAGCGAACATTCATGCCTCAGCCACGGGACTCAAGAGTCCCAGCATTCCACGCCCTCGACCTCGATCTCTCGAGTCTCAAGGCAGCATCCTCCTCTTCCGCCCACGCCAGAGCCTCGTTCGGCAGCATCACGGCTTTATCAATTGCCACCGGCAAGCCTCGATGCCGTCCCCTGATCGTAACTGCAGCCAGAACCAGCTTACTGGCCGCGTGCCAAGAGCCACAGAACGAATAATTCTGCCCAGGCACCCCGACACTGATCCCGACGCAGCCATAGGCGGAAACGACCTCGAAGATGATGTTGAATGTTGAAAAAGAGACTGGATCGCGCTCGAAGGAAGATGACTCAATGATCGTGATGATGAGGACTGCAAGTGCAATCCACCAGATGTCGTGGCTAAGCTGCGAGCGAAGCTGCTGCCGTATGAAATAACTTCGTGATGTCTCGTTTTTTGTATGCTCAGGCTCTTCGTGTCCTAAAAGACGTCTTCTGAGAAAATCGACAATGGGACCGTGCGAAGTCTCTTGGTCATCGGGCAGGTTTTGATCGGCGTAGATGCCTAAGGAGCGTTCTTCGTAGACATTTGTGTTTCTAGGAGATTCATGAGTCAGAGAAGCCCGTTGGGTTAAAGGGGAAACACGAACCTTATAGTGACCAGCACTGGAAACGCCGATACATACTGTGGCGCGGTGTGTTAGTATTGTCAGGCACACATAATGTCCACGACAGCCAAATAGTGGGAGGAGGCTAACCATCATAATTGCTGCAATTCACATTAGAATACTTCTTTCGTTACCATGAATGACAATGTACGAGATTAGTCCTTACCATATAGAACAAGCAAGCCCTGACGAAGGCCCGAGATGTTGACAACATAGAAACCGCCAGAACGCACAGCTTTGAGCTAAAGTCAGCGGGAAAATACGAGAACGTTGGTCAAGATTAAGACACTAACCGAAAGCCTGAAATAAACCTGCCAGAACTCGATAGCCGACTGGGAGGCTCTCGACTTCCTTATTACCCATCGACAGCAGCTCAAACCCAGCCCAGTCGATTCCGTTTAAAATTATAACAGTGGCCAGTAGATACCACGTATGACGTGCAGGGAAAAGATTCGTATAAACCTAGCCAATCGTCAGTCTCCATAGAGCAACGGCCCGCGTTTGAAACACATACCCTTCTTGGATGATCCAGGATAAAATCGAGCACAACCTTCCATTCATGATACGACGGTTTATCCGGCAAAAGGCGTCTGATCGTCCATATAATAAGTCGAAGGAGACATGGATATAGTGTATTTCCCGCGAGAATCAACATGCCCATTGTAATCATCATATATGCACTATTACTCGTTAGCGTCTTCACGAATCTCGGTGGGATACAGTATTGAAGACCTTGTTTGTAAAGCAGTCATGTTTTTGTCGAGGAGCGCCATCCCACTGTTTCCAAAAGCCGAAGCAGAAAAAAAGGCGCCAACCCAGAAAGGTGACAAACCATTCTCCCGAGCGACGTTTGGACGGTTGACAGAGAGCCAGCTTCCAAGACCCACCAGTCCACAGATGTGAAACATAAAAAAGTACACCGGGACAAGAATCGATAGAAAAGATACTGCTTTGTATTCCACTCCACCGAGCCTCTCGCGTTCCTCTTGAGTCAGACCGTAGAACTGTGAGTTCCGTGAAATGAATCCTTTCAAGGAAAAGTACTTCTTACTTCCTTTGACCGGGCTTTCTAACGCAGAAGGCCTTTTCACCTCGTATAGGGGCGAATTAGGCAAGGCATTCTTTGGGTGATTCCTAAGATCAGGACGAGCCCCTACTCCGGCCATTGGAAAGACTCGGTGGTGAGGTCGCGTCCTAGCTCGTGAAGAGGCACTGATTGTAGCTTGATCATCATCAGCCCATTGGATGCGATCATCCTCATGTGACTGATTCGTTGGCGACGAAACGTGGTCCTCCGCCGAGGGCAATGGGGAGGAAGAACAATCAGTTTTCCTCCCTGTTGCTGTGGGCGTGGACATTGCAAATTCGTCTGGACGCGATAACCGGATACCGGAATCTCCCAATTGGCCCTCCAAGTCAGCTTCTGGGGCTCCTGATACTTCTGGAGACCGCAACCTGCTGTTGAGCCTAGACAAGGAAAGGTTGAACGTAGATTTACGGCGAAGAGACTTTCCGTGCTTCCGGCTCTCTGCAATTCCTCTAAATTTGGATTCGAAAGCCCGCTTTCGAACATAAAGAACGGCACTTGAAACTAGAATAGTAGAGCCGATTACGATGAGGAAGAAGAGCATCACCTGCTGAAAGGTGTTCAAAGTGGAAAGATTCACCTGTGGGAAACAGATAAGCGAATGAATAACATTAGTTAAAGAAATTTGAAAGCCATACCGTGTTCAACCCAGCTCCTGTCATTGCACTCGCACATAGGAACAGTGCGTCTGGGTAACTGACGCTCCCAAAGGGGGTTGAAGCGCCCCAAAAGATAATGCTGCAGACGAGGATTGTCACGATGAAATATGCATAGTGAAGGGTTAAAAAGTTGAAAGGTGGGAGTATAGTTGCTGCACACCTGACGATGAATCGTCGCAAGTCCCGAGCTGTTTATTGGACATGTTAAGCGAGGTTCTGGACTAAGCTTCAAGATGTATTCGCCTGGGGGAGCTGGGGAACTCACAGGCCATTTTCAGAGGTTTGACTCTCGTTGAACGTCAGATCTCACATGTGCTCTTTGAAGAGCAGGCGATATAAAGCAAACTCTCGATCGGGCGGGGGTGCGACTGTACAGCAAAACACCGAGGGCGAGAACTTCGCACCAGCAGACTTCCTCACGTCATAAAGCGCACGCCACTACCTGCAGCACCAATGTTGCAGAAAAGAGGGATCCTGAGAGCCAGTAACACAATACATGATCTCCCGCAGACGGATGAAGCGAGAAAAAATTCTTGAAAACAAAACACGCGATCTTCGAGCGTGGCGAGTGGGACTGAAAGTCGAGCTTCCTAGGTCCAAATTTCTTGTTCCTGCGAGAGCGGTGTGCTAGGCTCCTGGCAAGCTTATCAACAACGCTAAACCAGTATAGGAAAGGATAGGCCCGATAAAAATCTCCGGCCCGCCAAAGTTTGTTTCCTGATAAGGGGAGAAAAATTGAGATCAACAGCACCGCAGCTGCAGTGGAACCCCCATTATTTCAAACTGCAACACATAAGTTTTTGTTTCTCAGCCAGTTGTGGCAGTACCTTATTCGTGGCTTCTTAAGACGAGTCTGCTCAGATCTACTACGGGGGAGACCAAGTTTTCCAGGTTCCCAACGAACAAATGGCTGGATTGGTCAAGTCTGGGTTATCATGTGGATCCAATGACTAAGGTCATTCTTGGGAGGGTGCACGTTTCGCTGGCAGTCGTCCAGATCGCTGCTCAGAGGCACGAGCCAGTGGCTTTCCATTTAGATGCTACTTCGCACCCTGTGCCACTATGAACTCAATTATCGACGTACGAATTGAATGCCTCTGAATCGATGCCTAATTCTGATGTCAAGGAATACTCTCAGACTACAACCATGAGTTTAACTACAAGTGTTTTCGAGCCCATGAACTATTAAGCAGATACAGTTCCAGTTCTTGTTTTCAACAATACCGCTCATTCTACCCTGTTAGGTACTCATATACAAGTCAGAAACTCTTCTGAGAACACTGATTACCCTTATGATAGTGTCTTTTTCTGTTTTATCTTTTTGCCTCATCCTTTGTTACCTTGTGTGCGCTACTCTTCTGAGTAGGAGCTGAAGCAAACAGTGAAGCGAAGATGTCTTATTGGTATATGAGTAACCCAGGGTTCCACTGCTATGCATGCCGCACATTGATCCATGAAGACGATTCCAAGATATTCTCTGAAAAACTCCAGTGGGAAAGTGAGTGGCAGAAATACAACAAGAAACACAACAGATCTAAGAAGCACAAAAGAACCGCTTTTTCATTCGCCTGTCAGCATCAGAGCTTGATATGAGTTTCCAGAATCCTTAGGTGTGGTCCAGCTTCTTTCGAACGAGTGGGTGAAAACAGCTGACCTCATAGCCTGTCTCTTCCATGTCTTTACACAGGCTGAACTAAGATATTTATCTAACACTTCGAATGGAGCGCAGTTTTCGCAGAGAAGGATGAAAATGATTCGCCTGAATATCACGTCTCGGGGATCGGACAACTTCCTGGGGCTATAGTGTCTTATAAATACCTTCTTGTTCCCCGAGACAAAAACGTGGCATGCATTGGAGCTCAAATACGCAACTCGAAAATTATTTGGATATATCCAACGACTTTGAGGGTCTCCAATTATAAGGATTATCACTCCTTTGAAGATCACAACCCAAACCCTGAAGGTTACGATATCTATGGTTATCCAATCCATGCGATGCTGGACCATGATTGAGAAAACCATAAAACCACAAACGAACGCAGAGCTGAGGCTGGTCATTCACGCTCTGTATAACAGTTGGAGCGATAACACACAAAAGTTACTTTTTTGCGCAGCACACAGAAGCCAGTTGCCTCGGGTGATCCAGAAAAGCCATACGCGTTTCTGGCGTCGTTATGACGAAAACAGACCCCTCAAGGACCCCATCAACGTCCCTGTTTTGCAAAATCTGCTTAAACGACGAGCGGGAGATTACATGAAGAGCAAGACCAGAGCATAGAGCCGTAACCGTGCCAATCGCCTCGTCCTCAAAGTCGAGGTTCCTCTGGACGTTCAGTTTCTGATTCTAGATTTACTTGACCACAGGGATATCCAAAACGTGCTTATCAACAGATGATTCCTGGCGGAAACGGTTACTCCAACATTTCATCTTTGAAGTCAAGGATATGGATTTGGGGGAGATAGACTGGCCTAATGCCTGCCTAGAGGTGGAAAGCCTGCTGGAAAACTCAGATGCGTTGCTGAATCGGCAGCGGATCATGGATATTTTGTATGAGACTAGGACTCATTTCCTCCAAATGGCTAACAAGAAGCAAGATCTGGACTTATGATAGATTCTTCATGCTATTGCAAATTACAATCGAGACTTTATAGCACATTGAATAAATCTATTTGATTCAATCAGCTAGTGAAAAGTACCAACGCAGCCAGGTCAACTCATAAGGTCGAGCGGGGGCTCGGAATAAACGATGACGAATACCGTGTTCCTCTATAGTTCAAAATAAGGAGCAAGTTAGCTTCTTCGAAGTATTTTGCTTGACGAGCAATCACGCACAATTTCCAAATACACCAGCAGACGCCATCCCGAGACACTTGCATTGCTTACTACCTAAGCCTATGGGGTTTTGAGGGGCAAAATGGAATTCTACAGAAACATCTAGCCTGCATCGGGCATTTTTCCGGAGCAGAGCCGCGGTGACTAGGTAGTGGTCTAATCGGGTTTTCCCTATCGGATAGGTGGATCGATGGTGATCGCGTGATTTTTCATGCGCATACAGCAGTAGTAGATCTGACTAAGAGCCAATTGTCCAACGAAATCCTCACTAAGAGATTGGGCTCCTTTCCATGTAGCATGTTCCCTAAAATCTAAGTATCAGTTGGAGGGCTCCCTACATTTAGGGTTTCCGCCCTGGAAGTGCTAGTGGTTTAACCACGTGTTAAAGACCCTTGTCACCGGCCCTGCTTATCGCAATAAAAATATTCTAAGATATTCTCGAAGTTGACCATAGCAGGATCGTGATATACCAATGGCTTATTTCGACGCCTCCCCGGATAGCCAAATTTGGAAGGGAACCGAAAGTTCCATCTTGAGTTCCACAGAACCATGCCATCTCCTCTTTTCCGCGCCTCGGAGCTCCCCCGTCACTTTTTTTGCGTGCAGCGTGACCAGCCCCGGAGGCAGCCCGACGGGTCTGGCCCGGCGCACCTTCCCCACGGGCTCCAATCACGGCTATTCCACCCCGCGCCCGCATGCCCCCTCGCCGGATAATTGCCCTCTCTGGAGAAGCAGCATGCCTGCTCTTTTTACTCGTGCCACGACGCCTCCGCAGGCGTTCGTGTCGCAGGAGGGGCAGCGTCCTGCACGGCTGTTGACGGCCTAGTTGCTGTCTGTCTGCTGCGTCATATTTAGTGGTGGGATTTCCTCCTGGGATTTTTCGATTTTTCTCTTTTCCTGTTCTTCCCTCAGACGCACCTGGGTACATATACCTAAGGTACATACAGGTACATTCTAGTTACCCCTCGATTTCCGTTTGTGAGCAGCAGTGACGACGAGATGACCGTCGAAACAAGCGTCCCGGTGCCTACGAAGCCCAACATCGGAGTCTATACAAATCCGAACCATGATCTGTGGGTTGCAGAGGCAACACCATCGCTGGAGGACGTGAAGAGTGGAAAGGGACTGAAACCAGGAGAGGTCACCGTTGAGGTGCGCAGTACCGGGATTTGCGGGTACGAGTCCTGTCTCGACGGATGTTGATGAATCGACTCGCTGATATGGCGTTGCAATTCAGGTCTGATGTCCACTTTTGGCATGCGGGCTGTATCGGTCCCATGATCGTTACTGGGGACCATATCCTCGGCCATGAATCCGCGGGCGTGGTCATTGCCGTCGCGCCCGACGTTACGACCCTCAAGCCAGGAGACCGCGTCGCCATCGAGCCCAACATCATCTGCAACAAGTGCGAACCCTGCCTGACCGGACGCTACAATGGTTGCGAGAACGTGGAGTTCCTGTCAACACCCCCGATCAACGGCCTGCTGCGGCGGTATGTCAACCACCCGGCGATCTGGTGTCACAAGATTGGAGACATGAGCTTCGAGGAAGGCGCGCTGCTGGAGCCCCTCAGCGTGGCTCTGGCCGCAGTCGAACGCAGCGGTGTCCGTCTGGGCGACCCGGTCGTGGTGGCAGGCGCCGGCCCAATCGGTCTGGTAACCCTTCTCAGTGTCCGCGCCGCAGGCGCGACACCGATTGTCGTCACGGATATCGATGAGGGTAGATTGCGCTATGCCAAGTCGCTCGTGCCGGAAGTCCGCACCTATCATGTGCAGACGGACCTGTCTCCAGAGCAGAATGCGGAGGGCATCATCAACGCCATGAATGATGGCCAGGGCAGCGGGCCTGATGCGCTCCGACCCCGCATCGCTCTCGAATGCACAGGTGTGGAGAGCAGTGTCGCCTCCGCAATCTGGAGCGTCAAGTTCGGCGGCAAGGTGTTTGTGATTGGAGTGGGCAAGAACGAGATGCGCATCCCATTCATGCGTCTGAGCACCATGGAGATTGACCTCCAATACCAGTACCGCTACTGCAATACCTGGCCAAGGGCTATCCGACTGGTCAGGAACGGTGTCATTGACTTGAAGAGGCTCGTCACACACCGCTTCCCGCTGGAGGATGCGGTCAAGGCCTTCGAGACAGCTGCGAACCCGAAGACGGGCGCCATCAAGGTCCAGATTATGAGCTCAGAAGAGGACATCAAGGCTGCCACAGCAAAGATCTGAATGACTTGAAGCCTCATCCTATGAGGAGAGAAGCGTTATCCATTATATTCATTTATTTTTTTTTCGAGGTGAATGCATGTCATGTATATACTTTTGCATTGTTATGATGAAGCGGGATTGGGGGTATAGAGATTCTGATAGGAATGCTATTTTATTCCCTGTGATGCATATATCGTGCATATGACTTCGAAGCTCCGAGGTCAGATACAACTTTAAAGTGCAGGACTTCGTCCCAACGGGTGTCCCTCTAATATTATCTGATGAACGGTCCAAAGTCACGGGCCTCCCGATGCGAAGCGAAGCAAAGAGATCCGACTACAACCCGACCCATGGTATCGCCGTCCGAAGTACCCCAGACACCTGACGCAAGTACGGCCGAACGAATAGGTGAATGATGGACAAGGTAAGCTATCATTTATCCAATCCTGCTCCTTCGTGAAGGGAAAGCAAGCGTTAAACCATCCTCAAGGGCTGTGTTCTCCTACCCCGCATTTCTTGGCTCGTGGCGGCTACGCTCGGGGCCTTAATGAAATGCCCAGCATTCTGCAACAAAGGCTTCCCTGGTTTTACTCAGCCACTATAGTGGGACTTGGATCGCAGTTGTACGAGTGAGGCTAGATGGAATTGAAAAAGGTAATATGCGCAACAAAGAAAGGACGGTAACTTCCGGTTGAAAAGTAGCGGTTATGCGCCAGAGAAACTTGTGTGATGATGACCTCAGCACGGTCGTGGTACAGTTCTCCCCGAGAGCTTATAAAACCGTGCTGATACGAATTACCTAGATGCCAAGTACTCCTCCTAAGGTCCCAGCCCCTTTGAGAAATCCGGTCTCCACTGATAGAGATGTACATGCAAGTCAACACGAGGGAAATACCTGGTATGCAGTCTGTCACGTGTCGCAGATCTCTGAACGTGCCGAACACCGAGCAGTGGTACAGACGAGGAACGGATCGTAACAGAAATGTCCTCGGAATGGGGTCTTGCACCCGGGGATGGGATGCGCTCCCCACAGAACAGTGTTGGCGGCCCCGATAAATATCCGCCCGATTTAGTCAAGAAGCATGACCCCGCGGAGAGGCCCTTGGGTCTCACAGATTAGCAGCACAAGGCCAAGGGGAGCTCTGATTGCTATTGGACCCTCCCGCACAGCTCCCCGGACTACCCAATGGAAAGATCTCCACACAGGGCGATCTCGATGCCCACTAGGGGGAATCATCCAGTTGATCCCCTTGCTGCTTATGGAACTGTCAGACTTGGGTCATGTTACTGTCGTATGAAGCACGACTTGGCACCAGCCAAGAACCTCGGCAGAGGGATGTGTCCGTGGAGCAGGGAAGCTCCATACGGAGCTTGCAACTAGCATAAATTGAAGCTCCTGCACTCAGTTTCCGAGTCAGATCTCAGGTAGCCTCCTCAATGCGTCATCTCGGGTCCAAATAATCCATTATGCTAGGAGTCGCACTGCTAGTCGTGAGCGCAGCCGCCCTGGGATCCGGGGCGGCCTTGCCCCTCCAGAACTGCCCCGGGTACAAGGCGATTAACGTGAGAGAAGAATGGAATTCTCTGACAGCAGACCTGAAGCTGGCAGGGAAGCCCTGTAACACCTATGGCACAGATCTGAAGGATCTCAAGCTCAAAGTGGAGTACCAGACAGGTAAGTCGCAGTGAACCCTTGATCCATAGAGAACTCTTTCAGCTGATCAAGCGCATTAGATGATCGGCTTCATGTAATGATCTATGATGCCGACGAGGAGGTCTATCAAGTTCCAGAGTCGGTTCTTCCTCGTCCAGAGCCCGGTAATGGTACCGGAAGCTTAAACTCGGCCCTGCAATTCAAGTATAAAGAGGATCCGTTCTCATTCTCAGTTGTGCGGAAACATACCAACGAAGTCCTATTCGACACCTCCATCTCAAATCTGGTCTTCCAGTCCCAGTACCTGAATCTCCGTACCTCGCTCCCTAACAACCCGAACCTCTACGGACTGGGAGAGCACAGTGACCCTCTCCGCCTCCAGACTACGAACTATACCCGCACCCTGTGGAGCCGCGATGCATACGGCATCCCAGAGAAGACCAATCTTTACGGAAACCATCCTGTCTACATTGATCACCGTGGCAAGGCCGGTTCTCATGGTGTCTTCCTGCTGAACTCAAACGGTATGGATATCAAGATCGACAAGACGGCGGACGGTCAGCAGTATCTGGAATACAACACTCTTGGCGGCGTTTTTGACTTTTACTTCTTGGCTGGACCGACTCCTAAGGAAGTCAGTAAGCAGTATGCGGATGTGGTTGGTCATCCGGCTATGATGAGTTATTGGACTTTCGGGGTATGATATTTCAACACTCCCTACCTTTTTCATCTCAGCGTATAATGGATTTGGGAGATTGGGAGCTAACTATGAATAGTTTCACCAATGTAGATACGGCTACCGGGATGTCTTCGAGGTGGCCGAAGTTGTCTACAACTATAGCCAGGCTGGGATTCCCCTGGAGACCATGTGGACCGATATAGACTACATGGACCGTCGGAGAGTATTTACACTGGATCCTAGGTAATTCTGAGCGGATGCGTTCCCAATCTATTCTCAACTAACGTTGGTACAGCCGGTTTCCACTCAAGAAGATGCAAGAGCTTGTTGAGTATCTTCACGACCGCAATCAGAAATACATTATGATGGTGGATCCAGCTGTCAGTAAGAGCGGTAAGTAACATTAACTGCATCAAGGTTTTCATAACTAGGACATTGATGCTGATTTAGTCTTTTAGACAACGGAGCTTTCAATCGTGGAGCAGAGAAGGGCATTTTCTTGAAACGCGCAGACAGCTCGTTATTTGAAGGTACGCAACATAGGGACAATTAAATACGCCTCCGGAGCTAACTTGCAGCAGGTGCTGTATGGCCCGGTGTGACCGTCTTTCCTGACTGGTTTAATGAAGCTACGGGGCCCTGGTGGAACGGAGAGTTTAATATCTTCTTTGATCCTAACACTGGAGTTAATATTGACGGCCTTTGGATCGACATGAATGAAGCGTCCAACTTTTGTCCTTGGCCATGTCCTGACGCCGCAGCCTATTCCGAAGAGAATGACCTGCCACCCACACCACCCCCAGTTAGACCGAATCCACGTCCGTTACCGGGATTCCCTGTTGACTACCAGCCAACTGCGACGAAGAGGGCTGCCAAAAGGGCAAATAACCAGAAGGGCAAAAAGATTGGGCTCCCGGGTCGTGATCTAATAGACCCGCCATATCACATAGCGAATGCCGCTGGAAGTATCAGCAACCTGACAATTGCTACTGATTTGATCCACGCTGGTGAGGGATATGCCGAGTATGATACTCACAATCTATACGGAACGAGTAAGGAACCAGTTAATTTCTCCTCTACTTAACCTCTGCTGATTAAAATTTTCTAGTGATGAGTTCGGCTTCCCGCAATGCTATGCTCCAGCGACGTCCTAAAGTGAGGCCATTGGTCATTACTCGGAGCACGTTTGCAGGGGCTGGAGCCCATGTTGGTCACTGGTGAGTCTTGTGTTCATATATTCATTACCCATATACACTTTCTGTATTCCGCAGAAGATATCTCTAATACATGAGCAGGTTGGGAGATAACCTCAGCCAATGGGAAAAATACCGCGTCTCCATTTCCCAGATGCTTTCTTTTGCATCCATTTTCCAGGTACCCATGGTTGGATCCGACGTATGCGGCTTCGGCGACAACACGACCGAGAGCCTGTGTGCGAGATGGGCTACTCTCGGAGCCTTCTCTCCGTTCTACCGTAATCACAATCAACTGGGCAGTATCGACCAAGAGTTCTATCGCTGGGATACGGTAGCAGAGGCAGCCCGCAAGGTCATCGACATCCGCTACCGTCTCTTGGACTACCTTTACACCTCTTTCTATCGGCAGAGCAAGACTGGTGAACCGTTCCTGCAGCCACTCTTCTACCTCTACCCCGAGGACACGAATACCTTCGGAATCGACTTGCAATTCTTCTACGGTGACGCCATCCTCGTCAGCCCCGTCACGGAGGAAAACGCAACCTCCGTCGACGCCTACTTCCCCAACGACATCTTCTACGACTGGTACACCGGCGCCCCGGTCCGCGGGAAAGGCGAGACTGTCACTCTGACGGACATTGACCTCACCTCGATCCCGCTGCACATCCGCGGCGGCAGCATCATTCCCCTGCGGAGCTCAAGCGCAAACACGACAACCGAGCTGCGCACGAAGGGCTTCAATATCATCATCGCGCCGGGCCTGGACGGCACCGCCAAGGGCAGCCTGTACCTCGACGACGGGGACTCGCTCGAGCAGCCCGCCACGCTCGAGGTCAACTTCGACTACGGCCACGGCGTGTTCCGGATGGATGGCGTCTTTGCGTTCAACGCCAGCGTCCAGATCGAGTCTATCACGCTGTTGGGTCAGAATTCGTTGACGAAGCCTCAGACTGTCAACCGAACCGAGGGCGTGGCATTCACGTACGGTGACCATGCCTCGAGCGTGACAGTGGAAACGAAGCTGGCGCTCACGGGGCCGGCAGAGTTGCGTCTGGTGTAATCTGCATACTATATTATTTGCCTATGATCTTTCTATATCTACCTAGCCAAAGCTGGTGAAATTGTTCTATGTAGGATTTCCGGGTATGCACTGTTGTATTGCACATATATGCATGTACAGCAGCTACCGATCAAACATCCGTGGTCACCTGTCGACTGCCTTTCTTGCTTTAGTATGTGAGCGACGCACTGAACTCGTCAGAATCTAAATGAAGATGAAGAGACGGGTGAGAAATGGTGATTATCGCACAACCCTTTCGCAACGAGTTTGACTAGCATAGCCTGTGCTCATCTATACCACTACTAGCATCTATCGCTATGTAGATCATTGTTTAAAGGGCCACAAAATGCCTTCGGATAAATTCTATTGGCTTATCTTTTACGAGAAAGCTCTATTCATTTAGCTAGTGGCTATACAGTACGATTGATCCTCACCTGGCCAGCCAGCGGCAAACAAAAACGCTCGCGTTTTAACTTCACTACTTATGAGGCCCGCCAATGCATTCAATGATCCATGGCCCATTGTCCATGGTCACAGTCCACATCGATTCGATTCTGCAATCCCATACGAATCTCGAACTCTAAGTAAGCAAGCAGACACACTCCTTCCTAGTATTAGTAGTAGTGGAATCCCTCCCTCCCTTCTTTTCTTCCCTTATGTACACTGAACTATAGAGAGAGAAATAGAATGCTAAAAAGTCACCACTCACTCAAGGCCGGCTGGCCCAATGGTAAGGCGCTTGACTACGGATCAAGAGATTGCAGGTTCGAATCCTGCGTCGGTCGTGAGGATCATCCGGACTCCGACCAATCAGTCACCTGATTGGTCGGGTTCGGGTTTCTTTTTTGGACTTTCTGATTTTGATTTTTTTTGTTCCTCAACAACTTGATCTGAATAACATGATTGATTTGTGATGGTGTCAAATTAATTCATCGCGGATGCAGTGTACTTGACTTATGCAGGGTTATTGGGTAAGAAGAGGTGTGTTTATGTTTTATGGCCTTAGTCCAGTTAGTGGATTTGGAACTGGTGTGGTAAATGTCAGAAGAGACCCGAGTCATTACAGTTATTGTACACACGGTTTGGGACAGGCAGAAGACAGAACCACTCCACATTCCACCTTGCAAGGATTTTTTTGGATCCCGGAACAGCTAGGCTTCTCTCCAAAATTTACATACCTCCTCATACCGCTGGGTCATTTTGCATTCATTCTGACGTCAGGCAGAGCCTTCTTGCTAACATATGTATACATCTTGTACTGAGAAGCATGCTGACCTGACATGACAGCTGTATCTCCTTCAGTCGCTGAACATTGATCTTCCTTGGATTTTTAACCTTTTACGATCTACCCTGCTTCCTCTATGAACAGCTACATAAACCAGTGATCCATATAGCTATCACAGTTTTAAAATACCTCCAGTGTATTTTTTTAATAGAGGGACAAAGATAAACCGCTGCCTTTTCTTCTCCTAGGGCTGTTTCATTTGACTGTTTCAATTCAATGCTTGAGCGATGTCAGCCAAACTGTCTGCTGCCCTTCTGCTGTTGATAATGTAACATTTGATGACATGATTGAAAAGGAAGGGTATGCCCGAGGTCTAAGGATCCAGCTTTGTGGATGTGTATTAAGTTAGTGAGTAGGCTTTCCCCCCACCCCTTTTCCTAGTTCGCAAACGACAGGCTACCCTAACATGGGAAACAATAGTCAAGTGGCACAAAGGCGACTCGTACCACCTATCCGGTGTATGCCAATTTGGCTATCGCTTCAACTTCCCACACCACATCGAAGAGACAAACTTCTACGTACCCTGAAATAGAGATGTAGTCTCCACAAGCTATTACGAGCTCAATAATCCCAAGCTCAGATATCCTTAGAAGGTTCCAAGGCTCTTGGTCTACCCCGTCAGTTTCTGGGATGGTCTGGACTATGATGGTGATGATGATAATAATAATAATATCTACCCTCGCGGCTTTCCGATTCACGCTCATTGCTGGACCTTGGTCGAGCGAGTCATTGGCCCATGTGCTGAGCGGCAATTAGAGCTCTTGATTCAGGTTCTCTATGAACGATGAAATGAGCAGTCACAGCCAATTCGAGGTGAGCAACTGCCTGGATGGCAGGTTTTGGAACCCAGAGGTGAACTCTAAGCACGGCAGCGGCCACGGTCGCTGCCATCCTGATTCCCACATAGCCCAGCCCGAAGCCCGAATAGCAGTCAAAGATCCGATCAACATCCCGGACATCGGGGCTCTCTTCCGCCGCTGTGCGGAACAGAATTCCATCAAGCGGTTTCGGGAGAAGTTGAGAAGCTGGAACAATCATCCCTCTAATCCTGCTGTTGTTGAGAAGAAGAAGCCTCTTCGTTTCGATCTTCCCAATGACATTATATACCTACTCCTTGACCACCTCTGCGAATGGGACGCCTCGAACTTCCTCGCCGCAATGGGATGGCAGGCGCCCGACTGGTACTGGCGTGCCCGGTTCCCGCGGGACATCATATTCGAGATTGAAGAATGGACGCCGCCCGCGGACGTGGACTGGGAGTTTCTCTGTCTGAGGGCGGAGGGGCTGCTGGAGACTTCAAGGTGGGTGCTGAATCGGCAGCGGATAATTCGGATCTTGAAAGGGACGAAGATCCTGTTCCTTGCTAGGGGTGGGGGAGAGGTTCGGAATTGATTAGGAGGGGAGTCTCCTAATCTATCGGATTAGAGAGGGACCATGTGCATGTGTCTTTGAAATGGAAGAGCGGTGCTAGTCAGGTATCTGGTACAATACAACACACGCGAAAGAACAACAACCTGTCGAGATAGTCTAATTGTATGTACCTTCATTTTATTGTCTCTAATTAAGAGGAGTTTATGTCCACAGTTCTTTCTACTGAATAGCACATGATAAATGGGGTATAAGTTAGACTACTTTGTAGCTTCCAATCGCAGGAATTCGGGACTGAGCAAAGACCTTGGGCGGTGCTGACCTCAACCTGGACATGCCGGTCAAGTAGAGAAATGGAGGAAGCCGATATCATTCAGGCCTTTTCTTGTCACTCTCACTTAAATGTTGCGTGAACATTCTGAAGCGAGAATTTCACTATTAATTTCAGCAAGTATGGGATCAACCTCACATGGTATGGTAAGAGATATAGAAGAAAGACTCAACACGACGTTCTGGAACTCTTTATGTCTAGCTAAATTGCGCGATATATCTGATTATCCCTAGTGCTCGATAACTGGAAGTTACGGGAGTCAGTATGCAATTTCATCCTTCCCAGTTGCAACATGAAAACCTCCTCTCTATAGCCTGGTCGCTAACGTCCTGAGGACATAATGGGAAGCTGAGTCCTTCATTCTATTGCGGCTTCTGTGCCGTTACAACATAGCTGTCACCACATCATTAGTATGCGCTGTGTGCAGTTCTCTTGAACTCTGTCGTCTGACTGCTGATAATACAAACGAGAACTGAGCCAGAAAGGGCACTTACTAGTTGAAAAGATAATGGATGTCTTTTCTTTTTATATCCTGTCGCACCTTCGCATTCAAAACAGCGACTTCTTCCTTGGACCAGCCTAGGACCTCTGTGAAGGGAACGAGGGTGAAGGCTTCAACCCCTTCAATGAAGTCAACTGCCATGAAGGCTCCGATCTCTTTCTATATTAACCGGTATCAATTAGTAAGAGAGACAGATAGGAACGTTTGCAGGGAGACAGGGGAGGGGGAAGAGAAAAAAAACACTCACCATTCTCTGATCTTTTGGCCAAGTCCCTATGGGCGATTTGAAAATTTTCTGTTCAACGTTTTTGAACCCAGCCTCTTCAACCCAGCGTTTGAAGGACGGGGCTGGATTCAATGTTCGGCCTACTTTGTCGCACGCTTCGGAGAGAAGCTTCAACATGTAGGTCACGTTATTGTTGGGCTTGAGCGTATCGTCGTCGGAGTATAGGTTCGGATCGAATTCTTGAAACTCAAGCCAGCCGCCAGGTTTGAGGTTGCTGTATGATGCAAAAGAAAGTGAAAAAAGGGAAGTATTAGTCAAGAGTCCAAGAAGCCTCCTTTTTAAATGCTTGAATTGTCTTACTTGTAGCACTGCCGCACAAGTCTTGGCCAGTCACGAATTGATCCGGTCATGTACCGGCAGTGGATGTAGTCATATGGTTGAGATTCTGCCCAGTCCTGTTCAACGTCATCTACCACGAACTTGACATTTGGAGGGACCCTTTGCATAGTCAGAGATGAGTTTAAAGTCCATGCATTGGGGGGGAGGGCCGCTTCCAACACACCATTGCGGTTGAATTGGGCTGAGATCATTGCCAACGATCTAGAGAAGATCCAGAATCAGTATATGTAGTTTCCTAGATCATGAAACGGATGCCTTACCAATTCCGCTTTCGGATACCCATCACCTTTGGGTAAATGTTAGCATGCGACAAATGTGACAGGGAAGATCTAGGTAGTACCCATCTGCATGGCCCAAACTCCCGTGCCCGTGCCTATATCTAGAATTCGCATCCCGTCTGGGTTGATTGGGGCCAAAAACAACCGATCGCCCATAATCTTGCAGCAGACATGGTGACGTAAGTCAAGACGATTCTGCTCACTCTCGTCATTCGGCCACTGGTAGCCTGGTTGCTGTTACTTGTGTGAAACACGTAGGACTTTGGATAAGGGCAGCATTACTTCCTGCTTGATAGCTGTGATAACGGCGCCCGTGCTTCCACTCGTAGTTTTTCACACTGGAGGTTATGGACGTGGTATAGCTTGCGCTATGGTTCCAATGAGCCAAATGCAATTTTGAATAGAAGCGTAACATCCTACAGTTCATCACCATATGCCGAATCAGTTTCCTGTTGGAACTCGATCAGCAACAGACCTCCGCAGATTCCTAGGAAAGGAAGACATACATCCTCATTGTCCACTTCGACCGCTGGCTCAGGCACTATGGGACGCGTTTTGATCTCAGCAGACCCTGCCATTTGGATAGGTAAATATGTGTCAGACTAAGCGAACCTAGTAATCCGAGGGTATGAATGACGAAGCTCTGATTTTCTTAATCTACCTATCTGACCAGCTATTTATTCATGGATTAGGGGCCTATGACCTTCCGAATATGGAAGCCCGAAAAATGTGGGAATAGGAAGGGTCCGGGTCGGCTAGTGCTGACTAGGTTGATGAGTGTCGGCCGAATATTACCACCAAGAATCTTATCAACCTAGTCAGCACACGCCAATCCGGTCAGAATCCCTGCAGTAAAGGAATCATACTGCCTATTCCCATAGTCGCCTATTTTCCTTTGTTATAACTTTTGATATATCACATTTTTCGGTCACGTAGGTTTGAGTGCGCCATGTAACCCTTGGCAATGACAGAAGTATACTGTACTAGTACGTACTAGTATAGACAACTCGACTGTCTCGATAACTCGATAAACCATTAGTCATGTTTGACCTGAATAAATGCAAGGACGGCTGCACTTAGTGCAGAATGGTATAAATTCCAAACGGTACTGTGTAACCAGTCTCGGTTGCCGGTCTATGCATGCTCTTCACACCTTCACGGATCGGCACTCCTTGTGACATTTTAAAAATCTTTGAGGTCAACCATGCGTACATGTATGTCTCTCGGCTGCTGTACTACGTACTTACTATGGTTGATCACAGTGGAATTCCCTGGTACTCCCCACAGACTGGAATTCTGGCAAATCCCAGCCTCTTGATGTTCCCTTCTGGTATATTGCTGCTGGTCATCCTTTCCTACCTTTAAAGACACTCTGAATCTCTAAGAGTGTTTAATACAGCTTCTTAATGTATATCTCTTCTATTGATCTAATATGACCATATATAAATTTATAAGAGTTTTTTTTCAAGAATTAGAAAGGACTGTTGAGCATTTTTAGAGATCTTTAAAGAACTTTCTAGCTCCAATGAATTTGACCTTGGCAATAGCCAAGAGGTTCCACAACGCGCCTCTTCTGTACGGTGACAACACCGTAAGAGAGGCGCACAGAATTACCGGAATTAAAAGCGGTTTCAAGGCTGCTGGAAAGGCTGGCGTCCCATGTGTAGTCACAACTGCGTATTTGTTGCTGACAGTCCTGTTAGGAGTTTGGGGTATGGTTTCTACGACAGTATTTCCGGGTTGGCAACACAGCCCCTGGCTGGAGCGAGAAAGGATGGTGCTGCAGGAGCTATTAAGGGACTTGGGAAGGGAGTTGGAGGACTGGTCCTCAAGCCAGCTGCAGGTAAGCATTAAGCCTCATGAAATGGTCATATACTCATTCTTAAAAGGGCGTTTCTTAGGTGTCTGGGGCTTGACCGGCTATACGGTGAATGGCATCTACAAGCAGCTCCGGAAGTGGTTCGGCGAGAACGTTGAAAACTACATAATAGCCTCCCGTTGCGCCCAGGGTGCCGAAGAGTGCTCGCGCTCTACTGCTGAAGAGCGGGCAGATATCTTGAGACAATGACGCCTCAATCAACCTGAAATCCAAAGGAAAAAGGAGTCTCAAGACTTTTATCAGTCACCGCACCATCAGGGCCAGCAGCATCATAGAAGCGAAGCGTGTACGGGTGGAAGATGCAGCCTTTTATCACGACCTCCTCCAGCCCTAAGAGGAATAATAATCCTACAGTCATTATTGAGCAGCTGTCGTCTGCATCCCAGCAACCACGGCTTCTGTCTCGTGTTGCTGCAGCGCCCTCCGCCGTCTACGACAGGCGAGGACGCTGATCTCCAACGAGCACTTGCGAAATCAAAACAGACACATGAAGAGGCAGAGAGGCGAGCCCGGCAGGAACAGGCGGAGATAGACATCGTGATTGAGTACGTGAAGAAGCAGAGTCTTGCGGAGTCTGAGCTGCAACAAACTCAATGAGACCCCTGCGGAGCCGATAAATGAAAGCCGGAACATGTGCGGTAAGGATTATATCACGATTCGCGACTTTAAATGACTGATTCCAGGTTCTTGGATTAGTTACCCATCGGACTCGAGTTGAGCTGCAGTTGATTTATCTCATGGTTTATGGATATATGCAGAATACATAAGAGTATGTTACGTTCTTTTCGGTCATTTAAGCACCGAGTAGATGAAGGAACATGGATGGCTGGAAAAGGTATGTGACCATACCTGGTAAGTCGGCAATCTCTTCGAAGTATCTTTTTCTTAAGTCTGCTATATTATTCCTTTAGATTTGAGCTTCATTTTTATAAGATACATGAATACACGGTGATCGTATACAACCCGGTCTGCATAGAAGATTAAAAAAATAGAGGCTAGGAGGGTTACATTAGATTATCATTATCCGATTCATCAATCCCAGCAACTCCTGTTGCATACCATACATACATACATACATATATATATACCATCGTATATACCATATTTAAACAGCCACGTCCTTCGTCACAGGCTGCTTTGTCTCCTCCCTGCTGACCTCGCCCCCCTCAGACGAGCGACGAGAGTCATCAGGGTTATCGTGCAGCTTCGCACGCCACCCCCACAGCCAGGGACCCTCGAAGAGCTCGCCCATGCGCTCCATGGGCACCCCTTTCGTCTCGGGCGCCCACAGGCCCAGGATGACGATGCCCGCGAAGCAGACGCCGGCCCAGAAGACGTACGCACCCCACACGTCCAGCGACACGAACATGTTGGGCGTGACGCGCACGACGGCGAACTGGAAGAACCAGTGCAGCGACATGCTAACGGCGTAGGCGACGCTGCGGACGCGCGTGGGGAAGACCTCGGTGCCGTACAGGTAAGGGATCGTGCACAGGCCGATGGACCAGCCGACGGCGTAGACGAAGACGGACGCGATGGCCGCGTCCGAGGCCGGCTTGTTGAAGTTGTCTTCCGACTGGGACACGGCCATGTACACGGCCATGTAGACGTGCGCGGCCAGCTGCAGGGTCAACCCCGCGAGCATGCACCGTCGGCGACCGATCAGGTCGATCAGCCCCCAGGTGAAGGCCATCGTGAAGACGAGCTTGACGATGCCGTAGGCTCCGGAGGAGATCAGTGACTGGGATGACCCCCTGACGCCCGCGTACTCGAAGATCTGCGGCACGTAGTACGTGATCCCGTTGCCGCCCGTCCACTGCGCGATCGTCTGCATCGTCATCACCAGCCAGAACCGCTGCCGGAGGTTCGCGTCGAGCTGCATCTCTTTGAAGACGCGCCACATGGCGCCCACGCCGCCGTCCTCCAGGTCGGCCGTCGCCGCGCGCCGCGCGCGCACCTGCGCGTCGATCTCGTCGAACTCGTGCTCGACGGCCGGGTCGGTGGCGGGTTTGCCGCGGAGGCGCGCGAGGACGGCGCGCGCCTCGTCGTGTCGCTCCTTCGAGGCCAGGTAGCGCGGGGTCTCGGGGAGGAAGAAGGACAGGAGGAAGCAGATCCCGACGGGGATCAAGGGGATGGCCTGCACGAGGCGGTACTGCGTGCGCGTGGGCGCCATCCCAGCGTTTGCAGCGTAGTTGATGAAAAACCCTGTCCATGACCCCTGTCGGTTAGTTGCAGATCATCATCTTGATGCATGACTAAGAAGACAACATACCCAACGCCAATATAAACAGCAAAACGACCATGTAGATGCTCACGACCAAGCCCCTCGTCCTCGCGGGCGCAATCTCAGATAAATACAGCGGCGCAATGACTACAATATACATACACCATCAGATATCGCTCCATTTCATCGAAACAATCAGAACCCGATGGTTAACCTACCGGTCAGGGCGCCCGCGCCCAGCCCGCCCCAGATGCGCGCGAACAAGAGGAGCCCATAGATGCCCGACGAGAAGACCTGGATGAAGAGGCCCGTGGCCCAGACGAGAACGGCCAGCTGCCACGCGCGCAGGCGGCCCAGCCGGTCGTTGAAGAAGAGCGCGAGCAGCGAGCCGAAGGCAGCGCCCAGCACGTTGAACGAGGTGATGTTGGCCTTGCGGTTGGCGAGGCCCGTGGGATCGTGCGTCCAGTGCGACGCGACCAGGTTGAAGTCGTTCTGGAACGACTTGAGGCCGACGCTGGCGCTGAAGCCGCCTTCATCGTAGCCTGTGGTGGAGATACATGTCAGTCGGATGAAGACGTGGACGTGGAGGGCGACGAAGAGGATAAAATCGATATCATTGTGTGCATAGAATGCATGGCATACCCTTTGGAATGCTCCCGCAGGCGATGACGGCAACGACAGCGGCATAGTAGGGGTTGGTCGTCCATCTGGACTTGTCGACAAAGCGCTTCAGCTCCATCGCGCACGCGACATGGACGAGAGAAGAGGGACGAGCAGGACACTCGAGGATCTGTGCGGACAGTCAATTAATATTCATTATCATTCAGAACCATATTGAGGGGTCCTAACCCCTCGTCATGCAGGGATTGGAATGCAACTGCGATACTCACCTCCCGTTCTCCTCACACCCTCCACGCTGCTTGCGCTGCAGCAACTGCAGAGTCTGGGCGACGGGTAGAGCCGCCGCCTAACTGGACTTAAGACGTCTCGGCTCCACGCGTTTCCGGCATCTGAGCTTGCTCAAGGGCGCCGAGATCTTCTGTCGTCGCGAGATGCTCTGCACGGTCTATCCCGAGCGAGGCATAGGCTCGGTCAAGTTCCGAGTCGGAAGGCGGATGTCGTGATGAGAACAGCGTCCGAGTCAGATCGGAACGCGAACAACCTTTAACGTCACCGACCCCAGATTAATAATTTTTTGCATAGACGGCACAGACCGCGTTTCTCTATCTGGAGTCCACGGAGTATACGGACCCTGCATGTGATGATGTCTTTTCCTCTTGCTGACCGATCTCTTACTCGAGCAGTCCACCTCCTGTTCGGACTTCAAACATGATAAAGACCTTGGGTGCCCCTCTCAGGGCTCCGCCGAGGTCCCGTCTCGGCTTCTGCTAACCAAACCGCAGAGAAGAATATCTACTGAACTTCCAGACCTGGGTATATCGAATTAAGCCCGAGGGACCCGTTTTTTCTCTCTGCTTCTCTCCTCTCCGTTCACGCCTCGGCCTTCTTCCGCTCCAGCTATGCCTTCGGATCTCTCGCGAGTCGCACTTTCACGTCAGACCATCTTTGCTGTCTGTGGGTCTTCTACGGAGTACTCTGATAATGTCGGCTCTCCAGGCCGGAAAGACCGTTTGTCTATATTAGATTTTGATACATATATACCCCATCATGGTTCCCGCGCTGTATCTGCGGTGTGGCCTGGCCGCCAGCCGCTGTCCAGTCGTTCCTGTTGCTCCTGTGAGTCGTTTGTTGCGTCCGCAAGGTTGATGGATGAGTTGTAGAGCTCATCAAACCTCTACTTTTTTTTGTCCGTCGTTTCGTGCCCGTCTCTACGGTGATGATGAAACTGACCCTGTGCGTACCGCTCACCTTCCTCAAGTCCAGGATTCGCCTCCTGCAGCGGAATCCCCGGTTTAAACTATCAACATCAGGAGGACGACGGTCATATTTTCATGATCACAGCGACAGCAAGAAACAGAGGCAGCAGCAGCAGCAGCAGGCTCAGCGGCTGCCCCTGGCGCAAAGGATCCCGCCGCAGTCATGGGACAGCCACATGCACGTCGTGGATGATCCGCAGCGGTATCCCCTCACTGCGAATGCGGCGTACAAGCCCTCATCGCCGCACACGCTGTCCGAGGCCCTGGCCTTTGAGTCTTCCATGGGCTTCGAGAACGTCGTGCTCGTGCAGCCGTCCATCTACGGCTTCGACAACTCGTGTCTGCTCGACGCTCTGAAGCAGCTCGGCCCTGCGCGCGCGCGCGGAGTCGTCGTGATCGACCCGGACACAATTGAGCCCGAGACGCTGGCGGAGTGGCATGCTCTGGGCGTCCGCGGGGTAAGGGTGAACCTGAAGTCCGTGGGCAAGGTGATGAGCGAGGACGAGCTGGCGGAGACGCTGGTCCGGCATGCGGACGTCGTCCGCCCCTTTGGCTGGATCATCCAGCTCTACGTCCCGCTGGAGATGGCCACCGCGCTGGAGAAGATCGTGCCCCGACTCGACGGGGTGAGAATCTGTCTCGACCACTTTGGCAGTCCAGACCTGCCTTCTTCTTTCTCATCCTCCTCCATCAAAAACAACGATACCGACAAACAGCCTCTCGACCCGTACTCCCTCCCCGGATTCTCCTCCCTGGTCGCCCTCCTCCAGGGCGGCCAGACATACGTCAAGCTCTCCGCGCCCTACCGCCTCTCCAAGGACCCCCAGATGCGGGACATCCAGGCCATCGCGCGGGAGCTGATCCGCGTGGCCCCGACCCGGCTCGTCTTCGGGACGGACTGGCCGCACACGCGTTTCGACGGGCTGGATATCCGGCCCTTTACCGAGTCGTGCCTGCAGTGGTGCGCCGCGGAGCCGGGGCTCGCGGAGCGGCTCTTCCGGCGCAATGCGGAGGAGCTGTGGGATGTTGAAGTCTCGAAATGAATTTTTTCGCCATTGAATGGGGTCAATTTGGGTGCATTTGGAATGGCACTTGTGTATTATTGGATACGGTTTTTAGATGTACAGCGTGTATATGTACAGTACATACACGAGATAGATAGACTGTATATAGAGATATAGAGCGGAAAGCAGAACGAATGCATGTGTCGATGACTGCTTATTTAGATAAGTGACCGATCTTCCATGGGCTTTAAATGTACGGGGAACCCTCGAATCGTCATCTGTCACGACAATATCCAGACCAGAGCTGCACATGACTGACTAGGGCGGACTCCCTGCGCACTGCACTGTACTGCAGTACCAGTGATCTCGAGGAAGAACTTGAGAAGACAATCTTCAATTAGTATTATTATATATAGTGGAAGGGAAACTTCTCCATCTCTAATAATCTCACATGGCTCTCATCCCATCCCATCACAATCACAATCACAAACTCACACAATTCCTCCCCGGGTCGACCGATCGACAAAATGTCCAAGAGAAGAAAAGAAAGCCCCGTATGTATGTATGTATGTATATATGTATATACTCCCCCCAACATATCACATCACTCGGACATCCTTTCTCCCAACCACTCCAATCGAATGTACAGTACAGTACACAGTCGAATCCAAAATAAATAATAGTACGGAGTTCAATCAGAGTCTCAATTCGTTCCAAGACATACTCCTTATCTTATTTATCTCTTACCGCATCTTATATCCTAGAAATTTGAATTTGACAACCGAACAACACACGGATAGAGAAATGAGCAAAAAAAAGAGAGAGAGAAGCAAAATAAAACAACAATAATAATAATAAAAGAGGGACCTCATTAATAATACCATACAGGGTCTTTACATCATGGTTTCGTTTTCAAGAGGAACAACCAACAACACCCTCTCTCTCATCTCATCTCATCTTATCCATCCATCTATCTCTTACCAATGTTCAATCAATTGCAACTTGAACAACACAGCAAGCATCAATTAACTGCCCCCTTCCTTGCATCTCTACTGTAGGGTGCATTCATTCATTCATTCGTTCGTTCGTTCGTTCATTCATTTTACTCCGTACAGTACATATATACATACATGATGCATGTGTGGCCGCAAGGCGTTGTTGCGCAACCCTCGTGGACATGAATGGCTGGAATGGAACGGAACCAGGAGATTGGAGTTGAGCGGCTCTGCGTGGGATGTGCTTGTCCAACTGCGGTCGAACCGGTGGTAAGACAATACGAAAGGGCATGTTCGGCCAAATAAAACAAAAGAAAAAAAAAAGAATTGAAGCTGGAGCTGTAAGAAATAAAATAGAAAAGCCTGACCCGAGTTGAGAATGTTACTGTGTTTGTCGCGGAAGAATTGGCGCTGGTCTCGAACCTTGGCCGAACCGGGACTGGCCTCTCCTTCCATTGGGAAGGACGTTCCGGAGGTCATTTACGTAGCGTAGTTGCACCGCTTCGACCGCTTTTGCGAGTCTCACTCTGGATGGGAGCTGCCTCTTGCCCTCCAAGCGGCGCTGATGTTAGGGACCCTGGACGCGTGCAGTTGTGGAACGCAGCTGTCCAATCAATCTGATTGTGCGAGGTCGTTGATCTGATTGTATTTATGGAGGAAGTGGTTTTTTTTCACATGGGAGATCACATTCATCTGGAGCTCAACTGGATGCTATATGCACACACGGCATGACATACGTATAAGTATCTTCTTGCCTCCCTAATTCGACTCCCTTGCATTGCATTCCCATCGTCATATCTCAACTAGAAATCAGCAGTCCCCTCCAAGCCTGGAGCATTTTATGGGAAAAAAAAGGCCAAGAACCGGCTGATAAAGAGTAAAGCAGTTAAAATGCAACAAATAAATAGATAAAATAACTACCCACCCACCTGTTTTCCAAACAAACGACCGAAGCAAAAGCGAAATCATGATTAATCAAATAAAATTGCATTTCTATCAAATCAAATCATCACCAGCGCAAAAAACAGCAACCCAATCCAATCCACCAGGGCTTTTCTTTTTACTTTTTCCTCCACTGAACAAGTACCAAGATGAAAGCAAGGAACAAGAGCAACAGATATAGATGTTGTGGGTATAATGTCCCTATATATAAGAATATGGAAAATATATATGTGTATATACCATCACTCCCGCCTTAGGACGGTCGCGGTCCAACCCCGCCTGCCCACCCGGTATCATACGTAGGCGTCATGTTCGTCGTGATGGGCTCGACGTACGAGAAGGCCTCGAACACCTCGGGCGCGATCTCGTACGTGCCAGTGCCGTCCGGGTTCATCACCGCGCCGGGCATCCCGCCCAGGTGGTGCGTGGACATCTGGACCGGAACCGTCTGGCTCGGGTCCGGGCTCAGGGACGACATGGGCGATCCTTGGGACAGTTCGAAGCTCGCGAGGGGCTGTTGGAAAGAGTATTCTGGCAGGGTGGGCACGGAGGAAGGGGGAGCGGCGCCTGCGGCGACCGGCGCGGGGGTGGGAGTTCCGGGGTGATGCTGCGAGGGGGACGCATGGCGCGAAGGTGGTTGTTGGCGGTGGTGGTGGTGATGATGGTGCGGTTGATGAGGATGGTTGGGGGAGTTCGTATGGGATTGCGATGGTTGCGGCTGTGGTTGTGGTGCTGGCACTGTGACGTGAATGTCGATCTGAAGCTTCTGCAGCTCCTGATAGATCAGGCTGAGACCCGTGTTGATCACTGATGAGCCATGTTCGTTAGCATTGCGCTGCGGAGAGAATGGGTATAGATGGCCAAATGGAAATGGTTCAGACTTACCAGGATTCGCGACCTTGACCCGCTCCAGGGCGAAGATGCAGTACTTGAGCTTGTCAAGCGTGCCCGGAGCAGCGTACTTCAGAGCTTGGATCTCGAGCAGGAATATCGACGCCGCCGTGTAGACGCTGTAGGCGAGGGAGAGGACGACGTGGCCGTCGCCGAAGGTGCGGCGGTAGAGGTCGAAGAGGGACAGGATCGTGGTCGCGGACGACATGCATTGCACCAGGTGAGTCATGTCAGGGGTCTCCATCTTCGACACCAGCGACCGCGAGCAGAGGATCGGACGGTGGAGGAGGATGTTGATGGTGTGGTAGAGGCAGCTGCAGGGGTCAATCACTGTCAACTTCAGCCATCAGACGCTTGCTTTTTCAAAACATACTTCAGAGTGACAATGTGGCTCGGCGGACAGTAAGGAGGGAGGTCCGTGGCCACCAGTCGCAGGAAGTCCGGCAGGTCATCCCACCACTGCTTTAGATTCTTGCCCTGCTCCTGGACGCAGGCGTAAAACTCCGCTTCGGTGCTCTTTCGAACCGGGTCATAGATGTGGATGATAATCTGATTGAGGATCTCCGCGAGCCCACACATCCTCATAAAACACGACGTCGAGTGTGCCTGCGTAGGCGGATAATGCGTGCCCTCTGGGAAGATGACGCCGTGTGGCGTCCATGGTTCCACCTCAGATGTGTCGTCCACTGCACAGTCCAGCTTATCAGTACTCGAGTTCCAATTCTTAGGATTAAGGGTCCTCACATATCATCCTGGGAGGGCTGACGCGTGAGTTCTGCATGGCCGGAGACCTGCCGAAGTAGAGCGAAACGAGCTTGTCCCAGAAGTAACAGCTCCAGAAGAGCCGGTTTCTGATCTCAATGTCCTCGTCGCTAAACTGGACCGATCCGGAATACTTGCTGCTGTCTATCGTTATCCCCAGGTCATCCAACAGCCTGAACGCCATCCCGCTGTACAACCATGCCTGTGACCTATTCCCGCGACCGCACTCCTGCGCACTCAGCAGGAGCAGCGCTTGGATGGTAGGAATATTGACGTAACCCATCTTGAGACTGTCATAGAGGCCTTGGAGGGCGCGCTGGAAGAATTGCTGGCCGCCGTCGAACGCCTCCAGCAGTGGACCGATCTTCGGCTCCGTCTTGCACCATCGTACAGAGTGTGATAGTATGGCATTTAACAGCGTGTCGGAATAGTACGGACCGTCCACTTTCATGTCGCCTATTTCCGTCAGCAGTCAAACCCCTGCAGGGTATCAGGAGGGAATCACTAACGGGTGAACGCAGGCCGATAGACGAAGTTGAAAAGCGGCTGGATCCAGCACCAGTGGGAGTCGAGGAGATACTGGAACGGTTCCTGATGAAAGCATTCAGACCTCGTTCGAGTAAATATGAAGCAGAACAGATTCGATATACCGGTATGCTATGCTCGTTTGCCCTCTCACGCCACGCATTGTTGATCAATCTCTCCTTCCGCGCCTCGAGCTCGAGGGCAAAATGCGTGGTCGTCGACGTCTCGCTCACGATCCCGCTGGGGAGCTGGAAGAGACTGGTCGGCCCGTGGAAAGATATCCGGCCATCGTCCTCGACCTTCAGGCCTTCGAAATCCCTCGGCAGGTCGAGCTGGCCATCCCCCTCGTCCTGCTCGGACTTGACAGCTGGACTGCCACGAATATCTCGTGACGCGCCGTGGGAAGCGCCCTGCAGCTTCTCCGCATCTCGAGCCTGCTGCTGGCTCTGCAGCTTGGCCAAGGCATCTTCCAGCTGCGCGACGCGGGCTTCGAGCGTCTTGGTATAGGACAAGGTCGGCGCCCTTAAAAAGGCAGATGATGAGCACTGATTCGCCGGGCAGGAATTAGGATTTAAGCATAATTATACTCACAGGCTATACACGCAGACCTCCCCGCGAGCAGCGCACCGCGAGCACGACGGACTGGCTCCGTTGCATTTCACCTGGACGGATGTCAGCCATGACAGTTCGGAACCGCGCCGAGGGAGAGGGACCACCTTTCGCTTCCGACAGGCCTCGCAGGAGAAGGCGCTCTTCCTCGGGAGACTCGTCCTGACCGGCGCGTCCGCCATTGATAAGAAGCAATTGCGAGGCCGGAACGGGCTCGCAGGCGATCGAGCAGAGGATGATGCCCCTGAGGCTCGCCATCTGGGATTATTACTGGGATTATTATCAGCAACCCACGAGGGAAAAAAGGTCGTGGGGCGGACTAATTCGCGGGGAACAGCGTTGCTCAGCGGCGACGGCGGGGGCGTTCTCCAGCGAACCGCCGTCTGGCCACCTGTTGTTCGGATCCGCTGGGAGAGGAGAGTCGCGACGACGGCCCACTTGGCGGGCCACCCGACGCTCCGGACTTGGGATGTTAAAATGGTTTGGGCCTCGACCGTTTGCCTGAAGAATGAGAAGAGCGCCCTAGGAGGCTAGCGGATCCACGCCGCGAGTTGGGGCCAAAAAGTCGTCAACGGCCACGCTGGAGTCGGGCATGTCAGGCACGAGGACGCGTCCTCCTGCGCTCGGGATGCCGTCCTGGCTGGGCAGCGCATCCAGGCAAGACTCCGTGAATTCGTGGCGAAGCATCCCCTGTCGTCAGCTGCTAGCAGTCATAACTCACAAGGCGGGTAAACTCCGGAATGACTTCGGACGACGATCCTGACGGAGTCACCGTGTGGACTGTGGAGCCGCGGGCGGTGGCTGATGCTGACGGTGTGAAGATCCCGTTATCTGATCAGCACAGACGGCCCGTGGGCTGGGGAGGACGCATGTCTAACTATCCAAAATACTGATAATCCAGGAGATCCATCCATTGAGGTAGTATACAGGACATATGATGCATCATCATCACACAGGTCTCAACGTCTACGGTATAGCGTCAGAACGGGAGCCAGGGGGACAGGACAGGCTAGAGGCGGCATATGCATACTGCTAGTTTGGTGCCCGAAAGCGGTCGCTGGTTATTTGATATCACAGGAACCCCTTCTCCAGCTGCAGCAGCAGGTTATGCACCTCGTCGATCTTCACCTTGACGGCTCGCGGGTTCTGCAGGACATCCGCTCCCAGACATGCCTCCACAACCCTCTGCAGCTTCTGTCCACCCTCATCGACCTTGCTCTGCATCTGCCCAGTGATGTCCAGCTCCACGGTCCCGTCTGCAAGATTCCTCGAGCCAAGAACAAAGATGAGGTTGTACTTCATCTGCTTGGCCCGCTGGATCTTCTTCCCAAGGGACTGGCTGCTGGTGTCGACATCGATCAGGAACGTAGGGTCAACCGAGGAGAGTGGAGTTGGTACGTCAGCCTCATCCCGGTCCTGCAGGAGCGCGCGAAAGCCTGAGAACTTCGCCGCAGCCTCCTGCGCCAGACGAAGCACCGCCTCGTCCTGCTGGACGGTCAGGATGATACCCTGGCGGGGGGAGAGCCAGAACGGCCAGCGGCCCGCATAGTGCTCGATCAACAGGGCCAGGAATCGCTCCAGGGATCCAAAGATCGCCCGGTGGATCAGAACCGGCGTCGCCCTGCCCGGGGTCTCGGGGTTGTAGTCCTCCTCGCCCTCTGGGACCTGGTACTCCAGGCCGAACCGCTGGGGCAGGTTCATGTCGAGCTGGATTGTGGAGAGCTGGTGGTATTTCCCGTCAGAGTCCTGCAGCTGGATATCGATCTTCGGGCCGTAGAACGCGCCGTCTCCCTCGTTCACCTCCCACGGTCGGCCGGTGTTGTCCAGCGCTTCCCGCAGCTGCGCTTCGGCGCTCTCCCACATCTCCAGGCTCCCGATGAAGTCCTTCTCCGGCCGCGTAGACAGCACCAGCCTGTACTGCCCCAGATTGAAGGTCTTCATCACCATGTCGACAAACCCCAGCGCCAGCGCGATCTCCCTCTTGATCTGCTGCGGCCGGCAGAAGATATGGCCGTCGTCCTGGTGGAAACGACGCACGCGGGTGAGCCCGCTCAGCGACCCGGAGATCTCGTTGCGGTGCAGGGGACTGAAGTCCGCATAGCGCAGCGGCAGCTCTCGGTATGAGTGGTTCTGCGACTTGAACAGGAGGCAATGGCCCGGGCAATTCATCGGTTTCAACCCGTAGGACTCGTCTTCGCCCACCTGTCCCTGCGTCTCGCCGGTCGCGCCGCGCCCGCGCACCTCGTACATGTCATCCTTGTAGTTTTGCCAGTGGCCCGAGACCTCCCAAAGAGACCGCTTGTAGATGTTCGGGGTCAGGACCTCTCGGAAGCCGTACTGTCGGTACTGCGCGCGGAGGAAGGCGATGAGCTTGTTGACGACGTGCGTGCCGTTGGGGAGGAAGAGCGGCGATCCGGGGCTGTACGGCGACGTGATGAAGAGCTCCTGGACCGTCCCCAGGACTCGATGGTCCGCTGCTGGTATGTGAGGTTGGACGACGGAGGCATCGCCGCTGGCACTCCTGGCTGGGACTGCACTCAACCTGCCAGCCCGCGGTGCGGAGCACGACGAGCAGCCCCGGACAGCAGACAGCCGCTGGAAGGCTGCTCGATGCCACCGGACATCGTGGTAGATGGCAGGATGCGCTCGAGAAAAGGGCTGCTGCCGCAGGCAGAGCGTGTTGAATCGCATGGCGGGATGAGGTGATCGGAAGAGCTTTTGCCAGTCTGCTGCTGGTCTTCGGTCCCGCCGGCGGAGACGCGACCGACCACGTCCGCCGCCGCTTGCCCGCCTCGATAGCTGCTCCGTCCTCCATAGAACATCCAAAACAGTGATGTTTCTTTCGTGATATTCTTCCAGTTTCTGATGACATGCCCCTGGACTTGTCTGGAACCTACTTGCAAATAGACACATTCTGCTGATCTATCCTCGGGATGGGATTCCCCACCTTGTCATTCTAAGTGCCTAATCTACATACAGCGGGAAAACATAAACATCACAACTATTCAGCCCACTTTTCTGCCATTCTTGCGGGTTGTCTATCAGTCTTTTTAACGACATTACATCTACAACCTTTTCAAGTCTACAAACCTTCCACCATGTCTACGGGCTCCACCCGACTCCAGGAGAACTCCGTCCTGGGAGAATCATGGGTGGTGACGACCGCGAAGAGCTCATCGCAAGAGGAGGACACCGTCAGCCCTGACAATCAAGAGAGACGAGATCCATCAAGTCCTACATCGCAGAAGTTTGACGATCTATCCGCATCTATAACAAGCGCAGTTTCTTCTTCTTCCGTAATATCAGGCCCGGAGCTCATCATGCCGTCGATATGTGACGAGCCCATTTCAGAAGCATCCTGGATTGCGCCGAAGATGCGGTCCTCTCGACGCCGCTCGTCGCGTTCGTCTCAATCTCAATCTCAGAGCAAACGCAAGTCCGTCAGTTTCTCAGACATCCTGCAGGTGCAGGAGCAGGATCAGGGGCAGGATGATCAAAAGAGGAAGACTGAAACTGAAACCGAAAAGCCCTCTGAAGCCGCGGCCGCTGGTCCTCCTCCATCTTCTCCTCCAACGGCTGCTGCCAGAGCACAAGGGATGAAAGGGCAACTTCTCAAATACCTCTCGACGACGACAATCTTTCAAAACCCAGAGACAGAAAAGCTCCTCCGGACGGCGGTGTCATTCTTCCTGCTCCTCCCCATCCTCCACATCCTCGTCCTCCCGGAACTATTCTACCAATATCCGAGTCTCTGCAGCATGTTACCGTCTGCAGCAGCACTCTACCCCACGAGCTGCTCCACCCTACGCAAGCTCAACTTCATCAATCCCCATGCCACGCGCATCATACCCTCAAGATACGAATCCATCCTCACATCGCACAGACAACTCGAAACCCTCCTGAACAGTACCATGCAAGACCTCGCCCCCTTAACCAGCACCAATCCCTTCAAACATAGTGAGTCCGCCCTCCGCGACCTCCATGCGCAGCTAAAGACCACGTACCCCGAGGCCAAGCACGAGCTGGACCTCGAGTTTGAAGGCGCCTGGGCCGCCGCGCGCACCGCCTCGCGGGACTTTGACGCCCTGAAAGCAGAGCTCAGCTCGAGCGTCGATAGTCTAGCTGCGCAGGGGGCGCGGATCATGAACGCAAAGCAGAGCGGGAAAAGGGAAGATAAAGACAAAACAACCCCTAATGATGGGGAGAATAAGAGCCATCTCTCCCGTATCCTCTCCCGTCGTGACCCAGCAGGTATGGACAAAAGCAAGAGCACCCCGTTCCAGATAACTATAACCCGCCACGCCGAACTCCTCGACAAAGCGACCACACAGCTCCGATCCAAAGCGGACTCGCTCCTCCGGCGCATTGCGACGCTCGACGACCACCTCGAGTCGATCGAGGAGATCGTCTCCCGGGAGGCGCAGCGTGCTACCACCACTACCACCCCAGGATCAAGTTCAGGATCAGGATCGGGATCAGGATCGGGATCAGGATCCGACTCCTCGGTATCCCGACTTTTCTCCTCGCTTCCCGGACCGCTGCGTCAGCTGTTACCTGGTCCTGATGGGTCTTCGTCTTCGTCTTCTTCGAAGGAGAAGGAGCACGGTTCCCTGGCCTCGAGCTTGCGGCAAGCAGGGTCGCATCACCGCGCCGTCGGGGACGTGGTCAGGAAGTTGGAGGGGGAGCTGCAGGCGGTGCAGGTGCAGGTGGTGCAGGGGAGGCGGTAGCGATAGGATAGGATAAGGATAGATCATATGTGATGATGATATGATATTCATGATACCTATTCATGACGTTTCGGGTGCTTTTGTTTCAATTTTTTTCCTCATTTTTTTTCTGAAGAATGACGTTTATATACAAGTTCGGTCTGGTCTGGCCTTGCCTGGTCTTACTTACAGCGACAACGGCATTTCATCTATGCTTGTTTTTGCGTTTTTGTTTATGTCTATCTTTAATGAATGAATGGATGGATTACGCATGTATGTATGTATGTGAAGTACCTATGTATGGTACGTATGAATCATGAACGAAATCCAAGATCCAAGTGAGACTTCTTGAGGCTTTTTGTTTTTGGGGGGGAGGGGGGGAATGTAGAAGGAGACACGGGGGGAACATGACAATACAATGTAATGAAAGTGATGCAAGTAATGCAAGGCAAAAAAATAATGCAGGTAACCAAAAACAAATAAAAAAACAAAAAACCATTTGCTTTCGCCACAGAAAGATTACCAAGTTAATATGTTTGATATCTATGTAGACAATTTTTTTTTCATTTTTCTTTTGTCATTTTAAAAAAATCCCAACGGGTTTTTTTATACATAGCCCCCAAAGATAAAAAAAAAAGTTATTACTATGTAACAACAGGCCCTAGAGACTAGGCCTAAAAGGTTGTTTGGTTTATCTTGAAGACAGAAAAACGTGGTCGACTCACATAGCAACCTGGCGTATAGGCATTGCTAGTAACACAGGCTTGTTCTTACTATTATATTGCTCACCCCCTTGTTTTCTGTTCTCAAGATAAACCAACGACCCCCTTTGGTCTAGTCATCTAGGCCTGTTGTTACATAAAGTCCCATGTACACAGTACAATACACACACAAACCTTGTCCATTTTCCATTTTCCATGTGATGTCCATGTCCATGTTCATAGTCAAGTTTGTTCTTTTTTTGATTTCCAAACCCCAATATCGTCCCAGTATCAATATCATGCACAGAAGTCCAAGTTTGAATCAAGTTTCAAGTTATGTGCCAGCCAGCCAGCAAGTAGTAGCAGTCAAAAAGGCTTTTTTTCATATGTATGTATGTTCTGTGTCGTATCGTGTACACCGTACCGTGCCTTGTCTTGATACCTTATCTACCATTATTCAATCCGTGCGTTCTAGACCGACGTCTAGTTCGACTGCTCCATAGTCGATCGACCACCCGTCAATCGGAATACGTATCAGGTAGTAGGTAAATCCAACCTTATCGTTCCCCCTTTCCGAATGCAGATAGATTGGACCAGACTAGGCCGGATTAGACATGCGCGATCGCCGCAGCCACGAAGACGCACAGCGCCAGCAGCGGCCCAAGCCCGAACGACGCGCGGACGGTGGAGCCCGCACCGCCCGAGAGCGACTCTGGCGCGATCGAGGCCGAGGCCGAGGTGGAGGTAGAGGACACCGCCGAGCTGGATGCGGATGCGGACTCCGATGCACCACCAGCGCTGGAGCCAGTAGTGCCGGTTGAGGATGGGCTCGAGCTGGAGGCAGAGCCCGATGACGGCGACGAAGACGAAGAAGAGGCGGTCGAGCTGGGCGCGCTCGTGCCGGTGCCGGTGGCAGTGCTGGAGCCGGTGCCAGTAGTAGTGCCAGTGTTGGCCGTAGCGGTGCTGGAGCTGGAGCTGTCCCCGATCGTCGAGCGGACCGTGGTAGTGGTGGTGGTGGTGGTGGTGCCGCTCATGGTGCTCTGCGTCGTGGTGCCGTTGATAGCTTTGATGCTCTGCCACGACCCGGACGTGTCCGTGTACTGGTACTCGGACGCGGGCGTGTAGTTGGTGATATCGACTGACTGGACGTACATGGTGAAGGGGGCCTGGGAGTAGTCGGTCACACCGCCGGCCCACTCGATGGTGCCCTGGGGGTTGGACGGGTCGCCGCCGGCCCAGATGCCCAGGCGCAGGCGGGCGGGCGTCTGCGGGAAGCGGGAGCCGCCCTGGGCGTCGGCGTAGTTGAGGGTGCGGACGACGTTGCCATCGATGAGCCAGTTGATGGCGCTGGAGGTCCAGTCGACGGAGTAGGTGTGGAAGGTGGTCTGCGGGGAGTTGACGTTGACGAAGGTGGCGCGGTCGTAGGACGACGTGTCCCCTTTGCCGAAGTAGTTGGTTTGGACTTGGGTCGTGTCGCCGCCGAGGGCCTCCTGCGCGGAGTTAGCTGTTGTCTACTCTGGTTGTGTATGTCGATCATATAATCCCATTGTTCATATGCTTTATATAAGATACATACCCAGTCGATCTCGTCCAGGTCGTCCGACTCGAGGACAATGCTGCTGACAATGCCCGTCCCCGGAGCAACCTTCATCGTAACATCAACCCTGCCAAACAAGAAATAAAAGGCCGTCTCGATTGTGGGCGCATCACCCTGCTTCTGGATGGTGAACTCTGCGCCGCTGTCTCCCGTGTTGACGGTCCCTGCGACGGTGTTCCATCCTTGGAAGGGCGACGAGGCGCCTCTGAAGTCTATGTGGTAGGTTGAAGCGTCCAACCCCGGATCGGGAGAACATGAGGCTGTGAGGTTTTATGGATTAGCCTGGGGAAAGCATTTAAATTCGAGGGGCAATGGACATACTGGATTTGGTGGGATCGCAGGATGTGTACGTCTGAGCAGAAGCGAACGGCAGCGACGCTGCGAGAGCGGCCGCAGCGAACTTGGTAAAGGATGGCATGGTGTCTCAGCGGACTGACTCTAGAGATTAAGATACCGCTACTCGGATGGGACTGTCTCGAGCAACTCCAGAGGAGTGTCGATTTCTATACCGGCGACCAGACACCCAGTGAATTAGGTAGCGACCAAGTGACAACGAGAGAATCTGCGTGACCCTAGGGGAAAGGGACACAAAGGCGAGAAGGCAAAAATAGGTCGCAGACACAAAGGAACGGCAGACAAGGTCGCACTGCAGCAGCCCGTCCACCGTGATCCTGGGACTATCGCATGTTCCAGAGACCCAGCCAACCGCGAAGCGGCCTGGATCTCCTGGTGGCCCGTCCGGTCGATATTCAGGCGTGCCGGACACGATCTCAATCGATGCTCCGGGGGCGCCCAGACCAGATGAGGATGGCGATCCGTGGGTTTGCGTCAGAGCTGAGGCGGCCGTGAAGCATCACCGTCGCAACGCTCCATCGCGAGTGGAGCGGCCGAGTGATAAGCCCCCGGTAAGGGCTGCGCGGTGTCTCAGCGCCATCGCCGTGCCCCAAACAGCTTGTTGTCCCTGGAGCTTGCGTCGTCTCACATCCAGGGGCTCGACCAGTCGCTGCTACGTATGTAACCAGCGGGGATCCAGAGCTGAAGTTAGACAGGAAAAGACATCTCCGCAGCTGAATAGGAGGAAGAAACCAAGGAACTATTGGATGCAAGATTCCATTCCTGTCAGCACAGACACGGTACAGCCTCGCCGATGCTCCAAAGAAAAAAAAAAAGAACCATTTGATATCCTTAAGATCGAGTCGCCAATAATCTGCGGGGGCGATCGGCCCACTTTATCACCATCTCCACCGAACAGGCGATCTGCCGCAGCAGCCACCCGTGGAACTGCCAAGAGTTCCGTCCCCGGCGGAGGGGGAAAAAGAAATCACTGTCCCCGGGGAGGTTCGAACTCCCGACCTTGGGATGTCATGGGAGTTATGCTCCCATGTCATACTTGCGTATGAGACCCACGTGATAACCAACTACACCACAGAGACCCGTGATTGGTGTTATGATGCGTTCTGCAGCCACCCTTTGACGAATCCTCCACTGGAAGAATCCGAGCAGCGGAAGAATCCGAGCAGCTGAGGCAATGGTCGTCTGCACATGCAATGCGAGAGCAACAACTCTTCACTGACTAAATGCGTATTCCTTCAGAATGGTTCGCATCACTCCCGGAGTCTGATGCTAGAACAGGCAGCGATATTCCCTGAGACTCCAATGCAATTAGGCATACATGTGCGTATGCATGCACTGTGTTCAAATAAACATACAGCTTCAGTGATCTGACAGTGAGTGACGCTGCGGGCTCCATGACTTCTATAGCGCTGCTGTCAATTCCAAATAAAAAAATGCCTGCTGTGAAAATTGAACACTGTATTGCCAGGGACAGCGAGACGATGTTATCCGCACCTTGCGGGCTACTGTCGATGCACTGCAGCGTTAAAAACTTATCTGCGCTGGGGCGCCTGAGCGCGCGGGCACTACAGATGTTATACAGTAACCCCCCGCTAGTACGGATACTTCTTGGCAGCCTTGATATTCCGTTATACAGGATTTTCCGCTATATAGAATCGCCCTGAAAATAGCCTCATATATCCTTCTGTACAGCATTGTTGACCCTCCTGGCCAATAGGATTTGCTCAAATTGATCAAATTCACAAAGGATAGGCTGATACCCCTCATCTTGCTGTTCCTCATAGAGCCGAAGCTTCCAAAATAGGGCAGACTCATCACAATTGAAGATATCCTTTGGACTGTAGTTTGCAAGGGCTTGACAGATTAGTATCATTGCCTGAGAAGCATTCTCTTGGACATTTCCAGCTTCTCCATGGAGTTTGTGAAGTTTGATTGTATGTTGAGACTGGAACTTGTATAGCCATTCATTACTGAATAACGGCATCTCCTTCTTGCGATAAAGAGACATTCTTGACCAATAAAACTGTGCCTTTGCCCAAATAATATCTGCAGAATTTGGGATATCTTTCTCTGCCTGTGAAATCCACTTGTATAGCACTGCCTCAAGTTTCAGCCAATGTTCATGGTGAATTTGTTTGAGGGAGGTAGGGCCGTTTGAAGAAGGAATCAAGGAAGATGTATTGTGGAGAGATGATTTCCTGTACAGAAGATATAGAAATGTCAGCAAGACCCTGGATGCAAGGGTTACGTGGACGCAAGGAATAAAGATAATCCGATCCGGTCAAATCACCTGGTTGTTACAAGGGCATCTCTAGATCCTAGTCGGAAGAAGGAATTACTTATTTCCGG
>ENA-UOWK01000220-UOWK01000220.1-bioreactor-metagenome-genome-assembly--contig:-NODE-220-length-61143-cov-24.938007_pt1 | contig 61143 bp, 43 predicted proteins | sample MGYA00238157_ERZ761612 | MGnify/ENA primary metagenome ERZ761612 (study PRJEB28901, sample SAMN06268035) | bioreactor metagenome | isolation source: Joint BioEnergy Institute, California, USA... | reverse complement strand
AAAAAAAAAAAAAAAAAAAAAAAAAAAAAAAAAAAAAAAAAAAAAAAAAAAAGAGCATGAACGGTGACCAGCACCGAGGAGTACGCAGAAAGGAAACAAAGGGTGGTGGAGCGGGGAGTTGAGTTCGAGTCGCCGACTGATCTTCGACTGTTTCCCCCAGGGACGCCGCCTTTATACAGGGAAAGAGATGGCCACAGGTTTACAGCCTACTCGCTTCAAACACGGATGCTCGTGTTCTTTCCATCTATTCCACACAAATGCATCTCAAGGTGAAGCACGCTGTCGCCCGATAGTGTACTTCGCGACCTTAATGCATGAATTATCTGACACGGCTCCGGCAGCGATCGACAACAGGGTCTAAACTGTCAAACACTGATACCGAGTCCCGTCCATTCTCCAGCCTTCCATGCTCTCGGGGCCACTGTGGACCTCTCCCTCACCGAAGGATATCATTGTTGTGTTCAGACGAGATGCTTTACGGCGGACTCGAGCTTCCTCGCGCCGCGGTATACGGAGTACGCCTAGTGGTGAAACGGGAGGCCCTGGATCTGAAGCGAGACAGCGATGGGCACGGGCTTCCCAACCCCTAGGCCAAGAACCCATGCAACACCCCATGTATCACCAACCCTGGCGGTTATCTATAGATATACATCCCTCTGGGCTTAATCGCAGCTATTATAGCTCTCTTGCCGACTAAAATTCCCGATTGATCCGGCACGGAGCAAATCACCATACTGAAGAAAGCCAGTGGAGCCGCCGTCACTGCAACACCTGGCAACAAAGGGCAAGTGCAGAAGTAGATGGTTGTTTAACTACTGCTTGATCTGGAAATTTGCTTCATGCGTGGAGGTGGCCGGGCACCTCCGAGCTCAGCAAGGATCATCTCATCTCCTTTTTGTAAGCTTCCCTGAGCGGTCCGACCTGACCCTCTTCGATAATCCTTATTCCCCACACTCCACTCCGTATCCTAAGCACACCTCCGAGTTGGTCCTCTCCGCTTCGTTCATGTCTGATGTTCGCTGCCCCTGTCGGTTTTTCCGCCCAGGGCTTTCTTCCAGGTGGCCCCGGATCGCAGCACGCGGCGGAGAACGAAGTTCTGATTCGATGAGAATAGCCCATCCTGGGTTGGAGATTGATAGAATAAAACCGGGCGCATGGAGCTGGCCATCGATTTGATGGTGACAGGGTGTGCTCCGCGGCACGCCCGTCACAACACAAAGTTTCTCCTGCAGCCGCCAAGTCCACCACACGGCAATGATGTGATATCTGCCGGTCATCCGCGGCAACACCGCACAGAGTATCCACCCCGATCAATCGGTATCAACCTTCCATGCATAATCGTGGTAGATCTTGTCCTCGACGGTCTCCCTCACAAAGCTCTCCAAGCTCCGGCCATCCACATCCTCAACCATATTGACATCCCCATCGGCGCCTCCGACCTTGGTCCCGCGACAGATCGTGTATGCGCGCTCGTACACCCTCTCCCAGGTGTCAAAGTCGAAGCTTCCTTCGCTCTCATTCAGCAGCAAGTGGCCCTTGGATGTGAACGCCAACACATGCAGCGAAGCAGCGGCCTTCACGTCCTTCACGGACGGATCACGGATAATTTCGCCAGACGCGGTCACCGCGAGTAATGTTGCTGTGTATGTCATGGACATCGGGATCGAAGCCGACAGGAGGGCAAGGAGGGCGGCATGAAGGAGCGCAGGTAGCATGGGCAGATACTGTTACAAATCAGCAGATAAGCAACCGCTGCCGACAAATGCCTTCTCTCATGCAGTCCCCCACAATCCCACAACAATAAAGGGCCGACTCACCGATTCTCCTCGTGCGACCTTCGCACCACCCTCCCCTCCCAGGACGACCAACGTAAGCACAATCCCCCGTCTCGGAAACCCCCTTTCCCTCCCCAGAATCAGCCTCCCCAGCACACCCCTGAGTATCCCCTCAGCATACCTCTCCCCGACTCCGCCGGGGGCCGTTCCCGGCTTGACGAGAATCTCAAGCGTCGCCTCCTCCGGCTTCTGCGCGTCACGACGGCCAGGAAGCTCAACGGGGCCGTTCACCGAGCCGATGATCTGGTACCCGGTCGCCGGGCAGGTGTAGGACGCGGAGCCATCGGCGCGGTGGAGGGGGGAGAGCGTAGCTGTAGGACCTGGCATGTGCGATGCGGCGCGACGAGCTTGTACTTTCACAGCTCGAGACGGAGGGAAAGAATAAGTAAGTCCTGTCTTAGGACGTGTCTAATTCAGTTATGAAACAAAGTGAGAATGAATTGATAACGTGCACTGAATGCAGTTCTTAAAGTGGCCGTCGAGGACCAGGACGCGGTGCTTCTCTGAATTTTCGACTTCAGCAGTGAGGAGTCTGCGGGGCGCGTCCTGATTGGCTCCCTTCCTTGGGCGGCGGTAGTAGTAACGCCGGACGGCGGATTCTTCCTCGGATTCTTCCGCGCGGAGGTGCTCCGGAACCCTTGTACTACGTCAATGTGAAGCAGTTGTATGCAGACCTGTCCTGTTATTTAGTTTTTAATTTTAGTTCTTGATTAAGCCTGTATATGCCAAAAAGAATTAAGAATTTATACTTACCTGTAACGCCTCGAATACTGCTCACGTAATTAGAAATTGGAAGACTTCCTGCACCATGGACTACTAACTCCAATGGACAACGACGCAACTTTTATAAAATTCCAATTGACTTCTCCTGTCCTTCTTCTGTCCTTCTACATTCCAGTTTTCCTCATAGAAAAAACTTATAAAAGTCCTATTTTGTCAAGACACGCCAGCTCTTGGCTGCGCTCGCCGGAGACCGCAATTTTGTATATTTTTTCGCTTCGCTTCCCTTTACATCTTTTATGTTTCCATTAATCTCGTTCAAAGGAAAAAAAAATTCTTAAGCGATTCTAAAATTAACCCCCATCCCACGTAGCAGCGGTGCTGGAAGCTACAACTCAGATATAGGGCAGTGACAGTCAGGCAGCCCTGGAGGCTGGGAAAGGCTGCCATTGAGGTCTAAGCCTGCCTCATCCAACAACAACAACAACAACAACAACAACAAAAAGCTTGCGCAGTTGGATGACAAAGTGAGGTAAAGTGAATATCTAAGGTATCCCCAGCATTCATTGCACATGGCTACACTTAATTGCAACTTTGCTGTTTGCAGCCTTGACGGGGGTGAATACCCTCTTGCTTCCACCCATCCGAATATTTCTTTTCTTTTCTTTCTTTTCTAAGTTACTCAATGTGAGGCAGAGAAGCAGAGCGCATTAAATTATATCTGGTTGCCTGCATTGTTGATATATTATATTTAATCTGATCAGACATGAGTGATTTTCTTCCTGTCCTTATGATTCAGAGTCTGACTTATAATAATAATTATTTTTCTTGAAATGGTTTCATAATGCTCTAGAGGGAGACTAAGTGATCCAATAATTGATTCCTATTTTTATATTATTATTATATTTATTGTATTCTTCTTATGGCAACAGCTGAAAAAAGAGCACCTGATTAACTTCCTTGGTAGATAGTCTTTATCTGTTGCAAGACAAACCTCCCCTTCTTTCCAAAGTCATGTGTCGTCAGCAGTTAAGGACTCGATGCAGCCTGTCAATCGGTTTTATCCCTTGGCAGCCGCACATATATAACGGCGGGCTTTGGGGCGTGGAAGAATGCTTGGAGTATCAGCGAAGCAAAGATCGCCTCGTCGAAGTGAGCGGCGATCGCAGCATGCGGGAAGAGACACCTCTCCGTTCCAAAGATGGAGTACATATATCTCAATCCTGCGTGATTAAGAGCGTACCAGTACTTCATAGTCGTCTTATTTGACAGTCAAAGGAAAATTTGGTCCCAATGCATAAAACCCAGCTAAGATATCTGTGATTGATCACGTACATTCAAGGAAAACTCGATCGACTGTAGTATGCCGCGTAATGTGGGGCCACTCGAGAAGAGTTGTCGCGCGGGAGTCAGTTGCTCCATTGAGATGACGAAATTAGGAGAAAAGTGCATTAATTAACTTCGAATGAGGACATCCTTTCGCGTCCTTCTATCAATTACCCTTCAACAGCATGTCGTCCAGTATCTGAAGATGACAGAAGAATTGTTCTTGCAGCGCAGTTGGAATGGCAAAGGACACTCGGGCACTGTATATGATGCACTCACTGGACTCGGGACCTGGAACCAGGGTTCGAAGCTACTCGTCAGTACATCCAAGAAGTGATGACGTACACGCCGCTTCACCGATGGACATCGCGACATTCAGAATACTCAGTACATAACGGTCTTGGATGACCTCATCGCACAGGAAAGGTACAAAGCTGGCCTTTTTCATTCCGTACAGAGGTGCAGCGATGTGGAGAATTGTGCTGCAGATAGCAGAAAGTCGACGTGCCCTTGGGTCATGGGACTGACGAAACGAGACAACGGGGATATAGCGGAGCAGTGCCCGCAGAGCTACTGTTCTCGCCTCGTGCCAGAGGACCAATAATACCCAGGTTAAGACGATGGAACAAACCGGCAATCCTGTGGACAATAGTATAGGCTGGTTAGGAGTGTTAGCGCGTTCCGTGAGTCAGGCTGTTGGAGCCAACAATCTTGAACGGTCTATATGCGAGGGTTCCTGGAACCAGACCACGCATCCTGCGTATTTCGATGGAAGAATAGGTTCCTGGTCATTAGAGAGAGAAGCACGCGACAAACTGTGCAATAATTGGAGAGATGGAACGCAAGCTCCCGATCCACGCGCTGCAACAGGCAGACCGAGACTGCCAATCTCTCGGCTTTTTGGGACGAGCAACAGTCGTCTTGGCCCCAAGAACATAGCCACTCTGGGCATTGGGGGACGCAGCATCGACATGACTGTATCGCAAGAGGTATATTGACCGACCACGGAGGATGGAATGGGCTTTCTGCACGCGAGAGGGGCCTCAGGCTGCAACTGACTCCTGTCGAGGGACCCGGGATACGCCAGAGAGCAGCGGACGCGGGCGGAGGCCGCGAGATAGGCTGGTTCGAGGCCTCGACACGCCGCCCTCGCAGGGCTTCCCCAGACCTTCTCGGCTCGCCAATCCGGTGGCGCCTGATCGACCATCCAAGCATCGTCCGGTCAGCCTGCCGAGATAGCAGAGATGCTATCGACTCGAGATCTCGAGATGATTTGTCGAGGACGCAGCTGTCGCCATGGGGAACCCCTCACCGTTCATCGCTGACCCAGGAGAGCTTGGCCTATATCTGGCAATGCACCTCCCCTCGCCGTGAATGCTCACGCGTCTCTTATCGGTCAGCGGCCTCGAGCTCGACAGCGTCCCCCATCCTTCGTTCAACCTGCACGGTCTGCTTATAGATCACCTCAGCTCTCGTTTGCCGCAAAACTCCAATTGAATGGGCATAGAGACCTCCCCACCCGATGTCGAGGAATCGACTGAGCCTCCTTTATGTTCTTCTACGAATGAAGAACACCCAGGATCAGCCTTAGATCGCTCACAAGGCGACTTGAAACACCAGGAGAAGGTTCCTGCAGCTCTAGACAGCAAAGAGCTAGAGTGTGCAAGCTGTGACCAAGCTCCTTCGGAGGCGAAGCACCTGAGTCGAGAGGAGCAGTGTAAATATGCCCATACTATCCCCGTCACGGACCTCTCCGCTTTGCTGGGAGTCGATTTGCAGTACGTTGCGCTTCCTAACCCTGTCCTCTGCTGTAGTGCGCGCCTTTGACACTCCGTCTCTTCTAGAAATGGACTCTCTAGTGCCGAAGCGGCATCTCGTCTTCGCCGAGATGGACCTAACAAGGTTAAGGCAGCGGAGGATATATCGGTGTGGAAAATACTGCTGAGGCAAGTCTCGAACAGCTTGACTTTAGTATGATCTGAGCCCATCAATTGCCCTTTTCTCACCGCAGGTTCATGTGGTCCCTTGGATGCAGGGCGATGTTAATGTCCTGCTTGTCTAGGTCCTTCTCATTACCATGTCTCTGTCCTTCGGTATCGATGACTACATAGAAGGAGGGGTGATCACCGCCGTCATCCTCCTGAACATTGTCGTCGGGTAGGTGATATATATCAGTACTTTCCCCGACGATGTCTCTGATCAGTTGTCAGGTTCGCGCAAGACTACCGAGCAGAGCAGACTATCCTTTCTCTACAGGCTCTCTCAGCCCCAGTATGCAAAGTCGTCCGTGATGGACGAATCCATACCGTCAAGGCAGAAACTCTCGTCGTCGGGGACATCGTCCACCTGGCGGTGGGCGACGTTGTGCCCGCCGACTTGAGATTGTTCGATGGCATGAACGCCTCAACGGACGAGGCACTCCTCACGGGTGAGTCATTGCCTGTCTCAAAGACACCGCACACCACATTCACCGATCGTGATATCCCGATCGGCGACCGCACGAATATGGCGTACTCGGCGAGCACGATGACCCAGGGTCGAGCTACCGGAATAGTAGTTGCCGTGGGCATGATGACCGAGGTCGGGAAGATTGCACGCCTCCTGCGTGAGGGAACGGAGCAAAAGAGCTCACGTCTCATGATTCGCACATGGAATAAGGTTAAGATCACCTCTATGAATATCCTTGGTTTGATAGGAACCCCGTTGCAAGTCCAACTGAGCAAGTTTGCACTTGTTCTCTTTGCTTTGGCAGTGCTTTTAGCAATTATCGTATTTTCCGCGAACAAATGGGATGTTCACGGGGAAGTACTGATCTACGGAATATGTGTTGCGGTTGCCGTTATTCCGGAATCGCTTATAGCGGTCCTCACCATCACTGTCGCCGTTGGTACCAAGGCGATGGCAAGGGGGAACGTGATTGTCAGGAAGCTCCAATCGCTGGAAGCAGTGGGCGGAGTGACCAACATCTGTTCCGACAAGACGGGTACCCTTACTCAAGGGAAAATGATCGCTCGAAAAGCCTGGATCCCCAAAGCCGGTTCGCTGACCGTTCATGACACGACTAATCCGTTCGATCCAACGAGCGGTTCCGTTCGAATGGATGGTGTCGATATCGGCTCCAAAGGGCTCGGAAGTAGCAGTGCGTTGAGCACCTTTCTAAGTGCTATCGCTTTATGCAATATGTCGACGGTATACAATAGCGACGAGAAAGCCACTATCGCGACAGGACAGTCAGAAGGCACCTCAGACAACTGGATGGCTGTTGGAGAGCCAACGGAGATTGCCCTTCAGGTTTTGGCCATGCGTTTTGGTTGGGGGAAGTCTGCATTGCTTCAAGATGGCAATCTGGATCTCCTCGCAGAATATCCATTCGACTCAGCCATCAAGAGAATGACAGTTATCTACAAAAATCGCTCAGAGAATATTAACAACGTGTACACTAAAGGAGCTACAGAGGCCCTGATCCCAATCCTCTCGGCTGATAAAGCGCAGAAGAATGAAATTCAAGAGAAAGCTGACAGGATGGCCGGAGAAGGGCTTCGGGTTCTTTGTGTTGCCCATAAGAGGATCCCGGTCGACGATAAGAGCCAGCTGTCCCAGCGAAGCATAGCAGAGTCGGGCCTTGAGTTTGTCGGTCTCGTTGGATTGTACGATCCTCCTCGCGTCGAGACGGCCGAAGCAGTTAGGAAATGCCAGATGGCGGGCATCACGGTCCACATGCTCACAGGTGACCATATCCGAACAGCAACCGCCATTGCATATGAAGTTGGCATTCTTGGCACAACCATTCCCAGAGCGCAAGCCAGCAAGGTTGCTATGGCTGCCGCGGACTTTGACAAATTGACAGATGCTGAAATCGACGAGATGGAGGCACTGCCTCTCGTTATCGCGCGATGCAGCCCAACGACCAAGGTTCGAATGGTCGAGGCGATGCACAGGAGAAACGCATTCTGCGTCATGACCGGAGATGGGGTCAATGACTCGCCGGCCCTCAGACGCGCTGATGTTGGTATTGCGATGGGGAAGAATGGCAGCGATGTCGCCAAAGAGGCAGCCGATTTGGTCCTGACGGACGACGATTTCTCATCGATTGTGAAGGCAGTCGAGGAAGGAAGGAGATTGTTCGACAATATCCAAAAGGCCTGTAATTCCCTGAAATATGTTTCATGCTGCCTATACTGACTGATACATAGTTCCTGATGCATCTGCTGATCTCGAACATCTCCCAGGTGATACTGCTTTTGATCGCCCTTGCGTTCAAGGACAGCGCTGGAAATTCGGTCTTTCCGCTCTCGCCACTCGAGATCCTGTGGATCAATCTGATCACGTCGTCGTTCCTGGCACTGGGTCTTGGACTGGAAGAATCCCAGCCGGATATCATGTATCGTCCGCCGCATAATCTCCGTGTAGGTGTTTTTACGCGCGAGCTCATCACGGACAAAATGATCTACGGCACCATCATGGGATCGCTCTGTCTCGTGGCTTTCGTGTCCGTTGTATACGGCGCTGGCTCGGGAGCGTCTGATCTAGGAATCGACTGTAACGAGGGCTGGAACGACACTTGCGATGTAGTTTTCCGCGCGCGCGCCACGACTTATGCGACGTTGACATTCCTCCTGCTCGTCACGGCATGGGAGGTGAAACACTTCTCGCGATCCCTATTCAACCTCGACCCCGTGCGCTGTCCGGGGAAATTCTCCATCTTCCCCACGCTCTGGCGGAACCGGTTCCTGTTCTGGGCCGTCGTCGCCGGGTTCACCATCGCCTTCCCCGTCATCTATCTCCCCGTGATCAACCGGGTGGTGTTCAAGCACCACGGCATCACCTGGGAGTGGGGCATCGTCTTTGGCTGTGTGGCGGTGTATCTCGCGCTGGTCGAGAGCTGGAAAGCGATCAAGCGGGCCTTCGGGATCGCCAGCGGCAAGAACAAGATCCTGACGATGCAGGATGCCGAGATGCGCGTGGGTCTGTCGCCGTCGACGCCGTTGTCGTTGAGCGCGGCCGGAAGCGTGGAGGTGACATAAATATGTGAGACCCGGAGCCAAGATGGATAAAATGAGTGGAATGACACCCAGGTAAATTGGGAGGAAGAGGCGTTCAACACCCCTTGCACCGTACTGTACACAGATACATACATATTTTCTTTTCCACTTTATTCCCGCTCCTTCAACAAGCGGACAGATTCGGTCCATTCCTCTTTTGCTCTTGTTTGACGTTTGATTCGACATGGCGCGTCCGGCGTCGGCGTCGGCGTCTTCCATCTCTGCTTCACCAGAGTATCCTCGATCAGATCAGATCAGATCAGATCAGATATTTCCATTACCACCTTTCCTCCCCTGCAAATATTCACAGAAGACAAGGTGGGAATTAATTTGATTCGTCGATTTGGCATTGAGGCAGCTCCATTTGATATGATGTAGGTAATATAACGTAAACTTAGCATGGTCAGAGCTAAGCACCATATCCGTACTCTGTGCTCTTTCAGCGTCAGTGGTGTCGATGGCTGCAATGTAGATGTATTGTTGACCAAAAATGCCGCTCAACTACAAAAAGAGGCCAAGGCCACTGGTTGCAGTCAGATACTGGTATTTTTTGCTGGCTGACATGTATACATGTACTGTAGATCTCCCAGCTCATCAGGATACCCCTCGATATGGCCCGCATGTGTTTCTGCTGCTCTGGTCGCAAACACCAGCACCAACAGCAACACCATACCTCTCCATATCACTCCGCCACAAGTGCTTCAGCCGTCGCTTCTTGCAGGTTCTTCAGGCTCACGGTGTTCTCAGACACGGTGCGCTGCATGGTGGAGCGCGCTGAGGCTGAGGCCGCCGATTGCTGCGACCAGCGGCATCCGGAGGCTGGCTGAACGCGGCGTGCGACATCAGCATCGTGCAGCGTCGATACCACCCATCTTACGCTTCGGTTTCGTTTCTTGCAGAAACCTCACCATGTTAGTTATCTGTTTGGACTTTGACCTATAGACTATCCCACGCACTGGACGTTATACCCATAGCTGCTATAGCTGCATCCTCCACGCGCTAGAACAGCCGACCAACGCTGCCCCGCGATCCCACGATGAGGGTGCTGTGCCTCCACGGCAAAGGCACCAGCGCTGCCATCTTCAAGTCGCAGACCAGTAAGAGGCCTTGAGAATTGATCCGTTGATCCTGCCAGCTGAACAGACGACACAGCATCTTTCCGCCGCCTGCTCGAGGGCCTGGACATCGAGTTCGACTTTGTCGACGGCCCCCTCTCCTCCCCGCCCGCGCCCGGCATCGACCTCTTCTACCCCCCGCCATACTACGCCTTCTGGGAGGACGACTCGCCCGACGAGGTCGACGTCGCGCGCGAGTGGCTCGCCGACCTGATCGCCCGCTCCGGCCCGTACGACGCGGTCCTGGCCTTCTCGCAGGGCTGCGCGCTCGCCGCCGCGGCGCTGCTGCACCACCAGGCCCAGGCGGACGCCAAGGGCCCTCCTCCGCCCTTCAAGGCCGCCATCTTCATCTGCGGCGGAGCGCCGCTCAAAGTGGCCGAGAGCCTGGGCTTCTCCGTCACGCCGGGGGCGTGGGAGCGCGAGCACGCGTCCCGCAGGGCGCTGTCCGATAAGGCCGCGTCGTCCGCCATCCTGGCGCAGGGCTCCGCGCGGTGGACGGCCGTCGACGACGCCGACAGCTACTCGGTCGAGGACGCCGCCAGGGAGGTCTCGGGTCCGCCGGGCCTGCAGATAAAGATCCCGACAGCGCACGTCTACGGCTCCAGGGACCCGCGGTACTTTGCGGGCATGCAGCTGAGCAGTCTCTGCGACCCGCAGACGCGGAAGGCCTACAACCACGGCGGGGGACATGAGATCCCGCGCGGTGAGGCCGTCAGCAGGACGATTGCCGACTTGGTGCGGTGGGCTCTTGCGGCGGGGCGGAGCAGCTCTGCATGAGTCCAGTACTATTGTACAGTTACTCGACACGCATGGGTTATGAAGATAGTACGGAATCGCCGGGGTTGAAGACCGAGTCTCGTTTATTTGGCTGTATCTCATGATTATTTTTTCCATCCATTTTTGGATACTTGTTTGTTGGATAGAATAGATACAGTCTAGACGGACACGATATCAAAAGGGTTCTAGAAGACATTCGTATCCATGATACGAACAAATACTCAAACAGACGGACTACATACATTCAGCATCCTCCCGTGGTTTCGATACTCCATTTTATACCCAGCGGCTCAAACCCAGCCACGGTGGGACGGTACAGCTCCTGTGACCTGCCTTCTCACTTGCCTGGTGTTACCTTCCAGCAAGTCAGCCGGAAATTGACAAAGTCCGATTTGATGCACGGTATCTAGTGTATCATAATGCAGCGGATAGAATGCTTGTATGAATCCCGCGTGCAGTGGCTTCATACACTTGCGCTGGTAAGCCTGCTCTCTCTCTTTCTCTCTCTCTCTCCTTTTTTGAAGTGTCTTTTTAATATCCAGATTAAGTCATTGGAGGCTGTCCTCCAGTTTCCCAAGTCCCATGATCCATTTGTTTCCAGTCAACTTAACAATTTCCTCCATATCTCTGCATTATCGGGCTCCTGTTTGTAATTGCTTATGTATGTATGTATGTATGGTACTCTCTCAACTTCCTACTTCGGCGATCTCCCGCTGACGTGTCAGTCCACTTTACATACCAAGCAAGAAAGAAAGCGAAAGAACCTACATTAGTACAGTACCTCCCTATTTGGGTATGTACTGGATCAAGACTGAAAGTGGCATGTATGTACATACATACGTTCTCCAATAATCATGTCGACATGTAAGAGCAAGCGACTGATCTAGGACCATCCATGCCATCCCAGGGGGAAGATGGCGAGAAAAAAAAGCGGGAATCTACGCAATGCCGAGCGGATCGAATACAACATTGGAAAAGTTCCAAGATGATCGCTAGCACACACATAGCGACATTGCTACCGTGCATACCTCGCTCCGGGGCTAGCTGCGTTATTATTAATATTAATCTTAGCTGCAGGTGGTACCTAGGCCGGCGAGAATTACCGGATAGGGAGGTTGTTGAAACCGGACCGAACCCACTCCAACCCCAGTCCTGCACCTGGGTAAACCAGACCGGACAAGACCCGACCTCTGTGACCAGGGCTTGGAGTAATTCCGCTGCTCGCTGCCGTTTTTCTTCTTCTCTTTCCGCTCTGTTCCGTCGGTTGCTTTCCCTTTTCTTTTTCCTTTTCCCCTCTCCCCCTCTCTGCTTTACTATTGCATTAATTGCTTTTCTTGTCTGTCGTCTGTATGATTCCGTTGCATTTCATCTATTCAGTCAGTCGGTCAGTCAGTCATGTCTTGAGAAAGCACGGCCCGGCACTGTTGATCCGGCCCAATCTATGTTCCCATTTCCATTTTGTAAAGACTTGATCCAATAACCATATATGACATGCATATATACTGCACATACATATACCCAGGTACATGAGATAACATCTTGGCATGTTCCAGTTCGGTCCACTATCTATATACCCTCGAAGGAGAAAGATACAAAAAGGACCCCATACATGCATATACCGCGCATACATACTAAACGAAACCCGGTTCATATCTCACCTGTCTGTATCGATATTTAATCCGGATAATCCATTCCCAAGGAACAAGATTCCATGGGCACCTGCTGGACGCAGCTCTTCCCCTCTTCCCCGCCCCCGCTCAGGGAGAAGACGCTCCCCAGCCAGAGCGGCAAGGTCTTCATCGTGACGGGCGCCACATCGGGGATCGGGTTCGAGCTCGCAAGGATCCTGTACGCCAAGGGAGGGAAGGTGTATATCGCTGCCAGGGACGAGGGCAAGGCGAGAGCGGCCATTGAAGCTATTGTTTCGTCGTGCGCAAGCAGTGCTGGCAATAATGGAACTGGCAATGGGACTGTGACTGGCACAAATGAGAAAGTTGACTGCGGCGAGCTGGAATATCTCTACATCGACCTCGCCGACCTCCGCACGATCAAACCCGCCGCCGAGACCCTCCGTCGGCGAGAAACCAAGATTGACGTCCTCTGGAACAACGCCGGCGTCGCCATGCCCCCCGAGGGCAGCGTTTCCGCGCAGGGCTACGAGCTGCAGCTCGCGACAAACTGCCTGGGTCCGTTCCTGTTCACGAAGCTGCTGCTGCCGTTGCTCGCAGCGGCCGCAGCCGCAGAGGACACAGCGCCGGACTCGGTCCGGATCATCTGGTCCTCGTCCATCGTGGTCGACACCTCCGCTCCAGAGGGCGGCGTGCCGGACCCGGCGCAGCTCGACTCACTCTCCCTCTCACCAACCTCACCAACCTCAACCTCCCTCAAAAATATCGACAAACAAACCTGGTACGCAATCTCCAAAGCCGGCAACTGGCTCCTCGCGTCGGAATTCAACCGGCGCTACGGCCCGACCCACCGCATCGTCAGCGTCACGCACAACCCGGGCATCATCGACACGGGCATCTTCCGGCACAGCCCCAAGCACGCGCGGCTGCTGCTGACGCCGCTCATCCACGACCGCGTGTACGGCGCGTACACGGCGCTGTGGGCCGGGCTGGCGGATGAGGTGACCGTTGCCGCTGCGCGGGATAATAATAGTGGTGGGCATGGGGGGTACGTGATACCCTGGGGGCGGTGGCATCCGGCGCCGCGGGAGGATATCCTGGCGTCGCTGAGGGGGAAGGACGAGGATGGAGGGACGGGGCGGGCGGCGGAGTTTTGGGAGTGGTGCGACGAAAAGACGAGGGGGTTTGCCTAGCCTAGCGTAGATCAATTCGATCGGACATCGACATTTAATATGATTGCTATGGCTCTGTGTTGGAAGTACTATATTATATTTGTATCGAGGTCTGCGTTTGCGTGACGCATCCTGCAAATATCTGGATCATATACCAAATGTACTGTACATACCTAATGAATGTATCGAGCCTTTAATGTATCTAATCTAGTGACTCCATCTTGAGCCATTATGTATGCATCACAATAGGAAACTATTCACTGAATAATAGGTACAGTTATAGTCCCTAACCCTAACCTAAACCTTTTTAGACGGCACAGGTTCCCGCCGGCGGGCAGAGCAGATAAAAAAAAACCCCTACAGCTTCTGAAAATAGAAAAAAAAAGGTCTCAGACATATTTTTTTCAAAGGAGGGAATCAAATATTGACTCAACATCATAAATACAATTAACGACAGCCATTGTAGATTTTCCCCAGGAGGAAGCTCCTATTCACCACCACCACCACCATCAATCACTCATCACTCTCTCCATCGCTTTCGCTATAGTATAGTATAGGTAGCCAGTCAGGTCAGTTGGCTATTAATATTAATCAATTCGTCCATTTCATCCCGAAGTCAACTCTGTTTATTTATTTGATTGATATTCTTAAGATCATATCGGGATTGCTTATAATAATAATATTGTGTGCGGTCACAGGCAGCTATCTATCTGCCTGCCCTACCCTGGCTAGCTCTAAGTCTAGGTAGGTGCTGGACTTTTATCTTCCAATGAATGATGACTGAGACCTAGGTTTCTAGTTCTAGGATACAAATCGTTCGATTCGAGTCGCAGGGTAGACAGATATGTCTGTCTGTTCGTGGCTAAGACCTATACAGTGAATCGTAAACATGAACTCGATAGCTTATCGAAACGCGCGTCTGAATGGGAGATGAACAGATAAACAGTACGTTACTAAGTACAGCGCAGAACATAAACCACAAAATGAATACATACACTCAAGAATCAACTCAAGTCAGAATCAAATCAATCCCCAACCCCAAACACCAGCGAAACGCCACCCAATCCACTCAAACCCAACCCGATACAAGCAAAACAGACGGACAGACAGGCAGAGAGACAGCACGGCACAACCCCTACCACGAAAACGCCTCCTCGAACAAATCGACCCTCTTCGCACCCTCGCCCTGCAGCATGCCGCGAACCGCCTCCCTCACGTCGTCACCCATCGCGCCGGGTCCGCACACGCTGACGGCCATGGCGCCGACCTGCGCCTGCATCTCGTGCTCTAGGAGCTCACTGAAGCGCGGTTTCCCGGGACTGATGTCGATGGGGACGGTGGGCGGCGCGAGACGCGGCCAGGGGAGTTGGTGGTGGTCGACGGGTATGTTGTCGTCTGCGCAGGGGATGTCGCTCCGGCCGGTGACGTAGATGCGAATCGAGAGGGAGGGGGAAGGGGATCGGTGGTGCGTGAGGGTGGTGGTGGGTCGGACGGATGGGTGTGTTAGGATGTATGTCATCCAGGGCTGGACCCAGGAGAGGTGGGCTGGTGTATATCATTTGAATTAGCATGTACCGTAGTCTTTAGGAGGCTAAAGTAAGAGAGAAGAGACGAACCTGTACTTCGCACGACCCAGATCAGGGTCAGTCTTCGCATGGCGACTGTGCGGTTCGCGAAGCCGTGGATGAGCTCCCGCGTGTACGAAATCGGGTGCGTGATGCCGATGCCACCGGCGATGAGGATGACCGTTCCGTATGATTCGAAGGAATGGATGCCACCTGTATAGATGTTAGAATCAGAAGAGATAGGTGTTCACTTTTTTCTTAATTAAAGCAACAATATCAAGAACGGGAAGCGAGAGAGAGAGAGACAGACCATACGGCCCCTCAACCAGAGCTACCATACGCTCCCTGCCATCAGGATTCTTCTCAACAGCATCCAGCAACCTCCTCGTGAACCCGTCCCGCTTCCGGATCAGAAACGAGACCGTGGTCTCTAGCCTTCCTTCAAGCAGGGCATCCATCGACCCTTTCGAGCCTTTGCTCTCCGAATACTCCGTCCTGCTGACAGAGACCCACGCCGCCGAGAACGGATGCGACGTCCACAGACCCAGCGCAGGGATGTACAGGAACACATACTGTCCCGGCTTGAACTTCCACGGACGCGGCATCGACACGTTGACCCGGGCCACGGAGCCGGGGAGGAGCTCGATCGTCGCCCTCGTCCATCTCCGGCCGAAGTTACGCCAGACCAGGCGACACACTTGAGCTAGTCTCTGGACGCTTTTTCGTCAGAACAGCGCTCCTTGTGATCGCGATTCACGCTATCAATGTAAGATACCTACATCGAGTCCCCATATCACAATCCCAGCAATGAGCACGCGCTGTGCTTGCCGTCCACGGAGATGATACGACAGAGCAACGACGGCGGTAACAGCCAACGCAGTATGGAAATGGAGGAAGAACTCGTAAAACGCGTGACGAAGCGGCGACAGCGACTGGAAAAATATGACCACAAACGTACAAGCAGTCTGGAGAAAGACACACTTTTAGCTTGTGAAACTGGCACGCTCCGTCCCAATTCACGTAAAGAATTCAAGACTCACTATGAGACCAAATAACAGTCGCCCGCCTGGCCTGAGATGATCTGCAAAGGCTTGCCATCCATCTGCATGTATCCTCTGCGTCAGTAATGTACCTCTCCCTACGTCCGACTTTCCTCCCCATAGACAAAGTACCCACTTACTCTCTCGGACTATGCTCGCCGTCACCGAAACGGCATGTACGACGCCTTCAGCGACCGCAATCCGCCCGATCCAGCGATGGAACAGATTGAACGTGTCGAACGATATCCCGAGCAGCGGTATCAGAGGATTGTTCCGACCGGCGGTCAGGAACAGCGGGAGGAGATTCAGCGCAGCTAGGTTGCCTGCCGTCCGTCTGAGCCTGCGGATCGTCGCGTAGAAATCCCCGGACCAGTCCACCGTCGCCACGCAGAAGACGATATTCAGGATAATATATGCGGATATCACGACGGCCTCGAGCCGCAGCGGGAGGGATCCTGCGTGGATCCTGGCTAGGGGCCGGAATTCGCGACTGTGCCGCTTGCCGAACAACGGCGCGTATAACAGATGTTGCTTGAGCTTGGCGAGGACGATGTTTGACCTGGAGAACTCGGTCTGGACGTCGTCGTCCAGTGCCTGGCGCAACCGCCGCCGTCGTGCTATCTGCGCATAAGTGCGGCCAATGAAGATCACAACAGCCATCCCCGCGAGGACCATGAGCGGTGGCCCCACGATTGGTCCCATCGTGAGGGACACCTCATCCCGTTTGCCTGTCCTGGTACGCGCCATCGTCGTCTCGGACTCTTGAAACAGGGCATCTCAGGACACGGCAGTGTCCGCCTCAGAGATGCCAGCGACATCTTTTCTCCCGGGGGAAGCGCCTTAAATCTATCGCAGCATCAGTTGCACAGAATACCGTCCTCGATCGAACTTGGGGATCCAGCTCCACAGCGACCCAGCGAGCCAGGTGGTGATAATAGCCGGCAATTGAGATTCTCAACTCCCCTCTTTTTTCGTCCCGGCACTACGGCCCGGCCAGCCAGGTGGTGACACAAGTCGGGCATTGAGCATTCTTGACTGCCCTCTTTTTCGTCCCGGCCCTGCGGGCCGGCGAGCCAAATTGCGATAAAAGTCTGGCATTTGGGATTTTTGTCTACCCTCCTTCCGTCATTGCTGCGCGGACGCAACGCCGTTCTGAGAAGAGCAGGTGGGTTCTAGCTGTTCGAGAAAGTGTAACATAAGTGTACCACCGGTTCGGGCCGCGTGAGATCATTGTACAGTGCAATTCGAAGAATGAGAGTCGCAATCGACAAGAATGGGGTGGGGTTGGGATGAGAGGGCCAGCGTTTGGAATAGACGGAGTAAGCGTGGTGGCGGGAAAGTATGTACGGTAGATACATACAACCTCACGAGCCGGGGATTTCGACAACTAATAGACAAAACCCGTGGTGCACAATAGGATAGAGATTATAAGCAAGCGGACACGGGCAATGCACCTTAATTAAAGCACCTTAATTCAAATGATGAAAAGGGAAATCGGATGGAAGGGCTTATCCTTGGAGCATTGTTAAGCAGCATTCCGCCAAAACATACATAAGGCGCGAGCAGTTCGGAAAACAGAGCAAATCAGTGGGAGATGAAGTCGCGGAATCTCCATGAAGTCGGCGTCCTGTTGTATGTTAATTCCCCGACTGCATCATTCCTGGAAATGAGGAGACAGAGCGCTCCATGTCCCCTTTCTGTACATGCAAATAGACAACCTAAAGTGAATACGCTGATGGCGAATGTGCTGTAAAGTTATATGTCCACAGGCTTTGTCGAGCATCTGCTGTTTGGATAGAGGGGTGATATCCGTCGATTAGACAGCAAGGCTAAGCATGACTCTCTCCAGTTTACTCGCGATCCAGAATCATGTTTTATGACATTAAGTCGAACCATGATATTTGAACGAGCAATCTACTATGTCACTCGATTCGCGCCTGAGAACCACACACAACCCGTAACCCGTAAACATATCCGAAGAGAACCCAGTTAAAAAGAGAAACCCGTTTTTATGTTCGTGGAAACGCCAGAATAGGAGAGACGACACCAGGTATCAGTCGCCTGGTGTCAGAATCAGAAGCCTGCACAATGTGCAGGAACAGGAGTGAAGATCCTACCAAATGCCAGAGTGACGAACCTCGAAGAGGTCCAATGGAGATGTGCAGAACGGAATCTGGAGGAGAAAAATTATACGTCAAACAATGCTCCAGGGGACATGCCCGCGCAAAGTGTAAGATTGCAAAAGGGTGAAGGAGAGCAGGAAGAAAGGATGAGCGGAGTGATTAAGCCTTCATAGTCTCTTTCGTTGCACCAACTTCGTCTTCCTGACTTAGGCTTCCGTAGCCCGTATCATTACTCCCCAAGCTGTCACGGCGACTCCTCTTGCAGTCTTCACGCTCCTGGATCTCGATTCCAGCTTCTGACCTGGACGCTTTCCTGCGTCTGGATGCCATCCGCTTCTTCCTCCGTTCCTTTTTGACCCGTTTCAGCCTTTCCTTCCGCCTCCGCGAGTCATCATGGACGTCAACACCGACGCTCTGGCATACAGACTTGCACTCTTCTTCGACGATGTCAACCAGGTTGGAGGTTAATCCATAGAACGCAGGATTGTAAGCGTTGCGGGCCCAGTACATAAGCTCTGAAGCCACGCGCCTGTACTGTGGAGTGGGCTGGAAAGAACTCGAGCGCTTTCGGCCCGTGGCCGGCTCGTCTTGCTCGTCCTCCGCTTCGTCGTCAGCAGAAGACGCTGTTGACGCAGTAGATGACGCCCACGACGAAGACGATGAAGGCGAAGAGGACGAGGAGGAATCAGAGGAAGACGGAGAGATGAGGTCCTCGTGGGCGGCGATGACATGCAACAAGTAGTAAACAGCCGCAAAGCCAACGAGCGTCAGCTCTACGGGGTCGAGAGGAAGCTGGTTGAACCAGGTAATCGCTTTGTGGACCGTGAAGGACGATGGTAGCGAGTTGTCGTCGGTGGCCCTGGCTCTGAGAATAGCCGCAATCATGGCACAACGGACAGCTATCGATATTTCTTCCCGAACGGACACAGGGATCGACGAGTCCAGGAAGTTCGAGGCGTGCTTCTGTTTATCTCTTTCCGACGGCAGTGCAGCGAGAACGGCTCCGATATTTTGGATCCTGTCTTCCTCGAAGAAAACAGCTTTCATGACCAAGGCACGCGTGTATGCCGCGGACGGGCGAGGAGCTGTATTGACAGCCAGGTCAATTTCAGTCTTGAGGAGCTCACGGCTCTTCTTGGCCGTGGGACCAGCCGAAAAGGCTTCGAAAGACCTGAGCAGTGCTTTCTGCAAGATGTGGCTGGACCACCAGGCTGCGAGACTATCCAGCGAGGACTGAATGGCAGGATCCTCCGCGACAACGTCAAGCAGGGCCTCGTCGTCGTCGGTCGCTTCCTGCGTGGGTCGGTTCCAAGTGAGGTTGGAGGCTCGCTGGATGATGGGGTCGATCATGACATCGTCGCAGTTGAACTCGAGCAAAGCAGCCAGATACGAAGGGAGAGCTTCTGGATGGCCCTCGGGCAGAGATTTATTCATCTTCCGAGCCAACTCCCACTGATAACCCGCCAAGAATCGAGCAACATCATTCGAGATCCTGAACGTGAGCGAGCCGGGATCTCCGACCCGCCACAGTAGAATACGACAATGCAGGGCCTTCAGCATCATCCTTGCCGGACTACGCGGGAGAGTACCGGCCGCGAAGATGGTGAGTACCAATCGGCTCTTGCTGATCTCTGCGTCACCGCCGGAAAGCTGAGCGTCGATGGCAATGTCCCAGGTCTTGACCCTGCCCTTCTCATCCTCCTCGGTGATTCCGGTTATCGACGAGTAGAGTTTCCAGCCCAGCAAACACCTGAGACAGTATTCAAAGCACCGGCATGTGACAGCGAACCATTCCAGGAAAAACCGATGGCGTGGCACTCCAACTTGCTGGATGCTGGTTAGCCATGCCTGTCGCCTGAAATTGAATGGTGAAAATTCCGAAGAGCATATGGAGGCCGGTTTCAATGGATTGAGCTGGCGTCTGGGCCGGGAGTTGAACAGGTAGAGAAAGACCACAAAGGCGCAGCCGACAACAAAGACCGCGGTCATGAGGAAGTGGAAAATCGCCCTCACGTGCCATGAATTCCACGAGTTACTGAGCACAGCCTGCATGTACTTGACGGATGGGAGCTCGATCTGGTTCAGAAGATTCATGGGCACTGCCAGCAGTCCCTTCTCAGTCGACTCGGTCTTCTTCTCGGTGCTCATCCCTTCCAGGACCATCAGGCCCGCAAGAGCGCCGAGCATGAACTTGTTGGGGAATGTGGAACGTCGGCGTCCGCCCCCGTCGGCGCCGTCACTGTCGGTGTTCCGATACTGAAGGTACGAGTCTGCATAGTGCCCCTGTTGAGCAACCGATTCCCGCATCTTCTTGATCCAGTCGGGGACCTGAATGAGCCCTTCCGGAGGGTACAGGTTGCTTGAAGCGCTTTCTGTCGAGGTCTCCTCGACGTGCGAGAAGACACTGTGCGGTGAACCCGTCCCCGAGTCCGATGATACCGTGCAGTTGCTGGGCGAGGAAGCAGAGGCAATGGATGTGGCGCTTTGATCGAGAGCCTTGTCCAACTCGCGTAGCCTCTTCTTCAGAGCCATGTTCTCCTCGTCCAGGCGCTTATTCCGGAGCTCCAGGTGGCGGATGTACTCCGTGGCCTTGGAAAGGATCGAGGCCTTGTTGAGTTTGTTCGCCGGCGTCACCCCTTCCGTGTCCTCGTCGTCGGGAGAAAGTCCATTGAGCTGCCTCGACGTGGCTCGCAAACTCGGCACGCTGTCTCTCAGCTCGGCAATCTTTTCGTTCAGGTTGGCGCGATATCGCTTCTCGATGACGTTGTGGGAGCGCTTCTTTGCAGGCAGCTTCTTTGTGTCCCGTGGAGAGTCCTCCGCAGTCGCCATCGAGCCGTCGTCATCGCTCGTCGACTTGCGCTTCCTGCCCGCAGGGGTCACGGATGGAGGGGACATGCTGGACGACTGTTGCTCAAACCCGGGGCCTGGTCTATAGCGCGGCGAGCCAGACGATGAGGACGTGCGGCCCCGACTTTGGCCCACCAGAGGCTCAAAGGGGCGATCCAGGAAGAAGACTTCCGGCGACAGATCCGGCGGACACGCGACGCTCTGCGAATTATTGATGCGCGCGCCCGACGTCGTCGCGGGCAGCTCGAAGGAGGAATCCGAGGGGTCATTCACGTGATCCGATATGGAGTTGAAGGCCTGCTCATCCCATCGCATCCACTGGCTCCAGTCCTGGCCGAAATCATCTCTGGAGGAGTCGAGGAACGGCATGTCGCCCGACTGGGAGTTTCTTCGCATCGTGTCGCGCAGAGGAGAGGATGGCCGATTGTGACCGCTGTCCAGGCTGGACATGGCCATCATCGGCATGGAAGGCCTGAGGCCCGACTTGCAGTGCGATGCACGGTCAGGACCACTCGAATCGTCGATTGAATGCTCGCTGGCCACGTCGTGAGGATGCACGATGCGGCTGAGGCAGGCGGTGATGGTACTTTGAAGCTGAGGGTATCCGGCTGCCTGGAAGCAGGTACCTGGCGAGACCCAGAGGAAGGTCCAAAACGGGAGGGACCTCCAGGCTGAAGTAAGGAGATGGCGGCGGTGATCGCCAAGAGCCTAGAGCGCTAGCTTCGCGGGTGGTGGAGTCGGTTGGGAAACGTCTTGAGGCGCGAGTGGATGGCTCTGACTGTGGCTGCGAAGGTGAGGATTGACTTGATTGACCTGTTCAGAGAGCAGGATCTGGGATAGAAGAGGAGCGGCCGTTCTGGCTTTGTTGGGGCCGGGCGTCCCCCTTCAGGCACCGTCTGGGCTCTTCAAACGGTCCCCGAGCACAGCAGAAGCTCTAACACGTCTCAGGGAGCATGTCGTGCTGGCCAGGATGGTCGAGGCGGCGTCCTCCGCCTGCTGGGCGATGTTTCTGGCCATCGTATGATCGCGGGAGGTTGCGCTTCCGGCAAGCCGAGGCGCCTGTATTGGTATTACGGCTTATCCCCCGCAGCATCAGCGGCCGTGACGCGGGTGATACCGGTACCGTACGGGCATCCAGGTCAACTCGTTTCGACTTGACCCTCCTCCATCCAACCCGTCCAGCGTCGCCGTCGTGAAACACCCCGTGCTGCCCCTGCGCTGCTTACTTTGAGCGCCATCCGACTGGCCTGCCCAGGCCTGTCATCGCATGGATTGGCCAGTTTGAGCATCCTCCTCTCCTCCACCCGCTCGCCCGCGGCAGCCACCAGCATCGATCGGGTCCAGCGGCGTTGGAGCCTCTGTCTGTGCTGCTCCAGTCTCATCTTTAGCGCACATATATCTACCTACCTTGGGAGCTGCTTTCCATGTGTGACCAGGCGACCTGTCCCTTTCCGGATGGGAACTCCATGTCTGTGCTTGGTGTCGCAGGGCACGTTCTGACCTACCCCCTCTGTGACGCTCCTTGGGCAGCCTGTGGCCATGAAACCAGACGCAGTTTTCTCCGGCCATGGGGTCCTTTCTCCCCGAGAATAGTCCATGTCGTCGGTCGGCTCCGTCTGGCCGTCTGCAACCCTGCTTGACCCGTGGGAGCTGACGCCGCGGTGCCAGAATCCGCTAGCTTCTCCATTATGATTGCCATGCCTGCTTCAGCCTTCTTCCCTCTGTCATAGCTTCTGCAGAAAGCACAAGTTGACCCACCTGTCATGTTGCCCGTTTTCCCCGTCCCACTCCGGCACGTTCAATATTGAGTCGATGACTTCATGTTGCCGACCTCACATGCCGCTGACAGGGACAGCTTCTATAGACGGCTGAAACACGATGGAACAGTTGGTTTCTCTGGATTTTCTTGCAACGGCTCCCTTTGCTTCCAACGGAGGATTCCGGTTGTCGTATGCGTTCAAACTCCCGACCCGCTCGCCATCCAATAGGCTATGTGCCCTGGTGCATCTTTCCGGAGGGCCGCTACACCTGGCACGGTGATACTAACACGGCTCTGCATGCTAACGGCCATGCTGCAGAAGCTTATCGAGAGTTTTCCCCTTACTACTATTACGGCATCAACCAATTGCGTCATTTCCGTTCAGGGTGACTCGAGGTCTGTCTGATATTGTTGGTGATGGCAAAAAGAAGGTACAGGGCGCATCGTCAGCACAACAGGCTTGATGTAGAGGACTCCTCAGCTGCCATTGCGCCTCACCGGCCGATGTCACGTCGGAAAACACGGATGCTTTCATGATCCTTGAGTGTGTCTTCTACTCTGCAAAGCAGAGAAACATAGTGCATTCCACTGTGTACCTGGCATTGATGTCTGCACATTGAACAGGATCAGTCGACGGGCACAGCTAAGCTACTTAACCACAGAAATGTCAATTTCAGACATGTTCATGTCACAACAGCGCTGACCAGCACCACTATTTACTCAGATCTCTCGATCTACATCTCCAACGACAGCACAGACCGTGGCTGCATCCCATCTGCGATGCTGTGCGTCACGCTGCTCTAGCGTGCATCCATATCCTATTTATTTCTATGCCCCGATCGCACTAGGTCAACTAGGTCGCTGATGCTGTCGTTGACGCTCATAGACTCGCAAGAACACGCGATGTATCGGGCCAATCAATGCCCTATTCTTAATAAAACACCGATCAAGCCACTAATGCTAACTGGAGTTGAGAGCTCCAAGCACGGACCTGCAGAACTTGAAGCACACACTACACTCATACACCTACACGACCATAATGATACAGCATTTCTTTTACCACGGTCGATCATACCCTCCCTACGGTACAGTAGTACGTAGTAAGAGATGTAACAAGATGTACTGTAAGAATAGATCGGGTTTCTCGGGTCCCTCGGGTTCGCGCCCCCCTCCGGTTCGCGCTCCCGTTCCCGTGACTTGACCCTGGCCCTGGTCCCGTCCCGAGCCGGGATGGGAAATTCCAACCTTGGTTCCCGTCGGGATTTCCCGGCGCTGGGATGAGCCCACCTAGTCACCTACCCAGTCCCTACATAGTGGCTGCACGTATCTATGTAGTTATATATTCTTTCGCTTATTATTTAATAATAATAATAATAACATCTGGAGGAGCCGGAGCAGGAGAAGAAGGAAAATAAAATAATATTAGGCACTGGGTAGTAGTAGTAAGCTCAGCACATGCATCCAGTTAATTAGCTCCACTGCTCGAGCCTAAACCGTCCACAGTTTGGTTCGGTTTGATTTTGTCTGTTTGAAACAACCCCGTTCCAAACAAATCCAAATCCCGTGCCACGAAGTCGACTCGGGATTCGGGATTTTCCCGGGCGCAAGGGGATCTGTTATTATTATTATTATTATATTATTGTCTTTTTTTTGGGACAAATAATTCCCATTCCTGTGTCATCATCACCATCATCAACCTGGAGCGCAGTCTACATTTGGTAACATATTATTATTATTATTATCTGGTTTCCGTATCCCATCCCTTTATCCTGTTCCGTCCTGTCCTGTCCTGTCCTGTCCTCGTACGTAACCCGTCATCAGTTGGGAGGGGGGGGGGGGGGGGGGGGGGGGGGGGGGAAATCCTAAATAAATCATAATAATGATGATTTTCCTCCCAGCAGATCCCCGCCGGGATCTGTCACCCTTAACTTAAACAAACGATTTTGAAGCTATTATTATTATTTGCTAATTTGCTATTCTCGACCGCGGGCCTCTCTCCACCTGGAGCATCTGCATGCCATACCACCATACCATACTGTATCTCTCCTTATCCAAGTATGGTATGGAGTACCAGGCACTGTACATACTCGAGTATCAATATTAAGAAATAAGAATATAACACTCATAGACTAATTAGCAGGTAGATAGCTTTTTTTGTTTATCTTATTCTTATTATTCCATACATCTGCAAACCAAACCAAAAAAGACTGAAAGAAAAAAAAAGTTGCATATCTATGTGCCCAGTAGTAGTGGTAGTCAGTTCTTGTGACGGCGTGGCAAGAAGCATATATAAGCGAGAGCAGTACGAAGCCTTATGACTTCGTATCCTAGTCTTTTGCCAGTAGTGCAGCGGTATGGCTCCTAGAATGCTCCCTAGGAGCCACGCCGTCACAGTTCTGCTGTTAGATATAAACTCCACATCTTCTTTCTCGTCCCTGCATGCGTATACATATATATATATATATATATATCCCGACTTTGGGGTTTGAACAAAAAGTTCCACTGCACCTGACCTGACCTGACCTCCGAGGCAGTACAAGAATAGTAATTCCCGCCCTGTCCCTGTCCCTGTCCTGTCCCAAGTTAGAAACTCGCCCTATGATGATGATAATGAGTATTCAAGTTCCTACAATGTAGCACTAGGAGAACAACAAGTACTGCTAATGCAGCAAACATACAGTGGGTTGATTTTTTTGTTTGTTAACAAGGGGCCCCCTGCCTAGCCACTTTGGCCAGAGATTGGCTATCTTATGTCCGCATGATTTTTTTGAAGCTATTGAAAGGGGTAATTATTATCATTAGACACTATGACAGGCAACAGACCCTCAGCAAAGTCAGTCAGTCCGGATCACCATAAAACAAGAAGCGGCGAGGTAGACAGCCTGGTTAGGGACCCTTGTTTCGGCGAAACTTTTGGCAACCTACTGTGTGTGTACAGTAATACATCATCCGTAGACAACAAAGGCAATCGGGTTAGATCCGATCACATCATATCACATCATATATATATATATATGCTCATTATTCAGTGGTCATGCATGTACCTATGTACAGTACATACGACTAGTACAGTGAATATATATGTACCCTCGCTACATAGGAGGTGAGAACCACGGACTGACTCACTCCTCCCCGAAAGAGAGAGAGAGAGAGAGAGAGAGAGAGAGAAGAAAAAAGCATCAACATCAACATCAGCGTCAGCATCGACCATAACGGAATGGAATCATGGATCATCACATCAGCCAAGCCCCATCAGCGCATGAAGCACTCATATCTACTCATAGACTCTGCTCGATGCGCGCAACGACCTCCATCGCCTCCCCCCTCACCCTGGCCCGGACCGCCTCATCAGCCGGCTCATACGGCGTCCTCGGCCTCAGCTTCTCCTCCGCCCCATCGTCCAACCCCGCCTCCTTCGCCGAATACACTGCAACCGCATACTTGACGGCCGCGATGCCCGACTTGACCGCCGCCTCCGCGAGGGCCGCCTTCTGATGCAGCTCGAGCGCCTCAGTCACTTTTCCCGCTTTGTAGAGGTTGTAGATATGCGAGATGGTCTTTGGGAAGATGTTGGCGAAGGCGGCGATGCAGCCCGCGGAGCCGACGCTCAGGCCTGCTAAAAGGAAGTCGGACTGGCCGCCGAAGACGGCGAATGTGTTTGTGTCGGGAGGGAAGGTGGCCGCGAGGCGGGTGATCTTGCCGACGGAGGCGCAGGTTAGTTTGACGCCGACGATGTTGGATGTCCCGTCGGGGGAGGAGGCAGCGGACTCGCGCACGACGGCGGTGATGGTGTCCGAGTCGATGTCGACGCCGTTGCAGACGGCGGGGAAGTTGTAGATGAGGACGGGCAGGGGCGCGGCGCGCGCGACGTCGGCGAAGAACCGCTTAACGACCGCCGGGGTGGTGGCTTTCCCGAAGTACGCGGGCGGCAGGACGAGCAGGTAGTTTGCGCCGGCTTGGGCGGCGTCGCGGGCCAGCTCGAGCGTCTGCCTGGTCGAGTGCGCGCCGACGCCCGCCATCAGGGGGAAGTCGGGCCCGACGGCCTCGCGCGCGGCGGCGATGAGCTGGCGCCGCTCCTCGCGCGTCAGCAGGAAGGCCTCGGCGTTGGTGCCCAGCACGACGAGCCCGGCCAGCCCCGTCCGCGACAGGTAGGCAAAGTACTTCTTCTGCGACTCCAGGTCGAGCGTGTCGGTCGCGGGGTCGAAGAAGGTCACCGCGGGGCACCACACGCCCGCGCGGGGGACGCGGGGCTGCGGGGAGACCGCGGGGTGCGACATGGTGATCGGTAGGTCAAGTCTCCATCTACAGGAAGGGATGTGGAGGAAGAAACAGATCTATCTACAGCAGGCAGACGCATGTATATAGCCCGGGCGGCTGCCGGCGCCGAAGGAAAAGAATCCGGCCTTGACGCCATCCGGAGATGCGCCGACCTCATGCATGCCGACGGCTCGATCTGATGCCGGCCGAGCAGACGTCCGTCGGCCCAGACGTGAACAGCGCGAGCTGGTCCGTCACCCGGGACAAGAAACCTTGATGGCAAGTTGAGCACAGAAATCCAGCTCTTAACTTCCTCGAGTAAACATTACTTTCCTCTGGGATGGAGCTGCAGCGTGGAAACCCTGCTGTCCACATTGCGCTGCGGTTCCATGCCGGTTCACGTTTTTGCTTTGCTCTGTAATGTACATGCATCCGAGTGGAGGAGCGGAAACATTTCATCGGAGAATACTGTATCATTGCAATCATGACATCTGGGCATACCAGGGTATGCAGGTAGAGTACAGTGACAATACAGTACACTTGGCAGGTACTGTCTGTGATCACCATCTGCATGCATGTTAGCCGCTTGTTCAACAGATCCGCTCGGGCTGACTTTACCCGAAATTCTCCGTGTGCAGCCAGACCCGGCGCGCAGTGTTCCTGCCGCTCAGGGCGCCGACCTGCGCAGCGGCCGCCGCGTTCCGGACGTCGAAAAGCATCGATGCTGGCCCGCAAGCTAGAGGGATTGTCAGCAGGCGCTGTCTGTCAACACGTAGCTGGATGAGCGTGCTTACCTGTAATCGCGAGCGGACGCGTGTCCTCCTCCGCCGCCGCCGCCTGGATCATGGCGGGCAGGTCCGGCCGCTTCCCCGTAGGGTAGACGGAGAGCCAGTCGTTGCCAGTGCTGACGTTCATCGATTTGTCGGGGTCTCCGGCATCATTCATACCGCCCGGCGTCTGATCCGGCTGTGTGATGTAGATAGAAACCCGCAGGAACCCAGGGAATGGCTGTGACAGAATACGGGAAACCGCATCCTGGAACCAAGTAATCGACTCTGCCATCGCGCGTTGTTAGCTACGGAAATGGACGCCGCAGAATATAGACAGATCGATTCTTACCCTGTTTCCGCACAGCCCACACGACCTGAACAGAAAGCACAGGCTCCGCAAAACCCTCCTCTCCCCCTTTGGCGAGGGCCTTTTCTTGAGGAACTCTGCGTGCAAGAGTCTCCAGGATAGGAAGAATTGTACCGCCTCCTGAGCCGCCCGCAATCACGAGGAACCGGTCGAAGCTTTCAAAAGCCGCGGCATCCATACCACCATATGGGCCGTCCAGGAGCACAGGCAGGGTCTCGCCGGGCGATGCTTTCGCAAACTCGTGCAAGCGCTTCGTGATGCCGCCGTGCGGGCGAACATAGAATACGAGCTCGTTCACACCAATGTTGTCCTTGCCTACACGAGGAAGCGAACAGATCGAAAAGGGGTGGGTTGTGAGGACGTGCGGCAGCCCCAGAGCGGTACTCATAAACCGCACGAACATGTGCTGGCCGGGTCCCCAGGTAATATGCGTGGGGATGCGCACTCGGACGATGCCATCCGCTTGGACCTCGAGAGTAGCACGGTGGTCGACTCCGTTCAACACGTACGTCTGGACTGCCGACGCGACCAGCGAGAGACCGTAGATGATGACCATCGCGATAAAGTAGTCCCTTGGAGCGTCAGTATCAGACCCGTTTTCATGATCACACGGTGATCGACATACCAGGAAGTCAACCTGAAATCGCAATGGATGAAAAAGAATACAAGGAACAGAGCGGCTGCCAGGTAGTGGAAGGCCTTGAAGGTCTCATAGAATCGGTTCCTGCGAGAAATCCTGTCAGCTTGCAGACTGGAAACTCAGGGAATCCGACCATGCTAACCTGATGGGTCCAATGGACATGAAAGTAAGCCATGCTTGCGGGATGAGGGCGGCAACGCCGGTCCAATAGACGACGTCTGTGTTCCACTCCTCAACCATGTCACTGTCGAAGTCAGACATTGACCTCATGACTCAGATGAAGGGGTAGAGCTCACCCCTTGTCTATATGGTAGACGATGAAAGGGAATGTGTGGATGAGGGCGAGAACAAACATCAGCCAGGCCGACCACCGATGGAATACCTGCAGTCGCTCGTGCGATATGCCCGTCACAACGGTGATCCAGTTCCACTTTGCGGCCGACGCCCTTTACGTTGGTCAGCACAGCACCACCAGCTGTAGAGGTCCAAAGAGAGAGCATACACTGTAAACGGCATCAACGCCAGAGCCATCCAGCCTGAGCGAGTCGCAATGGGCGGGGAGCTGCCATACTTGGCGTCGGACGGCCAGTAGTAAGGCTTCGGGCCCAGAGTCAGTCCTGGTCACGTCAGTTCACCGTTCTGTATCCTGGACGGGCAGATAACACACCTGCAAAATACACCCAGGCGGCGCAGCCAAGGAGAATGACCCCCAGCGCGGGCGAGTACCATCCGATCTGCGGAATCGCAAACACACGGTAGGAGAAGTACCGGGCCACGGCCAATGGCAGATCCACCAGCTTGTTGGCTACGGCTGTCCTCCAGCTCCTCATCCGCGGCCACAGATAGAAGAGCTTGAAGAGACGGACCAAGGTGAAGAGCCAGATGAGCACGACGACGAAATACACGGTCGCATGGGCATAAACCCAATCAGCCTGGTACCTGTTTGCCAGCGCAAGTCACCGTGAGCCATCTGCCTGCCGACCAACGGAGCGAGGGTCGAGCATACCAGTATCTCCATTTATAGGACCTATATGCGCACTGCTCAGGCGTGAGCTTGCACATGTCCATGCGGGACGAGTGCAGCATCACCGGCTGATCAAGACCGGGCAGCCCCATTGCGGCGGTAGCGGAAACTCCCCTGCGTTGACTCGTCTGCGTTCTGCTGTCCTCACAGTCTGCAGCTTTCCGTCCTCATGCAGGAACCGATGAAGTGGACAACATCAAACAGGTTCGAAGGAAATCTGAGGAAAGGAAGTGTTGAGAGAAGGACAAGGTCTCGACGGGACCGGCAAGGTTTTAGAATACAAGCATCACGTCAGAGGGAGTGGGCACAGAAGCCAAGGTTTTCTTTTCTAAACGAGGAGAGGAAAAGGAAGGACCCGAGAAAAGAAATGAGAGCATATCGGCTCATTCTGCCTCTCGAGAAACCGCCCACCAGTATGGGTCGCTTCGCAACGCAAACATCCCCACGGCGGCTGCTCCCTAGACACGGGTCACACAAGAGTCACACACAGTCTAGTATCTTCGTGCCTACAAGAGTTAAGGTATATCGGGACCATATCTTCGTTTCCGGGCAGCTATTCGAAGAAAAATCCCCCGATTCGAGACTCGCGTGACAGCGGGGATGTAGCAAGACATCTTGAGCAAAGTGACGGTCCGTGGGCTCCGCCTGGGGATGGTTTCCGCGCGAGCCAGACCTTGCGCGGGTTTGCGCGCATTATGAGGGGGTTTCCGCCGGCGGACCGGGCTGCCATTGGCGGGAGATCGACCATGGCGCTCCGCTCGGGGCTAGATCGATAAGGAGAAGCGTCATGATTCATGCCAGCATGTGGTCTGTGGTCTTGGCTGCTGACGGGCACCGGCACGCTCCGTCTGACAGGCCACAGAGCGTCTCGGGAATAATAATATCAGCCTGCCATGGGCTGACAGGGCTTCTTTTTCTCTGTACCAGAGATCGGGGTGAGAACGTGGGTGTGGAGCCCAGGGCTGACCAAGCAGACTAAGCAGGGATGCGGCATGCAGCTGGACGGGCCGCGCAACGTGTTCTGCATGTGGTACCTTCTCCCGGCAGAATAGAGGAACCTTGGATAAAGAGAAACATTAGGTGATGGCATGGAGATGGAGTCATTGGCACCGGCATTGGCTGTTCTCCGCTCTCGTCCTCAGACATGCCCCTGCCTTTAGGCAAACAGCTGCTACCAACATACCACGAGTTCATCCCGAGTCCCTGCACCGGTGCAGTCTGACAGGATAACCAAAAGGGAGCCACATGGAGTCGAGGGCTGGAGACTACTAGTGAATGGTGATGGAGAGGAACTTTTCCGGAAAAAAAAGACTCTCCTTATCATATCGTCAAAGGTTCATGGATAATGGAAATCCACAATGCAACTCTCCAAGATATATGAAAATCACAACTCCTATCAGAAGTTATCAGACAGCTCATACCAGTGCATGACTGCAACTGATGGCCTTGGCCTCTTCTGGCAGTCGAACGGTATTTTCGGCCAACAGAAGTCCACTTGCATGGCCCTCCGCCTCGATGACTCTTCTAACGACATCAGCAGAAAAGAAAAGAAACCGTTGTCGTATCACACTCGCACATGATCTGCAATGTACTGCATAGTAAAGACGGCCGCCGGTCCTCCGGTGCCTGTCTATTATAAGTACTGTACTACCTTATTCCTTACCTGATATACGACACTGGGGTTGGCATCACAGAACAAGGTAGGAGAGACAATCTTTGTTTGTGTAGCTTTCCACGTGGCAGAACGAAAAGGGGTATGAGGCAATATATAATAATAATCTTGCGAGACGGAGGAAGACAAAGGCTCACGCTCAAGCGAGATGAGGTCTACCAGTAAAGCACTGCACTTGGCTATCGTCTCAATCAGATATAACAACACACTACACAGAAATATCAACAATAACCCCATCGTCTCTCTCCAGACCACCTAATTGGCAAAGAAAACAAACATCAAGTTGGATATCAGACGTATGACTCGGCCCGGCCCGGCTACCTAGCCCTAAGCCCCAAGCCCTAGGGCTAGGGCTAGGGCTAGCGCCTTTGAACCCTCCCCCGGCCATAACAACATCCCCTCGCGTGCCTAGCTGGTCAGTCCACTTCCTTCCTTCACACGACAATGTATCATGGCATTACATTGGATTAGATTCCATATTGATAGGAAATGAGAAGTGAAGGGACATCTTGGACCTGACGGGTGTTCATCTAGAAGTGTCCCAAGCCCATTAATCCTACACTTTAGTACAGCAGAAACAAGATAGGGAGCGTGTGAAGTCTCTGACTCTTCACGAGAAGAGAAAGAAATGGACTTCCTTCTATATCCATGTACCCATCGAGTCGAGTTTCAGTATTTACGTTTAGTCATATCATATCGTACTGTGCAACCTGCTTGTGTCGAAAGCTACGTACTGTACTGTGCGTATGTGCGCAGTGGAATTAACTTTCAAGAGCCACAATGAAAAAGTGAATCTCCAATATCGCGATGTTATTAGTCGAGTTATTTTTTTATATTAGATCTGTACCATCTCAGGTCGTCGACTAAACTTGGACTTCATGACATGATTAGATATAACCTACATCCTAAGTTTAAATGAATGTCAAAAATAACAATGACTCACTCTCTGTCATTTTCTCTCGCGATCCCAGAAAAGAAGAGAAAAAAAGAAAGGGAAGGAGAAAGAAAAGCGCGGTACGCGCTGTCGGGCTATATATGGGCTATGCTATGCGGACACAGAAAACGCGAAGGTCCATTCTACTATACCGCGTTGGTATAGACCATGCCGTAGAGGGGAGAAAGTCTGCGGTCTAGTTTAGTACATTTAGCGCAGAAGGACTTGTGTTTATTTGCTATGGGGTCGGCGAAGTTGGGATGAGATGAGAGGTATCGGGTCGAGTTCCAGAGTTCCAGTATAGGTCCAGTACTGTGCTAGGCGACTAAACTCATCGGATGGAAAGCTAACTACGCAGTGGAATTGAGTTGAATTATAAGCTGGAGACGGCGGAGAACCTACGCCTTGACACTGAGAGTTGGGTATATGTCTATACCATGCGAAACCAGCTGGACTTGGAGCCCGGATCAGTTCCATCACCGCATAGCATGAAAACAGCTGTCGCGAGTGTAGGCACCCAGGGCAGGGCACAGTGCTCCCGAGTCCAATGACGGCGAAGCCCGTTACGAAGGATAGGGATGTATGTCAGATGAGATGACTCCTCCAGCAGTACCCTGCTGAGGAGACTATAGGCTTCTGAAGACTCGTTGTGCGTAAATGATCTGTGGCCAGATCAGCAACATAGCATGGGGAGTCTGAGTATGTAGACAGTTGATATTGTGACTGATGGAGCTGTGAATCGCTGAACAAGCGTATCTGGCTTTCTGAGTGGACTGGGATCGTGCTCGTAGGCTTTAAAGGTTTGATGATGGTAATAAGGGTCTGATATTACGTATTAGAGTTCGAATATAGGGCTAAATCTGAGTTATACCACTATTGTCGTCGGAAAAGAAGGAGATATACAGAGGGTCTCGAAGGAATATCAGCAGAAAAGGTGGAGAGAGGGAACAAATTAATGAAGGAAACCAAGGTTAGTCTAGCCTCCAGCATTCTCTACAGAGATCAGTATCAGCAGATGATATCAGGGTCAAGCTCAAGAGCTCAGCTATCTGCATGAGCAATAGCAATTCTCACCTGGCAACGCGAACACTTTGCTCAAGTGAGGGATTCCAGCGGCAGCCCGGATCAATTCAACCCAAGTGCTGCCTACCCGTCCCTTTGTTTATGTGCTGGTTGCGCGCTAGCGCGTTGTTGTCTCTTCAGCATCGCAACCATCCTCACCCGTTCACTAACCCTCACTCTGGGATGAACACACCACCGACCGGCCTGGATCGCACCTCTGTTTAGCACCAAGATCTGCAAGTTCTTTCTTCAGGTTTGGTGCAGCTCACGCTGTCTGACACACGCAAGGTAACTATATGGGGTTATAGTCAGTTTCACGCACGATGTCGTCGCTGACCTCATCGCTTAGTCGTCAGGATGGCACACGCGGCTGGAGGCTCAAGGAGGGGCCCCATCACCACGCACGCAATGATGGAAGAGATCCTCTGTAATCCGAGGTTCGACATCCCGTACTTCGGGCATGAGCCTCTTGACCCTCTGCTTTATCCCGGCAGTAAGTTCACCGTCCACCCATGGCATAACACAGCACACAGTCACCGGGTGGAAAGGCGAATAACCACAGGCCCTGGACGTTCTGCCACCTCGAGGCTTAAAGAAACACTGACGCGTCTCCCAGAGATTGGAAAGCCGATTGCACCAGTCCCCGAATACCCGGACCTCGAGTCGATCGCTAACAGGGCTCTCTCCGAGTCCTCTGCTGAACCGGAGTCTGTGTCTGAGGAAGAACGCCAGATCGAGGCGGTAAGTAGTTCAGAGCATCTGACATCGCTGAATTGCTTAGTGACCGTGGAAATCTTCAGAACATAAACATCTCGTTGAACAGACAGGCAGGCCCGGCTGCTGGTCCGACCGCCCCAGAGCAGTCGAACGAACCGAGTGCCCGTCCCAGCAAGCGGACCAAGGTCGAGGGATTCCGTCCTGCGGTTTCCAAGAAAGTCGTGGCTGATATGGACTCGGACGACGAACTGCTCTGGAATCTCAAGCTTGCCAAGTGGACGGAAAAAGAGATCCACGCGCGTTTCATCGCCGAGGGCCGCATCGGCTACTGTCAGAAGACCATCGGTACGCGTTTCTGCCGCATGAAGAAGGTGATGACTAGCCACACCGACAAGCTCCTCGAGGAGGGGAAAGATGACTGGCACGAGGGTGATGTGAGTATCTGGCCCTCACCCCTGTATCTCTTCTGCTTTTTTCTCTCCAATTAATCAAACGACACAAGTTCCGGCTCTGACTCCGCAACAGGACGCTGCACTCTTCAAAGCCGTCCAGAAGGCAGACGAGCAAATCAACAAGATTCTGCAGCAGATCGAGAAGAAAAAGTGGCAGCTCGTTGCGGAACACGTCAAGGAAATGAAGCCCGTCACCAACTACTCTGGCAAGGCCTGTCGCCAGCGTTGGGAAGCTCACATGCAGGGAAGTGCCAGTGTTCCCCTCGAGCGTCGTGAGAACCCTGACGAGCAGACCCTCCGCATGATCAAGGCTCGCCAGGAGCAGGAGGCCAGGATCCGCGAGCTCGAGCTTACGCCTCGGTGAATGTCCAGACACAACCAGATACTCTGCTCTCAGTCAACGCTCCTCCAACACATCACACGTCTGCAATTGTCAACCGCTATGAATCCACGTTTTGTCATCGTCTATCGTCCCCGAAATTTGGAACATTGGAGAAAAGCAGAAAAAACTGTAAAATGAGAAAACCACAAAAAATTGGTGCTGGATATGGGATCTGCGATTTGGGGGGGGGGGTTTGGAGAAACGGGAATATGTGGCTTTTTTATCATTGTCGGCCGTAATCGCTGCGGCGATTCCATTGGTAGCCTTAAGAGACCATGAGAGCAGAGAATGCAGACGTTGATCAGCCCATCCTTGTCGCTAAGACCGGCCAGACCCATGCCTCTACTGTTTGATCGTAGTTACACCAGCGGGTGTGTGCAGAAGGTTGTAGTCGTACTCCTCCGGGCGTGTCCACGACGCCTGCAGCAGGCTGCAACATGGGCTGCGATGCCTCCAGGCCTATCGGCGCTGCTCCCCCCGAATCACATGATACCCCGCGAGTAGATACTTATCAGTCTGCATCCCCTCCCCTTCTGCTTCCTCTCCTCACGCTTCGCAGAGTCGGCAAGTGTACGGCGCGCGAGGGTCTCAACCCAAGATTCCCGTGCGCAGAGTCTCTTCCAGGTCTGGGTCTTCCTCTCTGTCTGGTTCCTCGTTCGAGGCCTACGACCGCCAGCAGAGTGATCTGGAGAGGCTTCCAGGGCTCCTGCATGCTACGTGCGTGGTCAAGCAGCGTCACTTTTCCCGGAACCCCCGTACACTCCTTTAAATAAACCCATAGGTTCTTCCGCCGCTCGTTTTGCCTTCACATTTCCATTCCGCTCGTTGGTCTTCGACAATTGTTTTCCATCTCGACTTCGACGGGATGTTCAAGCGCTCTTTTGCTTCAAAGGATCGGGCGGGCAAGACCGTCAAGCCGACCAAGAAGACCTACCGCGAGCGTGCGAAGGTGAGGATGCAGGAAAAGCTGGACAGCCCGCCGCTGGGGAGGTGAATTACCTTTTCGACTTTTACGATCGATATCAAAAGACCACAGGCTGACCGATCTATTCGACAGCCCTCTCACCAGCCCCATAGTCACCATGGTTGTGGGTCGTGAGCAGCGTCTTTTCGCTGCTCACGAGGATGTTCTGTCCCGTTCCCCCTTCTTTCATGCTGCGTTCAAGGGCCAGTTCCTGGAGGCCAGCACGAAGCAGGTGGTCCTGCCTGACGAGTTGGTCTTCCATGTTCTTGGTAGTCATGACCGCCTGGCTGACGACATACCAGAGAACCTGAGACCCTGTCCTGTGTCCTCGAGTTCCTCTACAAGGGCGACTATTACCCCCGCTTGTTGCACAATAAGCGCCGAAACTCTTGGGAGCTCGAGGGCGCCCAGGATCCACTTAAAACCGGTGGCCATGGATCCAGCGAAGCCATAATGTTTCACTCTGGCGTCGGCGACGAACTCCTTCGGGACACCGTCATCTACTGCGCTGCTGAGAAGTACGGCCTGGAGGAGCTCAAGCGCCTCGCTCTCCGGAAGCAGGGCCTTCAGAGTGGAATCCCCGTCGATGTGATCTTACGATCCGCTCGGTATGCGTACGACAACACGCCAGAAACGGAGTCGCGGATCCGCGCTCATTACCTAGCTCTGATCATCAGAAGTCGCAGGACTTTCAAGAGGAGCGGAACCATGCAGATGGAGATGGAGATCGGTGGCAAATTGTTTTTCGATCTGTTCGTAGCGATGTGCAACCACATGGATGATATCCTGGAGATCAGGTAGGGTCCCATATTTTCTTGGTTTTTATGTTGACCTACTCGTAAACTTCACGTCACACCGGGCGCTTACTATTCTTGCGTTGAGTAGCAAAAACCGGTCACCCAGAGTCATCTAAATAGTTGCAGCGAAGCTCGACCGATCGAGCGGCTCGGAGCTCTAATCGGAACAGGGAGTATCTAAACCAGAATGGCAGGATGATAGCGAATTCACCGATCTAAGTTGCTTTTGCAGCGAACCATACTTCTCTTCTCTCGAGGTTGGCCGCCACTTTCGGTTTAGGGAAACCCCTCCTATTCTTTTTAATATATAACCCCTGGCGTCTAGCAATTTGCCTACTCCTGTTTACCGGAGTCCTCAGAGAGGACTACAGTCCAAGTCTGCGACGTCTCTCGCAACATTTGCTTTTGGTTTTTTTTGAATCGTCGACATTTGCGACATGGATTCCGCCTTCCGCGCGCCTTGACGTGGGGGTGTCTATTTGTAGATACTTCCCGGCTGCGAGAACCTCGTGATGATCTAAGATAGCAGTGGGAATTGAGAGATTCGGCCACCTCACTTCTGTCCTTTCTCTTCTCCTATATATACCATCTCAAGGCGTGTGTAGACTTCTATCCTAGTTCACTTGGCCGTCACCGCGTTAAGGACTGCCTCATCATTACAGTTTTATCGGAACCCACTCTCTCTCAAGCAGCATATATTTCCATAACCATTTGCACTTTCTGTTGCCGTTACCTTATCACCACATTCGCCTCTCCATAACTTATTGTAGGGTGACCACAAACCTCAATACCTGTTGCCGGACGAAATATTAGTTTTTCCCTAAGGCATACAGGTACTTGCAACTACTACCACCTCCCTTCATCGCCCTATTAGCCTCTTTCAGTCGTCCGACAAGCTGGGGGCCAAGCTATCCAGTACAGTGAATAAAACTTAATGAGCCTAATCCGCCTTTTCGTCCCATTGGAACTTCAATTTGATCCAATTTGCTACATACGAGAAAACCTTTCGTAGCCGAAGAAGTTTATTCTTCTCTGAGACATATCCTCTATGGAAACGATTAACTTTTGTCCTTTTTCTGCTCGATCAACTCTGCCAGAATTTGTGAGCGCTGTCATCTTATTCTCGCATCCCGTTTTCAATCCAATATCAATACAGCATCCCTACTTATACCTCATTTAGTGGGATCTTGGCCTAAAGGATATTCATACACAATGACCCCTAGAATCACAAAGGAGCTCAGGCCCATTGACCGTTCCCAGGACCTCCAGCCGGGAGATAGCTTCATCGTGTACTACAAAAACGCCGAAATTGGGTCAAGAAAGGATCTCTGGCTCGGGATCATATGCCCCGAATCCTTGATGCCTAACATTCTCCGCAAGAAGCCTCACAAAAACTCCAAACCGGAGACCGGGAACCTGTGGAAGAACGCGCCCATGCCGTATATCTCCCTTGAAAGAACACCTAGTGAGTGACATTGGAGATTAACCTTTTATGCTCACGTTTCTAACATGATACAGCCAATGGCTGGAGAAGAAGAACTTGTTCCAGGTCGAGGCATCGCCGCCCAGCCTTCTCGCATGTGACATTCGTACAGACTCGAAGCTCTTCCTCAGCCTCCACAAGCTGGCCAGGAAGAACCCAAAGCCCGACTTCTGGTTCCGGATGGCGGCTGAGGAGCGTAAAGTCAAGGGGATTCTGGGCAGGACGCCTAGCCTGGTGCTACCCCCGAAGAGAAACGTTGAGTCGAACGGGAAGATCGCCGATACTCTTGCCAAGGATTTCCAAAAAAAACGACCGTTAAACTCCATGATTGATAGATACGGTTGTCTCCCTGCACAAAAGAAACCGCAGCTTGAAGGAAATCTTCCAGACTTATTCCCTGAGGCACACGGCTCTGATCCCCCTACTCCCGTCGTGAATGCGACGCGGCTTGGAAGCCCTCCTGACTCGGACTCCGAGGCGTCCAGCTCTAACCCCTCAACTCCCGTAATGAATGCGACTACTGGCGGTGAACTGGTAGCAAGAGCCCCTTCCTTCCACTTTAGCATTCCAGTTAGCACTCGCTCTCTCGAGAACCTCTCCTGAGAGACGTTTGGCTGAGAAGCCCATGCCCAAGGCACGTTGTGTGTACAGGTCCGTGGCCACACAAACTACATTTGAACCTATTCGCAGGTCAGTACGACCTCCTGTTAAAGTAAATAAATAAAAAAAGAAAATCCCGTGCTAACGTGATTAAATAGTAGCCTTTCTGGAGATGCCCTTGTCGACATCTACATCGGGTCTGGCACCGACCAGGGTGTCTTTCAGCTGACCCGACGGATTATCTCAAAGTGTTCATTCCTCAAGTACTACCTCGTCGACGGGGACCATCCCTTCATCTTCCATCCCGACCTTTACGGAGAACCTGGCGAAGGATCCGGGGCGATATCTCCGGGCTGATGAGCTGATAGTAGCTCGTGAGTGTGGTGGCACTTCTGCGTAAGTAGATTAGTCCCGTCTACAGTACAGTCAGACGGAATTGGGGAGGGAGGAAGATGAAGAAGTTCGGATTTGATTCTTGATGATATGATGATCTTTTGGCTTTGATTCATTCAAGTTGGTTTTGTGGTTATTTGGCGCGGATCAAGTTGAATGAAGGACATTCTCCCGCAACTGAAACTTCTCTGGCTAGGTACCTAGTTTTTTATAATCTCCACTCTGGTTAAGTCATTTTTTTCACCTTAGTCTTGAGAGGATATGTAGATTTTAAAACATGCTGAAATTGAAGCAGTGTTTATGCACGCGGAGAATTAGTAGCATAGATCTGTACATGTACTGTACATACAGGTAAAATGGACATTCAAAAATCCATGCTCGAGGATTCACATTAGCTTCATTAACAATAATATATCCCTACCATAGTCTATTTTTTTCATTGAGGCTGATTATCTCAAGCTGTTTATTTATTTAGTGTCTCGTTGCGGCGGCGGGAGATCGACTCTAGCCTGCGGAACGGAAGCGAACCACATGGGAGCTTGGCTTCAAGGAGGACACCTCTCCACATCTATCTAATCTCAACTTCAGAGCTCCCTGTTAGCAGCAACCACAACCACCAGGGCCTCTCGTGCGCATGACGCCCTGGGACTGTTTTCTTTAAATCTCTAACTTTATCTACCAATGCGCACTATTTTCTAAGAACCTCCTCCGAAACCAATACCATAACGATCCGATCCGATCGAGACCGCAGCCCAGCTCAACCACTTAGCCAGACAGACAGACCGAACTGACCGCCCACCATGCTCCCCTTCCTCTCCGGCTCCAGCCTCTCCAACACGCGCCAGTCCCTGACGCAGGTGCTCAACTTCGCGCTGGTCCTCTCGACCGCGTTCATGCTGTGGAAGGCGCTGTCGGTGGTGACGGCGTCGTCGTCACCCATCGTCGTCGTGCTCTCGGGGTCGATGGAGCCGGCGTTCCAGCGGGGCGATCTGCTGTTCCTGTGGAATCGGAGCCCGCGGGCCGAGGTGGGCGAGATCGTGGTGTATAATGTGAAAGGGAAGGAGGTGCCGATTGTACATCGGGTTGTGAGGACGTTTCCGGATGATGAGCAGCAGGAGGGGGGGCAGGGTGATGTGTAAGTGGACCTTTTACATTGCTTTTTCATATCTTTGGGTTGGGGATGGAGGATGTTCTCCATGCTGTTGAATGCTTCTACGTTTCTAGATATTTCCCTAACGTTACTCTCTACCTAGGACTACCACCCCCTCCCACAAACTTCTCACCAAGGGCGACAACAACATCGCCGACGACACGGAGCTCTACGCGCGCGGCCAGGATTACCTCGACCGCAAGGAGGACCTCATCGGCAGCGTGCGGGGGTACATCCCCGCGGTGGGATACGTCACGATCATGCTGAGCGAGCACCCGTGGCTGAAGACGGTGCTGCTGGGGATCATGGGGTTAATGGTGATGCTACAGAGGGAATGAAATGGATAAACGTCGGCTAAGAGAAGAGGGAGATTGGCGGTGGGATTTGTGTGATGTAATGATACCAATTGAGTACCCTTTTGTCTACTATCTGTTGGGTTTGGTTTGAATTCAGGATATGGTTGTAACGTACTGCTTGTGCAGATGCCGCATTGTGGTTAGCAGTCTACTGTATATGGCGTGGTTGCATCGTGTAGACACCAGGTGTCTTAATATCTTGTAAGGGACATCGTCGAACAGCTGTTCTCTTGTCGATAAAAATAACAGCAGGCAAGGTGGCCGGGGCCGCTGACTTGAGCTGGCGTCGCGACGGCGCCGAGACGCGGGGAGCGCCGCCAAGGTCCGCTCATCACCAGGCGTCGGTGATTGTCGGAGTCACCCTGCTCTGTTCTGTCTCGAGCACATCAAGCAGATATAAAGAAGGCCGGTTTCTTCTCTATATCGTTACGAGCATCTCACCGTCGTCTCCCTTCGATCCACGTCTTCCCGAGCATCCCTCGATCTCATCTCCGCCGGCGGATCCTTTTCCAAGCCCCTTCGACGTTTCATCTCACCCCGCGATCACCCCTCCTTCTCCGACACCCTGATCTCCAGACTCTCACAACGCACGTGATGGGCAGTAACAAGAGGATAGCAAAGGTATGTGTACCGTATGTGCCGCTCGCGTCCCATAAATCAGGCTAATGCTCTCTACGAACAGGAGCTCTCCGAGCTCGTCGAGTCTCCCCCGCCGGGCATCACAGTCGAGCTTGCCGACGAGTCGGACCTGTATAACTGGAAAGTCTACATGAAGGGGCCAGAGGGATCGCCGTACCAGGTACGGTGCCCCTATCCAAAGCTCCCTACCTGGTCACAGTAACCAGACAGGACGATCCGCTGACTACGGCCTGCGCAGGGCGGCACGTTCCTCATCAAGCTCAGCCTCCCCTCCGCCTACCCCTTCAAACCGCCCACCATCTCCTTCGCGACCAAGATCTACCACCCCAACGTCTCCAACGACGACAAGGGCAGCATGTGTCTGGGAATGCTCAAGTCGGACGAGTGGAAGCCCAGCTCGCGCATCGCGGCCGTGCTCGAGTTCGCGCGGCAGCTGCTGGCGGAGCCCATGCCGGACGACGCGGTCGAGGGCCGCATCGCGGAGCAATACAAGAACGACCGGAAGAAGTACGAGGAGATCGCTCGGGATTGGACGAGGCGGTATGCGAGTGGGAATAATGGGAAGGAGGGGAAATAATCGAGATAATCAGGCATTTAAGCGGGGAGATGGTGATGTTATTTTGATACAATGGTTGTGCCTAACATTCGCATTTTCAATTCTCACTGGTCGGGTAGGTAGGTGTCGGTGGGGAGGAATGGGAAAAGAAGGCAATATCCCAGTGGACAAACCGATATTCTATCCGGCTGTGGGAGAGGATATGATCCCAGTGGACACGGCCTGCTGATACCAGAACAGGGCAGACCAGATTGGAGGTCTCCGAGATACTCCTAGAAAGTCAGTCACAGGTCTCTGGCTATGCATATTCATTCATGTGCCATGTCTCTTTTTTCTTCCAGGGAGGCAAGGTACCTTAAGAGGAAAAGAGTGCTCTTGATCACAATTCTAATTCTATCATATCCATTTCGTGAAACTGACCTTGCTCGCATTCGATCTGTATAGTCGTCTTCATGCGATATGTAACTGAAATCCTTCGGAGTTGCCAGTAAATGTGCTCGCTGTGTGGTAGAATCCTGCTCAATCCGAGAAGAATTGTCCTTCGCGCAAGGCGATGGGATCGGAGGATGCAGGTCTCCTTATCAATTATCCACTGCTTCCCTTTCCGCATGTTCTTCCCATTGCTGCCCCATTCATTCACTCCTTGTCCCCCATCTGCCCATTATATATCCCACCTCCCCCTTTTCTCTCCTCTCTTCTCCAAAACTCATCATACCGGCGGCCCCCCGCGCCGTCCTCTACCCCCTGCGGGCAGCTTGGTCCACCGGGCCAGCTATTCATATCATTTTTATTTACTTCCTTTTCCTCATTCGCGGTTCAAAATCCCTTAACCGTGGCGAAATCTCTCGGAAATCCCGGAAGTCAAAGAAGCAGGCTTCCTGAAATCCTCTAGCTGAAGCTGAGGTTGAAAACCCAGCAAATACCTGAGGTAAGGATACGTTCACATTCTAGATGGTGCCCGTTATCAGCCATGAGTGCGTCGCTTTCAAACCTGATGAAGATTTCAGAGAAGTCGCGACATCCGCAATGAATCAAGCAACGTCGTCTGCGAAGTTCGCGGAAACGTGAGATGGGCGTGCCTTCGGAAATGACTCCGGACTCAGCGTCCTCCAAAAGCTCGATAGCCTACGGGCCCAGGTCGACAAGCTCAAAACGGGAAATTGGCAGCTCACATCCATAGTCGGAGACCTGACACGGAACAGCGACCGATACATCGAGGTGAGAAGTCATACCATCGACGTGTTCCGACGGGACGTTCTAAGGCGAAAGATAAAGAAAAGGATGGTACTGCTGTGAGCATGATTGCTAATTCCTATCCTAGATACTAGGCAGTCATGGACATTCGCGCCTGCTATTATTGTCATTGATGATGTCCGCCGCCGTTCTGCACAGATTCTAGCCAAAAGCTTGCCCTCGAGAAGGCAATTAGAGCTCGCTTCCGCACGTGGGGGACCTCTTTCTAGCTGGATGTCAAAGGCTAAGGCAGTCAAGGGTCAGAAGGTTCTCATGGCGTGAGGCACCGGGGCGGGCTCTTGGAATGGTTATTATAAGACCTTCCTCAAGATCCCACAAGTCAGGCACGAAATCCTGTGCGATTAGATGCATCAATGTGACCTTCAAACGTCTCTCGACCAACACCGCGATCCGAAATAGACCGGCCAAGCCTAGCAGAGCAGTGTCTGGAGGCAGTATGCTGCTATCTAGGGCCACCTTTAGGACAGGTATCCTGGATTTCGCTCATCTGTCTTCAACAGCTGTAACAACAAGACACAACTTCGATAGCAGTCTATGCTTACACAAACCTAGGATAATACAGATTACTTGTTATTCTTGCCCAAGTTCTGCCTTCTCCAAGGCGCGACAGTCACGGAAAATAATCCTTGGCCCCTATGGGCTCTTCGAACACGACTTGAGGCCGATGTCCCGTCTCCTCTCCCTTGCCAGCCGGCTTCTTACCTTCCCCAAGGGCCCTGAGCCACCTGGCATCAGCGGGGTATTTGAGCATCTTGTCCCTGTTGCCCACCATCCGGAGCGAACCCAGCCATTTCAGACGCTCGAGCTCTTCGATGCCCAAGAGTGCCCCTGGGAGTCTGCCATCATCGTCGTCTTCTTCGTAAGCCTTCCAGCCCAGGATCTCAGCCTCGACCACCATGCCCAGCACAACGATTTCGATAACCTCCATCCTCTTACACTTGACCAGCTCGTCCACTAAACAATCCATTCTCCACAAGCCGAAATCCTCCTCGGAGGACCCCAGCAAGCAGCCGGATCTGAGATTGATATCGTCACCCTAAGGCTAGTACTTCATTATTCGTGATCGATCGTCATGGATGCCCAACATCGCAACGGGCTACTTTAGTTGGGCAGCACTGAAGGATAATTACTTAGAGAGGGAGCGGTGTGAGCAGAGTCGCAGGATGAGATGTATTCTCAAACAAATTGGCCCAGAAAAAAATGATGAGGATAATTACTGCTTCTTCCACTGATAATTTATGACACTCTCTTCCTGCAGGCAATTAATGATTCTGCGTCCCTGGCATGGCTGCTAACGACGCGGTTCCCCCTTACTTATTGTAAACCCCATTTCGTATCTGTTAGCCTTTGGATAAAATGTTATTTTAGAAATTATTGAGTAGTGTACTGGCCGCTAAGGAAAGAGTGCAAAATGGAATTCGCTTGGAGACTCGTGCCGTAGAGAACGAAAGAGTGTCCACCGCTGAGGATGAGGATCGTGGGAACCTTGGCAGCCACGACGCTATCCAGGAGCTGCTGCAGAAGACCAGGAAGGCCAACGTCGGCGTGACTGAAAAACTCCATCCGTTCTTTTGTCGAAAGCGTTCGTCATCTTGAGAGCTACCGATGCGCAATTCGTATGGCACATGGTAGGACCGACCCTCGGCTGTGTCGTCCACCATCCTACTAACCTTCTGCGGCGAAGACCTTGGCGATGATTTTGCGGCACTGCGGATGATATATCGAAGATGTGTGTGTATATCTCGCTCTCCGAAAGCCCATCGGTGCTTCCCCACTCCTGGCAGTCCCATTGCGTGTACTGAATCAAATCAGTGGACGCAATATAGAATATGAAACAATTTTTCAGGTCTAAATCAAAACTAAGGGCGGAAACAAAGAAGAACAAAATATTGAAAGGGAATCTTACCCGGGAATCGTTGTCTATTCGTAGAAAGTCGAATCTGAACCCGTCTGAGAAGCAGCCATACACGATGCAGTTCTTCTTCTGAAGGCGTTTTCTTATGTCATGTACCATGTCATCACATTTGCCTTGTAAAATGCGACACTCCTTCCTGAACTCCACTTTGAGAGACAGGTAATTCTCCAGTGTTAAAGAAACTGGTTTGTTTGGAAGACTAGGGGTTGAAGGCCTTTCGAGTGGCTGACTAGACGCCAACAGGTCCTGCTCAGCCTTGACGCAATCAATTGAAATGGCGTCCAGTCTGAGGCGATGGATCGCAGCCTATAACACCGGAAATCTCGGCTAGTCGCTCCACTAAAATCTGTTAGGTCAAGGAAGGAGAAAAGGAAAAGTGGATTGTCTAAGAAGGGACATCGAAGCAATAAAAGGGAAAATGGAGCAATAGACTTACTGAGGCTCTCCGGCACCTGGATTAGCTCCTCAGTGGTCAACCGCCAGATGCCTGTAGCGAGCGTCTTTGGTGAGCTGGAAAAATTTCTCAACATCGTGTAGGACATGGAACTAGCAGCCAAAGGCAGTGGCTGCTCGAATCTCTCAAGAAAAGCCTCAGGGTGGCGTTCCTCAAAATTTCTGGGGTCCTTTCGTCCATTTTTGAAGAACTCTCTGGTCGCCTGGATAAACCTCTTCAGCGAATCTGGCATTTTGTCTGACGCGTAGAGTGAAGTGCAGAGAGGCAGTGTAGGAAAAAAAAAAAAGACGGTGGTAATCCATGGATATAACTTGAATCTCCATGCTGTAATAAGACAGATTAGGCCGTACTTTGCTGTGCTAGACCGGATATGATAGCTCCCCTTCTTCACCTGGGCAGGTGCCCGCCTGCTAAATAGTAGATAATAGCAAATAGAATCTTTAGAGAGTCACTGTCAACAAGACCCTGAGTGCAAGGGTTGGCGTCAAGCAAGAGAAGGAGAAAAGATAATCTGAAAGCCGAGCATGTCAGCGACATGACACAGCATGTCAGTGACAAGATACAACATGTTGGCAACATGATATAGCATGTTGATGACAGGATATTGCAGGGCGCTGACCTGAAGGGGCATGGCAATGACATGATGGGATTAGAGATAAATAGGACCATCTACCCTGGCATGTATCTAGTCTACCGCGTCTTATTCTCATACAGATCTTAGGATCTATAGGGAATCAACTAGTTCTTCTGTGGCTCCTACCTACTTCACTCACATTAAGAAGCCTTTTATCAACTCTTAATCAGTTGATACCCCTGTACTTTGACAGTCACCGTGGCAATGGTAATGCGAACCTCACGGATCATAGATGGAAGAGCTTGCACATGTAGACCTGTCTTGGTCAGTACGGAAATGAAATAGATAGCAAGACCCAATGCATCCAACATGCCACGTTCTCATCACGAATCGCGGTGGCTACTTGCTCATAAAGAGGCAAATTCCAGGAAGATTCCATTGATAACGTCGCAGGGAACAGAGTGCCTCCACTCAAGAAGATACCATTGACAGAGTTCGTGAGGGTAGTGTATGGAATACCAAGCCGGGACGAATTGATCTGCTGTGCGCGGATCCTATTGGCAATGGGGAGGACCTCCTGCGCGCGATTAAAAACACTTCCAAACCCTGCACTTTTCGTTGTAATTTAGGCCATCCAGTCGGTTCTCTGTGATCTGTTTCTGTTACTCAAACTTACCAATCATCCCATTTCGCAGCTTATACGTTTCTTCATAGGCCGTGGCATTGAAAGACAGGTCATCTCCTAGGAGTCTACGCACTCCACCCATCTAACCGATCTTCTCTTCCCAGGTCATCCGATCCAGCAGATCTTTCGCCTGCTGCCTGGGCGGATATGAGGCATTTTGGTAGATGGGGACGCCCTGCTGTCTGGTTCTGATTCCGGGTTGCAGATCACCTTGTCTCCAGAGGGGGCCACCGGTGCTTCAAGCAACCGCAATCAGCAGAGGTCCTGGCAATGTGCCAGAGCCCTCTGAGGCTTAGCTTCTTGACAACTCACTTCGTGGCCACATTTGCCTGTTTTGCTCCTGAAAATCTTAGTTATGATGGGCTGTTTGCAGCGCTGGATATATGCTACCCTGAAGAATATGAATGACTGTCATATTGCTATAATCATTTATATCTAAAGTATATGAGCAATCAATTTTGTCAACACTAATTACATACAATAGGGCATTACATAGATTGAAGGAATCAGAGACATCCGATCATAGGATCAACAACTTGCTTCTTGTTTGGGAGAGCAATGAGCAAATAACGCAGCCCACATCACACTGCTCCTGACGCGGACAGAGGTATCATTTTCTTAATACATAGTACATGGTACAGATAGCAATCTTGCATTTCTTGATTTCCATACAGTGTAATTAACATCCAATCGGTCATGGCAAATGATTGGGACTGTGAAGACGACGATGTTTGCAAGATATTCCCTGACAGAAGCAGAAGCACCGTCAACAAAATGGATGCAGATAATAATGGCTTGCTTGGGTCGATTGATCCAACAGCTCAGTAATTCGTTAGAAGTCCTCAGCTAGGCATTTTCCACATGCGATGTTTCGGGCTTCCTTCCAACTTCCTCCGCATGGACAGCCTTAAGACCCAAAGCCGTTTCTTTTGAGCGGAAGACTATGATCATGACGTCAGTCGAGATGCAAACTTTTTTTTCTCTTTTTTCTGCAGGTATGCGCTTACCATGCTCCATTTCTTCTAGAGATTTACCCTTGGTCTAAGAAGAAGCTCTTAGCATGAGTGCCCTTGGACCTAGGCTTTCTTGCAACCCTACTTACCTCTTTGATGAAAAACCATGTGTAGACAACCAGGGACCAGTTGAAGATGCAGAACATCAAGAACGTCCGCCAGCCGATGTTATCGAGGGCGTGAGGGGTGATTTGCGAGAAAACAAAGTTGAACAGCCACTGAGTCGCCGTGCCAATGGCAATACCGATCTCACGGATCCTCGATGGGAAGATTTCGCTCATGTAGACCTTATGCTTTGTCAGTACAAAACCGCCTGAAGATGAAATTGTTGGATGGACGCATACCCAAGGTAACGGGCCCCATGACATATTGTAACATGCTTCCCCATAGCGATCAGTAATAATGGATCCACCTGGATGTGAAGTCAAAAGGCTCACCGGATTCAAGATAAACCATGGCAATAGCAGCAATCGCTGTGCTACTGATCCCACCTATCGATGAAGGCGGGTAGACGGCAGATAGAATGGCAATAATGAGCATCAAAGCACCCATAGCGAATGCGCCTCCGATGAGTGACAGTCCGACGGCCGGCTCTCTCAACGACGAAAAGAAGAAAGAACAAACACGATGCCATTTTGACTACCCCGAAGAAGCCACTGATAAGCAGGCTGCTGTTTCCAGCGCCAACGGCGGCAAAGATCTGCGGCGAGTCTGTGAAATTTCAATGCTTGATTAGAACCCTAGTGCCAAAGTAAAGTGCTAAGATTAGGGTAGATACGAGGGGAACACCCACAGTATGCCAAGGATGTGTTTCCAGTAAGCTGCACGCCTGTATATCGTCAGGAAAGCTCCTAATAGACAGTGTATTCAATCTTACCGATCTGCAGGATGATTGCAATAAAGAGGCGATACCGGTTTTCTGGCAGCAGAAGCTCTTTCCATGTCAGACCTTCAGTTGCGCGGACCTCTTCCTCAATGCCAGCAAGAATCTCATCAAACCTGATGAAGAATAATGTAAGCTCGAAGAAAAAACAATAAGGGTAGGATGCAGAACATACTCCTGGCGGACCTCTGGAGTATCCTCACCACCACGGACCCAGATGAGGGATTGTAACGCTTCCTCATTTCTCCCGCGCTTTGCGAGCCACCTGGTACTCTCTTTACACAGCAGCATGCCCAGCCCAAGAATACCTCCCGGCACTAGTTGCAATCCAACCGGAATCTGCCACTGCCTGGTCGAAGGTTCGAGGTGCTTCCCCACGGCATAGTCGACCCAGTACGAGGTCATGACACCCATTGTAAAGAAGAACTGGAAAATGCTTCCCAGCTGACTACGGATGTTCTTGGGCGCCATCTCTGCGGAGAACATGGGAATTAGCACAGTGGCCATCCCGACCTCGACGCCACTGATAATACGAGCGACGCAGAATGCTGCTATCGAGTGGCTGTTGATGACTTAGATGATGGCGCCAATGCAAAAGATCAACGAAGCCAATGCCAGCGACCACCGGCGACCAAAGCGAGCTGTGAAGGGCCAGGTGAAGAAGCAAGCGATGAATGCTATCAATTGAGTTCAGTCAAGCCCCTATACTTATCCAATAAGTTCTTCTATATAGAACGTACCTCCAGCTTGCAAAAGACTATTCGCGTTTGAATTTACCGTTGTCTTCTCCCTCTTTCCATATCTAAAGTCGTTTTGGAAGGAAGGAAATGTGAGGACACCGCCGACGATACCGGTGTCATATGCAAAGAGGAAAGAGCCCACGCAGCACAGGGCGACGAGATATACGGCCCTGAAGATCCCCAAGGGTAACAGCTGAAAACAAGTCTCCCTATTCTGAACGATTCCTATTTCTACATACATTATAGCCGGATCACGGCTCTTGCAACAAATTAGACTACAGCATGAGGCTAAGTACGGTTATGCACCGGCTCATCCCCAATCTCAGTCATCTTCTCTTCCAGCAGCTTCGTCATCTTCTCCACGATGTGTCTGTACTGCGGGTCATGGTAGCAGTTGAACAACTCCAGCGGATCTTCCTGACAATCGAACAGCTCCCACTCCTTGTCCTGTCCACCCTCTCTGGTCCCTTCGATACCAAAGCCCTCGTTGTACCAGTAGATCAGCTTATACCTTTGATCTCTGACTCCATAGTGGGCGTATGCTTCGTGGATGACGTCCCTGTGCATCCAGTAGCGATGGTACGCAACTTGCTGCCAGTTCTCAGGCCTTTTGCCCTGGAGCAAGCAGCGGAACGAGACCCCCTGCATGTAAGATGGCTGTTTCACTCTGGCATAGTCCAGGAAGAGAGGCGCAAAATCAACATTGCAGATGATATCGTCGCACACGGTGCCGGGTTTGATCTCTCTGGGATAACGAATCATGAACGGCATCTGGAAGGACTCCTCGTACATGAATCGCTTGTCAAACCAGCCGTGCTCACCGAGGAAGAAACCCTGGTCGGACGTGTAGATGACGATGGTGTCCTCCGTCAGCCCCTCTGAATCAAGAAAGTCCAAGAGTCGTCCAACATTGTCGTCGATGCTCTGGATCGTGCGCAGGTACCGTTGAATGTACCGCTGGAACTTGAATTCTGCAAGTTCTGCATGCGTCTTGAAGGTAAAGACCGTGCCGTCCTCTTTGTCGATCAATTTAAATTTGGAGAGGTCCTGAGGCACGGGGATTTTGCGCTCCGTGCACAATGGATCATCAATGAGTTTTTCTCCAACACTGCTACCTCCATCTGGCTGGGCGAGGCCCAGATCGAAATACGTAAGATCCTCTGCAACACGCATCTTGGCGACCTTCGCTGCTTTGGCCCGATTCTTGTAGTCGTCGGAGAAGGTGTCAGGAAGCCGCACAGGGTCGCGATAAAGGTGCTTGTGCTTCTCGTGGCACTCCCACGACCGGTGAGGTGCCTTGTGATGGCACATGAGGAAGAAGGGCTTGTCTTTTTGCCGCGACTTGATCCAGTTGATACTCTTATCGGTGATGATGTCGGTCGCATAACCGGGGAAGATTTTTGGTACGCCCATTTCAATCATTGTTGGATCATGGTATTCACCCTGTCCGGGCACAATAGACCAAAAATCAAAACCGCTGGGCTCGTGAGCTTCACCCTCACCCAGATGCCATTTGCCGATCATGGCTGTCTGATATCCTCCAGTCCGAAGATGTTTCGCGACATTAGGGAGGTGCTTGTTGATCTTGCTGTCCAGAGTCATGACACCGTTGACATGATTATAGGTGCCTGTGAGGATGGCTGCGCGAGACGGGGTGCAGATCGAGTTTGTCACATAGCAGTGGTTGAATTTCATGCCCTCATTTGCTATGCGGTCCAGATTTGGGGTCGAGTTGATGCCGGCACCGTAACAGCTGATGGCCTTGGAGGCATGGTCATCAGCCATAATGAACAGAATATTCGGCCGTTTCGCCATGGTTTCGGAGTTCTTTCAGAGAAAGACACGGTCCAAAAGCAATAGCCTATAAGACGGTTTACTTCTGTGTGTTATGACAAGGACGTCTCTGCTGACAAGGCAGTATAACTACGGATTATATATTCGGTGAATAAACTTTCGAAGCGCTGGACAGTTCCATGAAAGTAGAGCTGCAAACTGCCAAATTTAGAGGATTGAAACAATCCATTCGGATCCACCTAACGGAATTGGTTTTCCAGGCATCTATATGCCCTGTCAAACGGGAGGTCGGCATCATGTGAGTGAATTTCAGCCAACGGGTTTGAAAGCCAGGAACAGTAGTTAATCCATCTCACGGAGTAATTTTGACTCTATCACCAACCATGCCTCACATGCCTTGGCTTGTTGCGGTAGTCGGTGTTCTAACCCGTCGTTGATCTCGGGAGTCGGTCAAGGAGAGATGTAATTGGTTAGAGCTTCTACTCCGTAATCCATGGGGTCAGGACTCGGGTGTCGGTGCTAACGACGCTAAACTCGGCAGTCGGTGAAAACCCCATATAATTGGACACTTTTCCTGTCCAGAGATGTGGGGTAGAGTGTCAGAACAATGTGTTTGAAGAACTTTGTTGCTACTTTCATAGCTTTGAATTTCACGGGTGAGGAAGTCAGGTATAATCACGCAATCTGCCTACCAAATTAGCCAAGCAAAATTAAGTACTCTTAGGCAGTTAAGGGTCCTCTCTTGCCTCTGAGGTTGTAATCAAAACGTCCGTTTCCCGGATAACCAACAGCCTCTGGACATGCAGTAAACGGATGTGAGTAGAGATCTTGAGAAGTACCACTACCTCCACCTTGTCTGTCTCGCAAACAAAAGATTAATACCATGGTGTTGGGGCGGATTATCCCGGTCTCATGGCAAGAATCGGAAGAGACATGTGATGGTCGTCTTCCTCACTTTCCTGGGAAAGGCCCAGTTCCGTTGCCGCTGGTGTCCTGGAAAACACAGTAATAGTCACGATCAAAGACTGAACTCCGTCTTCAGCTTCGGAGACCGGCCGCTGTGAATGTCCGCAAGATTGAAGACTGGAGCATCTCTTTCAAAAAATGTAACCGCAAAAGACAGTGAATAATCTCTCTCATAGGGTACATTGGTACCTTGAAAGCATGAAAAAGAACAAATTAATCCATGATTCAATCCGGTCCTGAATCTGTGACCCGTTGAGCCTCAATCAGCAGGTAACTAAGAAATCTGTGGATTCCAAAGGGATGCATTATCATTATCCTGACCAACGTCAAATAGAGCCCACGCATCCTTCCAATGCTGATAATCAGACTCGATAAAAGAGTCCAAACAACCCTGTTCCTCTTCAAAAGGGTCCCGCCATATCAAGCCAGTACTCAATGCTGGATCCATATTCTGCAACAAGGGTCCGTTGTCAACGGAGGTCCGACCCCCGGTAATGGTATCTGGAACTAGATCGTCTCTGCAACGCTCAGCACTCGGAGAGCTTGCGCCCTCATTCTGCGATGGTTCAATTGTGGGTTTTCCCTTGCTAACAGCCGCTGAAGCGACAACTGGACTGTCGTCAACAAAGCTTGCCTGCCGGATCAGGCTATGAATAGATAGCATTTGTCGAATTCGAGCAGCATTTGAAATGGGTGCAGGCTCCTTATCCACAGAACCGTCCGTGTCAGGTAAAGCAGGGTCATTTTCGAGAGTCTCTGAGTCTGTAAAACATGATAACATCTTCTCCATAGCCTCCCGCTAGCAAATCTGTCAGAGACATGCAACTTCAATCTATGGGCGTACCTTACCATTACTCTGGTTACAGACGATGACTCAAAAAGCCTCGTAACTACCTGGAGGCATATGGAAGCGTATCGGAGCCCCGCATCAACAGAAAGCGGAACCCTACCGATATTGTTGCGAAGGCAATGTAAAATTATCCTCGTGCAGTGATATGCACAGATGGCTATGTCGTTATCCATCGGGGGCAGCTCCCTGTCTAGTTGCAGAACAGAAGAAAACACATCAGTCATGGAGATTGCATGAGCCAGACACTTTTCTTTTGCATAGCTCACGAATTCGGGATCAACCCTTTCAAGAAGAGATTGTGGAAGAGCCTCCTTATACCCGACCAGAAAGAACCGAAAGATATCACAGTGGGCCTGGTTCCAGGAAGCATGCAGGAGTATATAACGTGCCAGCCAGGGAGTAGATACGTAGTGTTTCAGACTTTCCGCACAGAAAGAGGCTGAAGATGGAAGTTCACTTTTGAGTTCGTGCAGCCTCTGTTCAAACGCGCGAACAGACTCTTGGAGAGCCTCAGGCGTATCAGGTTCCCAGAGAATCAGCTTAGTATATCTGCTAGCGATTAGTTGATGCACTTGAGAAAATATGAAAGGGAACAGTTGCGCGAGATATACTTGAGAATATCTCTTCTGATAATCGTCATTCGTAGACAAGGAGCTAACAAGTCGGGATAAGTCTCGGGCTGAAGCCCTATTTCAAGATCCGTCGCCTCACGAAATGAAGGAACACGATTCTTAAAATCCTGCTCAGTAGAGGGTAGCTCCAGATGGACAGTCTCAAGGGAGCAAAGTGTGAATTCACTAAGACCGCCAGACCAGATTCCATCCAGAAGAAACACGGACCACATCAGTCGCCGACGACATTCCTGGGCTAAAAAGCCTAATTTTGGACGTTCATAATTTAACCTGAGGGCGAAAGCAAACCTCGAAGCAAGCGCTGTCAGCATAAACGCTTTCGAGAGCATCTTTGCTTCCAGCCGCTGTCTGATCACGAGAAGAAGAGCTTGCAATCTGAATATTGACGGCCTCTCAAGTTGTGTCAAAATTAATCTCTCTGCTGCGTCAGTCCAGGCCTCACTTCTGTCCCGCTCTGCGGTGACTGAAGAATAAAGCTGGGCGCTGACACCGCAAATCGCTAATATGATGGCTGGATCAGCAATTACGGCATTAATCTGTCTAATCAGTGTTTCTTTGTGTAAAAATGAATACAGTGGCAATGGATATATGCGAGAAAAGTAGATTTCTATTGCGTCCATGATCCGCGGCAAGTTAGGAAGTTCAACTCTGGATTCCTAACGTTAGTCAGCCACTCTTAAGGTAGACCGTGAACTCACTTATCACTTAAGAGATTTAAAGACATTTTATTATCCGAAGATATCGTCGTTTCCCCTATCCTTTGAGGGCTCGAGTTCGGATCGGATGAGTCGCATGGGACCTGGATCCCACCCTCAGACAGTTCGTTACGGGACGACTGATCGAGTCTTTTGCTAGGACCATTCGATCCCCTGGATGGAGTGTAGACGCACTCACTGCCCCGAGAAAGACAGCGTCTGCAAACGGGCTGTTCACCGGAACAACGAGTCTTTTGTGCACGGCAGGCGCCACACGCGACGCTAACCCGGCGCCTTTCTTGAAGGGCCCGGGTATCCACGCTTTCATGGAAATCGCGATTGAATGAGCAGTGGAAACCAAGACGTTCACAGTTACTGCAGGTATCTCGTCGACCATCACAGCGAACCTGTATCGAAACAATCAGAAATGATGTATAAAACGAGGAAATATTCGCCCTGCCTTGCGATGCCGACACTGCGCGCACGTGTTGATCGATGCGCGTAGTCTGTTAGACATGATACCAGATATTATACCTCTCCTTGAATCGGAGTACTCTTCGAAAATCGAGTGTTGAGTCCAGATGAAATACGACCGGAGAGATTTCAAACCGGAACCTCTTGAACGGTTAGGTAGGCCGTACTAGTGGATAAGTGGGCTTTTTGGAGGGTTTTAAGTTGTGTTACAGTGTTGTTACAGTATTTTTTATACTGACAACCAATCATGTAACTGTCAGCGTTGAGTCTAGTTAAGAATCCCCCCAAGTCTTACTTAGAGTTTAGTTGTGCCCCTCCTCCAATGACTACTAAGGAGCCCTCCAGATGAACTCCACATCATAAACAAATATTACCACTTGCTCATCTATGCATTATCAATAATATACACTTGATGCGTTCTCCAAGTCTGGAGTTTTAATGCCTACTCGCTCAATCAAGTAACTAGTTCGCTCAATAGAAAACGCAACACCAGAGAAATTTCGACTGTTTCAAATCTCTCAAAGCTAAGGCGTGCGGCATGGTGGATAACCAGCTGTTGCTGAGCGCCATCATAATATGCGTGTATAATACGGACGTGTTGAGGGCCCATAAAAGAAACCATCAGGACCTTCCAAAAAAATATCAGTCGGCAGATCATGGGCCACAAACGTAATCTTCCAACTCAATGTAACTGAGTGTTACAGGGAAAATCAATTTGTCTTTGAATTCTTTCTGATTCATCCGGTTGCGAACAACTTGAACGATAGGGGCAAGCTGTCCACGCAGAATATTTCGCTGCCGTTAATGTGCTGGACTGTAAAGAACATAATATGAGGGTCTGATGACCCGTCGTCATTTCTGCCCTTGTCGTCCATGCTGGAGAAGATGGTGTGGGCCAGCCGGCCAATGCCCCTTCGTCCTCCAGGAAGGGGTGATCATAACTAATAGATAGTTGATCAGCCGTTGACATATCTATCAATTGGATAGCAAAAATCATATCACGTACCCTATATCCTCCCATTGTTTCAGAGAACAGAATGTACCAGGGTATTCGATGTTCCTTCTTTTAATTTCGCAGAACTGTGAAGAAAGCCAGCTTTGTATGTAGTTCGCCCTGTAGAAGGGACTCCATTTCCCAGGAGCGTGAAGGGGCAGTGGTCTTTTTTCGGGTCCGAAGTTCTCAAATCTCAGCAATTCTCGTATTTCACTGGTAAGCATAGTCTCGTCCGGGGGATAATCGTCCAGCAGCTTGATTGGAAAAGGCTGGAAGAAACACGGTTCTATCATGGGATCGCCTATCTCGTTAAAGTTGAGGGGTAGCCATTTCACGTTGAGAGGTTCCAGATCTTCAGGTTCGAAATCATGAACCTTACGATTCGTATCCGAGTAGCTCGTCGATCTTGGCCAGAGCTTCGATTCACTGCTGTTGGATGCGCGATTTCCTGGGAGCCATGGCAGAAGAGAACGAGGAGATAAGAGGGGATTGTGATGTAAGGGGAAGAAACGAGTAGAGTATAGCTGTGGAAGATGATACGTTGGATGCGTTGATGGATGTTTTGTTGTGGCACGTTTCACGTCTGGTCACTTGAACCCGTAGGTGAGGCAGGACAGGCAGAAACCAAGGTTCCGCCGTAGTGATGACACACTTTCCAAAGGCTTTTGGAAAAGAACTGGACATGACCAGATTTTGTATGGAGCTGGATCCAAGCATGTTCGGTTGTCTAATGTGGTGGAGCTCAACTAACTACTGCGGTTGATCCCGGAAAGATTCCCCGGTGCTCCCCATGGACGTGGAATTCTGGCAAGGGTCAGATTTTGATGCTGCCCTCAGATTTCACTGCCCAACTTGGTGTGAATCTCTACGTACTCTGATAAGAGCACACAGAGATGATTTTCAAGTCATCTTCTATATGGATCTAAATACTATGTAGTCTTCTATAAAGACTTAAGGATCCTATTAACAGTCTTGGAGAACTACTTAAAACTGTCTAATTCAACTTTCTGCCTGCCAAAAATATGCAGGCAGTAAGAATAGCCGGAACCAATCTCAAAGGCATCATAAAAACACTGGTTTCTGCCAGGATCCTCTACATTCTGCAAATTGGGCGATCTTAAACCTCTCATCTACCCTGCTCATTCCTGCATAGGGCCACCACGGGTTTTAATATGCCCGGATCCGTCCCCGAGACAACATATGATTCCATGAAAGAAAATACCGATTTCTTTATAGGCATGTTTCAGGAGGTAGATCAGCAGTGAAACCTATCATAAAGGTCAAAGAATTAGTCAGGATTCCTACAATAGTCATGGGCAGGTCAAACGAGGGAATCAAGCATAAATACTGCCCTGTAGTCTTCTCTGAAGCTCCTGTTCTTCATCATCCTCTATTGCTTCGCTACAAGTAACTAGATAGTGTCTAATCAATCCATTCATCCTGACGTCACTCTGTTTCTCGTAGTCATATTCTTTTTTCACTTAGACTAGTCAGGGGCTCAAGTAACACTCTAATATAATTCAACAGCCATGGATTAATGCAACGAAGCTCAACTATTCTGATGGAGATCAGATCCTAATGCTCTTTCTGTAGTTTACTTTTAGCTACTATTACAGTTTAACTTCTTGTGAATCTCTATCCACTGTGATAAGAGCAGTCTAGAGTGATTTTAAGATTATATTTTTTTCAATATGTATATTTGTTGACCTAAAAAGCGTGACGCCACACCTTTTAGAGCAAGTTTTCGACCTTACACTCCAACAATATTTTATTGTAAATCTAAGTAGTTTTCCATTAAGATTCAAGACAGCTGTTAACAGTCTTAAGGAGTAAGAAAGGACTTAAAAGCATCTGATTCTACTTTCTGCCTGTCCAAAATATTCAGGCAGTAATAACAGCCGGCAACAATTTTTGAAGAAAGCACCAAAACACTGGTATTGGCCAGAATCCCTATATCTATGTTCATTCCCACCGGGATAGGCCTTAGCGCGTAGTAGAATTCGATTATCGCTAAAGCAGTTCATTCCATTCGATGACTCCCCATTAACCACTGACATGCTGATTCTTTAACACATATTGGTTTACTTCTATCGGGCAAGATTGCAAAGCATTATACCCTTCAATTATCGCCTTGAGCCCAGTATATCCCAGGAATTATCCGACTCCTTACAATCGATGCATACCTGTCCCAATCTGCGCCATACAAGGATTACGAATCGTCTTTGGACATTGAAAAGGCTTTTGAGGCATCGGCAATTTTCTTTATTCAGATCTTTTCAAGCTTTCGTAATGTACAGTACCAAATCCGAGTGATGCTATTACCGGTTTCACGCAGCTTTCAGATCTGCCCAGGCCACGATGCCTTCCGCGCTAAGCGAGTCAGAGGAATCTGTACGAAGTAGGTACGCACTAGTAGTACCCAAATAGGGGATTATCCTAGATTCAATCCTAAGTTTACGTGTGGACTAAGCATCCGCCCTGACAAACAGAGTACAGCATCTCTGCACATACTGTATGCGAGAGGATCATCACGACTCGAAGGCATGATGATCCCAAATCTGCATCGACCCTCCCGTGACCGTCGCTGTCACCTTGAGAGATAGATCCATTCCGTTTATTTCAAGTTTGAACAACCAGGACCCGCCCAGCCAGCTGGCCGTACATACATACAATCAGTACAGTACATACAAGGATATCCCAGCACGGCCCCAGGACAGGACCGGACCAACTCTCTCTGTCTGTCTGTCTGTCTTCTTAGGTGCGGGGAGTTCCGGAACCTTATCTGCTGGATGGATCTACGGAGTCCCGAAGATGACGGTTTCAGATCCCCCACATCCCGTCCAATGAAATCCCTCCTATTATATTACCAAGAACAAACCCACCCAGGACATCAATGCCACGAAGAGCAGAGCACGGAGTGGAGTAGGGATATATATATATATATATATATACATCTTCCCAAGCCTAAATAGAATATAATTTTGGGAAGGTGATCGTGATTAGACACCCATACCTAACTCTACAGCCTATCTAGCATACGAGTTGAACAGGCAGATTGCGACAGCCGCAAGGCGATGCGTGGAGCGAGACACGTGGACATTGCTCCCTGCCGGCCTGGTCATGAGCTCTGACGATCTGACAAGATCTACCTACCCTTGACAAAATTTCCGAGAAAGGGGAATCCTCTTGGGAAACGCACATCCTTTTTTTTCGTTCTCGGGATACCCCGTACTTCATACATTAATAGTCGATGTCAATTAGTCTCGAAACCTGCCCTTGGGCGGTGATGGGTATATGTACAGTACAAACTTGAACTAGTGCCCAAATGCCCGTAATCGAAATGACAAAAGAGAGACAGAAGTTGGATGGCACGAAGAAGAGGAAAATAAGACAGACTGTCGAAAAGCAAGTAGAGAGAAACCGAAAACCAAGCCCCAAAGCGCCCGACCGTCGGGCTCCGTGATAGGCCGCAAGAAAAGGACTTCTGTATCAAAGTTGATAAATGCAACCCCGTCGACTCCGTTCTCTTTGTTTTCTTAACGTCAGTAAGAACCCCAAGGGACGCAAACACGCCTCTATGTTGCTATAGTGTCATGTAAACCCCCGAAAAAAGAGAGCTTCTTGCTCTATGCAACCTGCTTCCTTACGACAGCAGTTGGTAAAAGACCACCATTCTGCGTCGGGGAGCCGGACAGAATCCCTTTGCCCCATCCACGGGCAAAGCTCTCCAACAGGTTCGTCGCCGTTCCAAAATACGGCTCAACCTTCACGGACCACGCCTTGACGACGAGCAACAAGAATGCAAAGAAAATTGGTAATACTATCCAAAGCGTGAGGAGGCTCGGGATCGGGATGAGTGACTCTGGGTCGGGCGTCCCGTCCTCAAGGGTTGCCGGCTGGAAGGTCAGAGCGGCGTACCCGAATAACATGTACGCCATCACAGACCGCATCAACGGACCGTGAAGGAGATAGAGCGGGAAACTGACACCGCCTAGCCAGAGCAGATAACGGTTGGAGAGGGCACGACGCATGGATGGAGAGAAGAGAACCGCAAAGCAGAGAATTTGTGCCCCTATGCCCGCCCAGAAGCGACCAAAATTGGCGTTCGTCGGAAATATTGCCAGACCGATCTGCCACAGTTGTCTCGACCATGCTACCTGCTCATAAAATTGGTCTGGGAACGAGCACAGGTATAAACCCAGAACAGCAAAGGGATATGGCAGGACCTGAGCAACAAACGACTTGGGTTCTGGCGGATGAGGGAAGGATAATTCCGCCATCATCATCCCTGCGAATACATTCAATCCGACAAGACCTGGGGTAATCACACGTCAATTCCGGGGCCACGGACTGGCTGGCGGAGCTCCTACCGTCGCCAATTGCCCAGCTCCACATGTACAGTATCGCCTCTGCAAGGAGCCGGAACATGGGGGTGCTGTTGACCGTCGCGAGCAGGGTCATGAAGACATACAACGACCCCTTGAAAAGAGGCAGGAGTGCCCATTGCGGTTGATCATACGCATTCTCGCCATAGAACCACGTAGAGATCAGCTGGCGCACCAGGTCTGAGATGGCGGCAGCCCAGGACGGACTCGGCCGTGGACTGGTCTCCCGCAGCCAGTATGCGTCCGTCTTGCGCGCCAGGTTGAAGGCGCCCAGCTGACAGAAGAACCAGGCGATCATGGTGACCGCAGCTGCCGGGAAGACGAGTCGACCCGTCCTCCTGAACGCGCTGCTCGCCAACGTGTTGAGAGCATCGTTCACGGCCCCGGCACGCGCCAGCTGAACGGCCTTGAGCGAGTTCACATATCCCAGGAGCACAAAGAAGATGGCAACAAACGCCTGACCCTGGACTACCAAACGGAAGAAGGGACGCTGGAAGAGAGCGACCTGGCCAGTCTCACCGAAGGAAGGAGGCACAACATATCGAGCAAAGCAGAGGGTTACATGACTGGAGACGACGAAGACAGAAGCGATTCCGCGAAGACCCTGCAACAAGCACAAACAATCAGTATGATAGCTGGGTGCAGCATAAACGTGAGGGGGGGGGGGGGGT
>ENA-UOWK01000209-UOWK01000209.1-bioreactor-metagenome-genome-assembly--contig:-NODE-209-length-63590-cov-25.097505_pt1 | contig 63590 bp, 43 predicted proteins | sample MGYA00238157_ERZ761612 | MGnify/ENA primary metagenome ERZ761612 (study PRJEB28901, sample SAMN06268035) | bioreactor metagenome | isolation source: Joint BioEnergy Institute, California, USA... | reverse complement strand
TGTTGGTGGGTGTTTCGCTCGGTGATCTGTTTCGCTCGGTGATTGATTACGTTAAGGTCACGGTCTTTGTAAACCTTTGATTCCACATGGACCGTGTTCTCCAGGTCAGCCAGCTGGACATCAGTGGACCGCGGGCCAGTCTACTCGCGTCCATAGTTTACCAGGACATTGTCAAGTTTGACATCTGCGCATTAAGTCTCAGTCAGAGAATTAGTAGGTACACACCAGTACAAACGCCATCAAGGGTATACCTGTATGCACCATAGTCATCCTCGTGAAGCACCTTTAGCGCCTCGAGAACCTTTTTCGATACATATTTTATGTCAGATGTAGTAGTAAGCCGTCTAGCAGCTGAAGCGTTCAAGAGGTCGTCATCAAGGTATTTCAAAATAGGATAGTAGGTGGATCAGCGGGTTCTTCAATCTCATCAAGGGACAGAGACAAGTCGTTCGGGGTGAAAGAGTTCAAGGATGTTCCTCTCATTGGCGATGCGGGGGTGACGTGCGCTTTTTATCAAGACAGTTTGTCCATCTGGGCTGCTATTGAAATTAAGTCTCCAACAATTCCGTTGAGGGAAACTGTAAACAGAAAAAGAAAAAAAAAGCTCTCATACGTTGTCATCCAAACGAATTCATATAGTTGCTTGGTGATGGTGTATGTGCTCGCTCTGCCCTTGAGAGACGGTCCCAGCTTCAGTAACTCATGACGAAGATAGACTGAACAAAGGACAGAATAGAAGTTAGATCTACCTTGCTGAGAGCATGTATCATGACGCGACAAGTGACACTTATGGTGGTACCGTCGGGTGGCTGAAGGCAACTCGCTCGCAGCTTGCCGACTCAATAATTAGAGAACATACAGATAATCTGGGGCGCGTTTGCTGATTGAATGCTAAAACTAGACACATGCAACATGGTAGCCGAACTGAAGAACCAAAGACCAGTCCCGACCTCATCAGGGAAAGTGTGAACCAGATATTGTTTCATTAAGCGCCTGGCATAGGGAATGAGTGTCACCTTTTTTTCCTCCCCAATGTTTTGCATCAAGAGTAAAATTATTTCTTTCTTGTTTGATAATGTTTGAAGAGGCATCTGCAATATATAATGGTATTCAACTGGTATGCAGATAGTTAAGAGGAATATTCTCACTTATAAGGAATTAGATAAATCCAGCAAATGATATTTCTTTATAAGAAGCAATTTTATTTGTAAAAAGGTTTGCCAATAAGGGTGGCTTCCTGGACATATTTTTGGACTATTTTCCACTGAATACTTACATTCAAAGCGTTTCAGCATGTCTAGAACAGGTTACAAAGAGAGTGGAAGGCAATAAGACAACTCTCAATACAACTGAGAAGTTCACTACAAGACTCGGATCTACCACTGTGACGAATAGTAAAACAACAAAATTGATGCCAGGAAGGGTGATTAGAAGACTTAGTAATATGGAAACCATCACGAAATATCAAATGTAGGGCTTCAGCAGCTTAGACACGCTTCTGTTCAATATTTTTACCTATTTGGGTAGTAACCTTTCATATGGATCTTCAACAACCCAACTTCACAGAGGCTCCATATAACCTTCCACAAGCCAAATAATAATACTGTTAAAATCCATCAGTATTATCGTTCCCGACCCCTTGCACGCTGCTCGTGGCATCATCCATCAAGACCACGTGACCACCCGTCGCTCTTCGAGTCGCCGCGCGCCGGACTGGGCTCGGACGCGACCACCGCTCCTCATGCCGCTCGAACACTCGAGTCCGCCGGTGAAGCTGTCCTTGCCTCTGGTACGTGTGCCCTGTTGCGCTATGGTATCGAATGGGGTTTTTACTGACGACGTCATATCTAGAAATACCAGCAGGACCTCTTCACCGAGCTGCGTGCAGAGGATGAGCTCGTCATCCTTGCCCGCGGCCTCGGGCTGCTCCGCCTCGTGACGAACCTCTTGCATTCCTACGATGCCGCGGGGAATAATTTGGTGCTGGTTGTTGGGGCGGATGATCGGGAGGTCGAATGGATCGGTGAAGGTACGGAAAACGTCCATCAATGGATCTGGAGAGTCGGATGCGGGGCGCAGGACGATACTGATATCATGCGCAGCGCTGGCAGAGCACTATGCGATTAGCAAGACCCCCCTCGCTAGGGGGTTGAAGGTGATCAACACTGACAGGGCCACCGTGCCCATGAGGTATGTTCTTCGGGATAGCTGTACCAGTTAGGGATTGGACACTAATTGCCGCAAGAGAGAAGATATATGCGCAGGGAGGTATCCTGAGTGTCACATCCAGGATATTGGTTGTGGATATGCTGTCCAGTATGTATATGAACGACCAGGGGTCCTGATCCTAGGCTGATACCCTCCAGAGCTTCTCGACCCTGAGAAAGTGACCGGGATGGTTGTACTGCATGCAGAAAAGTAGGAGTCCTTTCTCGGTTCTCAGAACGTATTCTGACTTTGCATAAGGGTCGTAGCAACCTCTATTGAAGCCTTCATTATCCGAATTTACCGGCAGTTCAATAAAGTAGGCTTTCTTAAAGCCTTTTCGGATTCTCCCGAGCCATTCACGACTGGATTCTCGCCGTTGTCCAACATGATGCGCAACCTCTTCCTGCGTAAAGCGTCCCTGTGGCCTAGATTTCACGTTACTGTGGCAGAGTCCCTGGAAGGGCGTAAGAAGGCTGAAGTGATTGAGCTCGAAGTTCCGATGAGCGACAAGATGAGGGAGATCCAGAACGCCGTTCTTGAATGCGTCGAGATCAGTATCAGCGAGCTGAAAAAGGCAAATTCAGGTCTTGATGTAGAAGACTGGACAGTCGACAGCGCACTGCACAAGAACTTCGATGTTGATATCAGGCGCCAGCTGGATCCGATATGGCATCGTGTCAGCTTCAGGACCAGACAGATCGTCAGTGATCTGACGGTCCTTCGGGCTATTCTACAGTACGTTTGCTACAATCCATCACAGATTATCTTGCTGCAGATGCTGACTTACGGACTAGCGCCTTACTCACGTACGATGCTGTCTCTTTTATGAAATACCTCGATACCATTGTTGCCGCCCACGCCGCACCTCCCGGATCGACCAGGCACAATTACTCACCGTGGCTATTTCTTGATGCAGCCCACATCCTTTTCCAAACGGCAAAGTCGCGTGTGTACCGAGGAAAGATTAGCGGTAGTGATATGCCGTCTTCGTCCATCTCTTTCTCTTCTGCTCTCCAGCCGGTTCTGGAAGAGCAGCCGAAGTGGGCCGTTCTCGCGGATATCCTTGACGAGATCGAGCGGGATGCATACCTCAACCCCGTGCCGCGAGACGACTCTAATGGAACTATCTTGATAATGTGCAGCGATCAACGGACGTGCCGGCAGCTTCGAGAGTATCTCGAAACGATGCATGTCAAGGTCGACAAAGGAACGGAAGACGAGGATAGAGAGTCTGATAATAAGCCATCCGCTGAATTGATGATGCGGAGAAAGCTGCGGGATTACCTGAATTGGAAACGTAACTTTTCCCGCGTCAACGAGAACTTGTATGGCACCAAGTCGAGCACGAACGATTCAACGACTGCACGTCGTCAGAGTGCATCCGGAGCACCAAATCCAAACCAGGGAAGAGTTCCGCCAAACAAGCGTCGTCGAGTACGCGGTGGCGGGTCAGCTTCGAACACCCCTGGACGCACTCCCAACACTAGCGTGCAAGCCGAAGTCGAACAGCTGGAGCAAGTATCGGAGCTGCTCGAGGAGCTTCAGCCCGCATCGGTGGAAGAGGCTCAGAAAGAAGACGTATTCATCGACCTTTTAGAGGACGCGGAAGACTACTACGAGTTATATGACATGAACGATCTAATCATGATACACCCATACGATGGCGACATGGATGAGCATATCTTGGAGGAGGCGCGGCCACGGTACATCATCATGTACGAACCTGATGCTGCATTCATCAGAAGAGTGGAGGTCTACCGCAGTTCGCACACGGACAGGAACGTGAGGGTGTACTTTATGTACTACGGGGGCTCCGTCGAGGAGCAGCGGTATCTGAGCGCAGTTAGGAAGGAGAAAGACGCGTTTACAAAACTGATAAAGGAGAAGGGGGTATGGCATCTTTTCCGACTCGGTGACTAACACGAATGAACTAACTGTTTCTCCAGAGCATGCCCCTTACCCTCACCCACGATACAAGCCAGGATGATCCTCAGGAGCAATTCCTTCGGACAGTGAACACGCGTATCGCTGGTGGTGGTCGACTAACTGCGACGGCGGCGCCGCCTACCGTTGTCGTTGACGTCCGTGAATTCAGGAGCGCTCTTCCGTCCCTATTGCACGGCCGCAGCATGGTCGTGGTCCCCTGCCAGCTGACAGTGGGGGACTATGTTCTGACTCCGGACATCGTCGTCGAGCGCAAGTCCGTCCGCGACCTGATCAGCTCCCTCAGAAATGGCCGTCTCTACAATCAGGCAGAGACCATGCTGCAGCACTACAAGCACCCTCTGCTCCTGATCGAGTTCGACCAGAACAAATCCTTCACCTTCGATGCCTTCACATCCGCGTCGACGCCCGGCCCGAGCTTCTTCTCCGACTACGTCTTCTCCTCCTCTGGCGGCGGCGCCACCTCGTCCATCTCCGCTAGTAGCTCCCTCGTCAACCCCGCGAACCCCAAATCCGCGCAGCACCTCCTCGTCCTCCTCACCCTGGCCTTCCCCCGTCTCAAAATCATCTGGTCCTCCTCCCCGTACCAGACTGCTGAGATCTTCGCTGAGCTCAAGAAGAACAACCCCGAACCGGACCCCATCCGGGCCATCCAGATCGGCCTCGACATCGACATCGCCTCCACCTCTCACAACCCGGGCGACGTGATGTCCGCCGCGGCCATCGAGACCCGCACCTTCAATCCCCTCCCGCTGGACATGCTGCGCGCGGTTCCCGGCGTTACGCCCAAGGTGCTGGAGCGGCTGACCCTCGAGACAGGGAGCATCCACGAGGTGGCGAACATGGACGTCGAGCAGCTGGACCCGCTGGTCGGTAAGGAGGCCGCGCGGAAGATCGTCCGGTTTTTCCGGAAGAATGTATTTGAGGATGAAGTGACGGAGGGTTGATCTGTCTGTCGTAGATTATTTGCATTGTTTGCTGTGTGTCAGGAGTTTAGGTTGGTGTTGCATGGCGTTGGCTTAGGGGTGATTTTGGAACGGCATCTTATTAATTAATGACTTTCATATCTATTTTTGGCATACATATGAAATCAGAAATAATGAAGTGAATAGATAGTGCACTGCACAGCAGCGGGCCAAAGACCTGGCTGCTATGGATCTGCTGTATTAAAGAATAAGGGAGCCTGCCTGAAGAATACTACAGCGAATACTAACTCAGGGACTTCGGGACGAATAATAGAGCTTTTGACTTGATCCAACTAGAGAGTGATGAGGACTATGTACAGAAGCATTCTAGGGAGTCTCCGTAGCTATGATTTACAGGAAATTCCCGCTTTTGAATTTACCTGGTCGTTCCTCCAGAAGCTTTTGCTAATCCTCTGACCTTTATCATACATAGGTGTCACTACCACACGAGATCCCGGAACAGTCCTAAAAAAATAAAGGAATGCGTAGATGATCCTTTCAACGGGGTTGAACGAGGCTGCGGACCTATGCACGTAGTGGTCTAGGAGTGATCTGGAGACCGCCTCGTTCTGCATTTATCAATCAGGTTTTCTCATCTAAGACCAAGAACCTTTGTATTTCTGCACAGTACTCTCACTACGTTGAATTTGATCAAACTAGGAAGAAGATCGGGATGATGTGAACTGAGCTATATCAGTTACAACCGAAAATACCGCGCGACTACAGAAAGAGGCCAAGGCCGCTGATTGCAGCGAGAACTGGATATGTATGGTGTCCAACAAATATACATATACTAGACAAACAGGTATATCTACGGTCTACACCACCATACGAATTCTACTGAAAGGAAGAATATAGGATAATCCCATAACCGTTTTCATTCATAAACGCTATTAACAGCGCTTTTGTCTCTATCATGAATCACCATTAGAACAAATGCAATCGAAAAGAAAAACTGTCGAGGCGCACACAGGAGAAAAAAAAAACACTCGCTAAAGTCCCACCCAGGAAAGTGCAAGTGCAAAAAAGCCTGCAGCAACAATTCCCCCTATGGATTACCCTATGCAGCATGCTCCGATGGACCGTAAAGACAACGTCGAGATAGGCGAGATTCGATTCACGAGAACACCAGCCAGGTCGGGTCGTTCCAAATCCAGCATGCGCAAGACATCAAGTCCTCCATTCGATCATCTATTTTTCCGTGTGGACAGGGAACTGGGCGTTCAATGGAGGAGACTGGCAGGTCGAAAACTCCCCTCATCCGATCCCAGGAGGAGAGATGAGATAAAGTAACATCTGCACGCGCTGCCAGGTGGCATCGTTTGTTGTCGACCATGGCGTGATACCCGCGAGGGCCAGGCGGAGACGGACGCACGCGAAGGGACGAAATTGTCCGGTGGTGTGGCCCTTGTGGGGTTGAATAGATTGATGGGTTTGGGTACTTTAGATCTCGTCGACATCGATCTCCTTCTCGTCGGCGCTTTCGCGGTCCTCGTCGAACTCGACGTTGTCCTCGAAACCCTCGTGACCGTAGGTATCGGTCTCGTTGATCTTGGCGTGCTCGGGCAGCTCGCCGTAGGCCTTGAGGGTGCGGGCCTCATCGGCGGTGTACTTCAGGATGACGTCGCCCTTCTCATCCTGGTAGTCGCGCAGGGAGAGGAGGATGATGTCGCCCTGGTTGATCCAGACCTTCTTGCGCAGCTTGCCTCGGATGTGTGCCAGTCTCTTCTCGCCGTCGAAGCACATGGCCTCGAGACGGCCGTTGCCCAGCATCTTGACGACCTGCGCGTACTCCTGACCCTCCTCCTTGAAGATCAGTTCGCGCTTCTCGTTGTCGTTCTCGTTCTTGCCGCGACGGCGATTCTTACCACCCTGTTGGGACTTGTTAGCCTGCTGTTCTTTGTTGAAAGGTTGCGGGGTGTGGTGTGGAGTCGGGAAACGGCATCCAGAACCTCATCCCATCCCGCTGCGCACACGGCCCGGGGAAGACCTGGCTGAGCGGCAGCGGTGACGAGATGAAGGTCCGGATGGGGGGATGCTGACGTCGTGGCAAGGCGGGTGGGGGGTTAACTGTGACTTACCTTTCCCTTGTTCTTGGGCATGGTGGCGGTCTGACTGCTTCACGTAGACGGACTTGGTATGTAGGGTAAGTGCAAAGCGCCTGGGGTCTCACTCGAGAGTCCGGGCAGCAAGGGGTGTCGTGGAGCGGTGGATGGTGTCAAGACGGCGGAGCGAACGGACGGGGGAAATTTCGACGGTGCTAATATATAGTGGGGATGGCCGAGCCCGAGCGGTGGCGGATGGCGGCCTGACGCTGCCTGAGGCTCGCCACGCGCTCCACCGCCCGCCGCAGCCAATGAGAGCCCTCGAGATCCCACCGCCTCCACCTCGCGCCGTTTCTGCCGGCGAAAAATGTTTCGTCCGTCCAGAGCAGGAGAGCGTGTGAAGCCTCGCGCATCCTCACCACCACCACACACCACCACCATCATCTCTACACCCGTTTCCCTGTGTGGCAAGAACACAAGGCACTCTCCCGAAAAGGGAAGGTGATGAGATGAGAGTGTTTCCTTCACGCTCCTTTGCTCTTTGACGCTCCGATCGTCCTTCGCATCCTGCTTGCCGCTCCCACCTCCAGGAGGATTCCTGTGGTCCTTGCAATGCGGGTATGATGATTTCGGCCCTTTCGAGGAACGCTGTGTCATAAGGAGACTTTGCTACTACGACTATTCCTTCTCTCCATCTGCTGAAACGCCTCCGAGCAACCCCACGAGGAACCATGTCCAAAACCCTCAAGATCGTCACGGCTACCAGCCAATTCACCTTGCGGTACAATCCGCATCAGGTCCCTTCTCCGACGGCATTGCTGTACATGACCTCGCCGTCCAACCCTCTTCGCCCCAAGATCACCCATATGTACGCCACCCGCGATCGGAATACACTGTGGTGGAGGGTGTCGGTGAACCAGCTGAATTTCAAAAAGGTCGTGCGGTCATGGTGCGCCAGGCGGGTCCGTGCCGCCTTCCGGCAGGCGCTTCTTGACCGAGGCTTCGACGGGGAGGGTCGAAAGATTCTGCAGGATGCTGAGGGGGGTCCCAAGGTGGAAACGGGCCTGAAGGGGACCGCGGAGATTATCGTGCACCCGGCCTCGATCAAGGCAGAGCATGCGGATGTCCAGAAGGAAATCAACTCGCTGGTCGACACGCTGTTACAGAAGATGAACGACCCGTCCTGGCTCCAGAAGATGTTTGGAGTGGGAGCCAAGGGTAAGGGAGGCCACAATCATCGTCAACACAAGACGTCTAAAAATAGTAATACAAAAGCATCGCAGCAGTGAAGCCTGGTTCTCTTAAATCTCTCATGTATTGCACATATGGAGCAGATTGTAAGATAGGTAGTTGTGTATATACGCAGCGCTGCACTCATCCAGACCGTCTGTGAGGCATCTCGATGCCTGGGGTGTCGCTGCGATCGGCCGGCGGCGCGATCCTCGACCCACGGGTCTCTGTGACACGCGGCGGCTCCGCTTGGCCTCGTCGATCTGGCCAAAAGAGCAGGACGGACAGCGCCCTCCGTCTCCGCACCACACCTCTCCAGTTCACAGCTCTCAATGCGCTCTTGATGACTTGACCTGTTGTTTCTCGCAAGTCGCCCGCAAGATGCTGGTCTCCCTGACTGTTGGCAAGGTCGACGCTGGCGTCGCGGTCTTGTTGACCCAGGACAACCGCCTCGTAAGCTCCCCCCTCCCCCCCCTTTCTGCTCCTGGCGCCGCACGGTCTATCTCGACGCTTTCTACCATCTCCCCATCTACTATTAGCTATTAGTGCGCATGGATCTTGCGCTGTCTTCCCCGACTGGAAAGCTTACAGCCCTATGGACCGCGATGCTAACGGGCTGTTGCGGACCTACAGATTGAATTCCCCTCTGTCCTCCTCCCTAACAACATCACCTCCGGCAGCATTGTCGACATCCACGTCTCGCGCAACTATGCCGCGGAAGCTGCCAGTGCAGCGTCTTTCCAGAGCCTCCAGAAGCGCATCCTCAATACCTATGGCCTCCGTACGCCCTCGCCGCCCGTCCTCCGTCTCCGAAATGCAACCCAGACGTCGCTGGTCCTAGAGTGGGATCCGATCGACCTGGCGACGGCCTCCCTCAAGTCTCTTTCCCTCTATCGCAATGGCTCGAAAGCTGGCTCGATCCCTCGGCCCCTGGAGATGCTGAGCACGAAGATCAGCGGCCTTGCCATCCACACCGAATATACCTTCCACCTGGTCCTGCGCACATCCGCCGGGACGTATCAGTCCGAGAAGCTCGTGTGCCGCACCCACAAGATGACAGATCTGTCGGGGATCACGGTCACACCGGGAATAATGTCTCCGCAACAGAAAGAGAAGCTCGCGGCCACCCTCGACCGGATCGGCGGCAAGCTCATCGACACCGTTCGCATCGACACGACTCACTTTGTGTGCACGGAGGGCAGAGGTCCTCTGTGGGAAAAGGCGGTTGAGATGAATATCCCTGTGGTGCGGCCCGAGTGGGTTGAGGCGTGCGAGGCTGAGGGCACAATCGTGAGCGTTCGAGGGTACTATCTGAATGCGGACCCCAAGGTCAGGCAGATAGGACATGGATCAATATCGTCGATATCGCAGCCTCACCACCAGTCGACTATGTCCACCGCTTCTGCATCTGCAGTCACCTCCGCCCCGACAGAGAGAGAGTCGAACAGGAGAGATTCCCGGCCAGCGCAGGAGTCGGCGGGTGAACCCCCTGTGACGCCGTTCCCTGGTGCCCAGCCGAGTGCTGCGAACGGTCACCGTTCGGATAACGATGAAGAGGATGACACACCTCCCACTCCGCCCCCGAAAGATGACGTCCCTGAGGGCAAACAAGCCAGTAAGGGCAAGCAAGCAAGCAAGGATGAACGTCAGCAGGAGAAGGAGGAACCGAATGGCGAACCGCAGGACGAGCCTGAACCTGCGGAAACCACGTCCCCGCATGAAAATGGCAAGGAAGATGGCAAGGAAGAGGAGAACGACGCCCCCCAGGATCAAGAAACGGATGGAAATGATACAGGTAGTAAAGAACAAAGGGGGAAGGGCAAAGGAGCTGAGGGCGAAGGGGAGCTCTCCGAGGTCCCCCTGTAGCCGGTAGGGGCAGTTCCCGTCCATTATGCCATTACGCCAACGTTGTATGATTTGAGGTCTCGTTCTCTTTGGGCTGTTGGTCGTCGGACTTTTTTTTCATCATGAAGAAGGATGGAATGGTCCGAGAGCAACAGCGTCGGCGTCCGGGCAACTTCTTCCAGTTCGTTTCACCTCATGTCATGGGCTTGTCTTGTAGATTCTACCTAGTTGCATGTGTTACACACGGTTTTCCCATCCCTGTATAACGAGCTAATTCCAACGGAGACTTTTCTTTTCTCCTTCTCCATGACTGTTTTAGATCCAACGAGTCTTGTATCCAGTATTCATTGATAGGCGCTTACACAGGTGCCTAGGCAGCTAGCCACGTCCTGTACCCCACTTCAGCACTGATCAGCCCACTTGTGTCTCCAGTATCAATATCAACCTTGAGTCGTCTGAAGCTAAGGCCGAACTGGACTGGCCTCAGATTGTCATCAGCCGACTCTTTCTTCATTTCTTTCTTCCGCTCAATATTACTTGCATAACATCACCTGGCTGTTTCTCGGTTGCATTATAGCAGAGAAAAAGGACCTCAGTCCCGTCATATCCCACCTGCTATCTAGCGTCTGCGACCACAGGGTTCCGAGAACAGGGTTTTCTGCCTGCTCGGCCATGTCTACATCCTACCTACTTCTCAAGCTACATATATCAGCGAGGTCACTGGTCATTTCCACCTTCAGTTTACCTCCACCTCAAGCTCCGTCTTAAGGAGCACAAGTGAGCAGAGAGTAATTTAGTGAACACTTTTCTCCTTAACCACTGCTATTTCCTGATCATACCTCTTAACCTTATCAACTTCTACACGGAAATTGCTCTCTTTTCCTAACCATTTCGAATATCTAGATACCTATGTACGTAGGTAATGTTAGATACCAACTGCCGTTCAATGGAAACTCTCAGAATTTCTAGCGACCTGACGGACGCTTCTTTAGATTGCATTGGTATCTCAGTACACATCAAGCAGTCAAATAATTCGACTTCAAGTTCGAGATGGAGAATGCATTGAGCCCGAGCCAGAAAGCACTGAATCTCCCAGAGATCTTCTCGTTGGAGATCTTTGGCTACCTCGAGGATGACCTGCCTTCATTGGCTGCGGTGGTCCTGGTCAACAAGACATGGTTCCAATGGGGGGCTTCCGTTTTATGGAAGACTCCGCCCTGTGAGAAGCTGGCCAACATTACCGAAAAACGTCGGCAGATATATGCTTCTCACATTCGTTCATTGAGGTTCAGGCATTGCCAAGACTCATATCACCCCCTCTTTAAGGATCTTATATTCAGCAAGCTGGATCATGTCTCCATTTCCAGTTCCCGCTCTCCAGACATTCAGCAATATCTGCAGCCTGCACTTGAGAAATTGGAGATCTGCGGCGCTCACTTGTTGAATCCTGCCGTATTGTATCATCTAAAGACAACTTGCCGGCACATGCGAATGATCGATATCGGACCGGTCGGACGCCATCTAACACCGGTGTCCTTTGTTGACTTCCTCAAAGGATGCCCGACATTAGAACGTATATTGTTCGTCACTTACGTGTACAATTTAATCACAGATGAGATATTGCTACATCTAGCTGAACGTGACAATCTCAAATATCCGAGTCCCGGCAATATAATAGACAAGCGCACGATTGATTATGTTTCAACCAACATTTCAGTTCAACCCTTCAAGGATATTAAAACCCTTGACATTTCTGTGCGGTTGCCAGCGATGTTATCGCTTCTCGAAATGCTTATTGTCACACCTCTTACTGAGCTCTACATAGAAGTGTATTGCAGAGATAATGACCACAACCATGCGCTCGAACACATGTCTTGTCTCACAAACTTGCGGGTACTAGAAGTGTCACTCTCATTCATCGGAGCCCATATCTTGCTCTCGAGAAATGAAATCATGTCGTTGAAAAGACTGGTGCACTTGGAGTCGCTGCGTGTTCTTTTCAAGAACAATGTTGTTAAAGCCCCCGACTTCACCGACGATGACTTTGAGGAGCTATTCTCACACCTTCCTCATCTTCGAAATCTGGAACTTCAGATACGTTTTCATGTTTCTGCTGCTGCTCTGGCATCGATTTCCACACACTGTCCTCTCCTCGGGGACTGCCAACTAAAGGCACGTTTCGATCTGATGTCCTTCCTCCATTTGGGAATCAGTCGTGGAGTACCAATATTCCCTCGACTGAAGGTTCTAGGAATTGGAGAAGTTCTCGACTGGTACCCTGTAGATAATAGTGAATCTTCAATTGTGAAGCTGCTCAAAATGCATCTTCTAAAACTAGAATCCCTACGCTTCCTCCTCATTCTTGATGATAACGGCTTTTCCGTGCAAGTCATCAAGGCATGGGAGGAAATCTATGGTACTGGCGTTGTTCCAAGTCTCTTGGGTCTTTTAATATGAAAGACGGTATGTACAGTACAGTACATACATACTAATATAATTATTTAGCCTATCCGTCGTGTTCTCCTTTTACAATCGTATGAGGAATACCTTGTTTCGACCCACTGCCTTTGTACAATCTTCCAGTATACATTGCTAGCTTCATATCTTAGCTTGATAGCTAGCCATTCTGGATCCAACTGGGCTGCTTATTACCTCTTATCATGATATACCATCTCTCACTGGGTTGGCTTTGGTCTCATCTGGCCGTTTACTGTCGCATGGAGTTGGCAAAGCTCTGCGGATGAGGACCGAGGACATCTGCATATCAAGAGGCCTGCTACAGTATCTCCAGCACCATATATTCTCAGTGCAGGATTTATCCGACGGTATGCCCTTTGTCCTATAGTTGGGCACATTTTCTTTAACTCAAACACTTAGCATAGTGCAAAAGCAAGCATCCTACATCCTGAATACAGTGCCGGCCTAATATAATATTTTTTTTCAGAAGATAGTACTGTAGCACATGTGGTGTAATGTAAAGACATCATGCTGGAACGTCGCCATCATACATCCAGCGAGGCACTACTGATCGACATGTATACTCGTAGACATGTCACGCTCTCTTCAATGGACCTAAGTTAAGATATTTTCTTTTTGCAACAGAGAGACTAAACCATATCCCTTAGTACCTAATTTATCCAAAGGATGTATTTAGTTAGCCCATCTCTGCCGGCGTTATCCAGCCATACCGCGACTGCGCGATATTGGCGATCTAGTCCTCTTGGATTCCTTGTCTTCTCGGCCATATTTCCTACACAATTGTTCAGACCTCCATGTAATCTAGGTGGGATGGCCGGAGACGAACTGTCGTCACAGCCCCGGTAACTTCATCGACATCTTTGTGATAATAGAGCAGATATAGTACGTCGCAATGCTACATCCATCCTTGCCATCCTTGGCAAGAGAAGCCTCACTACGCAGCTGACTGAGAGAGCGCTCGTTGATTTGCTCGCAGTGGTTTCTGAAAAGAGACAGCTGAACAGGGGGATTTTGATAGGAGGGAGGGCACTCACGTCACGTCAAGCAAAGTACTTACGGTACATAAGCATTGGCATCTACTTTCTATTTTATTTAGAAGGAAAATAAGGGGGGGGGGGGAATATTACTTTGTCTCTCTTATTCTTCAGGTTTCCCAAACCTCACTTTTGCGTTTGAGAGTATCCAGAACTGAGTTATCAATTACTTACATACCTAATCCATGAACAATGACACCAGCCAGATCCAATAACAATCCACCAGGCTGCTTGCCATATCAAGGCCATTCGGTTAACGTCCTTTGCTCATTGCGTGTATTATATTTCTCGTTCTCTTCATGCTGACTACCGCACTGCACATCTAGCAAGCGATGCGCCATCGCAAGACAGAATAAAGTACATGTAGAATATGTATTGGTTTTAATTATATTAGGAGACAGTTCAGGTCTTTGGGATCTTTCTCGAGTCCCTGACAGGTCTCCGTACCTTGTAGGATTGTTACACATGCCAGCATGGATTAAAATCATACTTCAGATATGCTTGGGATGTCTTTCATTTAGTCCCCACGAACTATGGTGCTCTGTTACACAGGATACATGTACCTGCTTCATTCAAAAATGGTTTACAATCAAGACTTGCTCGGCCGTTTAGATAGTCACGACGAGCTTGTCCATGTATGTATTTCATCCACAGCGCCGACAGGGCCATCCTGCTGCGCTCCGACTTCCCACTGTCGTAATCCCATCCCAGTTTGCGGACACTTGTCCTCTTTCTGAGCAGGTGGGTTAACGCGGCTCTTCTCCCCGAAGACGAACAGCACCGAGAGCTGGATATATGTGAGAAAACATGACTTTCAGACCGTGACAAGGGGCAAACTGTGAAGTACAATTCGAAAGAATTAAGTAAACAATTATTCAGCAATGGAACTCCATATAATTAAGTTTATATCTCTCTTCTATATAGAGGGTTAGCACAATGGATCATCTATATAATATCATTGTGCTAAACGAAGCTCGAGGTATCGAGTAAAAGACCACACATGGGTGTCTATCTAGTCTAGTTCTATCACAAGTCTACGCCTAACACAGTGCAATGCCGAAATAAAAGTTTAAATCAATACACTTATGTGAAAAAAAAGGAAAAAAAAAGAGAGATTTACAATAGACACAAGAAGGAAAACAAAGGAAGGGATAAATGTCGGAAAGAGAGCAGGAAAAGAAAACCGCCTAGACCGCCGCGTAGAGACTCAAATAGATCCCCCATATGACACCGCACGCGCTGCCAAAGACCACCCTCCGGTCGACGGGGACGGCAATGTACATGAGGGTCGACACGACAGGGCGGTACTTGAGGCGGGCGATCATGATGGGGTAGAAGTCCTGGTTTCGTCAGATCTGTAGGATTTCTAGGTATAGAAATACCAAAATATCTCCATAGTAATCCAGGTAAGAAGGAATGCCTTACCTTGCCAACGGCATCCCAAATCGCGGTAGCACTCGCGCCCTTCAATAGATTGATAAGCACGATAAACAGAATGATATTCATGACTGACCCGACCGTCTGGTCGAGAAGCCACTTGATCACAAAGTTGCGCATGCCTGACGGCTGCGTCGTGGCAGCCGCTGCGCGGGCAGGCTTCTCCTTGCGGGGAAGCAGATCATCATCGTCGGGAGGAGGAGGACCAGGGGTGGCAGTAGTGGTGCTGGTGGATCCACGGACGGTGGGAAATCCGGGGTACCGCGCCTCGATATACCTCTGCCATGCGAAGTTGATGGGGACGATGATGATGCCGTAGGTGACGAACTGGACAAGGGCGACAATGTTGAGCGTAAACGGTTTCTAGGTCATCCAGTCAGTGCATTTGTATGAACGCAGCTGCGGGGGTTGATATGAACTGTGATGTATGTATGAAGAGTACAGCAGAATGTGCGGAGTCCCGTACATAGGTTCCGCTCTCCAGGGAGGGGAAAAGCGGGTAGAAGGCGGAAAAGAAAAAGTTTAGCTACAGGGGTCTTAGCCAGATACAGCATGCATGTACATACATTGTGCTTGCGCTGGTCGATTACCTGGGCAGAGATGTTGGCGATGGCATTGAGAATGGTCGACTGGATGAAGGTGGTCGTCAACGGCGACAACCTTCTCATGGTCGCAGTCACTGATGGTCAACTGAGCGTGGACAACATTTCGAAGACAGAGGGAGCGTTGCCCTGACGTATTAGGAAATAGAATATCAGATATCAAGTATTTTAGGAGACATGGTGGTGAACCCACTCTGGCTGAGCCTGTCAAAAGGGGCGGCGCCGGAGCTCCACGCGTTCTAGGCGGACATGGCCACTCGCTGATCTGCATCGGCGGGATAAAGGGCGCGGCCACGATCAATGGGAATGTCGATGAACACAGACACCTCAAGGGGCCTTCAAGGGACCTCTTTGCTTCTGTCCTCGATTAATGATATGGATGGGCTTGGATGAATCGTTCACCAGTGGCTTCCTTGCACGGTTGTCCAGTGAAAGAAACGCCACAGCTACTGATGACGGAATGCCCGATAGGGATTCTACTAGATATAGCATGCCTCCACACGGCCAACCCATGAGCTGCTCAACAGCAGTACAGTACTGTACATAACCTAAACTGAAGTATTCATATACCTACAGGAAAATATAGGCGTCTCCGATAAATTTCCAACCTGACACAGAATGGAAGGCCCCCCTCTGATCGAGCAAGACAAAAATAACTTAGAACACGGCTCATAGAAATATAGAAAGTCCAAGATCCGAGAGCGTCTATACAATTTAAGGAATAGTCCTCTTCCGAATGATAACATTCGGACCATCCTTCAGACTGGTGAAGTGGTCGAGCATAGCAAGATGTCCATCTGCATCCTCTCCCGTCCGGTCCGCCAGCTCAATGTCAAAGAGGAACATCATCCTTGCGATCGTCAGTCTCAACTCCATCAGCGCCATGCTCTTTCCGATACAGCCTCTCGGACCGATGCTGAAAGGGCAGAAGGCTCTCCGCGCGATCTCAACATCTTCCTTGGTGGACTTCCACGAGTCGCGCGCTGTCTTGCACGTCGCTCCCTCGATCCATCGCTCCGGAACGTATGACAACGGCTCACGGTAGTAGGCTGGGTGCCTGTGGATGGAGTATGCCGGGGTTCCGCAGTTCGCTCCCTCTGGCAGGAAGACTCCGTCGACCTCGACGCCTCCTTCCATGGCTTCACGGGGTATCGCGCCCGGGACCGCCGGTGCCAGGCGCATAGCTTCATCGATGCACGCTTTGAGGTAGACGAGGTCGTTCAGTTTCGTGCCACTTACAATCTCCTCGACATCGCTGAAGTTTTCCCGGACCTCCTTTTTCAGCTTCTCCATCGCGCCGGGGTTGCGGACGAGGTAGAAGATGGTGGCCGCTAGAGATGTCGAAGTGGTATCACTACCCGCGATCATCAGCACATTGGCCTCCCCCCAGAGCTCCTGAGTTGCCAGGCCTTTGCCAGTGTTGGGGTCCTTGGCGTTGAGAAGGTAGTAGAAGAAGTCTTTCTTGGCCTCATGACCAGCCTGCGTCCGCTCTTTCGCTCGTTCGTTTGCCTCCACCCGGGAGTTCATGATGAAATTCCATCGGTCCTTGGTGAGCTTTCGGATGAAGATCTGGTCCAAGTGCCAGCGATCCAGAGGCATCCACAGACCGCACTGACCGTGATCCCATCAGCCTGCCTCCTGAGTCCGTAGTTGGAGAGTTAAGAGAAAACCTACCACATAGTGTCGGTAAGCAGCTCTGTCGACCAACGAGATCATTTTCCTCTTCCCGCTCTTGATGAGCATGTCGAAGCTCTTCCCGAAGCACAATTCGCCCATGACATCGTATGTCAGATAGCCGAACCAGTCAGACAGGTTCCGTACCACAGGTCCTTTCTTGCGGCCATCAGGTGCCACCTCACTGTCATCATGTTGCTCGCCAGCCATGATGGCGCAGAACTGGCGGATATGCAGGAGCATGAGATCCTCCATGCCCTTGAGGGCTTGGTCCGAGAACGCTTGACTCAGCACACGCCTCTTCCGGCCGTGGACGGTCTTGTCGATAACATTGTGGGTGTTGTAGACCCCTTTGATGGCAGGGAAGGCGTTGTAGAAGTCGGCTTTCTTCAGTCTCTTCCCATGTCCGTAGATGTCGTGCAGCCCCTCAACCGAGTTGACGGAGACGAAGTTGGGAGCCACACGGACATGAGAGCCATACTGCTGGTGGAGAGAATGCAGCCAGAGGTGACGGTCGCCTTTCAGCCCGTGATAGAGCTGCACCCAGGGGGTCACGGTAGCGAGGAATGGACCGCGTACATGGCGGAGGGGGTGGAAGAACCTGTTGTAAAGACAATATCCGAGGGTCTATGCATGTCAGCAATCCGATGTATATAATTCGACGAAGCTTTCACACCCCGCCCCCCTACGAACAAAAACTGGTAAGAGGACGCATACAAGTAAAACAAGGATCGATAACACCCCCGCAGCCACCGGCTGGAAGGAGAGCTGCGCGAAGAGAGGTTGGACAAACATGGTCTCACGGCGACGTCGTCATCAAACGGGGTCCGAGGATAGCCGACGGGAACCGGAGAAGACCGTTAGATTCCCCCGCAATCCGGAGGAGCGGAGTCTCGACACAAGAGGGACGACAGAGATCAGCAGCCTGGAGGTATTCCCCATCTCGAGATCTGGCGGAGGCCGTGCTCGTCTATATATCTTTGCCTCGTCTCGGTTATCTGCGGTGTAGTTGTGTCGTGGGTGCCTGTGCGACTCTTCCGTACTTATCCACACATAACCTGGAAGGATTCCTATTGACCAAAAGTACCGCTCGACTACGAAGAGAGGCCATGATCGCCAATTGCAGCGAGATCACACATCATCGAACCCAGCGATAGTCATCCCAGGGTATGCTGTATCTGAAACGGAACTGGCGTCTGTCAGGACAGTTGTTCAATCATCATCGCCACCTGATAGACACTGCGTCACTGGCCCTAAGATCTTCATATCCATGTCACGACAATGTGCACGAAGCGGCCTTTGTCCATGAGGGATCCTTGGACAGTCCTGCATCAAACCGAATTCCAACCCTTACCACCTCGTAGTCCTCGTTTGCAACGGATAAAGAACGTTGGGCTGTCAAAGAATCAAATGGGCTATCATTGGCGGTCCAATTCATCGTGAGCAGATATCTTCATTGCCTTTGTTGATCCCTTCTATAGAACATCCTGACGGACACTTCTACTTATCATACGCCCTTCGAATATATAAAATCTCATCTTTACACTCCACTCTCCATTCGAAAAGGGCTCATACAGCATAGGCCCGTTATAAGGTCCTCTTCATCTCCGAGCGCAAAGAATATACTCGAAAAGGAGATGCAACAAGAACTTCCAGCTCATATACTTGCGGAGATGCCTCTGTGACAATAATACTGGATCAAATCGTCATCCGTCATCTGCTCAATTCTAGCCTGCGACTACGCCATTTTCTTATCGGTAAATGGGTCTAGTACACAGCTGCAACGTATATAATTGCTTTCATGTGACGGTGCTATCCGGAAATATATCCTTCATCTGCCACCGAGTGACATGGCCGGCAACATGTGACCCCACAGAATGTCGATACGTAAGCGGATTATTAACGTCCTTCAGCTGTAGGGACATTAGGCGGTTAGACGCGCGGTAGTGTATACTTGAATCTGGGATGTAGATCGGATCCTTCATAAAGGGAATACCCGTGCTTGAAGGTCTTGGGAAGCCACTAAAACCCATACGCAGATAAGTGGATCAGTTGAAAACTCCTAAAGTTTCTGAACCCACGAAAGAGGCTCATTTGCCTAGGAGTCATGGCAGGGCTCCCGTGCAGAACGATTTCCTTCACCGCTGCTCATACCATTCGCGTCTGTACACGGACCAGTTCGAACAGTTCTCTTGCTTCCGGAGTCACTTTGTTGCTTCTGTGCTCCAATTCGCAAATTCTTCAAAGCCCCGTTATCGATTCTAGATTTTAATTCTCACAGATAATTTTGGTGTAGATTGGCGTTTGTTTTTGTTCCAGAGGACGGTCTAGAGGGCCGGCGTCTTGCAATATCCCGACTCGGATATATTTGTTCAATCTCGCTATGTTGCTATATCCGACATAGTGACAGCTGAGACGGAAGACAAGAAACAGACTTTATGAACCATTTAAAAAGAACCTGTTTGACTGGGAGACCAAGACCTTGAGGTTCAACATCCTGGAAGAAGTAGTTGACATTCATAAGGCTGGTCCCACCCCATGGGCAGCAAGCTCGCTCGATCATGAGCCGTTGAGGATGATATGATATAGAACGTCCTGAGAGACAAGTCGGCGGCGTTAGTATCATTATGCACCAAGGCAGGTACAGTACACATCGATGTACACTTTTAATTCCTCATCCATTCTCCTCGTCGAAGTTCCTTCTCACGTCGCACGGGCGTCCTCCCCTCCTCTCCCCCTCCCACCATGACTACAGGTCGCGTCAACGCACACTCTCACCCAGGCAACCCGGCACCCTCCCGTTTCTTTGTTATGCCCCCCTATCACCCTTCACCTGACAATAGGAACCCGGGGATAGTGCAGTGGTTAAGGTCAGCGGCACTCTGTGCCAGTGGCCTTTCCCTGTCACCGGACCCAAGTCTCAGGTTCAATCCTTGGCTTGGTAGAGGTGCAGCGGTTTGATATTAATCAATACCTGCTAACATCCGATGAACCCTTGGTGGGGATCCAGGTAATGAAAATTCCCTGCCCGCCAAAAGCATAGGCGGGGGTTTTCGATCCATTCTATAAGCTTCCTGCCAACAAATCCTTTGCCCCCATATCATATATTAGACGATGACGGGCCTTCCTTGGTTTAGCATGGTCCAGATGGCAACTCAAATTTCGCCAGCAGATTCTCAACCTTGCAGAATTGTTGTGTTCATACATTTCCAACACACTCTGCTGCCATATCTGGCGCGCAAGGAACCCCTACCCGAACTAGATGAAGCTATCATCAATGATGGCGGTCTCAATGTTGCTCTCCCCATGCTATGCTCCCCTCATATTTCTGAGTAACCGACAAGGAAGCACGCTAAAAGGGCCCAAGAATGCTGTATATAAGTCATTTAAAGATTCGCTATACGGCCATTTGACCAATCTTCTTGCCCAGAGATCCTTCGCCTCATTTCCAAGTATCTTACTTCTCTGGGATTTTGCGTGCTACAGGGTTTAAGCTCCTCCAGCGCCTGCAGCTCTCGGTCTTCTACTCCAGACATTCCTGCTTGGACTTTCAACTAGGTCCTCATTAATGAAAATGGCCACGCAGTTCCAGCTCTGCCTCCTGATAGCTCTGTGGAGTGATGACTGCTCTTGCTTCACCTTTCTCACACAGCATCCCGAGTCTGCAGTCTCAATGCCCACATCCAGCCGGGCGGGTACTACCTGCGGTCGGCTAGCCCTAGTCCATTCCCAGAACCACTAAACAGATGGGCCTTTCTGCCTTTGTCAGTCTGTTTGTTCCAACGTTTGTAAACCTGCTTCCCCTGTTCCGGATCGCAAGCAAGAAAAGAATCCAACAGGACATCAACAATCCATGTATTCTTTCAACTAGTCGATTGCACCAGGAGGAACTGGAATGTGGTTGCGGTTGAAGGAACATGGTATCATCCTGAGGATAGGGACGATTCAGGACCAGGAATAGAACAAGACGTTCATATATAACCCTCTACGACGATCCGAACACAGGCGTGGTCTAACCCATGCCAAGTTTCCCTCCACAATGTGCGCCACGACCTCTCTGCTGAAGAAGTCCTCGAGAGAAGACAGCTTCAAAAGATAATCTCTGACTTTGCAGGAATGCCAAGAGCTTATCCTACCTATCCAGGCTGTGAAGCGACCGGAATCGACTGAAATAATGACCACCGTCTCTAGTTTGCTCTACTTATTCATTTCGAAGACCTATACTGTGACGACACAGTGAGACAGACCCAAGAGTCAAATCAAACGCCAAGGAGTTCTCAACAACCTTACCTGATCTTACCTTGACATCTCAAGAACCTTGGATATGATGTAACTGAACCGACTAAAATACACTAATACTTAAATAAACGTCCGTATAAGCAGTCAGCTACCAGCAAGAATACAGGACATCCAATCGCAGAGGATCAAGTCCTGCCGAGAACAGTCAGGACTCGGGCAGCATGTCAAGTCCTAATAATGTCCCCCAAGCTCAACCACTACCACTACATCTGGAAGCCTTCAACACCTCCAGTCTCGCCCCATCTGTATTATCGCGATCGCGAAAAGCCACAAGATCAGATACCAATACAGACAATTCAAGCGGCGCGCTTGTCTATTGGAGAGAATGTTTAACAAAACTTGTTGAAGATAATGACCACTATAATCTCGAGAGCGATATCTATATCGTTGTGTTGACTCCTTTACCTGGAACATAGTCCGACCCAGGATTAGAGAGAACAGGCAAGACTGGTTCACCATTTGTCACATGGTCACCCCCAAACGCATTTTCAATGACCCAGACTCAGAACATTGACCAGAGGCAGTCTAATTCCTCTTTCTTTTATCTCCTTTTCTCCCTCGCGCTCGGATGTCACGTCTCATCCACTCCCGACGTGGTATTCAACAAAAGTTCGAGAAAGATCAAGCTTGAATATTACTTCCTGCACAAGGACTCCTGCAAGACTCTTGGATCGAGCTTCCTCTTACAGAAACTGTTCCTTTGCTGATCTAATTTTTTTGACCCGGACAAAGAAATATGGCTAGAAAACGACGCATCCGACTTCATATGCCTGGTACATATAATAAGTGCTAGGCGAGACTGATCGTATCCTTCTCAGAGAGGAAGTTATCCTCGCCGTTTCAGACCTGTCGACTATCTATCTATCTCCAGAAGGAATGCCTGCTTCTGGAGAAAAAAAAACCTTTTTTTCTGTCTTACTTACATATAAAGAAGGTATATATGGACAGTAGGGGCAGAATGCTAAAGGATAATTTATATTGATGGTGATGGTGACCGTGTCCGGCAATCCTCCTCTCTCTTCCTTCCTTCAATGAGTCCAGCCTGTCTCTACCGAAGAAAGAAACCAGGAATACCTACAATCTTGTCGAAATGAAATGGGACGATCTTGGGTCATACACCACTCACTCATCGACCACACCACGACCCGAATAGGTCCGCTGCAGCAGGGTCTACGTCTACCTAATATAATATGCCCGGCTCGCATCCGTGGTCACATTCAGCTCCGTCAGAGGGATATATATATATACTCATATCTCGTCCCATCATCATGACTGCGAAGGTCTCAGCCGGTTCAAATCGAAGAGGGAAACAGTCCTATTCGTCCCGAAGCCCCTGAGTTAATAAATACCCGCTCGCTGGACTATTCTTCAGATGTGATTGGTATATTATACTCGTCTTGCATGTGAAGGATAAAATGAGGACTGGTTCTGCAGAAACTGTACCTATTTGAGAGTTGGGGCTGGGTTCAAGAGATGAGAGATGCTGATGAACTAAGTAGTCATTAGTGATGGTGATGGTGGTGATGGTGTTGAACTGAACAGCAACGTTTACCAATATCTTCTTGCAAGTTTTCGTATACTCCAACAGATGGTGATGGCGGAACTGGAATCAAATTCCTCCTTCGACGAGTCCAACTTAGCTCTTCTCTTGAATGAACGAATGAATGAGTGAAAGGCGCAAGAAACCAAGAAGCCATGCTTTACGGGTATCATAGCGACTGCCTATTTCTATAGATATCTCCGCACATAATGTCTGTAAAAACATACATGCATCCGTCCTGCGGATTGATCTAGATTTTATGCCTCTCTCTTCGAGTGGATGCTTACATAGCCGCGGCTTCAGTGCCAAAGCCATGCAATCCCCCATCCAGAATCCACCGTTCATTATCATCATTATCATCCTGCACGCGTCTCCACATCTCCTTCCGCTCCCTCTGTGTGTCTCTCGCAACGCCCTCCGGAGCCTTCCAGACCGGCCGCACGAGCCCGCCAGCAGCCAGGAGTGGATTCCTCCCGAATGTTCCGCGGCCAGTGGTGCCCTTGGCTCTCCTCTCTTCCTCGTCTGCAGCGGCAGCGGCAGCGAATGCCTCCTCCTCATCGACTTCTTCTGCATCTTCTTCCTCGCCCTTTGAGGCGCCAGAGTCCGCGACAGGAGCGGACTGGTACACTTTGACGACCCGCCCGCCCGTGATATCCAGACTCATGACCGTCTTCTTCTTCTCCCACTCGGGCCGCGCCTTCTCCTCCATCTCACGGAGGATGCGCTGCTGCTTCTTCAGCGCGAGCGCCCTCTGCGAGGGAGTCATCCACTGCGTGGACGCTACGTTGGGCGTCTCAAAGTCGGCGGCCTCGTCGACGACGCGTGTCCGTTGCGCATTCTGCGCTTGGAAGGCTAGGAGCTTGTCACGATGGGCCTTGGCAGCCTCGAACGAGTCGTTGGAATATGCGGGCGAGGACGGGGATGGTGACGGCCCACGGCCCGGTCCGCCGTCATGGTGCAAGCTCTCGTTATGCGCCCGCATCTTCTCCTGCCCGCGCTCCGCGCGCAGTTCTTTGATCATGCTCTGCACTTCGTCCTTGGAGAGGAGCGGTTTGTCGCAGAAGGAACATGGCTGGAGACCCTCCAGGGAGCAGATGATCTTCCCGCAATTCAGACAGTTGGGCGCAGGCGTGAACAGCGGATGGAGCGTGGCGTTGCAGTTGCACTTCCGACGGTCCTTGGAGAGTGTCGGGTTTGTGGAAACCTCCAGCGCTGCGATAGCAGCGGTGATGTCTGCAATGTTCGCGGTTGTGACCGATTGCTTCGCCGGCGTCGAGGTTCCAGAACCCGTATGTCGCGACGACACTTTTGCTGTTTTCGATTTCACATTCGGTAGGTAGTCCGATATCAATGGTCCTTGTGCAGACGGCGGTGCCTTTGCGCTCGACTTGTTATTGCGTGCAGGAGACGGGTTTCGTGAAGACGTGGCGGAAGAGGCATTCGGCGACGCAGAGGTCGTAGGCTGAGGAACTTGTAGAGCAGCTGGCTCCTCTGACAACTGCAACGCATCCGAAATGGATGCGCCGGTCGTAGTCCCCTTATCTGTATTACGTTTGTTCCCTCCTTTTCGCGATGGTGTTGCAGACATGTACTCCTCCTCACGCTCCGACTTCCTGTATCCGCCCTCCACATTGCCATAGCCCTCCGGTCTCCGCGGAGGTCCGGCGCTGTGCAGGGGAGCTTTTGTCCTCTTATTCTTCTTCTGCGTATTCTTATCCTCATTATTCGGCCGTCTAGAACCTCCATGGGCCTCGGTCGCTGGCGATGCGCGTCCCGACTGTGCAGGCGACGATGTCCCGGCGGTTGCGCCACCGCCCAGCCGAGAATTGAAAGACGAGATGAACTCGAGCGCCGCGGGGGAGTCGCCCAGGAGGTTCTTCAGATGCTCTGCGCATGCCTCCTTCGATAGGCTGGCCGAGTATGTGATTATCTGCGTGAGGGATTCGTCGTCGAGAGGGAGGAGTTGGGAGAGGCGGGGAAGACCCCATGCGACGAGGTCCGCCGCTGGCATGTCCGATGCAGGCTCGGGCGGGAGAAGTGGGAAGGTTGGGTGCGAGAAGAGGAAAAAGAAGCTTGAATATTTTCAGCCTCTTTCCATAAAAAAGAGCACGTTCTAAGTTAATGTTACTACTGTAGTACAGCTGAGCGGAAGCCCGCGTGGCGGAGAAGACCAACGTCTCCACCGGTTTACGGATATCCGCCTTAGAGATGTGGCTCCCATCGCAGGTACACAACATCTGTCCCGACATCAACCTCTGCATGATTCTTCTACTACAAAACCGCAGTGGCAGACACTCTGAGATTATACCAGATCTCGATCCACCTTAGCAAAAACAGACACAGCTACCAACGCCGCATAATTGTACAGTACACCGTAATGTAATCTATACAAAACCTCGAAAAGCTCCACAAACATGCCCTGATTTCCGGACATAGGATGTCAGTTTGTGGGTAGAAAAATCAAAAAGTTCCTTGACGCCTCATATGCTACTGTTTCCGATGCCATCATCAAAGTTTGCACCCCAGGCGACGGTGCTGTACATAACCTGTGCCGCCCGAAAACAAAAAAACATATAACTGCTCATCATCGATTTACTGAGAACTGGCAATGTTTCCGGCATTGATGTCTCCGTTAGATTCCATTTTTATCTCCCCATCACCGGAAGTAGCCGATTCCGCGGCCGCTGCCAGGTCCGGAGTCGTCCCGTTCTTCAGTTTGCTTGGGGGCGGCGGCTTTTTGCCAGCCAGCTTTTTAGGTGTATTTGGCTTCTTCTTTTTTGGAAGGCCTGGGCCCCCTTCATCGTCTCCGGGTCGCGGTCGTTTCGGTGGCGCTGGATTAGGTGTGCTGGCTGCGCTGTCCTGGGGAGTCCTGTTCCGGCTCGCCTGCCTTCCCGATAGACCCAGACATCTATCAAGATGCTGTGCGACTCTCGTAACAACAAAATATCGTGGGCAGTTGGGGCATTTCACTGTAGGGAACGACACCTTCTCTGGTGCTGATTGTTTGAATGAGGCAGACGCGTCCGGCGTCGACGGGGGGCTAGACCCCGGAGTGTTCGACGTTGTGTTCTGCTTCTTTTTCTTTGGGTTGAGCTTATCCGTGGCGAAAGGGTTCCCGTGGACATCGTGTCCGGGCTTGATGATCAGAGGGTGCTTCTGGCAGTATTGTCGGTATGGATCCGGGGGAGGACGTGCACCAACTCCCGTCGTAGGGTACAGAAGGCGGGGCAAACGGCAGTCGGGGCAGATGATCTCCTTCGTGGTCTGCAGCGGATTGCCCTTGAGATACACTTTACCGCCATCGAAGACGGCACCTTCTGTCTCGACTCTGATGCCTGCGAGCTGGTCCTCAGAACCAGCCTCGCCCGGCTTCGCTGTCCCGTTGGCCGCCCCTTCTTCTCGGAGTCGAGCTGCCTCTTCTTCTGCCTTCTGTCTGGCAATCACAACTGCGGAGCGCATGCGAGCAATCTTCTCATCGCGGTGTACTTTGGCGACGATGTCGTGGATGATGTTGTAGAAGGTGTCATTGAGGATGTCACTCGTCTGGACCAGTCAGAATCATCATTCAGCTCTAGAATGTGTGCTTAAAACGATAACTGCATGCAATAGACTTGGGTCTGTATGTCATATAGCGGGTACCTACCAGTTTTGCTATAGTGCCTGGAGGAAAAGTACTTCTTCCCTCGGCGTTCGCCTTCGGGGATTCTGGCCCAGCCATATCCGAAGAGCGACCTGAGTCTAAGGCCTCATTGTCAGTGTTCGGGTCCATAACCCGGGAGAAAGCAACGAGATACAGATCTGGAGCGGTGCAGGGGCAAGGCGCCCAACAGGGGTAGATGAGATGGTAAGGATGATATCAGGGGTCAGAGTACGGTAACAGTGCCGAAGAAACCACAAAAAACAACTTGAGACAACACAGACAGAGGCACAGAGGCAATCTAAAACAATCTCTGCGGGACCACTCCAACCCAAACGCATAAAGATGGCCGAAAGCCGAATGCTGCATGATCGGAGCAGCTGGGAAAAGCAACAGACCCCAAGACTGACCTTTTCCTGCCACGTCCTAGACGTACAGCTTTCCACGGCAATCTTATGCACCTTTGCAGCTCCTGTTCCTTTATTCCTGCAGACAATAATAGCCCTCCATGTGTCGTGGCATACAGTTGAGGTGGCGTTGCTCCTTTATGCTTCCCTCGTCCGAAGGCTGTTATCGGGAGCGCAGCATATCTCGACCCGGTCGCAATTGGAGGTAAGCAGCTTAAGAATACCGGAAAGGACTGTCGGATGGCTTCCGTTCAGAGAGCAAATCCAAACGGGAGCCCCAGAGGACGGACGTGGCTCAGACACCTCGTTCCCCGAGCTGCTGTCGAAACCATCTGCTGCGGCAGGCGTACCAAGCGGCTGTGAACACGCCCGGGACCAGCACGGCACCCAGCAGGAAGACACACGGGGCTGAAAGAGACGCACCTGCAGCCAGGCGACACCGGGAGAGCCTCGACAGCGCTGGACGTCGGGATGCCAGGACGAGGCCGTTGCGGAGGAGACGCCGGGGCTCCAGCGCGACCGCGCCGTGCTCCGAGTCATCTTATCTTATCCATCTCCGCACGCGCCCGCCCCGTCTCTTTGCGTCGATGCCTGACGTCCGCCCTCCGCTGGCCCCTGTGCCTCCTCGCTCATGGCGTCCAGGGAGGCCCGGGCCTTTCTATATAGCATCCTGATCTCCTCCTGCGACGGCCTTAGACCTCCTCTCCTCCTCCCCAGACGCCATGGCCTACCAGTTCTTCTCCAGGACGCAGCCGGCCAAGGCGGCCTCCCCGCCCCTCTCCTCTCCAGGCCCGTCCAGGAGCAGCAACAGCAGCAGCAGAAACAACAAACCTCCCATCCATCCGCCTCCCCTCGTTCTGCCTCCGTCTGCAGCCTCTCCTGCGACTCCCAAGCCCTCAACGATCGGTGATCCGAACTTCCAGCCGACCCCGTACCCCGATCCCATCGAACCGGGCTATCCCACTCCGCATCCGCATATCACCATCGACCCTGTCCGCACGGCGCACATCCCTTCTCTCTCCCGGATCACAGGCCTGCTGCTTCCAATCCGCTACCCCAATTCCTTCTACGCGGCCACCATCACCGATCCCGTCATCTCCTCGCTGTCCCGCGTCGCCGTCTACCATGGCTACCCCGTGGCCGCAGCCTCAGAGACCGGCTCCGTCGCATCCACCATTGCAGGGCGCTCTGGGTCGTCAGCCAGCTCTGACAGCAGCGTGGGCACCGACAAGGTCATAGGAGGCATCAGATGTCGGCTGGAACGGCTCCCCCAGACCGACAGCACGAAGGCAGGGTCAGGATCGCAACAACGACCGCCCACGAACCTCTACATCCAGACGCTGCACCTGCTCTCTCCGCACCGCGGACACGGCGTTGCCGCGTCGATGCTCAATTCCCTGCTTTACTCCGAGCCTCCCTCGAAGTCGTCGTCATCCTCGTCCACAAACCCTCCCTACAAGGTCTCTCCCCTCGTGAGACACTACAATATCCGGACCGTCACGGCGCACGTGCACGAGGCGAACGAGGAGGGACTGAGATGGTACGTCGCGCGCGGGTTCCGGATCGAGGACGGCGTCGCGGAGGGGTACTATCGGCGGCTGAAGCCAAGCGGGGCCCGGATCGTGAGGATGGATCTGGAGTGGGACGAGGAGGAGGATGACGCGGATGCCCAAAAACGTACAAATCCTACAGTATCTTCCTCAAAGACAGCGGGCAATAAACAACAGAAGGAAACAGAGGCCAAAGGCAGAGCCGAGGGAGACGAAGACGAAGACGACGACTGGGAGAAAGTCGAGGCCGAGGACGACGACGACGATCAGGACTCCCACGGCGTCGAGGCCCTCGGTGACGGCGGCCCGGAGAGTGACAGCCAGGTCCTCGTCAACCCCCAGCAGGACGGGTCGAAAAGGAAACGGAAAGCGGACGAGGAGCTGCGCTCGTGAATCCCTCCCCGAAGATGATTAATTAATCAAGCATGCTGCACCTTATTAAACCTGTTTCTCTAGGCCCAGTCGGCCTTTCACCCGGCGCTTAAAAGCTCCTCCTCCTTCCACTTACTTACTAGAGCAGGGTCTTGCTTTGTTATAATGGATCGCTGTCTGCCCATCCCTAGGACGCTCCTATCCATCAATTCATTAATATGTGCATACATCCAATAGGACATGATACCCTTTTTTTTTCTTTTTCCTCTATCTCTCTGTGTGTATGTGTGTCTCTTTTTTTCATTTGCATGGTTTTCATAGATTAGGTACCTAGGCAACGGTAGTTGCGCTTTGGTTTAATAATGTAATAATATAGTATAATAGACAGATAAAGACAGAAAGAGCAATGTAGATATTGATAGATAGATATAGTCCAGTTCGGGTCTCTGCTCCAGTTTCAAGTTTACGTGCACTTTGTCGGTTTCTCTGTCATTTAGGTATTTATTCATTCCGCTATATGCCTTTGTGGCTAATCTTACGTACGTACATGTACATACCTAAGTAGGTAGGTAAGTACACTAAGAGTGTAATCTCCTAGAGAGGGGGAGAGAGAGAAAGAGAGAAATACATACACATGCATACATACATACACGGATAGGCAGGTGCGATTCACAGTACACTGAAAGCAGTTAGGGTTATCACTTAAAGAAGGGGATATACAGATATTTGGATGTTAGGTAGGAATCAAGGGGTATCGTTATCGCGGACAGAATATGGGTATATATAAACAGAATAGGAGAGTGCATAAGAAGCACGTAATATAATAACAGAAAGAGGCAGAAATATGTGCAGCGCTTTGTACAGAAGAAATCCCAGTTTCAAGCCGTCGTTATATGCAAGATCCCACAAAACACATCATCCTTTTAGCCAGCGGTCCCAGCAAGGAACAAAGACTGGATCCCGTCACGGTATACTGTATATATATAAACAGTGCAGCCATATCGTATCGATATCGATATCGATATCATATGGCATAATTCTCCGCATGCAGGAAGATCTCGTCCTTGGACGGATCCATCATGACCTGCTGCTGCAGCCTGGCAACCGCATTGGCCACCTCGACCCTCATGCTGGGCGGACCGCAGACGAAGACGCACGCGCGCCGCCCGAAGGTCTTCGAGAACTCCTTCAGCATGTAGGGGATGTCCGGCCGGCCGTACTCGGTGCGCCATCCGTCCTGCTTCTGCATCGGGAGAAAGGCGAAGCGCATCAGGTTCTTCTGGAGTATCGTCGGGGTGGAAGGAAAACCGAAGTCGAAGGAGTTGTGGTTATTATTATAGTTATAGTTATAGTTGTGCGCATGGGCTGGATGGTGCGGTGGAGGGGAATAGTTGTTATAGTTGCAAGCTGGCTGCTGGGATGCGAAGTTTGGATCTGAGTACAAGGGGTAGGAGTGGCGTCTGCCGTGTTGTGCAATGGGCGGAACCATGTACGCCTGCGGAAGTTCGGTGATGGCGTCTTCGTTTTCCCGGCGGAGTTCTTTCTCTCTTTCTTGGTCACCAGCTGCTTCTTCTCGAATAAAAGCGGAATTGCGTTTACTGGCGACTCCCTGGAACATCTCGTTGATCCTGTCGTGAACCATGAGACCGCTGTGTGGCCGTGCTTGAGGTTCGGTCATTGGTTCCTTTCTTTTCGCGGCGGTAATGTAGAATTGGCACTGCACCGAGTTAGGCGGTGCGAATTCTCTGCATATTCTCAGTTCTTCCTTGAACCATTCCATAGTCTCCGGGCGCTTCAGAGCCCAAATCACCCGGACCGATCTTGTGACGGCCTTTCCGTCCCTCATTTTCTTGATCAGATCAAGCAGCTGGCTCGCAATCGCTGTGATCCCGCTTCCTCCAGCGAAGAAGACCACGTCGTTGAAGGCTGCCATCTCGCGCTGCATCCCTCCATAAGGACCGTCTAAAAACGCTCTGTATGTTTTGTATGGACCCTTCCTCAACGCAGTTTCGAGCACCTTCCGGGTAAAACCCCCGAACGGCCTGAACACAAGGGCCATATCCCTGTATTCTTCGCCGTAACTTGACGGGAAGTCATCACTGCACAGTGACGCAATGGTGAAAGGGTGGTTCTCGAAGATGGAAATGCCGGGCATTCGCAGATAGACATACTGGCCTGGCTTCCATTTCATCTGTGTGGGAATGGTAACCTTGATGGCATTTTCGGGGAGAATCGTGACGGCTGATTCCTCTCCAATCAACCATGACAATCGGAACGGATTTGACCAGTTGAGGTAGAAGAGTCTGACAAAACAGGACATAAGCCAGATCGCCACTGTGGCCCATAGGTAGTCCCAGGACGAGAGAAAATTCCTGGTGTGCCAGAAGAGCATTGCAACAAACACAATTGCTACTGGCAAATGCAGGAAGACGAAAAGCTCATACATCCAATTGCGCAGGACAGGAAGGGAGTGGACGCAGAGGAACGCCAAGGGTACAAAAGCTGCAACACCTGAACCATATATGTACATGTTTGTCGGAAAGTACGGTTGAAAAATCGGCAGAGCTCCATCGGACCAGATCGGCGTGATATAGAATGGGATGATGTGGACGAGGCTGAGGAGGAGACATAGGTAGCCAGCCCAGCGATGGAGGACATTGAGCCGTTCGTGGCCGATGCCGGTAAGCAAGGTGATAAAATTTGCCTTGGTGCTGAGTGCAACGATCCAAGGGACCATTGACACCGCAATCATACCAGCTCGAATCGCCAACGGCGGGGATCCATACCGAATGGTGGGATAGTATAGCGGTCGAGGGAGGAAACAATAAAGTGTGACGAACGTCAGGGCGGCGAGAACAATGGCTGTCACTCCCAGAGACGGAAACACAACTTCGAATTTCCAGATCTTGAGGACAGGAATTGGTCTATAGAATATCCATCTCATGAACGCAATCGTATTGTTAAGCGGAGCGATACTGGAGATAGAAGACTGCTGCTTTCGCTCCTGTAGCAGAGGACCATGAGCCGGAAAAAAACGTTTCGTAGAACTATCGGTGCAACCACTCGTGAGTTCATATTCGACTCCGGGCGATGTGTTATGTGACGCGTTCAATATCTCTTCTTTGTACAGCCCCGTTCGGATCTTATCGCCCCAGAGATGGTATATTCGGACAACTGTTGTGATGACAAGCAGAAGTATCGAGAAGTAAACCCATCCCCGAGCGTATTTACCCGATTTCGACCATGGATCTTCCTGGCTTGCAGCAATCTGTTCCGGAGAACTCGCGCTTGTGATCGGGACATTGATGCGCTTCGCCAGCGAAGCGACTGATTCGTATGCGCCCAACATAGTAACGGCCCCCCGTGATAGCCCCGTTGTCAATCGGGTGGACTAAGGTGTAGACCCCCTTCACTGCTGAAGAGTCGCTTTGCAGCTTTCAATGCCTTCCCCTACCGAATCCTCGCATGTGGTTCCCGCGGTCTGTTTCTTCATGCATTCGCACCAATTCGCTTCAATATGAACATGTCCGGCAGTTGACACTAGCAAGATATTACTAGTGGCAGTATCGGGTGTCGATCTCTCTCGGTCGCGTGTTGAGGCTTTCGTCGTAGTGGAAATTCGAGCGCGCCTGGGCACTTATATTTCTGGGGGCATTTCAGCCCTGCGGGGTTCCACAAGCGCTGCGGGTCGACATAGAAAAGCGACCAGGGTTGTGGTGAGAAGAATTCCTGCTTTCTCTTCGGTATATGTCCTTCGGTCTCAATAGTAGACGACTGAGACGGTCGAGACCGTGACCGTGGAGGAGAAGAACGCCAAAAGAGATATGGGATGAAAAAGGGAGAGGATCAGCAGCGACCTGGGTTTACCACAGTACACGTCTAAATGTACGCGGATACCGGAAAGCAAGGGCGCAGGAGATGTGTCCACTCCGCACGAGTCTGCTTCGATTGAATAATCGGTAATAAGAGTGCCGGGCAGCCGTGACAGACGGTGCCGTACCCTAACGTCCAATCTGGATGGTATGCTGAATGGAGTAGACTTCAAGGGTGGGACGTGATATCTCTTGCCTGAACATCGATTTTACCGCTAGACGCTCAAGCTCCCCCAATGGGCCAATATCCTGAACAGCGAGCACACCAAGCAGGTGCTCTTCACATAAGGTGCAGCGCCGGACATTGGTCAAGTCTTTGTCAAGTCTTGAGAGATACTACAATCCGACCCATCGTGCGGAGTGAGTACTCCGTCCGGATATCTGTGCCGGCATCGCACATTCGGGCAGCAGTCCACTTTTTCCCCTCCCCCTGCATCCTGCAAAGCTCTGCGAGGGGTCATCTGTAGCTAACCTATCCAACGTCGATCCGGAACCAGGTACCCTGCAGTTCTGCAAAGTCCAGATCCATAGTCAAGACTCGGAGAGGGGACCTGGACGGGCTGGACGAGTGATAGGTCATGGTTTACCGCCGTCGAGCACAGCTGTTGTCGAATAAAGACGGAGGATCTCCAATGAAATGTGATAGTGATCCTAGCTCCAGCGTTAGCGCGGATTTGGGGGTGTAACGATGGGAAACGAGCCTACCTGAGTGGACCGCGATTCTTTTTGTTCAACTCACGAGCAACGAGATTGGACGAGGGCTTGCGTGGTCTGCAGGAGACGACGGCGACTCCGCTGCTGGCGTTGCTTGACTGTGAGGGGCACCGTGATGCTTCTTCACATCTGCTGCTTCCACGGAGCATCTCAGGGCTGAGGATATCGATTACCAGAATCAGTCAAAGTCTTGGTACCTTATATAAGAACATAATTACTCCGTAATCCGCACAGATTAGGTTGATTGGTTTGTGTGGTGCCCATTTATGCGAAGTCTTCGGAGAAATGTTGCGCTGTCCAGCGTTAGTTTCTGGCGGGGGCGGACCACTGTATCTCTCCACGGAGTATTATGCTCCTTCAGATCCTGCACTTCGCATATAGCGCATAATACCCGTGATTTCAGCCTAGTATTAATTCAAGTTGTAGGCTACTTTGTCCCTGCACATATCCTGGTGGCGATTGCCTTGCTACACAAAAGCAGACTTTTTAGCAAAGTCGAGAACCCTCGACTCCAAAGCGCTACCAGACGCCCTTTTAGGGTTCCATCGATGCACCCTTCTCCTCAAAAGATAGCCGATAGCTAGGCGCGTGGCTTTTCATTAACCGGTCAAGGATATGTGCTTGATAATATATGCCGCACTCCACGACTGGGGGGATTGTGTGAAGCTCCCAATTGCCGCCGAGGCTGTCCCTGACGACTGATACTGTCATTTTTCCCGCCATGGTTCACGCTCTCATTCATACAACTCATGCGCTCCTCTACTATCAGGTTCATTTCCGATTGGATGTTGTATGTGCAGGATCCTGCAAGGTCCCGGTTCGGATTACACTGCCAGGCGCTTGTCTGGACGTCACTTGATAAGTGTGACTCCAGAAAGATGTTAACTATTAGATATACAGAGTCCTCGCGTATAGTGAAGGAAATGCTCAAATCAAAGGGAAAGTAGCCGTCATATTAATTCCAATGGAATAGTTGCAGGAAACCCTATGCATCCCAGGCGACTCCAAGAACATCAGGCTCAGCTGGAGTGACTGCTTTCTGTGGCGTACATTCAACATCAAAATGACCTTTCTGCCAGAGGCGACCACAGTCCTAACACCACTCCTAGCAGCAGAAGGCGCCTGTTTGATGTTCCACTTATCAGCCAAGTCATACTCGAGGAACCTTGCCATCGTCACCTCCTCGATCGCTCAAAAGAAATGGGAAAGGGTGAACATACACATCATGTGCTTGCAGCCGCCTACTTTCTCGATTCGAATTCGAGATCCGGGGTAAGGCTTTGTCGACTTCACGACGGTCTTCTCCCCAAGGAGAGATAGACGCGTTTCAAGTGAATATCGTGCTGCCAGGGTAGCAGAAGAGATCTTTCTCCTTTCTTCCTGCAGACTTTTTTTTCATTCTTAAGATCTTGTAGAAGCCCGCATTTAGCATCTTCGCTTGATTTACTGACATAGAAACCTCATCGTCTGTCCGTGACTTCATGACCTCGTATTCCTTGCAGGTAAGACCCTCGTGCCAAGGGATGTCTCGGTGGATGAAGCAAGTTTTCATTCCGCAAGATCCGCATATAACAATATGGTTCTCCCACCCACCTGCATGAAACTGGCCTGAGTCGCATTCTGAATTGGCGCACAGGATGAAATTTCTGTCTTTTTGAAGAACTTCCCTGTTGAATAGGGCATCGTATGCCTCGAATGTCTCTCTGCTCGCCCGCCGCCGCACTTCATCGTACGATAATATTGCCGGGCAGAGAGGACATGACAATGACACTGAACCTTCGGGTGCCACCTATATGTCCAGACTGCGGCGAAGACATTTCAGGCATATGTGTGACCCTGGTGCGCTCGTATGATTACAGTCTTGCGTGATTGGAAGTTCAGGAAATAAATCCCACGGGAGGGGTTCGAGGCAGCTGACGCACATAAGGGATTGTGATTTTGGGGCTTTAGAATCGGCATTTCCTGTATTGATGCTGGGCAGCGGCACCGGCTTCTTTTCCAATAACGATAGGACTGCATTTGCCGTGGTCGCATCGCACCAGTAACGTATATCACCGAGGGCGTCGCAGGTGAAATCTGCTTGAGACAGCCTACTCGAATCTTCGACATGAGGAAGGTCCCCTGTTGCGGTCCTGGGGTTTAATTTCCGTGGTCGAACAGTGACAATTTCTAGTCGCGAACGACGATAACAGTGGATACACGATTCGTCTGCCGACTCCAGAAAGGGTACTGTCAGCGCTATAGATGCTAGTCCTGTCTTCCGATTGACGTTGCGAGAGTGGACCTCCGAGCAGTTGAAATCATGCCCTGACGACTTGTGAGCATATTACTCATGTTCTCTCGTCTTGAACTGAGCCTCCTTCTTCTAGATCTCGAAATCGCTCATAAGCCATCAAGGAAAGTCGTGTCGATTGAATTTTCACTGAAATGGTGACGAAGAATTAGGAGATCATCGCACTGTTTAAGTGAGAATATCGGCCGTGGCACTCCATGCTGAATGTGGGAACAGTACTCTTTCAACTCCAGACAGAATTCGAATGCACGATGGCCTTTTCATTGCTGATTCAGCCTGTCCATCCCTCGACGGTCAAGCATCGTCATCAGGAAACTAGTCCAAATACGAGACATCTAACCAGTCGCGCCACACGCCTGCCGCGATTTAGCTTCGGGGGTCTCTCCCTATCTTATAACGTTCGTCCATCGTACAGATTACAGTCATATCCTTTCTCGAAGAGAGCCGGCGAATATGTCAATAGTAGATGGATCCGACGAGGTTAGCAGGCAAGAAGAATCAAAATGATATAGAAAACAAGCAATCCTATCCACAACCTGCGTATCTGAATAACAATCTCGCTCTGAAGACTGGACTGTTCATAATTGATCTCCTCAGTTGGCAATTTCTCATTGGAGCAGCAGAAGCGGTTCTAGAGAGCGCGGCAATGAACCATTTCATTTAGTAAATCACGCAGGCATGACATTGGACTGTATTAATTCTAATCAGGCCAATGACAGGAATGAACTCTAAACCAGACCGCCAGTTAGCCCACAATTCGTGTTTATAATTAGAGAACGGAAGCGATCAACGGACGAGGTTGATTTAGATCGAGGGGGCCGAAATTATATCCGCTGACCGTCAATGCTCACCGCCTTCGACGTGGAAACCATTCTGCCGCACGAAATGCAGCGCTCTTCGACGGAGCGCAAAGCAGTTTTTCTGGCTCTTACATCTCCACGTCGGATCTCTTACCGTTTCAGATCACGCTTATTCGCTTTCTGAAACTTTGACCATGGCGCCTGCTGCAGCTGCAGCAGCGCAGCCGTCCCCAGCGGTCCCCAGTCACCCACCACCATCCCTCGCTCTTCCGCCGTCGCAATTCGCCAGACTCCAACCTCACGCCTACCTCCTCGCCCATCTATCGCCTCCTGCCTCGAGCAATCAGCCGTCTATACGTGCCAATGGTCGCTCCCCATTCCAGTTCCGCGTCACCTCCGCGAACGCGGGCTCGCTGACGCACACGAACGGCAGCGCCGTCGTGAGAGTCGGAGACACAGCCGCGGTCTGCGGCGTGCGTGCGGAAATCCTACACACGGACGACATCGCAGCATGGGGAGTATCTTCGTCTTCGGGGGCCGCGAAGCGGAGGAAAACGGGAGAAGATAGCGCGGAGGACGTGGACGAAGACGACGACTCGCACATCCGAGATTTCAACCTCCTCGTACCAAACCTCTCTCTGAGCACGGGCTGCGCGCCTGGCTTCATCCCCGGGGCGCCGCCGTCTGCCATCGCGCAGTCGCTCTCGCATCAGATCTTGGCCCTCCTGCACACATCCCGTCTTGTCCGCGCGGACGATCTGCGCATCTGGTACCAGCCGCCCGATCTCGCCGCCATGGAGCGGCACAACGAGGGCGAGCAGATGGAAACGGAAGAAAATGAAAAAGAAAAGGAGTCCTCAGAGCCCCCAAAGAGGGAGATAAAGGCCTTCTGGGTCCTCTACATCGACGTGCTGATCATCTCCCTCGCGGGGAATCCCTTCGACGCCGCCTGGGCGGCCATCTTGGCTGCATTGCGCAATACGAGGCTGCCCAAGGCGTGGTGGGATGCCGATAACGAGATGGTGCTCTGCTCGGACGAGCCGTCCGAGGCGAAGAAGCTACGGCTGCGGGGGTTGCCCGTCGCGAGCTCGTATTGCGTCTTCGAGGCGGACGCCGCCGCTGGATGGAGGGCGGTTATCATCCCCGACGCTGACCAGGAGAGGAAGGAGAAGGAGTCTGCTGCGGCCACTGGCAAGAGCAAGAAACGTACAGAGCAGAGATGGATTCTCGCTGACCCGGACGGCTTCGAAGAGAGCCTGTGTCAGGAGAAGATATGCGTGGTCGTCGACAAGGATGAGAATGCCGGCGGGAAGACGAAGATCGTGAAGATGGAAAAGAACGGCGGGTTGGCCGTCGACAGGGACGAGTTGAAGAAGCTCGTCGAAATCTCAGCAGAGAGATGGGATCAAATAAAAAAGATCTTAGACGATTTGGAGTAATCTCAGCTCGTCTTGGGGAAAAATGATAGGCGTAATGATACCACTATTGTCAACTAGTTTCATATTGAAATTCAAAAAGTCTAGAATTCTTACAAGTCATGCCATTTAATCTATCCTGAGACCGATACCCTTTTAACATTTTTCCAGTTCCTCTGGTCCTTAACTCCAAAAATAATACAATTAAGTTACAAGAACATGAATACCAAACCCAGCCATCAAGTGCAGTCATGAATTGTCATGTTTCTTCAACTTCCACAGAGGAAAACACAAGCTACGAGGCTTTCTTCCTGGGACTCAGTCGTCTCCTCTTAGCGGGGGACTCGCCGTCTCTCCCGGGTGAGACGGGCAAAGCATATGGCTCGTCATTTTCACTTGGGGACGAAGGGCTGATTTCCGAAGAGCTTTTCAGCTGCGGTGTCTTCTTATTTCGATGAAGTCGGATAGAGAAAAATATCAGCTCGGAGGATGTGTCGTCATCACCATCATGCTTGCCGCGAGGTTCTCTCGAAGCACGATCGCTCGGTCTCTCTGCTTCCCTCGAAGTAGCCTCGTCGACGTCAGAAGCATCTTTTGTCGCTGGAGGAGACAAACTGGCCTCGTCTTTGGCTCCTTCTTTCGCTCTGGGTTCCGCCACCTGCCCATCTTTCCCCAACGTCTCCGGTTTCAGAGCCTTGATGTCCCCAGACAGAATACGGACGAACAGACTTCGCGCGGGTGCTTTTGCTTTCTTCTCGGTCGATTTCTTCTCTTCCCTTTTCTTTTCCTTCGTATACTCTTCATCTTCTTGGGAGTCCGAGAAATTCCACATTTCCCTGATGTCTCCCTTGAAAAGGGCCGTTCCCCACAATGAGATAAGAACCCCTGGGACGAGATAGAGAAGAGCTGGCTGGGCACGATTTGAGTACTGCATGCCAATCAGCGTGGCAATCATACCAATGACATAGCCGACGAGACTGGCGTGGAAATATGTCTTCGGGAAAGATTTGGCGTCATGGTATGGAGGTTCCAGCTCGGGTCCGTGAGGGGATGGCATCTTTCGAACCCAAAACCGTTCGCCCCATCCCCCAGTTGCGGACTGATATTGAGGCTTAACGAAGCCTTTCTCATTGCCCTCGACCTGCGCCTTCAGAATACCTTTCTGCCTGTAGTACATGTACAGATCAAAGCGCAACGCCAATCCAACCATCATGCCCGGTATGACGATATCACCTAACCCGAGCATCGCCAGCGAAACAACATCCGGAGCATCCGGGCTAGGTGGACGGGGAAATAATAGCTTGATTGGCACGTCCAATTTCGTCGCCACTGTCACCATCAGTGGAGTGAAGAAGACAAAGTAGATATCATAGAAGAACAGCGATCCCAGAATCAGTGATCCTGTCCAAAAGGTCGAGGGTGTCATGAATTGCAAGGCACCATAGCAGAAGCTGAATCCAAGAAAGTTAGTCAGCCACCACGGTTTCTTCACAAAAGCGAAATAAGCGACAACAGCCAGAGCAACACCTCCGCTCACGACATCAAGGAGGTCGAAACGGCTTTTGATGTCAATGATGCCGCGTACATGAGCGCGGAGAGTGGCTTTTTGATATGCAAGGCCGCGATACGACCATAGTGCTTCAAGAATCCAGTTCGGGAGAGGAATGGACCCGAGAACCCCAGGAAGAGGAGACTTCCGTACTTGGACGACTTCAAGATCTGGGTTGTCCTTTCTCGCAGTCATGAAAACGTGTTCCGATTGCTTGACTCTCCAGATCTTGCCAGCATACCTGTATCGCGCCGGAAAGATGAAAGACCTCAGGATCAAGAGCCCATCTTTCAAGAAAGCTATGGCAAAGACTATACCCATCTGTGAAAAGTAAAAGCTCAAGATCTTGTTCAGAATGGCTGGGTCCTCCAGCCATTTGATCACAAGGTATAGGCCACCCAACGTAAGACCGGCTATCAGAGGAAACATCAGAGCATCCGATGGCTCCAGGCTTTCCATTTTTTGTAGAGTACCCCTTTCTCCTTCATCTTCCTCTTCACTTCCAGACTCGTGCCCATCCTTACGCCTTTTCGGAGGTTTCGCGGCCGACGAAGGTCTTGACAAGGATGCATGCGAACCTATGTAGATAGGGAAGAGAGCGGACACAAGAAGATGTCCGTACGTCGGGAGGAGGGGCTTAACAATAGTGAACTGGTAGATTGCATGGCCCAGGAATTCCGCGAAAGGACTGACTGTAGTATTCGTATTCATCTTGGTTTAGTAGACAAGGCGGCACAAACGTAGCACGGAGAGGGTCAATGGGAGGAGCTCGGGAGATATAAAGAAATTGAAAGAAAAAGTAAGCTCTGACTCTATAAAGCCATCTGGTCAGAGTTTAAGCCATGGTTGCAGAGAGCTGCGTATGACTGTTAAGCTCCGAGGATGGTACTTCAGAAGAGCTGTCCGTATTTAGCTCGCTGCCTCGTTGCCAAGCCTTGAAAGCAACTCCGCGCAGGTACCCTCGAGAGGTCCTGAACATCACAGCAGCTCCGCGACTGCAACCCCTTCGCCCGTTACCGAAGATAAACTCTGCGGCATTTTTAGATATAACCAGCCATGGCAACCGATGTGGTTTTTGACACAACGATGGTAATTGCATTCTAGACTATCTCCCCGCGATCTCGCGACTGACGCGCTACAGGGCACCTTCACCGTAGAACTCTACAATGACCACGCACCCAAGGTTTGTATACGAAGTTTTCACCAGGGAAGAGTGCTTCGCTAATTGTTCCGTAACTCCAGACGTGTAAAAACTTTGCAACGCTTGCTCAACGGGGCTACTACAACAATGTCATCTTCCACCGCATCATCCCCAACTTCATGGTACAATCTGGCGACCCGACTGGCACTGGCAGAGGAGGCACCTCTATCTACGGCGACAAATTTGAAGACGAAATTCATCCGGGGCTAAAGCACACCGGGGCAGGGGTTCTGAGCATGGCAAACAGCGGGCCTAACACGAACGGTAGCCAGTTCTTCATCACACTCGCACCCACTCCGTGGCTGGATGGAAAACATACGATTTTTGGCAGAGTGAAGAGCGGTATGAGAGTGATCCAGCGGATGGGACTCGTGAAGACCAATTCGGAGGACAGACCGGTAGACGAGGTGAAGATTATACGGGCCAGAGTCGTGGAGGAGGGTGCAGAAGAGTGAGGTCAAGTCCACCTGCACGCGATGCAGACAGTATCAGTCCATATCTGACAATTGGCGGGTACATCGTCTTCGCCCGCCTATAACCACCTTAGGGGGGTTGAAAGCCTGCCCATAACCTTGCCCTGGCTGCATACTACGGAAATGCCCAGGCGCAGTCGAGTTTGAGCGCACAGTCCAAGGGAATACCGGGTCGAGCTTGCCAGCGATACTCTGCAAGAGCCCAGAGAGGCATCACAGGAATATTACGTCCCCTGCTGGCAGGCTGATCTAGGTTTGCTACTAAAATCAACGGCTGATAGCTAGGAATGTATCACCACAAACGAACCGCTTCTATCAGATGTCTCCATCCAGAGCAGCAGATACAGGGTGACAAAGATTGTATCTACCACTCCCATAGTAACAACAAGACCAATGAAGGCTTGTTAACAGGAAACAAGACTGCCAGTCATAGTAGCAGCATGTTCACGCAGAGCGCCGGGAGTGGTGTACTGGTGAAAAGCAACATTCGATGTGCCGAGTGGAATTTGATGTTCGGTCCATGGCACGGGCCCCTAACCTGATTTGGTTTGGTGCGGGAACCGCCGCCAACACTGCACGCAGCACACCGAGCGCCCAGGTGAGAATGCAAGTCACGTGTCGACTGGTTTGTGTATGAGATGGGACGCAGATTTTTCCACATTATGGTCGATTTTAGTACTCTTCTTGGTAACATGATGTTTACCTGCTCAATGATCTCGTCTGTAACTCGAAAGCATTTGGTTAAGTTATAATAATGTCCTCCTGTACAGTACACAGAATATGTGCCTAGTAGTCTGAGGAGCAAATGCGAAACTGCTCAACACCGCATTTGGTTCATCATTCACAGAAAGAACGCATAAAACTTAAGTGTTATTGCAAATCAACACATTTAACCATCCTGGTAAGAAAATCCGTTTTAAATTTTGTCTGGCCCGAGGAAGCTGTTGGAAACCTTGAGAGCTCTAGTGAACACGTGACCCACTAGTGCCTAACGATTAAATCTGCAGAGATTTTGTTTCCCACCACTTTCTTTTCTTCCCTCCTTTGTCCTCTCGAGCATATTATCCTGCCCCTGTACAGATGTCTGTACAGATGAGTGGAGGATATCTGCTTCGAGAGAACCTTCTGTTCGCCTCCCATCCAACGTGATGACAGTTGGGATTGCAGGGCACAGCAGAGCGTGAGCCAACAATTTGGAAACTAGATCTCTGACCCCAACATGGAGTCACTCGCAGAGACACAATGGGATGTAGTAATATCCGGAACTGGGCTGGCCCAGTCTCTTCTGGCGCTGTGAGTTGCTTCTTTTGTCCTGCTTCTGAGGTCCTAGTGCATTGCTAACCTTTGCGACAGAGCCCTGTCCCGGTCCGGTAAGAAAGTGCTTCATGTGGACAAGAATCCGTACTATGGCGGTGCGGAGGCAGCTTTCAGTCTTCAAGAAGCGCAGGAGTGGGTTGATAGGCTGAGACAAGGTCAGAATTTTTCCATGGCTGATGGCCCGCACGCGCGTCGTGTGGTTGCTGTTTCAAACCATGCTGACGGCTCCTGATAAGCCAGAACCGGGCCGGGCACCGTTTGAGGATGTTTCTATTTACTCTCCGCCAGTGGAGTCTGGAGCGTCGAAGCTCTCATCCTCTCGGACCTATACGCTCTCCCTATCCCCACACCTTATTTACTGCCGTTCACAGCTGCTACCAAGCCTTGTGTCTTCCAAGGTCTATCGACAGCTGGAGTTTCAGGCTGTCGGAAGCTGGTGGATTTACCGGTCTCCAAGCGCCGTAGAGGCCGATGGGACCGACTCTGCCAGTCTACAGCGCGTGCCGAGTAGCCGAGAGGATGTCTTCGCTGACGATAACATCAGCGCGAAGGCGAAGAGAACGTTGATGAAGCTCTTGCGCCACATCAGCCAACCTCCGCAGGAGGAGGATTCCTCGGCTGCCGAGAAAGAGGATCTTGACTTACCATTTGCAGATTACTTGGCCTCCAGGTTTCAGATTCCATCTGAACTCTACGATCCTTTGCTCTCTCTTTCTCTGTCCCAATCCTCCCCTCGGCAGACCCGCGCTAGTTATGCCGTTCCTCGGATAAAGAGGCATCTAGCATCCATTGGAGTCTATGGACCTGGCTTTGGCAGCCTCCTCGCCAAATGGGGCGGCGGCTCTGAGATATCTCAAGTGGGCTGTCGTGCACTCGCAGTGGGCGGCGGGGTGTACGTTCTAGACAGAGGCATTCAATCGGTCACGCCCTCGAAGGATGAGACCGATGATCCTTGTCTTGTGTTGGAGCTGTCTAATGGAGACTCCATCCGGACAAAATTCGTGGTCGGCTCTCCGTGGGATCTTCCCGCTGAAACGCTGAAACAGCAGCCCAGCTGCCGAAAGGTGGCGCGTTCAATCAGTGTTGTGTCTTCGTCCCTTGATAGCCTTTTCCCTGCAACATCAGAAGGCGGTCCAATCCCTTCAGGAGCAGTTGTCGTCTTTCCCGGGAACACGCTATCTGCAGCGGACGATGCCCCTCCCGTCTATCTTTTAGTTCACTCAGGTGACACAGGTGAATGCCCTGTAGGACAGAGTAAGTAATCCTTTTTCATAATTGCCCCATCTTCGATCAAAAACACAGCTCTTCCATGATGACCGTCAAAGAATACTTATCTACATTGCCTGCAATTGCATTGATGAAAAACTCTTAACCTCTGACAGCCTGATGAAGAGCTTCCCCTCAAAGCATGTTTTTCTCCTGCTCTTTCGGAATTCACATCGCTAACTGATGATGCTCTATAGGTGTGGTCCACGGTAGTGTGTCGCTCCCCGGGGAGGAGGGTCAAACCCTCCTCGATTTGGCAGTTCAGAAGCTGTTGCAGAACTTTACTTCCGGGGACGGAACGCCCACGGTGCTGTGGTCTTTGCGGTACACCCAACTCGGACTGACCAGCGAAGACGGTGACGCCTCGCGTACTGTCTTGTCTAGTTCTGTCTCCGATAAGATCCTGTCCTTCCCGCCACCCAGTTTGGAGCTCGCGTTCGACGACGGGCTGGTCGACGCGGTGAAAACGGCGTGGAAGGCAGTGATGGGGGACGAGGCAAAGGATGAAGAGTTTATGAAGTTTGAAGATCGACCAGGCATCGAAGAGGAGTGACCGTAGTCGTTTGTAACATGATAATGAACAAGAACCTAATTTCTATATGTAACAAGAGGTTGATTCTATCTCTTCCCTCTATGTAATAGTCGATCGATGGTCTTTCCACCCTTCTAGCATTGTGAACATGATGAAGAGGTCAATATAAGTAACCATGTAAACTGGTCGACGGGCAAGCGCGTAAACGAAGTATCCATCGACAGGTAGAACTTACCATGTCATCCAAGTACACGAAAAAGAAAAGAATGAACGAATGAATGAATGAATGAAAAGGAAACAAGACAACCCAAATCGGAACTGCATTCTGCGTTCCTTCCTTGAGCCAAGATAGATCTATGGAAGTGTCGAAACATGCGAAATGTTTCAAATATAGAGATACACAAATATCTAAATTTCTAGCCACACTGCCATTCTGCCACACAAACAGACAGGCCAGCAGGCAGCGGTATCATGACACCCTTGGAAAGTCAGGGTCAAGCTGGATATATAGAGAAAGCATGACAGGTGGAGTCTATTCTTGATTCTTCTGTTTCTTGTCTGCCTCATTCCTGATCTTTGGTTTTTGCGTCCGGTAGATTATATATCCACTGCCTTATGTATACAATGGATGGATCCTGTTCCGTTTACTCCATACAGGAGTAGGTATGTATCCTGTTCCTGTTTCGGAATTAATAATCCAGAATCTGGAGATGTCTCTCCATATACATACACAGTACACATACACATCACATAGCAATATACGGTACATACATACTTCCTTCCACTGTGGACAGTCATCAGAGACAAGAAATGGATAAAATGAAATGAACAGCCATGGCATGTCATGACACAACACACCAAGCTAAGCTCTTCATTCATGCATGCAATAAATACATTATACCTGGTTACACAACAGCAATGCACAACATTCTTGGCGATCCATCATCTATCTGGCTTACTGTATGTACAACACGGGAGCTGGAGCCTTGTTTCACTACTACTACTACTACTACTACTACCGAGTGGGGGAGTGAGGGTAAGAGAGAGAGAGGAAGCATTACAGTATTATTATTATGTAGGCACGACTCTGATGTCAGGGCCAGGAGCAGCATATTAACGAGTCCTGAGGACCGCAGGCTATATATGTAATGTACAGTATGTATGTACAGTACGTGGTTAAATAGGTGAACATCTCCATACAGTTCTCATCGTCGAGTTGATAAAAATAGAAGACCGCCCCGTAGGTAGCGATCGAAGAATGGCCCCAGTACCGGTACCGGTTCCGGTACCGCGGGTTTATACCTAGACACCGTGACCCCCTGTCTGTGGGCGGTAGCATCCGCTGAGTATCTACATACCTACTTGAGTATATGTACGTGAGTACTTCAAGGTCGTACATACATGGATAGCAGTCTTGGGTCGGCATCCGCAAACCTGCAGTGCCTAAAAAAAGAAAAACGGCGCTGCCATGTTTGTATCTCCGGAGTACAGAGTACGCTTGGTGTGCTCCGCCGTAGTGCGGGGAACAAACCCAGCCGAACGAACCGGGCGCCGGGCCGCGGCAGCGCTTGCGAAACCTCTGTTTCAGAGTCCAAGGTTATCGGTGGACGACTGACGGGTTCGACATGAAACATCGCCCGCGCCGGACTGGGGATCGCATGACATGTTTGAGAGCCATCTGGCTTGGTACCAGCCACGGCTGGGCAGATTGGCCGTGGAAGGACGCTGACGGTCGCAACGCCGCCGCCGCTGACGTGCGAGGATCTGAGATGCCGAGGGCGGGGGAACGATTGGGGACAAGGGTATCCTTGCTCCGAATCTCGATCCAGGGACACGCCACGCTCGCGTCGTACGTCAGATCCCGCTGTATAACAGGGCTAAAAAGCTTGTTTCTCCAAAGGGAAGCAGCAGCAGCATGAGGTCGATGATGAATAAGCCCAAGCCCCAGCCGGAGAGATAAATGATGATCGGATCGGATCTCTCCTTCCTGTCGAGTAGTTGAAACGTGGCGGCATGGGAAATCTTTTCGGCGCCGTGATTCGGGACTACTGTCGCATCCCGGCGCACTGGGCATGGTTCTTACCATCCGATCGACGGCGATGCTTGGCCCTGCATTAAGTGATCATAGCTCCGGTCTTGGGCGCTTATGTCTTGGACAAGCCTCCAATCTGATCAAGATGGTGCTGCATGGTCAAGTCTTGGTAGTACAGAGGGGTGCACGAACACTCTGACCAGTTTGGAGTCGAGTGCGGGGTGGCGTCCCTGGGGAAAAAAAAGTACCGACGTCTTGACCCTCACATGCACGAGAAAAAAAAAAATTTTTACCACATTACAGATTGATGCAACTGTGCAGCCGAGCCGTTACGCAGAATCAAAATTGTACGACAAGACGCCAGGATTATTGCCTCTGCTGTCGCACCATACGGGTATTGCATCATCGGCCATTTGTTCCGACCGCGGTAGGCATTCGGGAAGCGATGCAGTTGGTAGCCGCAGGACGCGACGCAACAGTGGGATTTATTTCCCTGGCATTCAGATCGATTCTCGTGCCACCATCGTAGGAATCGACTCGAGAGGCAGGATGGCCGCCCAGGAACATCTGTACGGAGTCGGACACCGAGGTTCAGGACACGGCACCGCCACGACGGAGCACACAAGGTACGGAAACGGAAACCTGCTGGAAGCCCGTGGGAATGGGAGAGAGGAATGATATCTTATCTGCGGAGCATTCCATCAAGACCAGCGACCGATCTGGCAATCCCCCGACCAGGAAGGTATCCTTTCTTTTGCTGAGGTGGGACGCAAGGTGCAGTGGCGTAGTGTTTCTGGAACACGAGCTCCGATCGGTGGCCGACAGGCTACAACAGGGTCTCGGTGCGGGTGACGATCAGGGGCCGTTCCACAGAGGAGGGAATATCATGAAGGGTGAGAATCCAAAAAGCGGGATGGACGATGGATGATCGGCTTTCATTTACCTGCCGTCGAGCGGAGGCCGGGAACGAGCGGTCCCCACCCGCATAAAGTCTGTGAGACCGGTCCCTCCACCGGCAATCAGGGAGATGGTGCTTCTCGTTCCCATCCATCGCCGGACCAGACGAATGGAGAGATCATGTCGAGAGATGCAGCATTTCGAGCGCCAGGAACGGCAGGAGCGACAAGGGGCCGGCTCGCTGGGGCAAGCGTTCCGCTCGCACGGGCAGGCGCGACCGATCGCCGACGCGCGGCCCGTGGGGCGCCAAGACTGCAGGCACGGCGGCGGAACCAGGGTTCGCGGGCCGGGATGGCTGGCGGCGTCGCACCACCGGCCGGCGGATCTGGGCCATGACGACGATGACGAGGAGAGCCAGAAAACACGCCGGAGGCCGTGGGTATGGGGCTCGGGGGGCGTTTCACGCAGCATCCCTTGGGAGCCTGTGTGGGTAAAGGCGGTGGCACCGTGGCACGGGAACGACATGACGATCCGCCAAGAGGGACGGGACACACGATGCCGGTGGAGCGACGTCGGCAGGCCTGCGCGGCCGATCGCCCGCCGCCAGACCCAATCGCGCGCCCCCGTGGGCTCCGCCGTGCAGAATCCCCTCGTCTCGTCCCGTCGTCCGTATCGATAACTACCTGCTCCTGCAGGAGGACTCTCACTTGATCCTCCCGACGCCCTGCTCCCTCTTCCTCCCTCCTCCTCGACCGACCCTGGCGCGCTCCGGCTTGCGAGAAACGACCCTGCTTCGGCCTTCTCCCCCCCCCTCCTCCCCCCAGGCCCGGCCGCTTCTTCCGCTCGCTTTTCTGCTTGCTCTTTCCCCTGCGCCCTCGCCCGCCAGCGTGGACCCCCCATCTCCCCTCTTCTCTTTTTCCTCTTTTCTTCTTCTTCTTTCCTCTCTTGTGTCGGTGTCGCCGGTCACGACCTGCCTCTCCCTCCATCCCAGGCATCTTTGCCCGCTTCGTTCTTTACCATCTGTCGTTACCGCTCGTTCGATCCGTTGCATGCCGTCCGCTGTTGACGGCGCGACGAGGCACCTCTCCACCGTGCCACGCTCTTTTCTATGACACACAAACCGTCATACCCTAATATCCCCGTCAGGATGCCGCTCGTCAGGCTCAAGACCCTGTTCCCCCTCATCGCCCTCTTCTCCATCGCCTTCTTCTTCTGGGCCATCGACCGCTACGACCAGGCCGCCCTGCTGCGCTTCAAGCGTCCCCTCGACCGTCTCTCGCCCGCCGGCCAGTCCCAGACCCAGCTGCCGCCGCAGCAGGCGTCCCAGGGCTGCGAGGTCGATCCCGCCGCCCCGCCGCCGCTGTCCTTCCCCGCGTGGCTCCGGCGCAAGAACTACACCCGCGCCTACTTCCGCCCGCACCATGTGAGCCCTCAGACCGAGTTCAGCTCCCTGGAGGATATCGAGGTGCCTGTGCTGCCGCCCTTCCGCGCGTTGGACCGGGGCACCCAAGTTGCGGCCGAGAACGCGGACCAGACCCTGCCGTGCCCGCCCATCATCGACGTGGACGTGGCTGCGGACCTCCCCACGGACGAGACCGAGAAGATGCTGTTCGGCTTGGCCACGACGGCGGACCGTCTGGACCGCCTGCTGCCGTCCCTGCTGTACTCGTTCGGTGACTCCAGGGCCGGCATCCTCGTCCTCGTCCCCGAATCCGACGACGACCTCTCGGCCCAGGAGACGTACTTCCGCACCCGAGGCCTGGATGTGACCATCAAGTCCTCCCCGCTCGAGTTCACCGCGCGCTACTTTGGCCTGGTCCAGGCGTTCGCGGAGCACATCCGAACGAAGCGCCCCAACACCCGCTGGGTGTGCTGGATCGATGACGACACCTTCTTCCCCTCGCTCGCCCACATCGCGGAGCAGCTGAAGCTGTTCGACCCGTCCAAGAAGCACTACATCGGAACCCTGTCGGAGGCCAGCTGGCAGGTCGACACCTTCGGGCACATCGCCTTCGGTGGAGCCGGTGTCTTCGTGTCCGTGCCGCTGCTCAACGTTCTCGAGACCGTGTACGACGAATGCCAGTCGTGGGGTGAGCAGCCCGGTGACCAGAAGCTGGGCCAGTGCATTGAACGCTTCGGAGACACCCCTCTGACGCTGTGGCCATCGCTGTACCAGATGGACATGAAGGGCGAGGTGGACGGCGTCTACGAGTCCGGCCGTCGGATCGACTCTCTGCACCACTGGAACAGCTGGTACACCAAGGACGTCGTCAAGATGAGCGCCGTGGCGGCCGCCGCGGGACGTCGATCGGTCCTGCGCCGCTGGGTCTTCGATCAGGAGGAGGTGGTCAACAACACCACCGGCAAATCGGTCCGCTCCTTCTGGGTCCTGACCAACGGCTATTCCATCGTCAAGTACACCTACGACGAGAACACTCCGGATGACGCCATCAACTTCGATCACACAGAGAAGACGTGGGAGGAGGATCCCCGTGGCTACGAGGCCCGTCTCGGACCGCTGCGACCCAAGGACCAGCCGGGTGTCACCAAGGAGCGCTGGCTGCTGAGCGACGCCGTTGTGTTGGGGGACAATGTGCACCAGTTCTACACCCGAGAGGAGGAACATGGCCACAGCATCATCGAGCTCGTGTGGCTCGGCCCCAAGGGCGGCGGTGGCGCCGGCGTTGGCGGTGGTCAGACCAAGTTCGATTAATTCATTCATTGAACCCGGCTGGTCCCATGGCATCTTCTCGATAGCTCCCATTCTTGCACATGATTTAATGTTGAGGTCGCATCTCAAAAGATTACCCGATTACCCACGGTGTCACTTTTCATGCATTTTGCGTGTTTTAAGTCCTTTTAGTGGTCATTTGTCAGGCGTTCTATTGGCGGGTTGAAGAAACGGCGCAATCAAAGAACGGGCAATGGTGGTTGTTTTTTTCTACTAGCGAAGAGCATCTCTCTTCCGAGCATCCATGCCTTCATCTTACATCTTGTCCGCCGACTTGACTAGCTGCAGTGCTTGCCCTGTCTCCACATGCAGGCACGGGGCGGGCGGACACACTCCACTGCAGCAGGTATCCACCCCTCGCGAGCCTTGTCATGTCCCTTTTTCTTTCAACGTTCTCCAAACTCGCGCTGCTTCATGTATTAATTTTTTTTTTTTCTTTCCCTCACTTCCTCGACTGGTTACGTCCCCATGAGTGAGGCACATACCGGCATCTGTATAGATAGACTTTTCCTTTTTTTAATGACCTTTCCATTTCAGTCGGGTCTGAGAATTTAGGGTTTCTTGCCGGCTAGGTTAGGTAGCTGGCTATTTTCTTCCGTCGCGGTAGAGTAGAACGGGCAGGCGTTATGAGTCAGGCCTGGTAGGGTAACAGTGTATTACGCATCAAGCTTCTGTCCATGGCATCTTCATTTATCCGCTCTGTCCGAAGGAGGGGTATAGTCCGTATTGACGATGTTAGCTTGAGCTTGCGCTAGGGAGGGAGAATGCTCCCATCGGGTCAGCTAGGTCGTCCTGTCCCGCTGGTGCTTCAAAAGCAGACGCAGACGGGGCGGAGGTTCCTTGCCCGGTGCCTTTGCATCCTCGGTCCCGTGCCCTCGTCTCACCGTCTCACGGGACCTGACGCATCATGGGCAGCGACGCTGAGCAGCTCTCCGGCCACACTCACATCATCCTCCTGTCTTCCTTTCACCAGTCTTACCAAAAGAACGGCTCTGTCCCTTTGACGGGGCTGAATACGGCCACGATGTCAAAATACTGGAGGAGAGGTATAACATTCGGGTTGAGATGGAGGACGAGAGTGATGATGATGGCGGGAACGAAGCTTGAAACGAGCTCTCCTTCTGCTGCCCAATCCTATCTACCCATGCATACTGTACATACATACATACTTCAGATATGACAGCAGAGTATTAAGGAAAAAAAAATCGACTATCGGAATCCAATTGGATGTTTTTTTTGGCGACGGTATTGGACATCCAGGTTAATATGGAGCTGACAGAGCACGCAGAGAGACATAAAACTAATACAAGATCGGACTCGATGACTCGATTCCCTCACGGGTTCTACCCTTTCTACTATTACTATCTACCTACCTAGGGATAACGACAGATCATCATGCGGCTGCGCGACAAGACCTCCACAACTGGGACGCCTTCTTCCTAAGCAAACGGAGTTCCCCCCCATCGCGCGCATGGTACATGTATTCTGGAACGCGCACAACGCTCCGTTCAACACAGCATCTGGACGTAGTAGTCCCCGACTGGGACATGTTCCCCATGACTTTCTCCGGATTCCACACCCGCGGGCCGGTGCGGCTCTGGGGAAGGAGGGGGGGGGGGGGGGGGGGGGGGGGGGGGGGGGGGGGGGACCGATCTGTAGCATGTATGTATGTATGTATGTATCACTGACAAGCGAGCCGGGAAAACACGATTTCAACCTGATCTGCCAGGACACGACAGAGAATGTTCGAAGAGATAAGACAGCATCGCGCTCCGCCCGAATGAGATCAGGAGGGGCTTATGCGGATGAACTGTACTGTACAGTATGTACTGTAGTACATCGACCATCGCGCGCAACGATTCTGCAAGGCAAGGTCGGGGCGTGTCACAGCAGATTCTCAATGGCATTTGGAATCGAAAAGAAAAAGAAAATCCATCCTCGGCTCGGCATCCTCAACAAACATGGCCAAGGAAGGGACCGACCGCACGCGCGCCGGATCCATCTCGCCAGCAGAGAACTTCCTTGATATCACAAAGTGTGATTAACCACGACATTGAGAGCCAGGAGTGCCATCTCATACATACACACATACATACATATATACATACAAAAGATCCCAGATCATATCGGGCCCAATAGAGACGCAACCTCCCACCAGACCCCGCTGGATCCTGCTGATCCTGCTGGAGGCTACCGTATGAGATTATTCTGTTGGACTCTCTCTCTCTCTACCCCTCTACCCTCCCTCCCTATGAGAGCTACCTCCGAGGGAGAGGGAGAGAAAACCAAATAAATCCGCAGTCCTAGGACTAACTAACTACTAGGGAGGAGGATGACAGGCGCCGCGGCCATCACTGCAGTTGACATTGACACTGATGTTGACAATGGGAAAACAAAGGGGAGAGAGAGAGAGAGAAAAGGTGGGAACGGATGAGTACCTAACCTGACCTGACCTAACCTGATTTACTTCATGTTAGGTAGGTAGGCAAGTAGGCAGGTAGCCAGATATCTGAATCTATTTATTATTAGATGAGACTCTTGTTTGGCATGAAAGCACGGAGCACGGAGCAGGAATTGGGACACCTCCCCCGCGCTCTCTCCTACCCCACCCCCCCCCATTTTTTCTTTTTAAATCGAATGTGCAGTACCGTATGTACAGTATACGGAATTACATGTACATGGACATGTACATTGCTATCAATATATGTGCTACTCTCGATGAATGCGTGACCTAGATAAATATTGGATTGGATGTGAAACCATCGTTACTGAGATTAAAAATTGCAAAGTTAGTGAATCACATTCAACTGGAGCCAACCTTGTGCAATGACCCCTCATGCCATGATGTGAACAGCAAACAAAAAAAAGCAATCAACCGTATATATAAAACCTCCAAAGAAAGACGACGGACGACTAGAACTCGAGCTGGACGAGGTACGCTACAGGACAGGTACAGTACATTTAAAAAAGCAAAAACGTACAGTACATACATCTGATCGACGCCAAAGACCAACACCAAGACCAAAGACAGAGACAGATCCAAAAGACACACGGAGACCTGGATACATGTGCTCGTGAGGTACTCGTATATACTCCTTCCCTTTTCCTTCCTTCTCCTTGACTTGTCTGCTTTTAAAACCCCTGCAGCCCGTTCTTCGCGTCGATGAGGCGGTAGCGCTCGCGCTCCTTGCGGTCCTTCAGCACGACGGCCGTGCAGATGAGGAGGATCATGTCGATGCCTGGCAGTTTCGTCGGTCAGCTTTCAGCTTTTTCATTTATTCACGCCAAATACGGCGGAGAGAGAGAGAGAGAGAGAGAGAAGCTGGCAGAAATGAACGTGGTTTACTCACCAACAATGCCAAAGTCGGCGGTGAAGATGAAGTCGAGGAAGATGTTGGCGAAGGTGGCGAAGGGGCCGACGCAGCCCTGCTTCTGCGCCGCGACGAGGGGGCTTGTGCAGACGCTGTCCTGCTGGAAGGGCGGGAAGGTGCTGTTGATGTAGCCGCAGCAGTCGAACTGTATATATCGCATTAGCATTAGCGTGACCCTGTACTCTTACTTTTGTGTAGAATCTTAATGGCAGAAACTGCCACCCAATCGAAAAGGATATACGCACCCTCTGCTGCAGCAGACTCTGCACCTCGGGCGGCTGCTGGCCCCAGAGCGTGCTGAGGTTCGCCCGGGTCTTGAGCGTGTCGAACCACACGCGCAGGCCCAGCACGAGCGTGAAGGTCGCACACACGACGACCAGGTAGCCGTGGATCTTGAGGAAGAAGCGGTTGTCGGACAGGACCACGCCGGGGAGCGAGAGGGCGAAGGTGACGAAGATGAAGATGGCGTTGACGATGGCGGCTGAGATCAGAGGTTTTAGCACACGGTTCTAGGTAAGGTGGAAAGAAAAAAAAAAGGGGGGGGGGGGGAAAAATGAATACGAACCTTTCGTTGGGAACATCGACAGCAGGAGCACCTGCGGCGCATTATCCACCGTCTTGGGCCCGTTGATCTTCTCGTTCATGACGAGCGAGCCGACGAGGAGGAGGATGCCTCCGATGAGGAAAGCAAAGTCCGCCACGAGGTACGTCAGGAGGATGTTGTTGGCCATTTTTCCGTCTTCTTCTTTTTCTTCTTATTTCTCAATCTTGATATATGATTTATTCGATCTCGTTTCCGTCCCTCCGGTTTTTACTCTCTCTCTTTTTCCTTTCTCCCGTTCGTTCGTTTTTTTTCCCTTCCCTTTCCGACTCGCTTAGCACCTAGATAGCACGGAAGGCTTCGCGTCGATAGTCTTTGTCTGGCGAGATGAGATGAGATGGACAGATAGATCGAAACAAAAAGAAATTAGGTAGACTAGGTAGGCAGGTAGGTAGTTGGCGACCAGCGCCGATAAAATCCGCAAAAAATAACCCGAAGCGAAAGAAAGAAAACTCGTCCGTCGATGAATGAATGAATGAGTGGATGATAAATGAGGAGCCAACCGGCTGTTCTGTTCTGTTGTAATCCAGACCGTTCAGTTACCGGGATCTTCCCTCTCCTCCTCAATCGATTGATTCGATTGATTGATCGAGAGCAAGAGCAGAACAGAAATCGCACCTTTTTTTTCTTATTTTCCCCGCTCCGCGGATCTCAAGAATATAATTATCTCAAAAATAGGGTTAAAAACGAGAAAAAAGCAGTAGGCAAAAAAAAGGAATCGAAACAAAAGAAATGAAATAAACAGATTAGTACTGAAGAGACTGTAATAATGTAACGTAGAATGTATAGAGATTCCGTAGAGTGAGTTCAACTCACGCGGAGCGAGTAGACGAAAGGAAAGCAGGAACAAGGAAAAGGATAAAAAAAAGGCAAACGATTAGGCGAGAATGCCATTATGGAAAAAGCTTTCCATAACCCTGACCTGACCTAATCGGCTTCGACGTGATGCACATGCACACAGAAGTGCCAAGACGAAAGGGGGAGCTTCTGCTGCAGTATTGTCTGGCGTCTGACTGAGCGCGGCGGTCTCATTCTGAGGCAGGCTTCCAACCGCTGGTGTTTCAGGGGGCTCAGTCGGGATTGAGATAGTAGCCATGACTGCCGTGCAGAATAGGTTGAATTTTTGCAAAATTGTGAAGACTGACCGATATGTGAGTAATCGGATGCATCCTGTTATCCATGGATGAAGGAAGAGATGAGGGTGACGATGATGGTCATGTCGCTTGTCGATCTGCTAACAGGTTGGAGATAGATGGAGTCGACATCGGCACGTGGAGGACCCCTAGTCCGTGTCGCACGGAGGTCCGACCACCACGCGCCACGCCACGACTCGAGTAGTTTGAAGTTTAGATAGGCGAGGACATGTAACGCATCGGGTTTATATTACTATGAAACAAATAAGGGAGCATATAACTGGACGCATCAGTTGTCGTGATTGCTCCATTACTCCGTACAGCATCAGTGCCTCTGGAGATGTCGCGTCCAATTGGAGAACTACGAAGTACTCCGTAAATAGTAGAGGGTATCATAGCTCCTATCCATGCTTGCTTGTGTCTTACCAGACTCTACCGGTATTCCACCCTATTTCGGTGCATCCAGCACACTAGAGTACTTCCTACGGCGTATCCAGCATTAGCAGCATATTGACTGTAGTCGCACTGCCAAAGCCTCATACAATCTGTGTTTGTCGACGGCGGGGCGAACGTTCCTTGCATAAAACAGAACATGATGCTGAGGACCTCCTGCGACATCTCCAGTCTCTATCATCACAGAAAGATCTGTCTGGACGACTTCCTAGCGGCTAGCTTCTCCCCGCTCCCGGAGTCGACGAGGACACGACGCCGGTGACCTCCTTGGGCCACGCCAGCCATTCCTGCCACTCCTCCCCGAGAACGGCGTCGATCTGCGTGACCAGATACCGCGCCCATCCCCGCATGAACCACTGATCGTCTACCCTCTGCAGCAGCGCCGAGTAGTACGCCAGGATGACCATGGCCTCGGGCTGCCGATCGCGCAGCAGGACCAAGTACGGCTGCGGGATCGCGACGGGCCACACGAAGATGACCGGCACAAAGTCCTGCTTGCGCTCCATCAAGATTGACACCTGCGTGTACGCATTGAGCAGCTCATGGACGGCCAGAGCACAGGCGTTGGCCGCCTCCCGGTCCCGGGCCAGCCGCTCGGTCGAGCAGAGCCGCAACAGGTCTGTCACCCGGTGCGAGTCCCGGATGGTGTACGAGGCCGCAGTCTCGCGGATCATGCCCCTCTTCAAGAGTGGCGCCAGGAAACTGCGTGACACCGTCTCCCATTGCGTCTGCAGCACCGAGTTGCAGCCGCGGATCATGTGGAACCAGTCAAAGATATCCTTCTGGAAGCCCGCGCTCTCTGGGCTGCGCGGGGTTGCAAAAGCCAGGACGACGATGATACAGGAGAAGGCAAAGATTGCAACGCAGTTGGACGTGTCGACGCGGGTCAGCGCCTCCTGGAAGGCAGCCAGCGCGATGCTCTGGTGCGCGGAAGCCCGCAAAGCCAGGGAATGCTGCCGGTTGGGATGGAGGTAGAGGAGATGGAGCGCGGAGACGGCCAGGATGCCGCGGAGGAGGAACTCATGCTGGAATCCCAGCTGGACGACCTGGATCTGCCACAGCTCGTGCTGCTCTGGGGATGCGCCGGACGGGAGAGTCTTGTAGGTGGCAGTCGTGTAGTGGTGCAGGAGCTCCAGGTCACCCACGTTGAGCCCGGACGCAGTCGTGATGGCCGAACTGCCTGGAAAGGTCCCCGCTAACGGTGAATTCGACAGACGGCTCGTCAACGAGGCCAACGCAGGCGAGCTGGCGGAGGGCGCCCGGTGCGCAAAGTCGCACTCGATCTGCCTCCGCGCGCAATTGGAGCATTGTGGAGGCCGCTCATCGCACTGGTCACGGGCCCGTCAGCAATGGTTCTGGTTCGAGCAGTGCGTGGATGGCAGAGAAGCAGAGCGGAGGTATAATACTTTAATGCGGCGGACTTTACACTGGGTGCAGCCATTCCTGGATTTCGTATGTGACCGTCGGGCCCCCATCACAAGTCGATTGGTGTCATCTCATGGTTCGAGACGGGATGGAAAGGAAACGGAGAGGGGAGAGGGAGAGAAGAAGATGGGACGAACAAGAAGACGCTGGAGGCTGCCTGGGCCATGAGGAGATGCGTTGGTGTCGCAGCTCCTCTGAGATGACTTGGGGAGTCGATACGTCCGATACGAGCAACAAGCACGCCGGCCGGCGGGGAGAAGGCGTGGTACCGTACGGTCCTGTCAAGGCGCTCCCGATCGCAATCACGTGATGACAACCGCCCGATCGCCAAGCCCACATCTCGAGTGTTGGAGCTATCTCTATCTGCTCTGGACAGTTGAGATGACCGCTCTGCTCGTATGACCACCTGTGGCGGGGGAGGTCGACCAGGTGATACACGTAATGAGCTGTCGAGACTCGAGTTCGAGAAGTTCAGGAAGAACTTGAAGCACATCACCTGTCACTCAGGCAGTTTGTCCGTGGGTTTGTTTGGTGGACTTTGTGTGTATGAAGTATATATTGAGTGAAAACGAGGCCCGGGACGTCGAACCCGTGCTGGCGTCTCCAGGTATGCCTGAGCCAGCGTGGTGAGCTGCGAGTGAACGAGATCCAGATTGATAGGTGCCTCTATCGGGCTTATTTCTCTATATGGAGTACAACCACATGTGTATTCCGATTCCTCGCTATCGAACCCCCCGCGGCCCGGTTCCAGAATGTCTTGTAGCCCGGCACAGGATGCCTGTCCTGCCAGGGACTTATGCAGGTACATGTTTTACGCGCGTAGACCCTTCATGAACATGCCAGGTCCAGTGACAGGATAAAGCTATCAGGACGTGGTAACAGCGACAGGGGAGCCAATCACAAGCCTCCCCGGACTCTGAAGTCGTGGTGCAAATAAGCTCTGGGCGTCATCCCGATCAGTCAGAGGCGCTGTCATCGCTGACCGTTCTTTACTCTTTTGAACTTAGGGTTGTCAGGTACCATATCGAGTCTCGATGGGGACGGAAAGAGTGCCCGATGCATGGTATGCTGTATCCAACTTTATGAGACATCGCACGTTGTGATGCTGTCGCTGTCCGCAACTGCTATGGACGACGGAGTACCCCGTATGTTCCGCTAAAATTTGGCTACTTCTTGGACTCTGACGGCGGAAGGCTGAGACAGACTGCCGCAGCCACCCAGGCGCGGCTCAGACCGCTGGCTCGAGGGCAATCCTCGACCGACTTGTGAGGCCTCAGGCAGAGGGAAGCATGACGAGGCTGCCTTTCTTTGTCCCGTACCGTTGACGGTGAGCATGGCATGTGCTCCGCTGGGAGGCCACGCAGGGCGTCGAATCAGATCTGGGGCGTCAGTTCCCAGTCGGCAGAGAAGCGTAGAGAATCTGGATTGACGGGTCTACCGGTGCTACTGCGCATGGAACAAGAGAGAAGTACAGAGCACTGTGTAGAGATAGACATGAAGGACACCGTAGAAGCGATCCACGGAGCGGTGAAACTCGAGATTCGTCCCAACTCCACCGTGCGGATCACAGAGAGCTGGTGAACAAGCTTAACCAAGAGTCTGATGGTCTCTCTGCTGGGTTTCCTCTGTCCAGGAGGTCCGCTGTTTGGCCTGTCTTGGGAGCCCGATACCAGATAGTCCGGAAGGTGGGCCGGCTGGGCCAGTCCGGATCCCCTGCTGCGCCCTTGCCTGGCCCTGTCGTCCCCACCCGCCACTGCACCGCAAGGGATGCCGCAGGCGCAGCGACTCGGGGCAGGAGCCTCACGTGCACACTGGCCCGTAGAGAGGTAGCAACGAACAGAGACTCGAATCTCGAGTCCTGAGGGTGCGGTCGAGGAGAGCATCCTGGAGCCAACAGACGCAGGGCGATCGGTGACAGGATCAGCAGGTGGAGGGAGGGCAGTGGACGCCATCGGCCGGTGGATCGGGGGTAGGAGGACAGGGCGCGGAGTGGTCGAGCAGCCGAGGGATCTGCTGGGTGGCCCCGTCGCCTCCCTTGTGTCTGCTCACGTCCGCCTCGACGCTCAGTGCTGATGGGCTTCCCCAGCGCGCGCTCTGGAGTTCTGGACAGTGCTTGATCGATCTGGCTGCAGGTTCGATCGGGCGTCGCCGGCTGGTAGTTGCACGCCGGCGGCGACGCTGCGGGCTGCGACTGGCGGGCGCCCCCACCGCGCCCACCGCCTGCCGTGTGCGGCCGTGCCCTTCGCCGCCCTGCCTCGCCCTCGACTCTCCGTCTGCTCCCGTTTTTCTCCCCCCAAAATCCTCCTTTCCCTCTTCGCGACCTTACCCAAACCTGCGACTCCTGCCAAACGCGTTACTCGATTCGGCCTGCTCCTCCCCCCCCAAAGCATCATTCCTCTTTGGGCACTCCATCCTAGGTTCTACAGGCTCACCTCTTCACCACTCCCATCCTCGTGTTCGTTTTCGCGCTTCTTTGCTGCCATCATGGCCGACATCCCTCCCGTCGCTGAGGAGAATACTTCTCCCTCCCAGGAAGAGCTGCAGCAGACCGCCGCCGCCGGCAACGGCGCCGCACCTGAGAATCGCGGCACCAAGCGTCGTGCCGACGACGCCGACGACGACGATGAAGAGAAGCCCGGCCGTGAGCGCAGGAAGATCGAGATCAAGTTCATCCAGGACAAGTCGCGTCGCCACATCACCTTCTCCAAGCGCAAGGCGGGTATCATGAAGAAGGTCCGTCGCGTCCCTTCCCCCTCCCTCGACCGCCTCCTCCCTTCTCTCCCCATCGCATGTCGCCATCGTCCGTTCTTCTCGGACTGCGGATGCTGACAGGACGCGTTTCTCGCGCAGGCATACGAGCTGTCCGTCCTCACCGGAACCCAGGTGCTGCTGCTGGTCGTGTCGGAGACCGGCCTCGTCTACACCTTCACCACTCCCAAGCTCCAGCCGCTGGTGACGAAGGCTGAGGGCAAGAATCTCATCCAGGTATGTCGTCTGCTCCCGGCCCTGCTTCCCCCACTCTACATGCGCTCACGGTCCGCTGCAGGCATGCCTCAATGCGCCCGAGCCCACGGGCAACGAGAACGGCGTCGACGCGCCCGACGTGCCCGCCGAGACGCCCGAGGACGTCAGCCACAACAACGTCAACCCGCAGCAGCAGAGCATGCCGCGTCCAGGTCCGGGCGGCATGCACCCGGGATACATGACCAACGAGCAGCAGCAGCAGATGGCCTCCTACTACCAGAACCTGCAGCAGCAACAGCAGGCGAGCGGGCAGTACGCGGGGATGCCGGTGGGCAGCAGGATGCCGCCGCAGCATCAACCCACGGCGTAGAGGCCCTCGTGCGCTCTCCGTTGTGGGCTGATGTTTGAGATGCTGAGATGTCGAAACGGCTTTTCTTCGGTTTCTTTGTTTCCCCCACCGCGCGCACTCCCCACCCCCCTTGATTGATACCCGACGGATGCCAACCGATCAATCCTCGCCTTGAGCAGGCTCTTGTAGCTTTATATTACACCTATTCAAGCAGCAATTCTCCTTTGCCTGTTACATCGAGTTCCAGTTCGAGTTTCCGGCAGGAGACCTGCCATTCCCCTCGTTTGCGGCTCGCACGGGTTGTCGGCGTCTCTGTTTTGTTGATTGGGCAAGAAAAAGGAAACCCCTTGGGAAGACAAAAAGAAAAACCCAACAAAAAAAAGACAGCTGGGGGGGGGATCGAGCACCCTATTCTGGACTCTAATCTCAACTGGACTTTTTTCCCCGTTCATCATCTCCTAGACACGGTGGAGGTGTGGGTGTTTCTGGTGCATTTTCTGTGGCGGAATGGTGCTATTTTGTTGCTTTGCTCTTCTGACTCATTAAGTCTCTGTCAACTAATTTTTCCTCCTAGCTTTTTATCTCCTTCTCCCCGCGTCCCGTTCTGCGTGCTTGTCTTTTTTTTTCCCATTTCGTTATTTCATCATCTCTTGTTTCTATATGATTAATCTACCTAGGTAGTCCGATCAAGGTACTAGTTCTCGGGCCCAACCGCCCGCGACCACACGGGCGGTGGTCACGAGAAAAAGGAGGACGAATCGCCATGTACGCGAGAAAAAGGGACACGAAGGAAAGGTGTGGATCGGTGAATGGACGGTTGAACACGACATGGGATTGATCGATTCATAGGGTAGTATGGCATGGAGAAATTGGAGCTCTCTGCTTTTAAGCCTGGTTCCTTGCTCTTTATATACCTGGTTTCGCTTGCATCTGTGTACTTGCGTCGGTCGTGAATGAGTATCCGATCGAGAATCATCGGCACCCTACCTGGGTACCTACCTAATTAGGTACGTAGGTATCTTCGGCATCAATCTCTACATACAGTAGTTGTACGTAGTATGACTCCTTCAGGACGAGGTCAGTGATGGCAGCGCCTACCTCGTTGGGTAGCATGGTAACTAGGGCCACTATCGCCATCTCATATCCAATCTAGACCATGATCAATGTGGTCATGACGCAGCATAGATTCTATATCGAACTCTGAACAAATGCTGTTCCAAGGTCAGCTGGCCCGAACCCAGGTAAGGTACTACCTATATATCAGGTTCCATCCCACACAAACCATTACCCAAGGTAGTACGCAGCCCTAACACCACACGTGACTGGAGGGCTCGACTCGAGAATCTCTTACATTGGGCATGTATACTACACGATGCCAAGGCCCGTAGACGAGTTCAAGCTGCCATAAGCCACTCCTTCCACGGTTTTTACTGTATACGTGGATGGTGAGGTTTGGGTTTTCTCTCTGGCTGCCCGATATGTGTGTGGCTTTTATATATACGAGCGGTCCATTGAGATCCCGGGTATGAGTACTAGAGGTACTGATGAGCGAACCTAGTATCCGTGCTCCCGCCCCAATATCGTCCCGTATTGGTGCGTTGCACCGTAACGTCCATTTTGACCACAACGTCCAATTTTGAATATTTCATCAATTTTCTCAACATCTAGACTAGTATCTAAATACATTAAATAGCGCATTAATATCTCCTGAATCCTGGCTATCTCCCTGAGTATTTTCAACAGTATCCGACCGTTGTGTAGTGGTGGGAATTGGCTTTGAAGGTTGGCGTTTCCGGACACGGGAAATAATCTTCTTTCGTTCAGCTTCAGCATGTTCAGCAACCTGACAATTTGCATCTTTAACTGTCAATGGCCCTATAGTAGGGATTCTTCTGCGAGATCTCTGAGAGTTTTGAGCGCGTGCACGCTCTAGATGTTGAGAGATATCACTTTGAAGTTGGGCTGTCAATTCAGCTGTTTGTATAGCACTTTGAAAGACTCGGTCAAGACAGCATGTAAAGCTTTGATCAAGGCTAGAATTTTCATTGACAAACTTATCCAGCTTCTGAATGCTCTGTCGCAGTGTACGGACTGTCTGGGGAGGAGAATTGGTTGAGATAGATTGAATTGATGGTGTTTTATTGTGTATATTTAGAACTGGAGATGGAGACCTTGTGTTGGCTAGAATGTTAAGTACTTTTGAAGGATTCCATGGATATATCCCCCGATCACTAAAGGCATCTCGGATTGTACGTTGTTTGAATGTATCCTGGCAAATTTGAGGGATATCACAAAGAAAGTCAGCCTTGTCCATAGTGGATATCCCTCACTGTATATTCTCATTGTTTTTCTTGCGAAAATAGTGTTTATAGGGCTGAAAGGGCTGACCATCAAGCGGCTGGACAAGATGGGTTGTATGAGGCACAAAACAGAAGGGTATAATGTTGTATTTCTCACAATAATTCAGAAAATTATATGTGAGATGGGATCTGTGGCTGTCCATAAGCAATAGTCTTGCATCAGTCTTAGAAACCCACTTTTCTGTATGCTGATGGAAGTGCCTGATCCAATCCATTGCAATCTCATCTGTTGTATATCCTTTGGAAGCTGTAGCAATTTGATATTTGTCTGTATCTGCAGAATCAGGAATTTGTTGATACCAATGTTCCAGTTGATATTCGCCCTTGAAGATGAAGTATGGAGGAAGGACAGTACCATCGGCTGTGATACATTCAATGGCTGTCAAGGATTTGTTTGTCTCACTAGTTGCAATGCCTCAGGAGGCTTGTATAGGGTTGGAAGTGATGACTTTTTAGATTTCCCCTGCCCTAATTGAAAGCCAATTTCATCAAAGTTATATATATTCTTTGGTGGAATCCAGGCTATATATGGCTCCAAGAGATCAAACCAATGTGTCAGAATACCAATATCTTCT
>ENA-UOWK01000205-UOWK01000205.1-bioreactor-metagenome-genome-assembly--contig:-NODE-205-length-65598-cov-24.379079_pt1 | contig 65598 bp, 45 predicted proteins | sample MGYA00238157_ERZ761612 | MGnify/ENA primary metagenome ERZ761612 (study PRJEB28901, sample SAMN06268035) | bioreactor metagenome | isolation source: Joint BioEnergy Institute, California, USA... | reverse complement strand
AAAAAAAAAAAAAAAAAAAAAAAAAAAAAAAAAAAAAAAAAAAAAAAAGAAACTACAACAGACACATGTATAGAGATGAATAGACTGAAAGGCCAATACAATCAGCGAAAGACAGCCGTTTTAACCCGAACAATTCACATATGCTCCATCCAAACAAATCGTAGTTTCGCAGATTGAGCAGCGAGCAGCGATGCCTTCATCTAACGGTTGCAGATAATGGACAAAAAAATTAAAAGAGAGCCCTACCTCTGCGCCACACTACGCCAGACACGATGCCCGAGTGGTTAAGGGGTGAGACTCGAACCACGTGATCACTTATGGTCCGTGTCGACATCTCATGGCCTCCGGCCGCGTAGGTTCAAATCCTGCTCGTGTCGTTTACTTTTTTGCCAGCTACAACGATCACGTAGCTGGCATTATTGGCTGATGTTAGACCCTGATACCCGCCGCGTCAGTTTTTATTCGCCAAACCCGATCTCCGCCATCCGCGCTGGCGAATCGTAGGCAACTTCAGGAAGAGGGTATATAAAAGCTTCCCACCGGCCCAAGCAGCACCGTCCCATATGGTGTAGTGGCTAACATCGCCGTCTTTCACACGGCAGCCGGGGGTTCGATTCCCCCTATGGGAGTACGCTGGATGTCGAGTTCTTTTTGCACCGTCCTCGTCCTATCCCCGCCGGAGAGGATGGAATTCTTTTTCTTCCCCTTCTCTTCTTTATTTTCACCTTTATCACCGCTTCTGCCATTCACATCTCTCATCTCATGCACATGCACATGCTGACCGAACGCGGGGTTTCTCTTCTCCATCCCCTTCCTCTTCGCTTGATGTTGCATGAGGCGCGGGGTGCAGATGCATGGACAACACTGACCGATGCACAGATGCTCCAACCTACTAAGCATGCCGGACATCCCGCAGAATTTACTGATCCATGCTGATACCCTCGAGGCAGGATGCACGCTGACACTCTCCGCCCCGTCCTTGGGCAGACCGGCCGTGATGTCCACCGCTCTCTGCAGAAGATGATTTGGTCACTATCAGATGCGTCCGGCCCGATGGGGCTGCGGCCCACATGGACGATGCCCTAGTCCTCTCGATGCAACAAGCTTCTCGCGGACACCAGGATATCAAGCGCCAGAGGGCCGGCGCACACGCTAAGAGGGACGAGACGGAGGCGTCGTGAGGGGCATCGAGAACCCCGCTCCGTCAGATAAGACAGCAGTCCGCGGAGATGTGGCAGGCGCGGTAGGTGATATATCTACGTATATCCCGATATATCCCCAGGATCCCCCTCCCCCTGATCTCTCCTCCCACCGTACATCTGCTCACTCCGCCAGGATGCGTTCCCTGCTGGCCCTCGCGGCCCTCCCCCTCGCGCCGCTCGCCTCCGCCGAGAAGGTCCTCGGGGCCTACATCTTCGCCCGCCATGGCGACCGCACCGCCAAGAAGACGCCGCCCACCGAGCTGACCGACCTGGGATACCGCGAGGTCTTCCTGACCGGCAGCTACTACCGCCGCCGCTACGTCGCGGCCGACTCGCCCTCGCGCATCGCCGGCATCAGCGAGGACCTCGTCGTGCCGTCGCAGCTCAGCGCCTCCGCCCCGGCCGACGAGGTCCTCCAGAACTCGGCCACGGGCTTCCTCCAAGGGCTGTACCCCCCGGTGGGCTCCTCCGCGGCCAAGGAGACCCTGCGCAACGGCACCACCGTCGAGGCCCCCCTGGACGGCTACCAGCTCATCCCGCTGTCCGTCCTCGACTCGGGCGCCGGCAGCGAGGACGCCAGCTGGTTGCAGGGCGCCTCCAACTGCCCCAAGGCCGAGATCAGCAGCAACGACTACTTCTCCTCGGCCGAGTACAACCGTCTGCTCGCCTCGACCGGGGACTTCTACCGCTCCCTGAGCCCCATGCTGAACCGCACCTTCTCCGCCGCCGACATGAGCTTCAGGAACGCCTACGCCATCTTCGACTACCTCAACGTCGCCTCCATCCACAACTCGAGCAGCGACTTCCCCTCCGCGGACCTGCTGACGGACGACGTCTACCACCGGCTGCTCGTGCTGGCCAACGTGCACGAGTACGGCCTGGCGTACAACGCCTCGGAGCCCATCCGCGCCGTCACCGGCGCCGTCCTGGCCGGCGAGGTGCTCACGGCGCTCAACAGGACCATCTCGTCCGGCGGCGACAACTCGACGGCCAAGCTGAACGTCCAGTTCGGCGCCTACGGGACCTTCCTCTCCTTCTTCGGCCTGGCGCAGCTGCCCGCCGTGAGCGCCAACTTCACGGGCATCCCGGACTACGCGTCCTCGATGGTCTGGGAGCTGGTGACCAACTCGACCGCGTCCGGCTTCCCCCCGGCGTCCGAGATCAGCGTGCGCTTCCTCTTCCACAACGGCACCCTCACCGGCGGCGCCGAGCCCACGCCCTACCCGCTCTTCGGGCAGGACCAGACCCTGCTGCCCTGGTCCGAGTTCGCGGCCGGCATGGGCAAGATCGCCATCTCCTCGACGCAGCAGTGGTGCCAGGCGTGCGGCGGCACGACGGGCTCCTGCGCCAGCGTCACCAGCTCCTCCGGTTCGAACTCTTCCTCCGCCACGGGCACATCGAGCTCCGGCGGCGTTTCGAACGCCGTGGCCGGCGTCATCGGCGCGATGGTGACGCTGGGCGTGGTCCTCGGGCTCGAGGCGCTGTTCCTGCTCTTCGGCGGGTTCCGGCTGGCCAGGAAGAAGAAGGCCACTCCGCCGGCGGCCGCCACGACCGCGGCCACTGCTGACGAGAAGAAGGTCTAGCTGATCGGTCCGAGAAGAAGAAGACTTGCTCTGAAATGGCTCTTGTAAGTTGATCCATGTACGCATTCCCATATTGATGGGAAACGAAAAAGGAGCACGCGCTTCCGCGGTTGATGTCGATGTGGACATGATGGATGATACGATATGAGATGACAAGATATGATGACCTCGGAGGATACCACGAGCAGGAAGACGATAGATAGTATGAAGCAGATACATAAATAAAAAAAAATCACATCGACACTCGCGTTCTCTGTCTCCTTAGCTTAGACGCAGACAACCGTCTCAGACAACTACGCCCAAAGCAAGCTAATCAATGTCTACTAGTCATAATCCATTCAAGATGAGAGAAACGAACAAATCAATTCACGGATTGATCTGATGAGTATGAAATAAGTAAGGGATCACTTTTCTCTCTCCCCCCCCCCCCCCCCCCCTCTCTCTGTCAAGACTCAAGAAATTAACCACTACAGTAAGATAGGTGCTCCGTACTGTGCTCACTACGGTACTACACATACATACTGTGCAATGATGATAATATGAGCACAGTAAGTGAGTCAGTAAGGTACTGTACCTATCTTACTCTACTCGAATGGTATTATTATTATTAATATGAATATTGTCATTGTGTCTGTCTGTCTGTCTGTCTGTCTGTCTGTCTCTCTATCGATCTGTGATTCACACCCAGTTAGCTAGGTTAGATTGGTCATGTTGGTTCAACTTGTCAAGATCATGAGATAGAACCGTAGAGGACTTGGATTTTTACTACTACTACTACTACTACTAGTAATCTGAGACCGCTGGTTTGTTTTTCTTTTTTTCTTTATTTTTTCCGTTAGATAAACAAGGTAGATAAGATAAACAATGAGCAAAATAGACAGATAGATAAGTAGATAGATAAATAAAGCCTGCAATTGTCCGGCTCCAGCTCCGGCTATAGATATCTCCTCGGAGAAACACAAACGAACAAACAAACAGACAGCTCCGCGGGGAACGTCAGTCCAGTCCCAGACCAGTCCCTTGCCGCGACCGACCCGACCCGACCCGACCTCACACCAACGGTCTAGGTAAAGGTACCTAGGTAGATAAGATAAAGACAACGGCACCTAGGCTCAGCAACCAACTACTACTGCCTACGGACAGCTCCGTACGGAGTGCTCCGGACCCCGAGTCCGTGCCGGAAGTTTGGATGGGTACGTAGGACGGGTTACCTTCGGAGTACCCCGTACAGTAAAGGGACTCGGGACGGGTCTGACCGCTTACGTGCTGTGAAACGGGACTTTACAAATTCAGTGGTAAATCGATAGATTAGATTACCTCAAGTACCTGGTTAGTTCGAGTTTTCTTGTCATTTATCACTTATCTTTGCATGCAATACCTTTTTATCTGCCGTTCTTACTTCCTACTGTACATCATCAACATACATGACACAACATGACATGATATTGGCAAGACAACATAATCAGGCATAGACAGCACTCACCGATCGATCAGTTCGATCAGCAAGATTTCCATCATGGTTATTGTTCGTTCATGGTCCGCTCCATGTTTTTTTTTTTTTCCCTGAAATCCGCAACGGTAGCGGATGTTGTTGTATGGTAGGCACGCGACTATATATTGCTTTAGGTATTATGTATTTGGATACAGTATGTGAAGTTTCAAGAACCGTCCGCATCCGCGCACGCCACACCGCGCAGCAATGAAGCGGGCGAAAGGAAAATCCGAATTCATAGGGCAACCCGCTTCCATGATCTCGAATCCGCCACATCCAAGACCTCTCCGACAGGAAGACAGCCTACAGCTTCCACCGGAACGCCGGGTTGCGCCAGTCCAGGTCCTGGATCTGCTTCCGGCTCAGGCCCGCCAGCTCGGCGTCGACGTCCTTCCTGGCCCGCCGGCGGTTGTCCGCGAGCATCCACAGCAGCAGGCCGACCGAGAGGACCAGGATCGCCGTCGACGTGGCCAGGTTGAGCCCGTTGCCGATGTGGTAGTCGGGCCCGTCGAAGGGCAGGAAGGACCAGGTCGAGATGAGCCCGCCGATGTTGCCGAACATGACGTTGGTGCCGATGGCCGAGGAGCGCGCCGTGTCCGACACGACGTTGGCCGAGACGTGGGCGTTGCAGAGCGCGCCGAAGGAGAAGGCGCCGCTGGCGATGACGAACGTCGCGCCGTAGCGCACGCGCGGGTCCGCGCTGGCCAGGAACATGATGTAGCCGGCCATCATGAGCGGCGCGCTGATGATGAAGAAGACGAGCCGGCGGTCGAAGCGCCAGCTGAGGAAGGGGAGGAGGACAGTGAAGAAGCCCCCGACGACATACGGCGGGACGGTGTGCAGCTGCTGCGAGACGACGCTGTGGTGCGGGTAGATGGTCTTGACGATGGTCGGGGCGAAGAAGGCCAGCCCCTGGACGGTGATGTTGTCGAGGAGGAAGATCAAGGACGTCGCGAGCGTGACAGGGCTGAAGATCCCGCGGAGGGTCTTGGGCAGGTCGAGCTTGTCCAGGAGCTCGGTCGTGGCGACACGCTCGGATTTGACCCGTGCCTCGGCGAGATCCTTCTCCTCCTGGGAGAGCCACCGAGCCGTCGCGGGACGATCGGTGAGCGTGAAGAAGGAGATGACGCCAAGGCCGCAGGTGATGATGCCCTCGATGGCGAAGATCATCCTCCACTCGTGGAGACCGCCGAAGTGGGGGAGCTTCAGGATGGCGGACGCCAAAAGACCGCCAAAGGCCCCTGCCAGAGGCGCCATGACGATGTAGAGGGACAGGCGGAAGGCCAGCTCGCTTCGTCTATACCACCGCGACAGGTAGTACGCAATGCCCGGCATCATGCCGGCCTCGAAGACGCCGAGCACGAAACGCACGCCGGCAGCGCCGTGGATGTCGTGCACGAACGCGGTGCCGATGGAGGAGATGCCGAACCCCAGCACGATAGCAGGGAGGAACCACCCCGGGCCGATCCATTTGCAGGCCATGTTGCACGGGATTTCAAAGAGAATGTAGGAGATGTAGAAGATGGAGAGGACCGTGTTGTAATCGTAGCCTTTGAGACCCAGGTCCTTTTCGAAACCGGCGAGCTTCGCGTTGCCTGCCATGAGGGTGAGCACAACCTTTCTCCACCGCAGTAGATATTATTCATAATTTATACAGGTCAAGGGGCGCTGACCAATATTGGCACGGTCGATGAAACAGAATAGATACAACAGTGAGACCGTCGGAACAATATACAAATCGATCTTCCAGCGAAGCCTAGCTTCAGCCTGGGGATCGAATTGCACGAGCGAGTGGCCGTACCTGGACGTGTGAGCAATAGATATCTCATCCTATGTACACACGGAGAAGGGGAGTCCGTACTGGTCAGTCGCAACATGGCCGCCCTCCGCTACCTCATGAGAGGTCTCCTCGTGGAGCGCTTCTTTGTGGTCGGCGGCTGGCTTCTCGTCGGACACGCCGCTGGGAGAACGCTGAGCAGAATCCATGTGCTCTTCCCAGGGGTTGTGGTCTTATGCTAGCTGAGAGGAGAGGAAGGGCGAGAACCGGGAGACAATGGGGATCCTGAGATCAGACGAAGGTCAACAGCCATGGCAGGTGAAGAAAGATGTCGAGGCCAGACGGGCGGAGCGGGCTATAAAAGCTGATGTTTGCTATGCTATCTTTCTTCGTCCTTCGGGACGTGTGGGGAGGCATCCGGGGTTGCGGAGACGCGGGGGCGGGGAGACGCCCCCGGATTTCGTCCCAGCGGAGGCCAGGCGAGGGACGTGAGTGGACGGGAGGAGGAGCCTAACAGCCCACCGTCAGGGCCTAGGGATGCCGGTGGCCACGTCGAAAGGACGCCCATCTTCCGTAGCAACTTTATTTTGATATACCTCCGCTGGTAGGGCATGCCAACGCCCGGTCTCGCTTGCGCCGCCCAGCTGGTCCCTTGGCTCCGTCCCTGCTGACATGCCCGGGGACGCAGCCGAAACGCTCTCTCTCGCATCCTCCAGCACGCCCAGACACGTTTCAGACGCCCGGTAGTTGCAGCCGGACTCCCTGCTAATGCGGGGTCGCCTTGGCAGCTTGATGCTGCATTGCTGACAGGGCGGAGGACCCAATCGACCAGCCCCGGTCTCGTATGGCCGCCGGGGACGCCCAGGATCTCGACCGCGCCGCCGGTGCCACATGGACCAACATGGCTCGAATCAGAGAGCTCAAAAAGAACCGACACTCGCATCCGTGCCGTCGCCAAGTCTGTGAACGAGGGCCGATGAGCTCCAGCGGGAGGGTGATAAGCTTGCTCCGTAAGGTGCATGAACAGGAGTAGCATGACTGTTTCCGAAAAGCGTTTACCCACGCCTTCTTTGTGGTGAGGACGATGAGCTGCTAGTCGACGATTACATTTCGATTTCACCCATTGGAGGGGCGCTGGCGCTCTCTCGTCGAGTTAGAGTCGTTTCGGCCATCGCAACAAGACGAGACGAACTCCAGAGACATGGACATGATTCGATGCGATTGGTTGGACGGGGTTGGACGCAAGATAAGGCCACGGGTTAGTAGTTATGGCAATCAGAACATAGAAGCAGGTTCCTTCCAATGAATCCACCGTTCAGCCCAGTCGGCATAAAATGCGATCCAGAAAATAGCCCTACTTGTTGCTTGGTCTCCATTGGAGCATTACGGAGGGCGACGACGAATGCCAGGAGGGAGAAATGATCCTAGCCTGTCCGGAGGCGAGGCCATTGCTGTTCTTGCGTCTGGACTCGGGAGCTCGAGCCCGGTCCGAAGGAGAGATAGCCTTCTGGGAGCTTTCGCTAATATCTCTCTTGTCGACGAGTTCCTGGAACATCTCCCGTCATCCAGTCTGCAGTTGGGTACGTAGCATTGTGGACCAAGTCTTCATGACGATCATACACAGGTTCAGCTGGTTCTGCCTGGGGTCTTGAGAATAGCGTAGTCATCGCACTCAAGAGGAGACGGCACTTACTGTCTGAGGACATCAAGCTGGCAGATCAGTGTCGATAAAGAGGAGAGGCAGCCGTGGGAGGTGCATTCCACCCATCAGTAAGCTCCGTTCCAGCGTTCAGGAAGAACGCCAAAGAAAGGTGAACGCGGACAGGATGGAGAGGAGCAGGAGATATATGTGCGACATGGCTGTCAGGTGAAGCTGGCATCTCATCCTTCCGTCCTGCGATGCGCATCATGTGAGCCTCGACAGGACGCAGCATGGTCCGTTTGTATTTTCTACAGGCCGGAACGTTTACCCCTCTTCCATCACCTTGCAACGGCCTCTTGAGAACGGCATTTATAGAATGTGTCTCCTCCGTTCAGGATCGTCTGCCATCGGCCCTAGATCCGCGCCCTACAACTGGGAATTCGCCTTTCGCAGCGAACATCTCCTTGTCCATGAGCCACGAGTATAGCATAGATATCGTCCCCAGCTATGCTATGCCATCTCACTCCAGCCATTCTTCTCAGCGAACATCTCTAACAGGCCTCGAAAGCCATTCATCGGCTGGACTCCAGAGTTGTAATTCTCGCGCCGCAACAGCCCCCAATCCTACTGCATGCACCCCTACATAGTCCCATAAACCTACCTGATCAGACGATCGACCTTTGTTTTCAACAGCCCGTACACCTGACTGTAGAAACCCCGAAGGCCTCCCTCGTCCGAAGCACGTACTTCGGCTCCACAGGCCACGTCTCCCCTTCTTCGCTGTCGCAGCCCGGTAGCGGTAGAGCTGAGGTCATCTTGTGACACTCCATGGTACCGCAAGATCGGTCTGTCAGGTTGCAAAACAACAGTCTCCCACCCAACAGACGATGTAATCCAGCCGGGGGTTGGCTTTCCACCGTTCATTGACTGAAGGAAACCTGTCGCTGGGTCCGTCTCTTGCATGCGCAGAACGATATCGAACGCTATTCGTAAGCCCACCCGATCAACACATGGCATCCAAAGCGGTTTTCTCATCCACATCCTCCGTATCCTCATCAACGACCTCCAGGGCCCTATCAAGCGTCTCTCGATTAACTGCCCAGCCGTGATCAAAATACCTAAGCCACAGCTGCTGGGCCGTCTTTTCGAGCCCCTCTAGAAACCGCTGTCCCTTGACCGATTCAGGGAGAAAGACAGGCCAGACGCCTGTGGCCTCCCAGACAAAAAAATAGAAGCACGCATCCCATCCGTCTACAGTAACAAGAAATCATCCAGGCTTTCTGAGACCAACAGAGTGATAATCTCTGTTCCAACAGCAAGCCCGCCAAGTAACGCAAACAACCGAGCTGCTCTATCTGTGTATCTGACGACTTGGTGACAGTCGCGTTCTAGACGGACGCGCTCTCTGTTTGCCCATGAATCGATCCATAGAGAGCAGTCGCTTCGAAGAACCAAGTATTCGTATGATGAGAGGCATTCAGGCAGCGGACAAAGTTGAGGAAAACATGAGTCTGCAGAGAAAGCATAATACAATCCACATCACTGACTGTATATCCTTCCCTGACTCAGTCAGCTGTGCTACTGCTGCTGCTGCTGCTGCTGACGCCTGGACGTACAGTACATTCCCTCTCCCTCAACATTTGCGCTTGCCAGGCCAGTCAATGTCACTTCAAATCAGTCGTGGAGACCACCATCCCAGACCCGACGAACTGAACCGACCTGACTGCCATACTGTGAATCCGTCCTCGAGAAAGCCGGATTCATCGGTGACCGAGGACGTGACGACCGTGCTCGCGCATGTGATGCAGACGCTCCCCTCGAAGCACCCTGTCCGCGAAGCGTAGCATCCTATCATAGCCAACAGTGCGTGAGAGTGGCTAGATACCCGCCTATATCGGCAACGAGTATTGCTCTCTGGACTGCTCAAACACGTCAAGGACCATCTTCATCATGGACAGTATGTGGGGAATGAAGTCGTGCCAAGTGTCGGAGAGATTATCAGAGTGCTATAACAGGCGGAGCAGTTTCTGCAAGGAGATCCGGGAATTGTTGCTCTTTCTATTGATAGTGGTCCTCTTTATAAGATATATAGCCGCTTCTTGATCTTCAAGAAGCAGAGGAATCCGGATCAGACAGACCCATTACATCGCGAGATAGCCGAAACAAATCGGATATCCATCGCAGCGTCGAATTAGTAAAACCATATATAACCAGCAAGGACCATCAACTATCAACTAATTTATCCGGTCGCCGTGGAACTGTCTGGCCTGTATATATAGGGACAATGTAGTATGTTCACTCTTGAATGGTTGCCGGCGGAGCGTGACGTGACCCGACCGCGCCAAAGTTTCGAGCTCCAGCAGCAGCTCCGCCCATCGAGCGACCAGCACAACCGCGCCGTCTACACTCCACCATAACGCCTTTTCAGGCGGTTATCTGGATGCTGGACTATTTTCCATGCTCGCACGCATGAGACTGTGATGATCGGGACCTTCACGATCGCCTGCGCCCGTCCTACCGGCTGAACTGACCTGAGAAGCGCCTCGCAAGAGGCATGGGCTTCGGACACCCGCCCCTCTGATTCCTCGATAATTACGCATATGCTCTGAAGAGATTTAATTAATCGCTTACTCGTCCTCTACCTCCTCGTCCTACGAGTCTACTCCTCGTCCTACGAGTCTACTCTCACCATGTCCGCCCACTACAGCACCGAACCGCCCCCAACCGCCTCCGCCACCCTCCACACGACCGCCGGCCCGCTGCACATCTCCCTCTTCGCGAAGCAGGCGCCGCTGGCCTGCAAGAACTTCCTGCAGCACTGCCTGGACGGGTACTACGTGGGGAGCATCTTCCACCGGATCGTGCCCGACTTCATCATCCAGGGCGGCGACCCGACGGGCACGGGGTCCGGCGGGAGCTCCATCTACGAGGACCCCGAGTTCGAGTACGACCCCGACGGCCGCGACCCCAACGAGAAGGTCGTCTTCAAGGATGAGCTGCACAGCCGGCTGCGGTTCAACCGGCGCGGGCTGGTCGGGATGGCCAAGAGCGAGGACGGCTCGTACGGGAGCCAGTTCTTCATCACGCTGGCGAACGCGGAGCGCGAGCTGAACGGGACGTGCACGCTGTTCGGGCGCGTCGAGGGCGACAGCATCTACAATGTCGTGAAGATCTCGGAGGGGGAGCTGATCGAGGGGACGGAGCGGCCGGTCTACCCGGTACGGATCACGGCGACCGAGGTGGGAGAGCTGGGTCCGTTTGCAGGGAAACTGAAGAAGCGGGAGCGCGTCGCTGTCGCAGAGAAGAAGGAAGAAAAGGCCCCAGTCGTGAAAAGAAAGAAGAAGGGCAAAGGCGGCAAGGTGCTGCTGAGTTTCGGGGGCGATGAGGCCGAGGAGACGGAGATGCCCGTGGCGCCCAACAAGCCCAAATTCAACACGAAGCTCGTCAGAGATGGAGACGCGCTGGAGCAAGAGCAGCGGAGAGCAGTGCCTCCAAAGAGTGATGAAAAGAGAGAGGAAATACAAAAGGTGCAGACAGCATCAGCAGCGACTACAGAAGAAGAAACCCGCTCGCGAAAACGACCGCGGTCAGTATCACGATCACTATCACGCTCTCGATCTCGCTCCCCCGATCACCATGAGAAGCGTGAGAATCGCAAACCACACCGTCCCAAGACGCCCGACCCCCTCACCCAGATCCCGCTACCGGATCCAGAGCAGCCCCGACACTCCGTCGCATCCCCGCCCCCGCCAGAGAAGGACGACTCCTTCCTCGCCCGGACGAACCGGGAGATCGCGGCGCTGAAGGCCTCCATGCGCCGCGACGTGGTCGCCGCGCCCGCCGACACGGGCAAGAAGAAATCCGCCCTGGAGGCCATGATCCCGGAGAACGCGATCCGGGGCCGCAAGCGCCCGCCCCCGGGCGCTGCTGAAGGCGTCGCCAGGGGCAGCAGCACGAACGGGACGACGGGGTTCAGCAGCGCGGCGGACGACGAGGCGCTGAAGCTGTTCAACGCGTTCAAGGCGCGGCTCGAGAGCGCAGACGCCCAAGCCAACCACCACCGCAACCACAACAAAGAAAAGTCCTCCTCCAAGAAAAAATCGACAGACACCGCAGCAGCAGCAGCAGCAGCGGAAGACCAAGACGAAGAAGCCCAACTCTGCGACCTCCACTTCATCGCCAACTGCCAGTCCTGCCGGCGCTGGGACAACCCGGACCCCGAGGCCACGGGCTCCGTCGGCGCCGGCGGCAACGAAAACGACGAAGACGATGACGACCCGCACAGCTGGATGACGCATGAGCTGCGCTTCGGCAAGGACACGCTGGGCAAGGACCTGAACTGGAAGAAGGAGCACGACCGCGACGTGGACTCACTGGTCGTGATCGATCCGCGGGAGCGGGAGAAGGAGATCATGGCGGAGAGGCGGCGCGGACGGGATCGCGATCGCGATCGTGATCAGGATCGGGATAGAGACAAGGATAGAGACTGGCACCGGGAGAGAGATCGGGAGCGGGACCGCAAGCGGTACCGCATGCCGGAGATGGAGTGGGATCGGGAGCGAGGACGGAGGTGAAGATGTATGTATACGTATGTGCCTAACCTGCCTAGGATACAAATCATAATAGAAAAGAAGGGGGGAGGGGAGGGGGAATGCACGTCCATGTTATAATACATGCAAATGGGAACGGGAATGGGAATGAAAGGTTCGTCTATCTACTCTAGCAATCCGTACATAGTGCATTATATATATGTACTGTACAGTACATTAATCAATCAACATCGATCAATCAGTCAATCAATCAATCAATGCCCTATGCTCATGTCCATGCCCCATGGGAAGAAGCAACGTCAGCCCCAACAACAAAACAAATACAAACGCATCATCCATCCTCTTCCTCCATCCATCTACTGCCTCTGCTGCTACTACTAGGAGCAGCAACAGCATCAGCGACCCTTACTTAGGGAGCAGGAATACCAGATACCAGATCCATTCCCCTCCCCCGCCAGATTGAACAGTACAGTACATACTTCAACAATGCATAATAATGCGGGGACAGAAATAATCATCAATTCAATTCGATTTGATTTCATTCAATTCGAAGGCAGGGAAAAGTAATAGATAGTGTGGTAGAGGCAGTTGATCCTACCTATACATACGACTACTACTACTGGACTGGAAAGCAGAGACGAGGTGTACCCCATCCCGCTGCTGCTCCACATTAGGTAGGTAGGCACCTAGAGACAACACCAGATAGGATAGGATAGGGATAGGTTAGGGTCACGGTTCTATCAGGTATCGCCGGATAAGGCAAGGTAAATGAAACAATTGGCACTGTAATGACAAGAATAACAACACTCCTAATTGTCGACAATATCTGCACATCTGCATCTATGTACATGTACAGTAGATAGATAGATAGATACATGTGTGATATCTGTCTTGCCTTCTCTATCAATCTGCCCCTCACACACACACACACACACACACACACACACACACACACACCCTTCTCTCTCCCCTGGCTTATTTTCTGTCTGTTTGCACTGCACTGCACTGTACCTACCTAGTACTGTACCTAGCACCTAGCACCTATCCACCAACCATTGTATGTATGTATGTATGTACCTAGGTATGTACAACTACATACAACCCATACGTACAGTACGTATAGCACACATTCCCATCTCTGTTCTGTAAGTAAGGTAAGAAGACACAAAAAAGGGGAAAAAAGAAAACTAGATAACAGAGGTATATCCCACACACACACGCGCGCGCATTGTATCAAGATAACTGAACCGAACCTAAAAGAAGAAAAATCTCTCTCATTCCATCTCGTCGCCATTCATTTCGTTCCATGCTTTTCTTTTTTATTTTTATTTTCTTTTTTTTTCGAATCATCTCTTTTCGTTTCGTACTCGTCCCGTCGTCGTGCTCGTTGTTGTTCTTCTTCTTGTCGTTGGTCGGGTCGACGGCCTGGGTCTGAACCTGGCCTGGGCGAGGGGCTTGTCTTGACGTGGCTCGCCTTAGCCTGCATCTCGTCTGCATCTCACACTTCGGCTAGCGCTCCTCTCGACTGGCTGCAAATGTAGGCTCTTTCTCCGATTCGAATCGACATTGGCCGCCCTTAGCACTGGAAAAACCACAACCGCAATCGCAAATCGCGCTGCACCCCGCATCCTATATTTCTTGCCAACAAATCAAATCACACTCAACCAACCGACCAACAGGAATAAATCAACGGATAGATTACTGGGGGAAGGAAAAAGATAGAAGAAAAATGAAAAAAGAAGGATTGTTGATGATCGTCACCATTGGGACTGAAGAAGAAGAAAAGAAAAATGGACAAGAAATCTTAATAGGAACATGGAAATCTCGATATCACTGACCCCCCTTTTTCCCTTTATTTTAATTTCCTTTCTCAAGCTAAGCACCTTCGACAACTCCGGTTAGTAACGACTGACACGTTATCGCCATCAGATCAAGCCTTCTTACGCCTCTTCACGCTGCCACCGTTGCCCTGTCCTCCTCCGGAGTCGGAACCGGCATTGGCCACGTTAAGCTGTACGTTCTCGTCGACCGTGTTGGCAGGGCTGGGCGCATCGCTGTCCGTGAAGGTCTCGACAATCCTCCCTGCGTCGGTGCCGTTCGTGTTGGGGAGGTTGGAATCCGTTCCGGTGCCAACGGCGCCGTTGTTGAAGCCCGCGCCGGCGACGTCGTAGCCGTTGAAGTAACCCGTACCAGCAGTAGCGTTCTGCTGCTGTGGCTGTGGTTGTGGCTGTGGCTGCGACTGCGGCTGCGGCTGGGGTTGCGCTTGCGGTTGCGGTTGTTGATTAGTGGTAGACATGGGATTGCTGGGATCGTCAAACAGGTCGCCTTCGGGGCCGGCGGGGAGGTTGTCGAAGTCGAAGAGGTCGTTGGCATCCTTGGTTGCGTCCACGCCCGGGTTGGCAACAGGGTCAGTCTGCCCCGCCGCCGGGTCACCAAAGGGGAGGCCGCTCTTTTCAATGTCGCCCATATCAGTGAAGTAGTCATTGCTGTTGAAGATCTGGTCCAGATCCAGCGGCGGCGGGGGAATGGTCCCTGTGCTGTCGTCTCCGAGGCCGGGGATCGTGCCCGTCGGGCTCAGTGGCTGCAGAAGGTTGGTCAGGTTCTGCACTTGCCGGTCCTGCTCCGCCTGCATCTTAGCCAGGTTGTCAAGCTCCGCCCGCGTGCTGGCAAGACGCCCAGCGTAGCTCTGCGCCATCGTGGGCGGCGTCGGCGTGACGAGGGCATTGTTTGAGGAGGCGGTCGCGCTGGGGTCCGCTGAGCTGGTCTCGTTGGCCATAAGCCGCAGCATATCAGCGCGCTGGTTCGGGGTGAGCGGCGCGTTTCCACCGGAGTTCTCCAGAGAGGAGAGCACATTTGGGAAGTCGGCAAAGGTGGTGGTCGGAAGGCCGTTGCGAGCGTTGGAGTTCTGGATGACGGACATGATGTCGCGCTGGGGGTACCGCTGGTTCTGGTTGTGGTTCTGCTGCGGAGGAACCTTCTGCTGCGGGCTATTGACATCGAAGAGCTCTTCGACGTGGCCGGACTGCGATGTGCTGGGCTGTCGGCCGTGTGATGATCTCCGCTGTGCCTGGTCATATGAGTTGCCCCCGGACGGAGATAGAGTGTTTGCCCGGCCCTGGCGATCTGGGGCGGCTGGAGGAGGAGCCTTCAACAGCAGCGGCTGCTTCTTCGCAGACCGTTGGCCGCCGGGACTGTTCATGTCCCCGCCCAGGGTGCTCAGAGCATACTCGTCGCCCATGTCGACAACATTGCCCTGGTCCTGCGGGATCGCCCCCGCAAAGGAGTTGGTGATGTTCTGCGTCCCGTCGTGTCCCTGCAGGCTGCGGTTGTAGACCGTGGCGAGGAAGGTGAGGATCGCGTTGATCGAGTTTTCGTGACGGTTGTGCTGCTCCTGGAAGTTGGCGGCCTGGGCGTAGAGCTGCTCATGCTCCCTCCGCAGCTTGTTGATCGTCTGGGATATGATCTGCTGCTGCTGACGGATCGCCTGCAGCTCCCGATAGACGTTCGCGAGCTGCTCCTTTCCCAGAAAGCCTTGAGCCCCCTGTAACTGGAGTTGCTTCCGAGAGTTATCATCTCGATCACCTCCGCCGTAGTCGTCACCCTCGTTATCTTCTGCCTCCTCCGTCTTCACCCTTCCTTTGCCCGACTTGCTTCCCCCTCCAGAGACGTTGTTCTTCGGCTTCTGGATCAGCCAGAGCAGATCGGGATGGCCGCGTTTGAAGTACGGATTTGCGTACTCGCTCGGGCTCTTGTTCTTCCGTTCGCTGGCACGCATCGAGTTGTCAGAGAGCCCCACCTTCTTGTGAAAGCCATACATGTTGAGCTGACGCACAAATGAGGCATAGTTGTTGTGTTTGAAAAGCTCCGGAATCAACGTCTTGGCAAACTCATCCTCGTCTAGGACGATAAAGGAGTTCCCGTCGTCAGACCATCGGATCAAATCCGTATTCTTGGACTCGTCAAGAAAACTAAGTTAGGGGACATCAGCAACTGAGATTCCCAGGCAAGAAACCAGCTGTACGCAGAGAGGGAAAAAGGGAGACTTACCTGCTCAATTTCTGTACAAACGGGGGGATCTGTTTCCTCTTGGCCTGGGCTTCCCTCTTCGCAATCAACGCTCTCTGCTCCAATTCGGCCAGACTCTCCCCCCATCCATTGCTATCGGCGGCGGCGGCGGCGGCGGTTGAACCACCACCTCCATGGTCCATCAACGACCCTGGGGGCTGGTCATACCCACGGGGGTTTCTGCTGACGAGCTGGTTCATCGGTCTGCGGGTGAGCTGGTTTGATTGATTCGCCGCAGCGTTGGGATCCTGATTGGGATTTTGATTGGGGTTGGGATTGGGATTGGGAGGGGGAGGGGGATTTGGCGGGTAGGGCGCAGCATTGTAAGAGTTCATGTCAGGGAAGGATGTCGGGTTGACGGAGGGGTTGACAGGGGCGGAGGAAGGGTTCTGACCCCATTGGAGGAACTGGTCGTTGGAGAGCTGAGACCCAGGATTGGGAGGAGGGTAGCTGGGCATCTGCTGGTGCACCACGGGCGACGTGCCCGGGGCGGGTCTCTTGCGGGAGACCCCTTGAGACGTCATCTGTTGTACGTATCTGACCTTGCTCCCGGCGTAGCTCGATGCTGTGGAGCGGAGAATGGGAAAAAGGGGGCCCGGACGTGGTGGGTGTGAAAGAGAGTGGCTCTCTTGCAGATAAGTGCCACTCGTCGAGAAAACTACTGACGGCGAACGGACCAACTTGAGGAGATCAGGGGTGCAAAGCGTGGCGCAAACGAGTCAGAACAGTAAAAGGATATCCACAAAAGACAAGAGGCCGTACAGTCGTAAGCTTCGTAACGAGGATCAGTCGTGATCCAGCGCGAGGGGCAGGGAGTCTAGAACCCCGTCGAGAGAGGAGGGGGGGCGGAGGGGCGGGCGCTGGTTGATGGCGGAACGCCTCGATGGCGCGGAGTGACAAACGCGCGCGACAGGCGGGAGGACAGAAGGAGCGGAGAGAGAGGAGAAGGAGGAGTGGCCCAGAAGAACCTGTTCTGGAGGCCCGCCTGGATCTGTCGAGCAGCGTGTGAGAACAGGGTGATATCGCAAAGGACAATTGTCCCTCGGGCTCAGGGCTCGCGGGTGGATGGCTGCCAGGATCAGGCGCAGGGAGGCATCCAGAGGGCCGGCCACGAGTCGACAGGTGTCTTTGGGGAGGAAAAAGGGGATGTGCAGCGACGAGCGGACGGACGGAGAGGTGGATTGAAGGGTGGAAGGGAAGGAGGGCGGAATTTTCGTCCGGTCTCGAGGTGTTTTCTGCTGTCTCGTTCCTCTCCCGCTGGCGGACGACAACGGAAATCTCCAGATGCTTGGCACGATGAGGTCAACACCGCCCCCCATTGGCCCGTGCTCTGCTGACTCAGCACCCTATTCTGTCCTCAGAACACGAGGGGCCGTCGGCGATCACGACAACAAACACACTCTGGCGATTGATTTTTTGATCTGCTCGATCTACAATGGTGTAGAATCTCGCATTTGATCCCTTTGATCACACCAGCACCAATGTGCCGCGTATCTGTGCAGATACGCCGGAACAAAGCATGGTCCATGCACGGGAGAAGCCACTGATTTAGCCTCCGCCACTTCGTCCTGCATGCCATCGACGCCCTCCCTCTGGTCTACAGAATTTTTTTTTCGTCCCCGTACGCCTTCCCCTGAAAACAGAACCCAATTCAAAAACAATATGCTTCCCTGATAGTTTAATTTTCTGATTCACCAGATATCCTGGCCTGCTGCCTCTATCAGTGAGGAGACACTGGACCCTGCAGTTAAATTTAGCAGTACACCGGCCCTCCAGTTAGATCCTGATCCTACAGAGACCCTAAGCCCAAAAGGTTAAAGACATCTGTAGTCCACCGGACAAGACTACCTTCGTACAGCCCAATAATCTCTTGTTCAATTGAAGCGACGCCATGGACAGATGTGCAGTACATACATGTACAACAGACACGCAACTAAGCTCGGATGGCGCCCTGCCGGAATTTTAATTTTTGGTTCTGCCCTTCTTATACTAGAGGACCATAGAGTAGTTTGTATGACAAATCCTGCGTCAAATAAATAATCTTGCGGTCAGGTCAGTCCACTGATCTTACTAGTAAAAAAAAAGTCATGTTGCCGATAAAAAAGGACCACTGCACCGCATGTTCAAAGTCCCACGAATCTCATATATTTAAGTGATCAAAAACATTATCTATCTCTGCTGGAATTGCCATTCCTAATTTTCCTATGACTCTCCAGGATTCTGGACATGTCATATTGACACCACTGTCTACATTATAACCGATTTTTTTTTTTACATTAGCCTACGACCAACCATCACGCGCAATCAAAAAAGGGAGAGAGAGAAAAAAAAATCAAGACGAAATCGGCTCCCTAATAATCCTTTTAAACCCATTCAGCACCCGCTGCCACTCCTCGGGCTGCTCCGCCGCGAACCGCTCCACCTTCCTCGGCGCCGCCAGGTCCTCGACCATGTGCCTCTCGTTCGTCGTGCCATCCAGCACCGTCGTGTCCCCTAGCCCCAGCACGAGGCAGTACAGCGCAGCCGCGGGGCTGACGTCGGCCTCGCGCGCGAGTGTCTGCACCTCGGCGGAGCGGAGCAGCTCCGGGTTCGCGGTGAGGGTCCAGAAGCTCTGGTAGATGATGCCGTGGTCGCGGCAGAAGGAGCGCAGGGCGACGTCGAAGCGCGTGGCGGTGTAGAAGCGGTTCTGGACGACGGCGGGGCGGATACGGACGCGGGGCGAGGAGCAGAGCATCTCGAGCACGGGCAGGGTGCAGTTGGAGATGCCCAGGTTGCGGATGCGGTGCGGGACGTAGGTCTCAATGGCGGTCCAGGCCTCGAGGGTCTCGTCCAGGGTGGGGAGCGGGGAGTGGAGGACGAGCGTGTCGATGTAGGCCGTCTGATCGTCGTCTGAGGATTCCCCAGAGTGGCGCAGGTTGTGGAGGGACGACTTGATGGAGGCGTGGACCTGCTCTGTTATCGAGGCGTTGGGGTTGTATGGCATGTTGGTGGGATCTTGTCCGTGGACGGAGGTGAACTTGGTTTGTAGCTGGGGAAATACAACACAGGAAAATCCATCAGTCCTACTATACTGTCTTATGCTGTCTATACGCGGCAAGAACAATTTTTGGGTGGAGATGTTGTGTGTGCAGCCGCAGGTTCTGTTTCAACATCAGCACTTACATATATATCTTCCCGTTTCACGATCCCCTCACGAATCGCCCTCCTGATACCGTCCCCCACGAGGTCTTCCCGATAATGCTTCGGCTGCGCAGCAGTGTCCACGGCCCGGAAGCCCGAGCGCAGAGCCAGATGCACCAACTCGGCCGTCCGATCCTTCTTCCACGCGGTGCCGTAGATGAGGACGGGGACCGTGGCCGGGACCGCGTCCTGCACGGGGCGCAGAGGGAGTCGATCCCAGGACATCCTGCCGATGGCGGCTCTGGCCATGTACTGTACGTGATATATCCTGGACGATGGCCCACAGTCTTGGCTCCGGAAGCTCCTGCGGTGGATGGTTATTATTGTTATGATGTTATCTGAGTATCTGCGCGCGCTTGTGATCCGAGGCCGGTTACGTCACTCGTTTCTGGCAGCGCCAAGACTTGCAGGTAGAATCTACCAGGGCGGATACAACAAGCGCCTAACGCTGGCAATATCAGCAAGCTGTATAAAAGATATAGATACAACTATAGAGGTGACTAGATATTTTCTGAAGTCTGGTTTCCTACGTCAGGTCTAACTCTGGATGAGTCGATGGTGCCAATTGACCTGTTGCAACCTGTCCAGCATCATTGTTTGCAGTATAATAATACTCCGTAGATAACTGACGTATAGATATCCAGCAGCGATCGTTTGACTCGTAGTGCGACCAGGCTACTATGGGTCCGACAGTAGCACGGATGTGGTAGCGAGGGCATGGGAAAAGGACCTCGTGAGAAGTGCCCCGGTGTCTCAAACGCTCGGCTGATGTTCTTCTGAGGCTGTGCGTCCCAGACTCCCAGTCGCTGCCTGAGATCCTGCAGGCGGAGTGGTAGAAAAAGCAAGGATGGGCGTCTCTTCAGCGGAGACCAGCAGCAGTCTGCTGCGAGCTGACTGAAACCCTAGCTGGCCTCTGTCTCCCCCCCCCCCGATCCCCGCTTCGCGTGATGCATTGGAGCCTTCAGGTTGGGACACAATCAAGGTTAGTGTGCAATGCTTGTCCTGCACAGTGCAGTATCAAGATGACAGAGATCATGCCAAGATGCGTTGTGATCAATCCAGATGAGGTAAACTTGTATCATGTCGACGTCGAGCTCGTCCATACCGTCCTGACTTCCCCTCCCGAGAAACCTGGCCCGTGAGAGTCTCGGGAATGGGGAAGGTGGTGAACGGCTGCGGGTATTGACGGCGCTGGACAGTAGTGCTAGAGCGTCAAGAGCAAAAATGCAAGAAGCAATGCCTACTCCGTACTTGTAACGATAAGCGGATTCCTTGTGGCCTTAAAGCGGATGAACACCGTAGGCATGAGAGGAACGTGGCGCTGGCAGAATGCTGGCAAGTCACCGCCTTGCGGAAAAATAAAACCTTGGAACCTCCAGAACGGCGAGCGCGATCTGCGATCTGCGATCCGAGATCCCAGAGATTCCCATGTTCCGGACGGAGGACTCCGGTTGATAACCTTTGTCGATTATCAAGTGTGGCTTGTCGGGGGCGCAGCAGCGTGGGCAGAAGGGTCCGTTGCGCGTCCCGTACAGGGAGGCTCGTTCGAACCGATTTCTTCTGCTCTCCTCGCAGGCCCCGCGATCCTTCCGGGCAGACCGTTTACTACATGGCGGTCAAGGTCATTGGTGGTAACGCTCCTATGGATGTCTCGACTCTCCGCAGGATCTCACCGTCGTCTCCGGTGAATTTCACGCATCGGGAGGTCCCCGTCGGTTAGCGCAGCAGTTGCATCTGCTGGAGTCGGACGTCCCTCTTCCCCGTCGACGGCTCCCGTCAAGCGCGCCGCCCATAGGCCGAGCGGCCGAGCCCGCTCCTAGCGACACTGACAGGGACCTCCATCCGACAACGAGGTCGCGCTGCGGAGACGGCGTCTTTTCTGAGGACAGACATACGCGCTCTGCATAAGCTCCCTTTTTCTCTGGCAAATCACGCGTCCAAAAACCACGGGCGGCATCGGATCTCGAGCGACGCGGATGCCGTCGGGCCAGGCCAATCGGGATGCCAGTTTGCACGCTTCCCTTGTTTGAGACTCGCAGCAACAGACGAGAAACTATACTTGAGGAGAATACAATTCTACAATTCTACCAGAGTCTCCAGACCTCTGAAGTGGCACGGAAGCGGGTTGCACAGCTTGGACTGGACCGGGCGGATTCCAGAACACCTTGCAGCAGGGACAAAGTCCATGCGGTGCAATGGCATTCTGCATGCTGCCGTTCACTTCGGCAAGGTCCTGGGCCTATTCCGTACCCCGTAGGGGAACTACGGAGCAGCACATATAGTAATTAGCAGAGTGGAGAGTCGGCGCCGTTGAGGGCGCGCCAGGAGGCCCAGAGGCACGCCGCGTACACATCGCGGGCCACCTAGGGGAACGACTGTCTGGAAGCCGACGAGTTTCTGGAAGCACGTCCCTAGCAGAGCTCCAGCCTCCAAGGGCGGTCTAGCAAAGTCTAGCTCCCCCGTTTGCAAGGAGCGAAAACCGGCAGTCGCTCCCTGCCAGGACGCGCACGAGGATCTATCCGGACGCTGAGGCTGTCATGTCGGATCTGCCAACCACGCTGATCATCGTCCCGTAGGCGTCCAGAGGACCTCCCGTCTGGAGAGAGAGACGAGAGGGCAGAACTGCCATTTCCCCCCATGACGTATCAGACGGGCGGGATAGCTACCAGGATCCCAAACCCGGAGGCTAGGCACCGCGTCCCCCCCCCCCCCCCCCCCCCCCCCCCCCCCCCCCCCCCCCCCCCCCCGCCCCCTTCCCCCCGTCGCGTAAACAAACCGTCCTGCTTCTCTCCCCTTCTCAGCCTTCCTGAACAAATGATAATCATCTTGCTCCCAATCTTGTCGTTCCTGCCCCTTTTTTCCTGCCCTTCGAATCGGGTTGCGTAGACGAAGCCGTTTCTGACCTGTATCCACCACGCCATCCAGAGACAGGGAGACGGCGGGCTCGTGGGCTTTTCCCGTTAGCGATGAAGAGCAGCGATCGAGGAAGCCATCGTCGCCACAGCGATAATCCGGCGCATCATTGGCATGAGATCCCCACCGCTAAGAGCAGGCTAGTGGAGGCTCTAACGGATCGCTGGAGCTCCCTAGAGGACGGGTGAGGACCGTCAACCAGGAACCCCAGGGACTGAGAGCCGATGGCCCGGTTGCTGGGGCCAGCCCGTCGGCCGGCGAGAGTGACGACGGGAGAGGGAATCCAGAGCGGTGTCGAGAGAAGACGATGAGCTGGAGGCTGGCCTTTGCAGAAGGGGGAAAAGAAGGTACTACTATGATAGCTGTCCAGGAGGCCGCGGCCAGGCACAGACAGACGCCAGACCGACCGGTCACGGGAGCTGCTGCTTTCTCTCCGCCCACCGCCGCACGCTGCCTCGTCGCTTCTCAGCCACTCGCACTCGCCCTGCCCAACGCGGTCTGGTCTGCCCTTCTTCGCTCTCCAGTCTCCCCCCGTCTTCCCTCTCCCTCCCCCAATCCTCGTCCCGTCCTCCACCCCCCAAAACGCGTCTCCTCATCCTCCATCGTCCTCTTTTCTCTTCTCATTCTCCCTCTCTTCATCTCCCTTTTTTCTCCATCTGTCCCTCTTCCCCGGTTCGTCTGGCCTCCTGCGTTCCTCAGCAGCCTGTTCTGCGTCCACCTCGCTGGGCTCTTCGCGGGTTGCAGAAAAAGGGAACGCTTGCTGCGTCGCCGTCTCTCTCTTCCCGCCTCCTGCTTGCGTCGGCTTCTCCTTCGCCCTTCCGCGACACCACGGCCGCAGCAGTGCATGCGGCTCGCGTGGCATCGAGTGGTCGTGTTCCTGCGTTCCTGACCGCTGTCGAGATATCTCTTGCGTACCAGCGGTCCCCACGCCAACGTCCCGCCTGTCCCAGCCAAAAAAAAGTACATAGAAACTCCGACCCATGACCAGCACCGTCACGACGCCTCTTCGATACCAGTAAGCGATTGAGACACTTTTTTTCTGCGCTCCACCCTTCTTGAAAAAAAAAAAAAAAAAAGAAACTCGAATCTCCCGCACGTTCCATTGAACCCAGCTGGGCGGTGTCGGATCCATCCAGATCACCGTCTTCCATCGCACTACGCTTCCTATCCGGAACAATTCCTGCTCGGGATTCCCTTCGTCGCTGTTCTCGGATTGGTCATATGTGTGCATAGCTCACAACCACACTGGGCATCTGGTCGACACAATCCCGTTGCGTGTCTTGAAGTCGGGTTCGGTATTTTTTCAAGCATCTCCTGCAAGACGCTCCAAGCCCTTCCTCCTTGCCAGTCATGAGCAACTATCCCCCGCAGTCGCAGGATATGTATCACGACAATCCGTCTGCGCGGTCCCCGGGTTCTCAGCGTCAGCAACAGCCGCTGCACCGCCAACCCTCGCGCCAGTTCGATGCGTACGGCCCAATGCCTACCAGCAACTTCTACGAGGACCCCATGTCTCGCTACGACACCAGCAGGCTTGACAGACTGAACCCTTCCTCCTCCTCCTCCTCCTCTCTGCATGGAAACACGTATGGGTACGACATGTCTGGCTCCCAGACGTGGGCCCCCAATGGATTTAGCGGGGCTCATACGCTTGGAGGACTCGGTTCCGCGGCTTCGAGGGTGAAGACCACCAATACTCGAGGCAGGACAGGACTACCAACGGTATGTTTGCACACAGTGCCTTGCGTGTTGTCGAAGGATAGTTGACGTGGCTGACGCAAATCCAGACGTGGCTCGACCAGCAGCCTGGCATTCCCAGCACCTCCCCCTTCTCCTCCAACCTTGGCCCGGGACCACTTCAGGGAAACAACCAGCAGGGCCGGCCGGAGAACGTGAACAATCAGCAGCAGGAGACGGAAGACGAGCTGATCCCGACTGCAATCGTGATCAAGAACATCCCGTTCGCGGTGAAGAAGGAGCAGTTGGTGCAGCTCATGACCGAGATGAACTTGCCGCTCCCGTATGCCTTCAACTACCACTTTGACAATGGCGTCTTCAGGGGTCTTGCCTTTGCAAACTTCACGTCTCCCGAGGAGACCGCCACGGTCATCGAGGTGCTCAACCACTTTGAGCTCCAAGGTCGGAAGCTGAGGGTCGAATACAAGAAGATGCTTCCTCTCCAGGAGCGCGAGCGGATCGAAAGAGAAAAGCGGGAACGACGGGGACAGCTCGAGGAGCAGCACAGACCCATGGCGGCGTCGCAGCTGCACTCGCAGAACTCGATGTCTTCTCTTACCTCACACATGCCTGCAACCTCTCCCTCTCCTGTTTCTCAGCGAAACTCCAAGCTTGGTAAGTCTAGTCGCATGCCGGTGTGGAACACTCCAGCGGATCTGACCATCTCTCCAGAGGTCGACCTCAACGACAGCCAGACGTTGCAGTTCTACTCGCAGCTGCTTCTGTTCAAGGAGGATCCCAACCGTGAAGCCCTGATTTTCCCTGCCACCCTCACCCCGCTTCAGCGACGCACAGTGCACACGCTCGCGCATAACATGGGTCTGGGGCACGCCTCTCGCGGTACGGGCGATCAGCGCCAAGTCCACGTGTTCAAGGTTACTCCTGGCTCCACCGCCAACTCGAGTCCTCCATTGTCTTCAATGCCGACAACGATACACTCTGCAGACGCAGCACGTCGTGGCCTGAACCGCGCTGCCACTATTGACTTTAGCGAGGCAAGAGGCGACGGTCCCGGTCCCTTTAGTGCGCTTCGCAGCCAGAATTCTGGATTCCTTGGCGTCCTTGACTCGCCGGGAGGTTTCGGGAATGCGCAGAATCTGCGGGCTGCAAAGTCCTTTGCGGACCTGCGCTCCTACACTCCATCCCCCGTGCCTTCGTCCGCGAGCTTCCCTGCCGCATTGCAGTCCAATGGAACCCGTCTTCAGCAGCAGCAGCAGCAGCAGCAGTACGATGGGGCCACGAGCGCGGCTTCTAATACCCCAACGTTGACCCCCACTCCGTCCGGGTCTTCTCTTGGTATGCAACGTGATGAAAATCTGTTGGTGAACAGCTTGAGCGGCCTCACCCTGGGAACCGGCATCGGTGGGCCAAGCTCTGGCAGCCCGAGGAGACTGCGGGGCATGTTTTCTTGGGAGCAGCAGGATAATAACCAGACTTCCACCACCACCACGACTACCGCTGGCCCGATCGGTAGCAACAGGACTATTGGAGTCGGATTCGATAACCAGGCTCGAGAGCCTGTTAGGCAACCTAGGGGCCCGGCCCCAGAGCGTGGAACCGGCTTTCGGCGCCAGAACGGCCACCAGTCCCGCGGCAGCGACGAACTTCGAGCCAACTCCGGAGTGGAGATAATTGTTGAATAAAACGCATATACCGGTTATTTGTTGTCACATTGCACCACGACAAGACGACCATGATTTTCTTTTATACCACGAGGCCTGATCCTGTCCGGATCTGTGGCTTTACGATTCGATGAGGGATGATGAGATGACACTCAACAGAGAGAACCAAAAAAGATTACCCGATCTATCCAGGTTTAGATGTGATTTTTGGGGCAGCCCAACAGACATGCTCATATTGGCTGTACTTTTTCTCTTTTGCTCGAAGACGAAGAAAGCTCTAGTTATGGGAGGGCAGGCGCCTTACATGCAATAGCACTGTTTTGTGCCAGGAAGAAAGAATATGAAGGACGAAACATAAAAAAAGCCAGGTTCCTATTTCACTGGGAGAGGGAATGACATACCAGCATTTGCATATTATGTCCGCTTTGTTGTACATGGGGCGACTTGCATCGTTTAATTGTTTTATCCTATTTCTTCCATTACGCTGTACTCTCCCCTAATTATTTTTGTGGAATCCGTGTCATGCAGGATGGACTTGCTCAAACAGTGACTATGTCAAAAACGATCCGACTGTCCCTGGTAGTTCTATGCCTGAATGCTCACTTTTGGTTATGACTGCTTTGCTGGGAAGTCTGAGAGTACGGTAGCCATGCGTTCGCCGTTGATCCTGGAGCGGACGAACTACAAGGCCAGCCATGTCTTGATTCGCATCTGTCCTTGTGGGAATGTTGGTACCGATCTCTCACTGATTGGTGTTATTCACCTGAGAGTTTACGACTCTCATCTCTCTTCCACTCTCTCCGAATTTGGCGTTGCGTCCTGCGATCGTGGCAATCTACGGTTTTGTTTTAAATACTTGCACCTGTTTTTTTTTAATACCTGGCCCATGTTGAGGGTGTTCTTTTTCTCCCCATCGTTATGTGTATTCGCTCAAGTACTGTCTTTAGTAGTGCCGCTCAGATTTCCACAAATACAATACATCTAAATGTTTTATTGAGAATGTTGGGCCTGTTTCAAATCTCTTTCCTCTTGAATTGGAAAACTAGGGTAGTCGCTCTTGGAACATCTCCCCTGTCACCCAGTCCGTCCGCACCTGGTGGTTGTGGTGCTGGTGGATGCATATTAGATCGGACCAGACAAGAATTAAGGACGAGAACGAAGAGCCCGATTAACTAAATAATGGAAAACCTTGACAACCAAGGCAGTTCCCGTCCCGACCCTACCATATCATAATATATCAACGGTGCAGCTGGACGCTGGATATATGTACATCTCTAATCTGCATGATTTATACATATATTGGTTATTATTATTATTGTTATTATTGTTACTAGCGGATAATACTAATTAATTAATCAATCAATTAATTGAAAAAAATTGAAGAATCGCAAATGGCGCGCGCGCGCGTCGCTTTCGCGTCGCAGAACTTTTTCTCTTGGTCTTGAAAGTTGAGAACTGAACCTGAACCTGAACCTGACCGCCGCCTCTGTCCACAGTCCACAGTCCACTTTGGTCCAAACTCCCAACCCCCCCCCCCCCCCCCCCCCCGGGGTTCTGCGCCAAGACGAGATCTCAGAAACAAAGAACCTGGGACTGCGGGCGACGGGACTCAGACTGGGACATCATATGGTGGGCGGGGCGGGCGGGGACGGGTGGCGAGTTGACGGAGGACTGGAGGACGGAGGAGGACGGAACGGAGCGGAACAGGAAAGGAAACAGGCCAGGTGACTTGGTGTGGTGACCTGAGGTGCTTCGCGGAAAATTCGATCTTGATCTGCATTTTGCCCGCTGCTACCCGCAGCCTGTAATAATGTTAATGTTACCTGCCAGTGGCCTATCTATCTACAGTACTATGGCTTGGATCCATCCGTGGACGTTAGCCTCTCCCTCCGACCTCGCTCCCGGGCTGAGGGAAGGATGACAAATGAAAAATCTACATCTGTAGAAATCCATACTTGCCCTGTTCTTGTTACATTTCTCTCTCTCTCTTTTTCCGTAGTATAAATAACAAATAATACATAAGGAGTTGGGAGTTGCTGTTATTACACCCGCGCTGCTGATCTTAAGCTTAAAAAAAGGTCCCTTGCTCTTGCTTGTCTCTGCTTCGCATTGCACATCTTCACAAAAGTCAAAGGACTAAACTACCTACTGGTACAATCAATCTCGGGGTTTTTAAGAAACGAAAAAAGCAGCCATAACAACCATCAAAGCTGAGTCGATGTCGAATAAATAACAAATCAAAGAGAATGTTACCCACTATCCGTTGATTTCCCCCCTTTCCCAACAGCGCCCTTGGAGAAGAAGCGTGAGTTAAACCGTATGGATGGACATCGAACAAGGCGTAATGAAGAAGAAAAACCTGGGGAGATAGACTCAGACAGGCGTAGAGATCTGGACATGCTCCTGAGATAACCAAAAGAGGCTGCTAGATTGTAGAGCCCCCCTTTCAGCTCCTCAAAGTAAGGGATACGCAGCCTGCTTGCGGCTGTCCGTTTGAATGCCAGTTGGCAGTCACAAAATAGACAAGAGATCGCAGGCGTATCGGTCATAAACCGGTAGAAGCCATATCCGTCAACCATGGGGCGCGTTTAGGCCTCAGCCTTGTTCTTCTTCTTCTGCTCGACCTTGAGCAGCAGGGCCCTGTTGATGCGGGGCAATACACCTCCGAAGGCGATAGTGGCGCGGATGAGGGTGTCGAGCTCTTCGTCACCGCGGATGGCGAGCTGCAGGTGACGAGGAGTGATACGCTTGACCTTGAGGTCCTTGGCGGCGTTACCCGCCAGTTCCAGGACTTCCGCGGTCAGGTACTCGAGAACAGCAGTAACATAGACCGCAGCTATCAGACAAAAAGCGTCAGCCTGTCCATCCACGTATAAGCGGACCAGGGTTATTCGACCAGGCCCATGCCGCGAAACCCGGTACGTAGCGCTGAAAAATATAGATGGAGGGTGTCATACCTTTAGCACCAACTCGCATCTTGTTCTGCGTGTTGTTCTTCAGGAAACGCTTAACACGACCGCAGGGGAACTGTCGGAGGGAATCATGGTCAGCCTGAGCTCCAGATAAAAGCGATACAAGAGTCCAGATGAACAGCGCGAGGCGACGAGGTCCTGGTAACGACTGCGACGAGGGAGGCAGCAGGCGGTGCAGAGTTTTACGCGCAAGGGCCAGCATCACCCCGCTTTCGTCGGCTTTCGTCGACGCGTATTCACGTTCGACCTCAAAATTCACGCAGACTCATTACACGCCTCTATTACCCTGGGCAGGGATGGCAGGGTGCACGCGCTGTTCATAGGGATGCAAAGGAGTTTCGATACTAACCTGCAGGCCGGCCTTCGCGCTGTGGGACTTCTGCGTCTTCCCCGCAGCATCCTTCGGGGCAGCCTTCCCGCCGATAGACTTTCCCTTTCCGCCAGCCATCTTGAAAAGATCTGAGATTGGGTCGCAGTGATGGGTATGTCGCGTCGATCGAGGTTGTGAAGCTGTCCGGCTCGGCGTTGGCAGAGAAAGCGATCCGAAGGGTGGCAAGCACGCGCGTTGTTGATGGATGAAGAAGTCAGAAATGTCGACCGTTCCCGATCGCTAAAGATGGGCGTCCAGCGCGGAGCGACGCTAGTCCCGATTGGGCACCCGACCTCAACTCTCCAATCTGTCTGAGGAAGAACGCATATTGACGATGAAGGGAGCATGCGAGAACAATGGAGAAAAATATTTTGGGAATCTCAAGAGAGATAGATGATCATGCGCATTTCAAGAAGGAGATGATCGAACCACAGGCCCTCCATGGGGAAAGGTTGAGATTGTGTTCGAGGGTTTGCAGGCAGCCGCTCGGCCAGATCCTCCATCGCTCTGGTATGCTTGCAGTGTTAGTGATAAAAATGACCTGGTAGCGAAGGTAGCGTGAGAGAAGAATCCAATATGAGCAATCAGAACATCTCATAAAGTGTGAATGGGATATTCTTTGCAGACATGATAGCATCTGGTGGTGTGAGGCGGCGCAAAGGAATTCGTGATGTTCGTTGAACTTTGCTTATGTCATCGATCACCTGACATGGATGACTAATCAATCGTCGGGTCTCCGACTGACAGAAGGTCAAAGAATAAGTCAGGCCGACCTCTATGCAGGTCTGTGCCGTTCAACTATGCTTAAGCCTATTGGCTTCATTGTTTCGACAGTGATAAGGAGAATTCCATCTTCTAAAAACATTAGGGACCCTCTTTTCGATCCAGTTCATCGAGCTGAGAAGCCTCCTCTATCAGCCTCGGATCTGAAATTCATTTTCTCAGATTGCTTATCGTCAGTCATTGTTTTGATGAAATCACATCTCCATTTGACAGAATTAGTCAACATGCCATAAGATATCTGTGTCTCAATTTTTCGATTTCTCAAATGTCGTCACTAGCGACTGCAATTGAGCCTGAAATGATTTTTGAAAGATCTCCTATCTGAGATAGTTTGATCAAGGATATCCATAGTGTAGCACCATGAAGGCGCAGAATTGCATGGTCACATATATACACAAGACGGGACTGACCTTTTTTTACGTTTCGCTCCAGATAGTTCTACGCAATACAACTGTATTGAGAATGTCCCGATATATCGAAGGCCGCAGCTGCAAATAGACTTTGCAGCAGTATGTAGTGAGTTATTCGTAGTGATAAATCTCAAAGACCCCTAGAGTCACCCGCGTACTTTATTGAAGAGAACATAAAGCCCCCTTCTCAAGGTTATGCTACGAATACTGTAGCGTGGTTGGACAAAATCCCGACAGCTCTTAAGGTCTCACGTCATAACAGAATCTATCACACCTGTCCCCCAGCACTAGATATAAGAGAGGCGAGGGTCACAAATCGAGAGCAGTTGAATTTCCGAAGCATATACTGCTGAATACATTGGAATCCCCCCTTAGCGGCCTCCTCAATCACTTTAGTGTACATCTTCTCAACAATGAGGGCCAATGGTCTAGGGGTATGATTGCTGTTTTGGGCTGTCTCGCACTCATATACAGCAGGTCCCGCGTTCGAATCGCGGTTGGCCCCAGGATTTCTTTTTTCCCTCTATATCCTGCAGGTCTCATTGCCATGATGATACGTGCCACGTCATTATCAACATCTTTTTTTTGTTGGGCTATAGAAATGTGAAAAATTACTAGGATATTTTGGGGGAAACTCATAGAAACCACCTGCACTGACCGGTGAAAAATTGGCGGGCGCCATCGCACCCCAACCTTGGGAAAAGGCCACGGTACCTCAGGCTATGTAAGGTTATTTCACCGCAGAGCCCCGAGATCACGTGAGCATCCGGCAATTTGGACAACTTTATCTTCTTGGTTTTGGCGCTCAAAGAGTTCCCAGCCTCTTTGCACCCGCCCTCGCTGCTCTTCAACTCTCTTCAGCGTCAACTTTCGTTTACTCTGTCTGCAAAGAGCGTTCCGGTGCTATCGTCAAAATGGTGTCTCCGCAAGTGTAAGTCAAGACTGTTCCTGATCCTTCCAACCTCCGATAACAACCTCCGAAATGGGCACGCGCGCGGCCAAAGCGTCTACAACGATGAGTCTTGGGAAAACCACATTGCTAACTGCGATTCTCTCATTTTGTGTTCTACAGAACGAACCTGGGCATCATCCTGGTGATGATGCAGGTCTCGAAGAAGATCCCGTTCGACAACCCCGATGTTCTGCTCGGCGTGCGGCTTCTGTACGTCTTTTCGAACCTGATCATACTGGGTATCTACCTGTATGTACATGGGAAGATCAACAAGAAGAAAGGTGCGTCTTGGGCTTGTTCTCTTGGGACCGTTTTGTTGCTGGCTTTATGTTACCGTGCTCTCTTCAATCCGGTTGCCGCGAAGCGCAAGTGACTAACGCGCAAGACAACTATAGACATGACGACGCTCAAATACGTTGAGCCCGCGCCGCTGGGATCCGGGGAAGAGCCGCGCCCCGTGACCACGACCGTCATGGAGTACGACAAGCAGCAGCTGCGGCAGCTCATCAAGGCGCAGATGATGGGCGTGGGCATGATGTGCGTGATGCACCTGTACTTCAAGTACACCAACCCGCTCCTGATCCAGTCGATCATCCCCCTCAAGAGCGCGCTGGAGGGCAACCTGGTGAAGATCCACCTGTTCGGCAAGCCGGCCGTCGGAAACCTCCAGCGGCCGTTCAAGACGCCCCAGGGCTTCCTGGGCATGGCCCAGGGTGAGGTCAGGAGCGACAAGGCGTCCGTCGAGAACGCGGAGAAGAACTGGAGGGGTGGTGTCAAGGAGGACTAAAAACCCCATATCATTTATGATTAGAGGGCTGCGTTGGAGGCTTGAATTTCGGCTGCCTTTTTGCAGTCGCGGTGCATTGGAGCATACGGTGACACGGTGTATCCGGGGCCGTATATCTATTCCCTACAGTATATGATATCTGGATCGCTCTCGTTTAGTTCTTGAGGGCGGGGAGAGGGTTGGTTTCCATAATCAGACTTTCACTGCGACTGTGTTGATGGAGATATTCCCACACGTCAAATTGAAGCTTCCATTGCCAGTCCATCACATCCTCAGTGGTTTGATGTGTGAATTAGACGTACATGTACAGACCTTGGCAGCCTGAGACCGCCATTGAAATGACACCGTAGTTGTCTAGTAATCCGGAAATTCGTCGAACTCAGGTATGAATGTGGCTGGAGTGCATGATGTCCCATATGGGACATCAGCTGCTCGGAATAGCAGCATATATGACGCTGTCCCCAAGACCCTCTCGGAGGTAGATCAGCGGCAACGACGCCCTCCTTGCCACGCCTCAAGGACTCATTCAGCATTAATAATTATTCGAACCGCACGCTTGTATCTGACGACGAGCCGATTCACACTGCTTGATCATCCTGTCAGGAGCTTCGAGACAACACGAAGGTTAGCACGCTGCGGGCTATTGATATTCTTCCCGTGTAGCCGAAGCTGAGTGAGATGGAACTGGCACGGCTAGCCTTGTCTTCTTGTTCCCATGATTCTTAATTCATGATGTAACCGTTCCACCATAGGACAAAAAGGCATTACTGGTTGCGACTGATGCTGGCGTCCATTTTCAGTCGTAAGCACTGAACATGGCGGGTGGCCAAGGCGGAGGCGGATCTGCGTTCGTATCAGCATATCATCACCTGCACGGACCCCAGACCGGGGATGAGAGATTGGTGAGTCAGAGCGACAGTGACAAGAACTCAGCGTCTCGGTGAGTGTTCTGGGGAGGGCGCATATAAGGCCTCAGCATCGTCTACGGGAGCGGATAATCGTTGATACGGGGCGGACAAACGGGCCGAAGGCGGGCGTCATCCCGCAGGGTGGGATGGCGGCGGTGCATCATCCTCGACATCATACCGTCCGTACAGCGGCATCTGCCCCCTCCCGAGTCCAGACGGGCAGGTCGATGATGAGGACCTGGCGGCTCGGCAAAACCGTCGTCGAGGCGGACGGTTAACCTAGGTCCTAGGCTGCTGGCACCCGAAGGCCCTGCACGGCATTCTCGAGGGCGAGGATCCCCGCCATCCCATTGGCCGTGCCGGGAGCATGATATCGTGAGGCTCCTGCTTCGCCCGGTGTCTGAAACCGGAAAGAGGCGCCCGCCGGGAGGTCGAGCTGGAAACACGGAGAAGCGGCGCCGCGGGGGCGTGGCCCTGCCCGTCTGCCCGCCCGGTGTACGGATTCTACATGGTGCTGTTTGCCCCGGCGCGGTGATCTGGTTCTTGCGTCAGCCGAACCCGCTGCCTTTTTCTTCCCCTCCCCCGCCTGCTTCTTCTCCTCCAGCTCCTCTCTCTCCCAGATCACTGCCTGTCCATCCGCCTGAACCGGGTAACCCGTCCTCCTACAGGTGAGTCTCTCCTCCCATCTCGCAGTCGCTGCGTGGGAACCCTCGTCCCATACCTCTCCGTCGAATCTTGGCTGACAGCTACCCCGCCATCACAGCAACCGCAAACATGGTTTGTGCCAAGGTACCGCCGCCCATCAGCTTCATCCCTCACCACCAGCGTGGACATCGCTCACCTCAATGCTCTGTAGATCGGTATCAACGGCTTCGGCCGTATTGGAAGAATCGTACGTCTCCCTCTCTCCCCCTTGCTTTGAGGGTGTGTTCGCAAGCTGACGATCGCAGGTCTTCCGCAACGTGTGAGTGCTGCCCTTGCAACCCCTCGGTCGATACGCGAGACCCCCCGACCGCGTATCGGTGCAAGACCACAGCTTCTAACGCAACACCGACGGAAACAGCATCGAGCACGGCGAGGCTGAGGTCGTCGCTGTCAACGACCCTTTCATCGAGACCAGCTACGCGGTATGTGACCTTGTCTTCCTCTGCGCTTTACGCGGTCCACTGTCAGGTCGAAATTTCAAGCTAACAACGATCCAGGCCTACATGCTCAAGTATGACTCCCAGCACGGCCGCTTCAAGGGCACCATCGAGATCGATGGCAAGGACCTTATCATCAACGGCCGCCGTGTCCGCTTCTACACGGAGAAGGAGCCCGCCAACATCCCATGGCACGAGACCGGCGCTGAGTACATCGTCGAGTCCACCGGTGTCTTCACCGCCAAGGACAAGGCCGCTGCTCACCTGAAGGGTGGCGCCAAGAAGGTCATCATCACTGCTCCTTCTCCTGACGCCCCCATGTTCGTCATGGGTGTCAACCACAAGGAGTACACCCCCGACCTCCAGGTCATCTCCAACGCCTCTTGCACCACCAACTGTCTCGCTCCCCTTGCCAAGGTCGTCAACGACAACTGGGGTCTGGTTGAGGGTCTCATGACCACTGTCCACTCCTACACTGCCACCCAGAAGGTCGTGGACGCTCCCTCCGCCAAGGACTGGAGAGGAGGCCGTACTGCTGCCCAGAACATCATCCCCAGCAGCACCGGTGCCGCCAAGGCTGTCGGAAAGGTTATTCCTTCCCTCAACGGCAAGCTGACCGGTATGGCCATGCGTGTGCCGACTTCCAACGTCTCCGTGGTCGACCTGACCTGCCGCACCGAGAAGCCTGTCACTTATGAGGAGATCAAGGCCGCCATGAAGGCCGCCTCCGAGGGTGAACTCAAGGGTGAGAAACAGCTTCATCCTGTTCGCTTGGTCGATGAAATGCTAACATGTACATCCAGGCATCCTTGGCTACACCGAGGACGACATTGTCTCCAGCGACCTGAACGGAGACCCCCGCTCCTCCATCTTCGATGCCAAGGCCGGTATTGCTCTGAACTCCAACTTCATCAAGCTCGTCTCGTGGTACGACAACGAGTGGGGTTACTCCCGCCGTGTCGTTGACCTCATCGGTAAGTTTTCTAGACATGGGAATTCCCAGTGTGAGCCAGGCTGACGGTGTTGAAGCCTACGTCGCCAAGGTTGACAGCGGCAGCGCTTAAATGCCTAAAAAAAATCATGACGGAGACTTGAAACCAAGAGTCTTCGACATTGAGATGATTCGATTCTAAACCGTGTCCGCCCAGAACATGATCAAGTCTTCAGAGTGTAAGGTCGGTCTGGCGGCCGATTGGTTGAGGGTGAAAAGGTGTCGATCTCCGACATGAATCTGGAGTGAGACATTTGAGTTACGATCAGTAGATTAAAGATCAGCTACGTGCCCTAAAAAATTAATGAGATAGTTCAAATACAAAACTTCAAACTTTGCATGCTGTGTGATTCGTAGGACACCTAGACTTTTCCTATTCCCTATCTCATCCTCTGCAAAGACAGGAGCTTCAAGGTTTCTCAGCGTTGCATGCGGAGTACGCCATGCCTCAAACTCGTCAGGCATCACACAGTTTATGTGCAAAGAGACAGTTGCGTTATGCAGTTATGACTAAGCTATGCCGAGAGCTCAGACCCGGCGCTCTGATAGGCTCCGGTCGGCCACGGCGAACGCTCGGAAAGCTGGACGATACATAAGGGATCAAAGACGCAGTTTAATTCATTCCTCCTGAAAACGCAATATAGCAGCCTCACTCTCCAACATTCCACAGTGTGTTTCGGGATCACTCTGCTGTCTCTAGTTGTTTCAAGGTACATATTTCCCTCTTATCCTTTCTTTGCGCGTCCTGCCCCAGCCGCAGTCACGTGGAAGAGGGAGCCAGGTGAACAGCTTCCTTCGGAGCTATCAAGATCCACCGTGCTTTCTGCTAACATACTATGCTGAGTTGTGGCCACCCTATAAAATCATGGCATTTATCGATGTAATCTGAAGGCCCTGCTTTATTGTATTTGCCAACTTTCAGTCTTATCTTTTTGTGAACTCTGCCTTGCTTTTTTTGATCTTCCTTTAAGCTCCGCGGGCTTCGTCTCATTCTGTTGCGGATTCAACGTTGAGATACCCTGTGCAACTGCATTTTTCCTTTGTCTTTGTCCCTCTCAATTGGCACATTCAATTTGTGACATCCTGCTCTATTCATCCTGACATTTCACTGTTTCTGAGAAGACGCGGTTGGCACAACCACATCAGAAGCCCGGTCATGGTATACTAGGCACACACGACCCTTCGGCAGGCTGAGAGGAGACTCTTTGATACCCCCATCTCTCTGTTGCAATGGATGAAGGCGGAGATATTGTCATGGGGGAGTCTGACTCCCAGACTATTATCCCAGTCGGCTCAGGTCGTCCGTCAAGCACCAGTCCAGTGAAGCGGCCTTTCCCTGGCGATCTGAATGGAAATACGGACCCCTTGCCTGCACCCGCAGCCCGTGGATCGTCGGTAAGGGAACCGGCTATGCAACGTTCTAGAAGCCCGCCATCAACACATGACTCCACCCCGGCGCCGGAGAACCAAGCTTTCGCGCAGCCCAAGGGTGTAGCCAAGTCTGTTGAGGTGGACGATCCGGGCGTCGACTCCATGGAGAAGGAGAGCATTGTGGAAGAAAATTCAGACTGGTCTGACGAGGAGACTACGGCAGCCAAAGGTCTCCCCGTTGCTTCGCTACGGACAGGCCTCTGCTATGACATCCGGATGCGGTATCACTGTGAAGTGAGACCAACTGCGGACGTCCATCCTGAAGACCCGCGGAGGATTTACTACATCTACAAAGAATTGTGCCGAGCTGGCCTTGTTGATGATCCAGAAGCATCCAGGCCGCTTGCGCCAAACACGCTGCAGCGGATCGAGGTGCGCAATGCCACGCTGGAAGAGCTCTCTCTTGTCCACTCTCCCGAACACTACAGATTCGTGGAGAGCACAAAAGGTAATATCTGTATCCGCTAGTTGGGTCAACTAATTAATTGAAACTGAATGTGCAGATATGACTGATGAGATGTTGATTGAGCTGGAACACACTCGGGATTCCATCTACTTCAACTCGTTGACTTTTGCATCTTCGCTTCTCTCTGCCGGCGGAGCCATTGAGACCTGCATGGCCGTCGCCACGCGGAAGGTGAAGAATGCGATCGCCGTCATTCGACCCCCTGGCCACCACGCAGAGCACAACAAGACCATGGGCTTCTGTCTGTTTAACAATGTGTCTGTGGCCGCCAAAGTCTGTCAGAAAGAACTTGGGGACAAGTGCAGGAAGATCATGATTCTTGATTGGTAGGACCTGAGCCAGATGTGGTTTTTTTTCCGTCTTAGCATGCTGATCTTTCTAGGGACGTCCATCATGGTAAATCCGAGATACTTCCTTGTCCTTTTTAGTCTTCGACTCACACATAGCAGGTAACGGTATCCAGAAGGCGTTCTACGATGATCCTAATGTTCTCTACATTTCTCTCCATGTCTATGCCGATGGCAAGTTCTACCCTGGAGGAGATGAGGGTAATTGGGACCACTGTGGCGCTGGTCCAGGTCTTGGAAAGTAAGGATTTGCACTTTGACTTGAAAGTTTCAAGTCTATATGTCTAATCTTCATAACCAGGAACGTCAACATCCCATGGCCATCTCAGGGAATGGGAGATGGAGACTACATGTACGCCTTTCAACAGGTGGTCATGCCCATTGCCAATGAGTTTAATCCTGACCTGCTGATTAGTAAGTTCGCTATATATGCAAGCGGCGATCTGCACAAGCGAAGTGCTTGAGGCTAACTTAAGTCCACACAGTTGCTTCTGGGTTTGACGCTGCAGCCGGTGACGAGCTCGGAGGGTGTTTCGTTACACCGTCCTGCTATGCTCATATGACGCACATGCTTATGAGCCTTGCCGATGGCAAAGTCGCTGTCTGCCTGGAGGTTTGTCATCACATTCTGGATATTTCAGTTTGAACTGTCACTTAGTGAATGACAGGGTGGTTATAATTTCAGGTCAATTTCCAAGTCCGCTCTAGCGGTCACAAAAACGCTTATGGGCGAGCCTCCCGACCGTCTTGTTTCTACCACAGCGTCGCGGCCGGCCATCCAAACAGTGAGACGTGTCATCATGGCGCAGTCTAAATACTGGAAGTGCCTGTATCCAAAGCCACCGCCGCAAGACGGCCTTTGGACTGACAGAGTCCATGGTGAGTGATTAATTGTCCCTTCATATTAAGACACAGGAATAACAAGCTAGACAGACGTCATCCGTGCATACCAGGCAAAACAGCTGTATGACAATTACAAGCTCACAAGTCTTTACATTTATCGAAACTCGATTTCAAGATCATTTGAGAATCAGGTGTTGGCAAGGTAAAGATCAATTAAACTGAGTTGTAAATGCAATGAGACTGCTAATTGACTGCATGACAGTCCCAACTATGACAAGCCTGTCCCGCTGATTGTAATCTTCCATGATCCGTAAGTGTTTTGCTAGCCTGCCATAGCGGCTCCAGCAAGATGGACTAATGGAATGCATACAGACCGGAGATCATGGGTATACCGCACCCACTCACTAATAAGCTGGAGCCCCACAACTGCTGGCTGGTATGTCCTACGGGTTGGAGTTGATGATCATAGCTAACTCGTGCAAGGCTGATGTTGTGAAGGACTACATCGGGTGGGCTGTCGGCAGACACTACGGAGTCATTGATGTCAACATCCCCAAATATGTAACATCGGAGCCGGTAAGTCCTCAACTAGCGTTCGCCGTTCGTCAATCTGCCCAAAAGAGTTGTTCGTAATCTGCTAACACCTTTTTTGAAGACCCCTGGAAAATATGAGGATGAGGATGAGAACCGTCCTACTGCAACCGAAGAGCTTGCTGGATACCTGTGGGATAATTACATCGAGTATGTGGTCGCCGGCAGAAAGCGTCAAGGGCTGGAGACTGACTGTCTATAGACCAAATGAGGCTACAGAGATTTTCTTCATTGGCATTGGAGATGCATTCTACGGCGTTGCCAATCTCTTGATCAACCGAGGTACGCACGTTGTCCTCTCTCGAAGCTTTCTTGTCTATGTTTCTTGATATGCTTTAAAGGACTCAGTCTAACCGTCAAACAGACAATATCTACCAACGCATCAACAGCATTATTTCCTTTGTGGCTGAGAACCCCGTCCGTGCAATTGCGTCTCATACCCAAGTCTGGCTCTCAAGGTGGTACAAGGATGTAAGTCTTCTCTCTCAACGAAGCTCTCGTCTCGTCCAGCCAGCCGCTTATGACTTTCGATAAACAGAACTCCCTTGTCTTTGTCTCTCATACCCACGGTGTCTGGAACAACGTCGAGGGCCGGCGTAAACCATCCAAACGCTATGGCCGTCTCATCCGCTCCCCCAAAACGGGACTTAGTGAGATGCTCCTGTACCATAAGAAAGAGGTTTTCGACTTCATAGAGTCCCGGGTCGAGGCCAGTGAAAGCGAGGAGGAGTCTGATGAGAAAAACGAGAACGGGAATGGGAACGGCAAAGCGCCACTGGTAGTGGAGGGGACGAAGGCAGGCAGCGTCTAATTGCGTCATCTTTCTAGAACCGCTGGCAGTTTGGTTTGGTTACGGGTCTTGGTGTACATGAAAGCTACTTACCGGAAGCCCGTGAGAAGCGGGCAAAGAAGGCACGATGCGAACCTTTCCAATCCCAGCAGAATACCATCCCTGTATTATCTCTTGTTGACTTCTTCTTTTTTACTCCCGATTGCTCCATTCATCTGATCCACTTTGCATTTCGATGGTTCTATTCCACTTACTGCTTTCTGCTGCTGTTTCTTCAAGAGCTTTGCTCTGTCTTTGCGGCCGGCCAGGGTATGACTATGACGGGGTTTCTTCTGTCAAGTCGATAGACTAGGCACCAGACTCGTCAGTTAATATTATATTAGCTTTGAATTGTTGTCGCTTGTGCATATAAGATAAGACTGATAGACAGATAGATGGGTGTTGCCTTTTTTTTCTTGCCTTACCTGCTCTGTGATTTTTTTGTCTCCTCTTGAAGCTAGGGACAGGACAGGTAGATGCTCAGTCTAGATGAAAGATGGACGATTGATGAGATAGATGAATTGTTTGTGGAAGGAAGAGAGGGAAGGACTAGATGAGTATAATGTGGGAAAGAGTCTCATCACATCATATCATAGCATAAATCTCGTCGAACGGGCATGGGATGCGGTTTCCGTCCCTGCACCGTCTCGCCAGTCGGCATTTAAGAGGATGGCGGCGTCGTTTAATGTTAGCATGCTACGTTCCCTGAAGCTGTACCGTTCCGTTAACGGTATGCATTTTCCCTTTATGGGACATGTCGCAAGGTCCAAGCAGCCCATTCTCCAGCTGAAAAGGGCTTCGAGCTCGTAATAGACGGCCTTAAGCTCTGCCTGCCGGACACGCAGCATGGGTTCCTGGTGCTGGGGACTTTTGGTGTTGTTCGAGGGGCTTGGAGAGCTCTACATCTTTGTAGCGTGGAAATTTAGTTTATCTCCTCCCGCTGTAATATATATATATCTCCACCTCGGGTTCTTATTCCACTGTGGACGTAGTATTTCATTCAATAGCTTTGCGGGGTCCTCCCGTACATTGATCATCACAGACTTAACCCGCCTCAGCGTCTATGGATACAATTTTCAAGATAGCGCTATATTAACCAATTAAACCCCAGTGGCTGATAATTCACACCTTCCCTGGACTGAATCCAGAATCTACATGCCGGCGCAACGGCCCGATGAAATTTTTTTCTTCCCACCGCACCAAAAGCCCCCATCCCGGGCCGAAGATCAACACCGGTCCCGTAGCTCAGTCGGTTAGAGCGTAAGTCCGCCATTCCTATCCACAATTACTACAACCAGTAAATGGAATCAAGTAATTAACAAGCCTAATAGGTGGTGCTAATAACGCCAAGGTCGCGAGTTCGACCCTCGTCGGGACCAGCTCTTTCTTTCTTCTTTTGCTTCTTTTTGACTCGTTGACTTCTTTTGTTTGCTTAGATTGTTTTTTTTTTTGTTGGGGGGGGGGGGGGGGGCTCGCTTAGTTTGGTTTTCTGAGATCTAGGTTTCTGGTACCGAAGTGGTGAAGTTTGCGAAGATGGAATAGAGAGCTTTTGCGCATTAAATCTACGGAGTATGACAATAATAATATCGCTGCACAGCAGTGCGAGAGCTGCAAGTAACTGTAAAAGTATTTTATTGACTCCTTTCTTTTATTCCTTTTCCACCTTTGCGCCGGAACTGCGGGTAAAACCCACTATTGCCTCTGCCGAAGATTTTTTTTTTTTTTTTCTCTCTCTCTCTCTACAGAGTACGGAGCAGTCTATAGTTCTCTCGTCGGAGCGGGGCTATTAAATTTTGCAGCCCCCGCACTTAAATTTTGCCGGCCACATTGGAATCTAACGCGGTCCCGTAGCTCAGTCGGTTAGAGCGTGGTGCTAATAACGCCAAGGTCGCGAGTTCGACCCTCGTCGGGACCATGGCTCTATTTTTCTCCCTAATCTTTTTGCTCAATTTTTGTAAACAAATACTCTTTGTATAGGACGTTTGCGACTGGACGCTCATTCAAAGGGTTATACCTGCTTCTTTATTAGGACTTTGAAATTGTATGTTGTAGAGAGCAACCTTCAGCCTCACCTTGTTCATTACTATTCAAAGTCTAGTCGGGTTAGCAGGAAAGGATAGTGTGTACGAGTCCATTTTCTACATTTTCACAACTTTTGCGCCGCCAGTTAGTGCTGGTGATGCCGCCAAAAGCTCACGGTGGTCGAATAGTTTTGATCTTCCTGCTGTCCGCGGAAGTGATGTCTTTTACTTGAATTAATTCTTAGAAGGCTTGTGTGGATTTCTCATGATCTTGGACTCGGATGCAATATTAAGGCAAGTGTCAAATGCGAACGTATGTCAACTTGTCCAGTTTTTCGTATATACCATTATAGTTCTCTTTGCAAGAACAATTCTCTGCAGTATATTCTAGAGAAGCCCGATCATTTATCAGCAGTGAGGGATTAAATCTAGGCAGTAATGGTGCGTTCTTTGGGTCTATTCACAGATTGAACTGCTGAAGACATCAAAATACCAGAGTAAATGAACTCTGTCCAGGCATTTCTATCCAAGTCTGCGGGAATTGGAATTTTGTCGCTGGCCTTGGGTGAGCTTCAAGTAACAGGTTTCTGGAAGGTACCGACCGTGGTTTCAATTAATGGCCCCATTAAGTAGCAAGACAGCACACCTTTCCTGCGGACTTCTCACCGCTGGCCCAGTTAGAAATGATGGCGCCTTTGGTAGGTATATTCCAAGGTGGAAATGGAGAAGGATGTCTCCAAAGTCAAACCACAAGACACACATATCCTAATTCACAGGTCATGAACTCAGCATTTTCTATCCACATGGTAGATCCATGTTTCCTTCATTCTCACAGCTGTTTTGGATCCATACCATCCCTAACGGCGCTAACAACTGAGAAGTCCAGAGGCTGGATTGATGCTATTTGGCGAGAGACTATTCTCCGTTTCACATAGATGACAAAGCCCGAGTCTTTGAGATTTTTGCCGTCCTTGGGCAGTACTTCATCAAATTCAGATACTCCTTTTTTTTCTTTCCCCCTCGCCGGATTGCTTTTGATGATATTGGCAGTTTGAGGAGCTTCCCGCCTGATCTATCTTCCACAACCTTTTTTGACCACTTGGCCTTCCAGCAACAGCAATATTTTTGTCGGGATACCATGCATACCATGCATTCCATGTTGAATCGAGCAGTCTCGGACCGCTGAAGGACCTTCGTTTAATGGATCCGATCCAGCAGACCATGCGCGGACCCAGGATCTAGATCTAGGCCAGATCCTTCAAAAAATCCGTTTATTTATAGGTCTGTTTCAATCTCTTGGGAAGTTACTATTCATTATACGTATGCAGAATATAGATAATCAAAGAGCACAAAAGATTCTGAAGCCATCAACCTGAGGAATTGCGTTTGCCTAGCTAATATAAGAAGATGGCGGAACTCCTTTTGTTCGTAACGATTCCCTTTTTCACAGACGGCTGTATCAGTAGTTCGAGTTCAGCAGTTCTGAAGTCACTCGATTGTTTTCGTGCTCTCAAGTCCTACAGTCATTCCGTCAGAGCTCAGCAGTTCCCGAACGAGACGTTGTTCCCGCGGGGGCTCCAGGTCCTACTTTTCCAGAACGACAAGCTTTCGACGTCTAAATTGCTTTTACCAGATCCTTATTGTTGCTTATACCTGATGCATAGTAGAGATATGCGATTGTAGGGTTATCACTCGCTATCTATAAGATACCACACCCCCTGCCGCACACACATTCCCACAACAATATGCCGGCAAACCAAGCGCACAACTTATACCATCATCACCAGTAGACTCTCAGCAAACAATTCCACCCTCTTCGATAAAAAAAAATCCAAACATACCAGACAAGAACTAAAAAAGATTGCTAAACACCCATGGTCCCGACGAGGGTCGAACTCGCGACCTTGGCGTTATTAGCACCACGCTCTAACCGACTGAGCTACGGGACCTGCGCATTGAAAGGCTTTCTTGATTGTGAAGGTCAGATGGATAGATATAAGGCGGAAATCATGAGTTGGATTTATGTTTATGGGCAGTAATGATGATATTTCCGGGTATAAGAAAGTTAGTTTTATGAAGTTTATTGACTATGCTATCAAAAATAATAACTAGCATTTGTTAAGTGGCAGGGTGGAATTTTTGCACAGTACGTGCATATATTGGAAAGCAACCATATTGAATGAAGTGGTTTCTGGCATGCTTCGGTAGAGGTTCAAACGTCCGCAGTCGCACTGTCCGGGCTGTTCCACAAAATGCGACGCGCTCTTGTCAAGATCTGCAGTAATCTTCATGCCGTGCTCCTCGAGAAACGCAGCCATCCGCAGTAAAAGCCGCAAAGCAAAGGGGCCCTGCATGCCTGTCTTACCTAAGCACGCTTGACCGCCTTCCCAACGGGCGCCGGCAGCACACACCGCCTTACTTCGTCATCGCGAGGATCTGCCCCAGCGGCGCCCCGAGGTACTCCCGTCCCTGCAAGTCCGACGCTGCGGTCGTGTGTATACCCGCTGTCTCACCTCCTCTCGTCCGTTTTTCTCTTCCCTTCTCTCCCGCTCCCTCCCCCTTCTCTCGGCCTGGCTGTCCTCTGCCGGTCCCGCGGCGATCGCAGATCAACTGTCCAGCCGTGTCTGTGTCGCTCGGGCTCCTTTGTTCTCTGGATGCCTCCAAGGTACTCTCTGGTACTCCGGCCTTGGAACGCGCGACTCCAGCACTACGCTCTAGCACGTTGCTCGCCCTTGCTTCGTAGAGCTTGTTCTCACATTACAGTACCGAAGAGCCCAGCCTCGCGACCAGCTTTATCTGCCCGGGCTCCTCTGTCGTCCCGTTTTATCCGCCGCTCCTTCTCCCACCTCTCCCCGCTCTCTTCCCCGGCACTGGAGTCGACGATGACTGGGATCGAGCGTATTACGGACCAGCTTGAGAAGCCAGCCCTTGACGATAGGTCCTATCGAGTGATACGGCTACCGAACAAGCTCGAAGCGCTACTGGTCCATGATCCTGATACGGACAAGGCCAGCGCGGCCGCCAACGTCAATGTTGGCAACTTCTCGGACGATGAGAGTATGCCAGGCATGGCGCATGCTGTAGAGCATCTGCTTTTTATGGGAACGGAGAAAGTAAGTTAGAACTGTAGTGGCCGGTCGTTCACAATGCTGTATTTTTTTCTTTCCTACCATGCCACGTCAGACCAGACGGTGACCAATTTCTCCTTGTCGCATAGTATCCCAAAGAAAATGCCTACAACCAGTACCTCGCCTCCCATTCGGGCTCGTCGAATGCCTATACTGCCGCCACGGAGACCAACTACTTCTTTGAGATTGCTGCAACTGCCGAGTCGAGCGATCAGATAGGAAGTGGGCAGTCCACACCGGTCGAACCCACGAATGGCCATACCAATGGAACAACTAGCAGTGCTGGATCATCGTCAAGCGATTTGGTGCCGCCTCTATACGGCGCACTTGATCGTTTTGCCCAGTTCTTTATCTGCCCCCTCTTTCTCGAGTCGACATTGGATCGTGAGCTGAGGGCGGTTGACTCGGAAAATAAGAAGAATCTGCAAAGTGATACGTGGCGCCTCATGCAATTGCACAAATCCCTTTCTAACCCTGAGCACCCTTATCACCACTTCTCGACTGGAAATCTGCAGACGCTGAGGGACGAGCCCCAGAAACGCGGCATTGATGTCCGCAGCGAATTCATCAAGTTCCACGAGAAGCACTATTCGGCAAATCGTATGAAATTGGTGGTCCTGGGGAGGGAGCCACTGGATGTGCTGGAGCAATGGGTTGCCGAGCTATTTTCAGGTGTGAAAAACAAAGAGCTCCCGCAAAATCGCTGGGATCATGTACAACCATTGTCGGAAAGCGACCTGTGCACCCAGATTTTTGCAAAGCCAGTAATGGACACGCGGTCCCTCGACATCTACTTCCCGTTCCTTGACGAGGAAGACTTGTACGAGTCACAGCCCAGCCGATATATTAGCCATCTCATCGGCCACGAGGGACCTGGTAGCATTCTGGCATATATCAAAGCAAAAGGATGGGCAAACGGGCTCTCCGCCGGTGCCATGCCCATCTGCCCCGGCTCCGCGTTTTTCACCATCTCTGTTCGTTTGACGCCGGAGGGGCTTAAACAGTATCGTGAAGTGGTCAAGGTGATCTTCCAGTACATTGCCATGATCAAGGAGCGACCACCTGAGAAGTGGATTTTTGATGAAATGAAAAACCTCGCGGAGGTTGATTTTCGGTTCAAACAGAAGTCCCCCGCTAGTCGGTTCACCAGCCGTCTGAGCAGTGTTATGCAGAAACCACTGCCCCGAGAGTGGCTGCTCAGTGGGTCGCTCTTGAGGAAGTTTGACCCCGATGCGATCACGAAGGCAATGTCGTATCTGCGGGCCGACAACTTCAGGATCATGGTAGTGTCTCAGGAGTATCCTGGGAACTGGGACTCTAAAGAGAAGTGGTACGGAACAGAATACAAAGTCGAGAAGATACCGCAAGACTTTTTGAGTGAAATTCGCAAGGCATTGGAATCCTCTGCCGCGGAAAGACTTCCAGACCTGCACATGCCGCACAAGAACGAGTTTATTCCCACCAGACTCTCCGTGGAAAAGAAGGAAGCGCCGGAACCTGCGAAGACACCAAAGCTCATCCGTCATGACGACCGCGTGCGTCTTTGGTTCAAGAAAGATGACCGTTTCTGGGTTCCTAAAGCGACCGTCCACATTAGCCTCAGAAACCCTCTGGTGTGGGCTACTCCCGCCAACCATGTCAAAGCTAAGCTTTACTGTGAACTCGTGAGAGATGCCCTGGTCGAGTATTCTTACGATGCTGAGCTTGCCGGATTGGACTATAATCTTTCAGCCAGCATATTTGGCTTGGATGTGTCCGTGGGTGGCTACAATGACAAGATGTCGGTCCTCTTGGAAAAGGTTTTGGTTAGCATGCGCGATCTGGAGGTCAACCCAGAGCGCTTCAAGATCATCAAGGAACGCTTGACTAGGGCCTACCGCAATGCGGAATACCAGCAGCCGTTTTACCAGGTTGGCGATTACACCAGGTATTTGACGGCTGAGAAGACGTGGATAAACGAACAATACGCGGCAGAGCTCGAACACATCGAGGTGGAGGATGTTGCTACCTTCTTCCCTCAGATCCTCCAGCAGACGCATATTGAGGTTTTGGCTCATGGAAATCTTTACAAGGAGGATGCCCTCAAAATGACACACCTTGTCGAAACCACCCTGCAGGGCCGTCCTTTGCCTCAGTCTCAATGGCACGTACGACGAAATATCATTCTCCCTCCTGGAAGCAACTATGTCTACGAACGGACCCTGAAGGATCCAGCGAATGTCAATCATTGTATCGAATATTATATTTTCCTTGGCAGTATCACCAACAGCCTGCTCAGGGCGAAGCTCTTGCTGTTCGCCCAAATGACGGACGAGCCTGCATTCGATCAGCTTCGGACACAAGAACAGCTTGGATATGTTGTTTGGAGTGGCGCGCGGTATTCTGCCACAACTATTGGATACAGAGTGATTATACAGAGCGAGCGGACAGCTGCATACCTGGAATCTCGGATAGACGCTTTCCTTACCAGGTTTGCCAACACCCTCGAGTCCATGACGGAGGAGGAGTTTGAGGGCCACAAACGCAGTGTGATCAACAAGCGATTGGAGAAACTCAAGAACTTGGGATCCGAGACTTCACGGTATTGGTCCCACATAGGATCCGAATACTTTGACTTTTTGCAGCACGAAGTGGATGCTGCGACCGTCAGGGTGTTGACCAAACCGGAGATGATTGAGTTCTACAGACATTACATTGACCCTCAGTCCCCAACTCGAGCCAAGCTCTCTATTCACTTGAATGCGCAGTCCGCTGGACAAGATAAGCCCGCGAACCCAGCGGAGCAGAAATCCAAACTGGTGGCGATGCTTGGTAGACATCTCCAGTCTGTCGGAATTGCCGTTGACACGGAGAAACTGAAGTCTGTCTTCGAGAAGGTGGACGTGTCCACGGGTGACAAGGACCAGATCCTGTCCACCCTTAGCACGTTCCTTATCTCCGAGATGAGGCTTTCTGACGAACAGGTGAAGCCGATTCTTGAACAGGGGAAGCAACTCCTAGGCTTCCATCTTAAGCAGCTTGGCCTCGAGTCTTCTGGAGCCGAGGACTCAAAGGAGACAGTGAAGCAGAACGGTGTCAACGGGGTCATCCGTAAAGAGCCTGAGTATATCACCAATGTTGCTGAATTCAAGGCCCGCCTCCCGGTCAGCGCTGGCCCTATTCCCGTTACTGATCTCAGTGAATTTGAGGATTTCGAGGCGAAACTTTGATGGTGATGGTCATCTGGTTTCGGACGTAGGGTGAGTCTGATGGGCAACTGTCACTTTGCATGTTGATTATGAACTTGTATGCGTTTTGGTCTGTGGTTCTATGTGTATCCATTGTTTGTTGGTCCAGGTGTGTGTGGGTTGTCGGTTGAAGGGTAGTGACGGACGGGGTAGACTCGGTGAAGTTATCTTTCCCTAATGTAAATTTAGAATAGTGTCCAATAGAATAACTAATTGCTTCTGCAATACGGCAATGACTTGGGTAGGAATCTTGCGTTAGCCTAGATGCCTCGTAGGTACTGTATACAAAGTCAGGGCGCTGCCTGGTCGGCCGTGGCTGGCTGCGGTCTTGGCGCGGCCGAATGTTTTCGCGAAGCTTTCACCTCCGTGCCAAGCCCAGAGTATCTCCGACTCGAGGCTGCGACGAAGCTCTCCTCGACCACTGTCCACCCAATTTCCTGCTCTGTTCCACGAGAATAGACGTCGTCCTTGCAACAAAAGCCTGGAAGCTCTTCATATCATTGCCCCCGAGCTTCCGTCAAGATGTCGACCATTACCGCGACTGCGATGCAAAGTACCCGACCGTATGTTCCAGCATCCCATCTAACAGCTCCGCCGGTCACGAACCGTCCGTTGCTGTCCTCTCCTTCGATCTGCTCTCCAACGCGTGGAAATACCATTGCTGACTGTTATTTCTTTGGCGATTATATAGACCCATTATCCCGAAGAGTTTCAACGCGAAACAGCCTGACACGATCCGTCTATACCCTCTCTCGAACTACACCTTCGGCACCAAGGAGACGCAACCCGAGGAAGACCCTTCAGTGCTGGCGCGTCTAAAGCGTCTTGAAGAGCACTACGAGAAGTATGGTATGAGGCGGACGTGTGAGGGGGTCCTCGTATGCCACGAACACAACCATCCTCACGTGTTGATGCTGCAGATCGCCAATGCTTTCTTCAAACTGTATGCTTCCCCTTTGCTTGGATATGCTTGAACTTTCTTTCAGTTTCATATATATAGAAGGAGCTGAGCGACTGCACCGGCAACTGCTGACACTCACGAAGCCCAGGTGACTACCTCCGCCACGAAGACGACGAGATCGAGGGTTTCAAGGCGCGGCTGAACGAGCGCCTCGCGCCTGTCGGGTCGCAGTTTTCCGGGGAAGGCGTCAACGATGACTGGCAGATTGGCGACACGCTCGCGCAGTGGTGGCGACCGAATTTCGAGACTTTCATGTACCCCTTCCTCCCCGGCCATGTGACGCGTCCAAAGGAGTGCAAGAAGCTGTATTTCATCCAGCTTCCCAAGAAGAGTGCGTATTACCCTGCTTTTTGCAACTGCGGCTCATCTAACCATCTTATCTACGCGTGTAGAGGTCCTCTCCGTTCCCAAGAACATGAAGCTTCTCGCAGTTCCCCTCTTCGAGCTGTACGACAACACCGCCCGCTACGGCCCCCAGCTTTCTGCGATCCCTCACCTCCTCTCGCGGTATAACTTCGAATTCGTCGATGAGAATGACAACGTGGTCGCTGTGACTCCTGGAACGCCGCTGCCGGACTACCAGATCCCACGGGTCAAACTCCTCGCTGGCGGGGAAGGGCCTGAGCATGGGCAGGAGCCTGGATTAGATGAATTTGCACCTGGTGGTGAGGGGGAGGAGCTTGAGGACCAGCGACAGCAGTAAAATCGCTGTTGCTGTAGTATCCGGCTCTCTGATTCATTGAGATGTTGATTTCTCGTTAGTTGATAGGGTACGTATCTGCCTATCCATTCTTATCCAGAGATACCCATTTTCTCAACACCCTTTCTCTTTTACAAGCGACCTAACTAACTAGACCACCACAGGCTTTCGAGGATCTGATAATACATGCCTTTTTTTTTTTCCTGTTCTTTCCCCCTAATCTATCATTATTCTCCAAAGGAAAGGAAGTTTGTACTACTGTACTCCGTGAGACCGGCGTTGTAAGGAGCGAGAATACCTTTGATGATGTTAATTCGATTGTTTTGTTTTCCCTAGGTTATGTTAGAATCGGCTTATTATTTGGCAACAGATGGAAACATGGCTTTTTTTCCATTTGTGTTTTAGTATTATCGAGTTCTTTTTCTCGGTCTTTCTCATCTTAAGCAACATGCACACGAGAATAGCGGCTTCGTCCACTGGATTTGGGATATGCGATGTGATGTCTTTACTCATGGTCACTCAAATCGCTCTTCTCTGTATTATTATTATTCTCGATGACGAGAAAGAAAAGGATAGCGATGTCTCTTTCTGTTTCTAATAGGGGCCTGGAGATTCATGGCCATGGAATGTTCCCCCCCCCCCCAGAAAGTCAGTCTTAAACATGACATCGATGTCAACATTCCCATGGAAGAAACTGATGAAGCTGAAAAAAAAAAAAAAAAAAAAAAAAAAAAGAACAGAACGCCACTGCTGTGCAAGGATTAGCTGGGAGAAGACTGGAGCGGCGGGGTGCTTAGCCAATTGGAACGGAATCATGATGAACTTGGAACTTGAACATTGGAACTTTGGACAGTTCCCTTCTATAATAAAGGATGACAGTTATATAGAGGTGGAAAAGATACCGGAATCGTGACACGAGATGAGAACATTGACTCTTCAGGCGTCCCATCTAGTCAGATACAAAGCATGAAACCGCAATATCGATATTCCTCAGCTCAAGCACCTGCCTATAAGAGAAGTTAGGTAAATATGGCCGGGGCAATCTTTCCAACCCGCCTCAGACTGAACCTTTGCCATCACATATCCACAAAGCAGGAAATCAAAGAAAACTAATGTCAACTTCTTCTTCTCGACCCGAGTTCTACCAAATCTCATGGTTCCAAGGTCCGACGTTGACGGCTTACAAAGCCCAGAAAAGCGAGGCAGCCGTTCTGCACGTGTTTTTCTGCACAGACACTGATCCTCCTGCCCTCGGACAACAGATGTCAAAGGCATGAGACCAGCCAGGCCAGCCATGCAGCTCACATTAAACACCACTCTGCAAGAATCTCGAAGCATGCTAAGATGCTATTACTAATCCTTAGGAGATGACGCGTCTCTTCCTCTCGTTCTGTCCTGGGCAGCGTCTCTTCAGGGTACACCACTCCAGCACTTCACTGCAATTAAGTTTAGACGTGAGCTAAAGCGTCCATAGGACTTTTTGGTAGGTTCCCGAAGGTTATGCTCTCCTCCAACCGGAATTCAACTGCAGTCTGCATGGTTGGTGTTTTGCACTCGGTTCTCCACGTTGCTTATCTTATCGACAGGGGTCATTCGGCTGAGCCGTTCCTTCACAGGTTCTGCTGTACATGAAGAATGTTCCACTCTATCACCTGTCGTCATCAGGGATTGCATTTCACATGCTGAGGTGATTGGTGATGGCTAAGAAGTCATTTTACACATCACCGATTAAGTCGTTGAAAACTGAGTCCAATAGGGATCATGCAGGCCCGGAGAAAATACTAATTACAGTGCAGGGTAGTATCCTGGATGCGATCATGGTCAGCTCACGGCCTCGGAACGATCCGTTTTCAGCCAATTATTATTTCCATCACATCGGACACAGAAGACCCCTATGTCTCCACATTCCACAACGCTCTTGCACCGTACCCCGCCCACAACGGCCTGCTCGACGTCGATCTCTTACCCTGAAGAACCTATGGTGCAAGTTTCCCCAGCCACGTTGTCTTCTTGGTGCTTTGGGGGCGAGTACCGTTCTCTTCTCCTTCCATCTTCGCTTAATAATCTCTCGTTAACAAAACTCGATGAAATTTAACGATAAACATCTGACAGTAGATCATTCCATATGAATAACATAAGCACCTGAAAATACCTATCACGAAAGGACTACTCAAACTGGCAGCTTTTGGAGTGGGCATCTAGTTGCAAAGTGTCCGGTTCTAAAATTTCTCATCATCAGCTACTGATTCTGGCAACTTCCAAACAGCCCCGAGGTCCGAGCCGACTGGACGCTACATGCAGCGTTCCTTGACTCCTTCAGGTTCCCAAGACCGTGAGAACTGAGTCTTTCATGACCACGTGTCCTGGCATTTTCATCCTTGTTTTGATGAGGAGTTGAATTGCCAGCCAGGCCCAAACGAGGCAGCTTGGACTGTCGATCGCTTCCATTTTCACAATGTGACATTTTCTTCGTCCACTCTGAGACGTGCGGACATACTCCGGAGTCCGCACATAGTGGGAGCGCCGGGATAACCACAGGTCAACAGCACGTGCAACACCGAGTTCAACTGTTCCTGTCGGAGGTACATCTATAATGCTACGTTATTACTACCCCGCTCGTCCTCTCCGAAAATGGTCTCTGAGGATGGGGATATAAAAAGCGTGGGCGTCTCCAGTTCGTCGTGGAATTATGTAGACAAGCCGGCTCCCAAGATAAGATCTGTTATTCGGCCACGGGTTTCCTGTTCGTGTCGCGGTCAGCATGTTCAATTCTGTAGCCAAATGGGCCGTTACGGCCTTGACGCTGGGCTTATTTGTCTCTGCTGCCCCGTATAAACTCGAACGCCGAGGTAGGCACGAAGGAATTACTACCAGTTTTCCGAGAATCCTCTTGCTAACGCTGTTCAAGACGTCTCGGCGGAACTCCTGCAGCAGTTTAACCTCTTCGAGCAATATGCTGCTGCAGCGTATTGCGAGGAAAACTTCAATTCGACGGGCACGAAATTAACATGCTCTGCGGGGAACTGCCCCCTAGTGGAGGCGGCGGATACAAAGACGATTGACGAGTTTACGGAGTGCGTGCTATCAACCAATGAGAAAGAAACTCTCTCGAGAAATGCAGAAATTGACGCGGTACATACGTGATATAGTTCCAGCTATGGAAACGTAACGGGATTCCTGGCCGTCGACAACACGAACAAGCTTATCGTGTTGTCTTTCCGCGGAACCAGATCTATCGACACGTGGATTTCCAATTTGGACTTCGCTCTGAAGGATGTTGGCGATATCTGCAGCGGTTGCGAGATCCACAACGGATTCTGGAAATCGTGGAACTCGGTGTCGGATGACCTCACGTCCCGGCTTCAGTCTACCGTCTCAGAGTATCCGGATTATGCGATTATCTTCACGGGCCACAGCGCCGGAGCAGCCGTGGCTACTGTTGGGACACTGGTTCTGAGAAAGGTGGGATACGCGGTCGATCTCGTAAGTGCTCCTAATTAAATAATATCCACCATCTCCCAACCACACATTGCGGAAACTAATGCATCCGTCTTCTGTTTTTTAAAAAAAGTACACCTACGGCTGTCCCCGCATCGGCAACGGACAGCTCGCCGAGTACATGACGACCCAGACTCCCGGTACGAACTACCGCATCACACACACCGACGATATCGTACCCAGGCTGCCGCCCGAATGGGCCGGCTACAGCCACTACAGCCCCGAGTACTGGATCACAAGCCCGAACAATGTGACCGTGACCACGGCGGACATTCAAGTCATTCAGGGAATCGACTCCGACGCTGGGAATGCCGGTACCGACGGACTGTCCACTGACGCTCATGGATGGTACTTTGGACCTATTTCTGCATGCCAATGAGTCATGGTCACGGTGATTATGAACATGTTTGTTGTGCACTAAAATTAGGCTTGGTTTGAAGCTACTGTATATAGGTATATACTCAGTACATCTGTGTCCAACGCTATGATATGCCGCGCGCCAGTAGGTTGTGGCTGGTACCTGTGGTCTTTTCGTCAATTTGCGGGATGGTAAATGTACAAGACCGTAATGTTCCATGGAACCTGTCATGGATTGACATAACAGATGCCTACATACATGGTAGGTACCTAACGTGAGCTACCAGATCCACGGTTCATGCCCTATCTCTGCTGATTTGTACATACAGTTTTGCTATGATTCGATGGTTTCCAGATAGACATGTATAAAAGACTGGAGGCCTCCACAAACTCTCGTTTCCAATCTTTTATCCGACGCGTCCTTGTTCCCACTACTTAAATACCTTACCACGCAACTTCACTTGCTTCCTTCACTCTCCTCAACAACCAATCTGGTCTAGCATCGCGAGTTCTGCAAATCCCACAAGGATGGCGCCCCCGGAGATCCCAAAGAGGTATTCTTCGTTAATGACAGCAGCGCGTCAGGGACGCTTATGAACAAAGACTCCGCATCGCAAGCTACTCCTCACAAACCTCAAGAGTCTCAGCGGCCGAATCGACCATATCAGACTACCTTGAGGGGAAGATCATGGAATACCAGAACAACTTGGATTATGTCGCGACCTACCGACAGGGTCTACGTGAAGCATTCGACCAAAAGAAACTGCCCCTCGACGAACTGAACAAAGTCCTTGGAGAGCTCGACGAACAGTATCAACCAATAGCTGAGCGGCTTGACATCCTAAAGCGATGCCAGAAGGCCGTTGAGCAGGACCTAGAAGATGAGTTGGCACATCACAAGAGACAGAAGATGTAATCAAGAGCCGATTGCCTCTCCTATGAAGATCTCGACTCTGCTTATGCATCCGCAGTCTCCTCCAAGGTTATGTCGGCCTCGAAACAGCGGAGGGGGAAGTTTGATCAGTCGAAATTCCATCGTGATGTCGTCGAATTTTATTCTGCAGCCAGAAATGTGCAGGATGAATTGCCCAAGATATGGTGCCATGTTTCTGGAGAACACCACCTCAAGAAGGATGTAAAGGCGACATATATTGTGCCGAAATCTTTGGAATCCAACGAGCTTGCATACGTATTTGGTATGGGAGAAAGTCTCCTATCACCACGAAACAGTTAGCTTAGCTTATGAACCTATCCATCTTTGGCAGAGTTGCATGTGTCCGCCTAACTTTTGTTTAAATTTCAGCCATCACCCTGTACCAAACTATTGAGGAGAACCTGGACAAAGGTAATATCGTCATCGTACCCGTTCCACCCAAGAAAAAGGATAAAATGGGTATGCCTCGTTATCGACCAGAGCATGCTCCGCAGGGGATACCGCAATAACCACAAATGGGCTGTGAGTACTCCTATCCCTATAAACAATATGGCTCTCTTCTGATCGGGGCAAATTCTGTTAGAAACTTGATGGAAAAGAACTGGAATTCCTGGGCCCAAACCGTCCTGCTGGAAGATATCTGTACTTCCGTTATATTATGACGTACCTGTACTGGAAGAAGATCGGAAAACTGGAATGGACAGCTAGAGTCGAAGCTAAAGGATACATGTGGGCGTCTCCAGGAGAGTATCTCCGAAAATCGATGCTTGTCTCCCTAACTAGGAAGGTGTCAGACCTGTACCTCCCCGAAGCCTTCTACAAGACCTACACTTTCGACGAATCTCCTCGATGCGCTACGCGTCCTCCGGATGAGGAAGACGCTCTCTCGTCAGCTTTGGCCCTAAGAATCAATATGGAATATGATTCGGTTAAGGACAAGCACAAGGACGAGGACAAAGGCGTGGATATGGACATGGACGCGGATACTGATGTACAGTACATCAAAACTAGCAAGGACTGAATTTCTAAAATCTTCTTCTTCTGCAGAGGATATAGAGTCTGATGAGGATGTTGACCCTGACATGGACGAGGATTAAAAAGTCGGCAGAACCCCCCCCCCGGCCCTCTAAGAATCCATAATCATGGGAGCAGCCCCTTCGATCATAATAGCCTGATCTCTCTGTTTTCTAGCCTCTTTGAAAGTAGAAATGTTGCGTAAAGTGCGGATCTAATACCTAGCCACCACTGTTGAGATGACTTCAGACCTAGAATGTAATTTGTTGCTTCCTTATCTTTTACTTCTCCTTTCTTAGTCTTGATTAGAGGAGTGAGCCGTTGTATTTTCCCATTTTTTCCTTTGCTGTTTCGACACCCAACAGCATCCTTGGAAGAGTAGATGCCTAGGTACTAGTAGTCTGCTCATAAGTTCTCAGTCCAGTCACAGTTGCGGAGGTCTAGTATACGATCTATCCTTCCCGACATGGCAAGGTAATCGAGTTGGTGCAAATGAATGGTTTAGTGAACACAGTAACTGTCTGCCATCTCCTCCCATCCATCTTCCTATCCTATCCCTCTTGGTCCTCAGCGGCTGCATCTTAGATCTTCTTCCCTCAACCATCACCATGACTATGTCTTTAACCCCAGCTTTTACAATTAAGCATACTTCTATAGATAGAAGATAGGCTATATATATATATATATATATGTCGCCTTTTGCATGATTGAATGGCAGTATCAGTTTCAGACTCCTCTACTGTCAGAAAAATGAATCCTGAGGGCGATCTAGAGACTCTGTCTGTCACAGGCTAGGTACTTGATCCTATGGAATTGGAATGCAAGTCAAGGGAATCGGTGGGCCCATCCAGTGCGCGCTGGCTGAGAGTTGTATTTTTCTCTTTTTTTTTTTTGGAAGGTATACGGCGTAGCTATCAAAGAATACCCGATCTTTCACAACTATCTTTCACCTGCAAACTTGATAAAACTGGGCCAGACCGCTTTGGAGCTTTCAAGACGGGCTTCACGGCTACTTAGGGTATGTAGTACCTACCAATCCTCTTCCACATTTTACCGACGAAATATCCTCTTCTTTAAAGCAGCTCTTTGAGAAATATGTATATACGAGTAGTCGAGCCACTCGACGTGCTGAAGAGATGCCGAGCGCAGGATCTGGAATATGAAGTTGGCACATCACAAGAGACAGAAATGACTTCCAAAGATCCATTTCCTCTCATATTCCTACACTAGGTTGCCAAAGTTTTCGTTACACCTACATCCCTGCCTAGTGGCTTGGTAGATTGTTCTTTCTATACCAATGTGATTTTGCAACTTTCTAAAAGGCAATCAAGCATTATGAGAGGCAACAGAATGAAGTCAGTGCGGATCATGATCTACTTATGGCGGCGAGCTATGTGGCTTGGACAGGGATGTAGGCGTGATGAAAACTTTGGCAAGCTACTGTATGAACGATAATTCATCGTAGGCTATCAAAGTTTTGTGCGTTCACCCTCTTGCAATTTGACGACAAGGCCGTAGGCACTACCACTGCCACTACCACCACCTACCGGAGTCTTTCTCCGCTCCTTATCCCTCAGCACCCGTCTCAGTATCTTTCCACTCGGACTCTTGGGTACCGACTCCGCAAACTCCACCTCCCGAATCCACTTATACCTGGCCTTCTTCTTCTCCATCACGTACGTCAGCAGCCGCCTGCCCATATCCTCCGACGGCTTCCGACCAGGCTTCAGAACGACATATGCCTTGGGCCGCCCGCCCGCGTAGTCGTCCAGGATGCCCAGCACGGCGCAGTCCTCGACATCGGGGTGGCCAAGAAGGAGATCTTCCAGCTCCGCAGGCGCGACGGCGATGCCCTTGACTTTGATCATCTCCTTGATGCGGTCGGTGATGTGGATGAATCCCGCCTCGTCGATGGTGCCAATGTCGCCAGTGTGCAGGAAGCCGTCCGCGTCGAAAGTCTCGCGTGTGGCGGCCTCGTTGTTGAGGTATCCCATTGCGATCTGCGGCCCGCGGACGAGGATCTTGCCGGGCTGGTTGTAGCCCAGTTCGTTTCCGTCCTCGTCGACGATCTTGACGACGGTGTTCGCGAAGAGCGTGCCGCCTGCGTCGCCGTACTTGAAGTCGTAGAACTCGGGCGGGTGATGTGCGATGGAGAAGCATTCGGTCATGCCGCATGCTTGTCCGAAGCCCCAGTGTGGGAGTTTCTGCGCCAGGAGCTGGATTATTTGGTTTGACAAAGGGGCGGCGCCGCATACGATGCGCTTTACGGAGGACAGATCGTAGTTGTCGACGATGAGGTCATGTACCAGTCGAATCACGATCGGTGGGACTAGGATCATATCCGTGAGCTTGAATTCGGATATCGCGGAGATCATGCTTGGCATGTTAAAAGACGGCACAGGACGACTTCTTCGTTGAGGAATACGGGCGAGAGGCAGGTGAAGAGGAGGCCGGCTACTGCAGGTAATAAGTTCTGTTAGCACTGATCACCAGCACGAGGACCAGGTTCATTTAAGATAGGGTTGCAAAACGCACTGTGAGAGAAAGGCAAAACGCCCAACTTTCTTTTCGGCTCCTTAGGAGTGATCTGATCCAATTGGATGATCTGAGCAATGGCATTCTGATGTGACAGCATCACCTGCTGCGCATTAGCTTCTTGCCTAATTTGAACCGTTGATATATGGATTTAAACATACTGCCTTTGGGAGTCCTGTCGTTCCACTGCTGAAATTCAGGAATGCGCAAACTTCTCCATTCTTCAGACCCGCCGGGATGGTGCACGCCGGTACTTGGCCGCTTTCCCCGTAGTTCTCCCCAATTTTTATGAGCTCCTTGATCGTAGTGAACCCGTCGAACTCGCCTTCGATGGTAAAGATATGGTCATGTGGAATACCAACTTTATCGACTGCAGCGGCCGCGACAGGTACGCAGTTCGGGGCCGTAATTATGAACCTGGCGGCAGTGATTTTGAGAGCATGGGTCATTTCATCGACACCATAGGCAGGTGACGGGCCAGTAACCCTGGCTCCTGTAAGTCATGACGATTAATATCAGATCTATTAAAATAATCTCTAGAAGTGCAACAATAGCACCACCTACCAACTCTAATGGCTGCATAGAGTGCGACCGGGTACCAAACGCTGTTTTGACTAAAAATCGCAACAGTGTCCGTCTTGTGCAGGCCATATTTCTTCACCAGAGCGGTACTCAAGTGCGTTACATGCTGCTTAACCTGCACCCAGTCCAAACGCTCTTTCGTGATGGCGTTAGTGTAGCCAGCCAGTTCTTGGCCTCTGCCGTTGTATAGAGGTGAATATGTCGGGGAGCTGAAAAAGAAAATCCCACACTGTGATATCTGAGGGATCTATTCGCGACGGCGAATTCTCCTATTATCATCTGCGATTAGTTGGGAATGCAGCATCACGTACATTCGATGTTCGGACTCTTGCATTGTTTCAACGGTGTGCTAGCTTCCGAAAGGATAAGTAGACACGACAGGCAGACAATGTGCCGGTAGTCATCCGGTCATATTTTCCCTCCGGGTGTGCAGGAGGCATAATGACATTTATATGCGCGGAGGATTTCATGGGGTGGTCATCTCAGCCTCAAGGATCTTGCGGGGTTGTAGACACGCTCCCACTGGCGTAGACACCATCCAGCGCAGCTCTTAGGTTGGATTGCAGCGCAGAAGTATACTGAATCCATTGGTCTGAGACAAGCACTACTGCCCGCAAGGCTTATAGGAAGTATTTGGCTGTATTGGAGAATGAGCTGAGCTAGTTGGCATCTCTCTTCGGGTTCGCGGGCTCCTTTTCCCCCGACCCGCGCCGGGGGACTGAAGACGTCAGCGTCCGTGAGCCAAGCCGCCCGGCAAAGCCACCCGTTCGCCGGTGGAGACGCCGCCGCGGCGCCGCCGAAACCTACCGAGCAGGGACGCGCGAGCGCTGCAGATCATCGCCTGGGAAATCCGCAGGGCAGAAATATTCCTCGTCCACGTTTCCCCCGGTTGCTACTGTGTGAATCCGTCAAGGATGATGTATCTTTCCACTAACTAATTCATAACTCTCTCCGTGCACCGGTTCCGTTCACGGACTCGATGCTGCGAATGCCCGTTGCTGTGACCCCGCCCGTTCGCTCGAAGGTGTCCTTCCCTGCACAGCATTCTTGGTTGCGCTGGATGCTCCATTCCATAGCGTCTCAGGGTCCAATTGTTTGAGATGGTTGTCATTCAGTCTATAACCGTCCAGGCTGTCCCGTTCTTGACCAGGTATCGTTCTCTCGTCTTGCGGTAATCGTCGTTTGGCGCAGGCGTAGCCATGCTCCTCCGCAGCGGAGTGAACGTCACTCGCCTCAGACGTCGAGCAAAACCGCTTGCGCTCCTGGTCCTGCTTGTGTACGGACTGTACTCCCTCCTCACACTCAATTTAAGAGTAAACCAGCGCCTCGTTCGCAAAGACGACAGTGTTCCCGCGGAGGGTTCCGTCGGCCAATCGAACCATGGCCAGGCTCCGCAGCCCCCCCTCGTCTCTCTCCCGCTGCAAGAAATACATCGAGATCTGGTCGTGGCTAGTACCAAGTCGGATAATACTTCATGGCTGTATGAGCATTTCCCGGACTGGCACAAAAGCATATACGTGGTGGACGATGAGAACGCAGAGTTGACGGTGGAGATGAACAAAGGGAGAGAGTCCATGGTGTATCTTACGTACGCCCTACCCCATCATTCAAGTAGAGAACAAGCAATCCATGTAGACAATCAAAGCAGCGCCACTGACGACATGGCCTTGCCAGCTACATCATTGACAACTACGACCACCTGCCCGATGTCATGCTCTTCATCCACTCCCAGCGCTACCAATGGCACAACGATGACCCGTACTACGATGGCGTTCCCATGATCAGCAAAGTTCAGACCTCCTATATTGAGGAAAAAGGATACGTCAATCTGCGCTGCACCTGGGTCCTGGGTTGCCCGGATGAAATCCATCCCTTCACCGACACGCACCGCGAGGATCTTCATGCGGGGGAGTACTTCAAGACAGGATTCATGGAGCTGTTTCCGGGGGCGAAAGTGCCCGAGGTCGTTGGGGTCTCCTGCTGTGCGCAGTTTGGCGTGTCGAGGTGGAAGGTCTGGGAACGGCCGAAGAGCGACTACGAGCACTTCCGGAAGTGGCTGATCCAGACACCACTCAAGGACGAGCTGAGCGGGAGGATCATGGAGTATTCATGGCACAGTATGTATCATGCCACCTTGTGTGCTTGCTCCCAATACTGACAACTTTGTAACAGTGATTTTTGGAATGGAGCCCGTCTACTGTCCCCGCGCGCAAGAATGCTACTGCAAGGTCTTTGGCTTATGCAATTTGACTTGCGCGGGTGATGACAGCTGCGAAGGTCGTTATGTCCTCCCACGCTATTCTACTCTCCCGTCGGGATGGCCGTATAGGGGCTGGGACGGCCAGCCGCAGGATCCAACCAAGGGCCTCCCGAATCCTTGAGTATGGATTTTCTCGAGAAACACCAATCGGAACCCGAAGACGAGCGAGATAATTATCCTTGATGCTGTCAGACTCCTATCGAGCAAGACGAATAGTCCTATAAGGGCCAGTTCAACTTTCCAGCCGCACCTTGACTTTGCAGTCATGGGACCCCGTGAGGAAGCAATCGACAAACACGTCGAATATCCAGCTAGGCCACCAACAGTGGAGCAGTCTGAGGGCTCTGCTAAAGTGGCTGGCTTGTGGAGAGATATATACTGAGATATCTGCAAGCTACGTTGAAGCGAGGCATTCCTCTCCCAAACGTGGTGGGAACTATCTCAGGCTATATACGTGGCCCTTGGGCAATTAGTCCATTAAAAGGGCTGCTAATTCAAATGGATGCACTAAGACACTGTGTGGGCTCAAGTGACCAACTCACTAGAACAGTCCTGGGCTGGTCAGCCAGTCATGCAAGAAAGCTCTGAAGGATATCCATAGCTTATAATGCATGTACATACATATATATCACACGATAGATTATTTAATAGTAATTGTAATGGGAGAATAAGTAGGGAACGAGAATCTGCAATCTGGATGCATTAAAGAATTGCTTATTAAAAAGGCAGACCTATGATAAGAGTAACAGCTTCAAGAGGGCGGCTGCCGGTAGCTCCGAGTGTGGAGATCTCGGACCCGCTCCGGACCGGCCGAGGTTGAGCATCCCCGCGGTTCGCATAACGTGCTCGACGGATGTTGATCATCCATCACTCCTGTTATCCAGGATATCCTGTATTTTTTCTGTCCTTCTCAGTAATACCTATCTCCGGATTTGCAATTATCCTTATTCTGCCTGTTTCTATCCTGAACTATACCATTGGCTGATTGGCTGATATCCCGAGCGTTCGTCGGGACATCCTCCGCGGTGACCAGCAACGAACGGCGACGTTAGGACAGGAAAGCTCGCGGGAGCACTGCTTACTCACATTTGCGCTTCAATCTCTGCGTTAAGACAAATTTCATCCTCATTGACCCTGTCCCAGCGAGGACAGGCGCAGCGCATCTGAGGTCGCGAACGGCCTCATCGGAGCAGCACCACTGCTTCGCGCCAATAATGCTCGACTGAAGAGGACATCATAATCCAAACCCTGGACCTCCAAGAACAATGCTCATCATCGGACTCACCGGCTCGATCGCGACGGGCAAATCCACCGTCTCCAGCCTCCTTTCCGCCCCGCCTTACTCCCTCCCCATCATTGACGCGGACCTGATCGCGCGCAAGGTCGTCGAGCCCGGAACGCCCGCGTACCGCGCCATCGTCGACTACTTCGGCCCGACCACTCCAGATCTCTTGTTGCCCCCATCACCTGACGACAAGGATGGCACCCGTCGGCCACTGAACCGCCCCGCCCTAGGCCGGCGCGTCTTCGGCGACAGCGAGGAGCGCAAGCGCGACCGCGCGGTCCTCAACCGGATCGTGCACCCGGCCGTGCGGTGGGAGATGTACAAATCCCTGCTGTACCACTACCTGCGGGGCGCATGGGCGGTGGTGCTGGACGTGCCGCTGCTGTTCGAGAGCGGGCTGGACGTGCTCTGCGGGACGGTGGTCGTCGTCGGGGTGCGGGACCCGGGCGTGCAGATGCGGCGGCTGCGCGCGCGCGACCCCCATCTGTCCGCGGAGGACGCGGAGAACCGCGTCCGGAGCCAGGGCGACGTGAAGGGCAAGGTGGAGAGGGCGGAGTTCCGGGGAACTTCCAACGCCCGGGGCGTGGTCATCTGGAACGATGGGGACAAGGCGGACCTGGAGAGGGAGGTGCAGAGGGCGATGAGGACGATCGGCGCGTCGAGCCCGCGGTGGTGGGCGTGGGTGCTGCTCCTGGCGCCGCCTCTGGGGGTCGCCGCGGGGCTGTGGAATATGGCTGTGAATTTCGTGAACCAGAGGAGCTGGGAGCAGAAAGTGAAGAGGGAGAAGGCGCGATTATGAGTTCGAATCCGATAATGGTTCTCTATCCAGCTGTACAGTGTTCTTGTCTTTGCAGGCAAGGAATTGGGCTTTGGTCTGCTCACAGTTGAATTTTTTTTTGTATATGCTGATTAAGAGCATAGCCCACGCCGTGAAATGGCAAAATATTAGCCATTGGGTCCCTAATTGTGAATACATGCCCTTTCCTAACATGTCATTTTTGAACCCAAATATACATGTCGCTACGGTGTATGCGACGGCTGTAGAACAGTCTATTATCACTGTCTACTAACCGGAGCACCTCTTGTAAAAAGGCATGGATTATGGTAGACGAACAGTTATCATTGAGTCCAAGGCATCCAAGGAGGTGGATTCGCTGCGGTTGCGGTCCCTTGGGGAGGAAGCGTGATGCCCTCGCAGCAGTTCTTCCCGCGCGCGACATACCGGAGGATCCAGTGGGGACCGGCTCAGGCATCGAGAGCCCAGAACGGACGGGGAGGCCGGGGAAGCCGGTCAGCGGCGTTAAAAAAATGAGTTAACGAATGGATTAAGTGCATGAATGGATGGATGGATGGATGCTTGAACCGATGAAGCAAGCCTGGAAGCGATAACGTGTTGCTGTTTTTGTCAGTCTGACGATCAACAGCAGCAGCCTTCAATGGATCAATGCATTGATGAGTGAACGGATGAAGATCCAGTTGCAACAAGACAATATCAAAAGAGTCCGTAACCCGAAAATGATATTTGATCTCATTAGCTGACGGAATCGGTCCCCCAACGAAACGAAGAGGTAAACTGCTTGGCCCTTCCTAGTCCCTATCCACGCCTATTATTGGCCAGCTATGCAAGCCATGCAACGAAACGCCATCCCGAAACAGGTCTATCAATATGTATGTACGGTACTGTACGGTACGATCAACGGCAAGAAGTAACAGCCAACAAACCGGGCTGATCGGTAAGAAAGAGACATAGAAATCAAAAGAAAAAAAAGATAGAGAGTGTGTGAGAGAGGAAAAAGAGGAAAGCAACGCGCACATCTACGATCAGCCTACCGCTTCTTCCTCTTCTGCGCCTTGCCACCTCCATGATGCCTCATGAGCCCGCCCGCGCCCGATATGCTCGTGAGCTGGGACAGCTTGACGGGTTTGATCTTCTTCTCCTTCTCCTTCTTCTTCGCTTTGGCTTTGGCCCGTCGGATCATGGCGTCGATCTGGGAGGGGTCGTCGAGGTCGTTCTCGTCGAGGTCTTCGTCGTCGGAGTCGGAGTCTTCGGAGGTGGTGTCTTCGGCAGTTGTCTTCTGCGTCGAGGAGAAGAGTCAGCGACCGGATAGAGGAGAGAGCAAACAAGATTCCAGCAGCGTAGAAGCCAGAGATGGAAAGAGATCTCAAGACGAACCTTCTTCCGCTTAAAGTTCCCATAACTCCTGCGCCCCCCGTACCCCATGCCCTCGTCCTCCGCGTCCAGCGACCCGGCCGGCACGATGTACGGCTGCGGCGCATACCCAGCTCCCATCTCTTCCGCGCCCGGGAAATCCAGCACCCACTCCGTCTCTCCCGCTTCCGCCGCCTGGCGCGCGACGGCCTCCGCGCGCTTCTGCTCCTCCGCCGCCACGGCAGCGGAGATGGCTTCGAGGTCTGACGCGTGACTCGGGGCCCTAGGGCCGTCCGTCGATAGGCGCGGGCGCTTTGCGGCATGGAGGTGGTCGTCTGGCTGCGCGGCGGAGGATTGTGCGTTTGCGGCTGCTGCTGCTTGCGCGGCGGCAGCGCGTTGCATGAACTGTTTGTGTAGGTAGTGTTAGCATCGGTTGGCTTGCACCTCGAAAGAGATGGAACTGAAGATCCTGACGTACTTTCATAGCAAGCAGCCGCGAAGACATTGTCTTCTCTGGCTTTGCGCCAGGCGTCGATGGGCCCGACATGGTGAACGGCCTGGCGCAGTTGAACTGAAAACAAGATCTGGGTATCTGGAGTGTCGGGCTCAGATCAGAGCACGTCCAGCTCTGCTGGTTGCACAGTAGTGTACTACTGCCAGTTGACGCCGCGCTTGAGCGACGGGCGTGGTTCTGATAGGGATGAATTCGCGGGCGGGTAGATTTTCGCCGCAAAAAGCGGAGAAGGCCCCCGATTGGTCGACCCGCGCGCGCGGAGACTCCAGCCAAACCTCGCCTGAGCGACGTCCCCAGTCCGGGCCCCCAGACATTCTCCCCTTCTGACATCAACCGTTGTGCTGCCGTCCCAGCGCACCTCTGTTCCCCGAACAGCCTCCAGCCAGGATGTTCTCCTCCGCCAGAAGCCGTCTGACGACGGCTCTCACCTCTGCGCGGTCTGCCTCCGCCGCGCGCCTCGTCCCCCGCGCCGGATACTCCTCGACCGCCCCTCGCCTCTCCGTCCCCGACAACCCCAACCCGGCCAACGAGCCCTCCCCGCCGCAGCCCAAGCCCAATGTCTCCGCGACCAACGCCGTGCCTCTCGACTCCGTCGGCGCGTGGGATGCGCCGCTCCAGGAGGCGCCCGAGTTCGGCGAGCGCAACCGCCAGCTGCAGGCGCCGAACCGGGCCACCACGTGGGCCAAGGGCCAGCGGCCCAGGGCGGAGGCGATGACGGGTCCGCGGTTTGAGCAGACGATTCTGGAGCTGCAGGTCAGTTAGGCATCATCAATTGTTTTTTTCTTTTCTTTTCTTTTCTTTTTTTTTTTTTTTTTTTTTTTTTTTTTTTTTTTTTTTTTTTTTTTTTT